>Ga0070698_100001209_pt1 | contig 28687 bp, 30 predicted proteins | sample KBSK1502metaG_FD_65477 | JGI IMG/M metagenome (GOLD analysis project Ga0070698, IMG submission 65477) | Corn, switchgrass and miscanthus rhizosphere microbial communities from Kellogg Biological Station, Michigan, USA - KBS K1-50-2 metaG | ecosystem: Host-associated > Plants > Roots >...
TAACGTGGGTGCCGCTCTTTTTCCTGTGGATCCGCGCCAATCGAAAAGGCCGGGAACGTCTCACGTTATTGGTTGTAGGGCGGCAAAAGTCTGTCCAGTTCGGTGACCCTTGTGGGCGAGGCCGCGGGCGTTGCAACTGGTGGTGTTGCGTTGACTCTGCGTGGCCTCGAAGTCAACCGGCGGCCCGTGTGAATTGAGGATGGACTTTTGCCCCCCTACAGCTTGCCAATGCCCGCTTCTCCCTAACTGGAAGATGGGCCAAGCGACTCGGCGGGACCTCTGCCGCTCACGGGGCGAGGTGGGGCCGCACATGCGGCAGAGAGCATAAAGCCGGCGGCCGCCGGCGTCTCCAGGATCTCCCCGAGGACGCCGGCGATCAGTCCCTTGCGCTCAGCAGGGCGGGAGGACGGTCCCCCCGAGGCTGGAGACGAGGCTGCTGTAGAAGCTGTAGTCGGCGCTCGCGGTGGCTGCGTCGATCTGACCAGAAGTCACGGCCAGGCACAGTGCGTTGTGGTAGACGAGCAAGGCGTCAAGCTGGAGTGTGGTGGCCAGGGTAGTCGTCACGTGTTTGCCGGCCTGCGCCTGCACATGGCTGATAAAGCTCTGCAGGTCCAACAGTGCCTGCGCGTAGTTGCCGCTCGCCATGTCCGCTTGCACCGCGGCGAACTGCTGGCGGTACGAGTTGGCCAGCCCGTCCGCGCCTGGTCCGTAGATTCCGCCGCTGGCCAGGGCCTGGTCGATCAGTTGTGACATCGTCGCGTAGTTCGCGGCCGTCGTGAACGCTGCGGTGAGTGTGGGGGGTGGCGCCGGCGTGAAGCCCTGGAAGAAGTACTGCACACCGCCGGCTCCGTTCACGTCGGCGTCCGCGGAGAGGGCCAGTGGTCCGTCGTCGAGGTAGACGGCCAGGGGACTGAAGTCGTTGGCCGTGCCGATGAGCGTCCCGCCGTTGAAGATGTGGGTGCTGTTGAAGCCGAGCCCGATCGTGTTCACCGTCACGAGATGTTGCGACAGGTAGTTGGCGGTCGCGCTCTTCGGGCCGTTCATCAGGAGAGTCGTCGTGGGCGAGGTGCCCGAGGCGTCCCCGCTCCAATGGTCGAACCGGAACCGGCTGCCTGGTCCAACGGTGATGAGGGCGTCCGTCGTCAGGGGGGCGACGGTGCCGGCATCCTCCCAGGCACTCGGGGTGAGGCTCACATCAAGGGCAGCCGCCGCTGGCGGGACCGCCTGGACCGTCAGGAAATACTGCGTTGTGTAGTTCGCGGTTGTGGAGAAGTTGGACGTCGCGACAATGGTCGCGGGCGGCGCGCTGGTGACGTAGCGGATGCCGGGGTTGGGGTCGCTGACGGGGGAGGGGAAGCTGTAGCTGTGCGTGGTGCCGTCGTCCACGATCGTGTCAAATGGCAGCGACACTGTTCCACCATCGAATGTCGCCTGATGCGGCACGGTGTTGGGCAGGCCGGTCTCGCCCAGGTGGAAGGTATGCGTAATCGGTTCGCAGGCATTGTCGGCGTTGGACCAGTAGGGCGCGACGAGAAGGCCATTCGTCAACCGTACGGGCGGAGTCGGCACGTCGCCCACTCCTTGCTCGCAGATGTCGGCCGCCTCTCCCTTCGTGAGGATGTCCCCGTTGAAGCCGAGCTTGGAGTTGTCGATCCAGCCGGTCAGGATGATGGGATCGGTCGACGCCTCGATGATTTCGTGGGACGCCAGGGCGCTAACCCCGTCGATCGAGTTGGGCACAGACTGGAGCGCACAGTCGGTGGGGACGACGGTGTAGGCAAAGCTCTGCGGCTCGAGGATGGGAACGGGGAGCGGGGTGAATATCGTGTGCCAGACCAGCGTCGAGCCGAAGAAGTGGTACGCGCCGAAGCTGCCACAGCTGCTGAACGCAATGTCATTGATCTGGGTGTTCGTCGGCAGATAGACGGGGTAGACGGTGTTGTCGTCTGGTGCGGGAATCCCGGTGAGCGTTCCGGTGAACGGGATCGGCGAGGGGGCCGTCATGCACTGCATCCACACGGTAATCGCGATGAAGTCGGTGACGCCGGCGATGATTGGTGGAGGACAGAGGATACTGGGTCCATCCGATCCTGAGAAAGAGGCCGAGCCGACGCCATACTGACCGGCCTTGGCAAAGTAGTTGCTGCTTACCAGGCTCTGGGTGAAGCCATTGATGTTTCCCCGGCTGATCGCAGCTGGGTTGTCGGAATCCCAGCTGAAGTCCATGTAGAGGTTGTGGATGGAGGGGTTCCCAAGCACCCGACCACCGTTGAAGTCGAGCCGATTGGGTGGTGTGCCGGCCTGGGCTGGACCGATGTTGGCCAGCGGAAGGCTCGCCATCGCGAGCGCGATGAGTACGCGGAATACCGTTCGCTTCATCTTCTTGTCCCCTCTCGAACGCTCATGGCCGCGTAGAAGCAAAGCGGACCCCGTGGCTCATGGCACGACCCCTCTTCCTGTGAGGTCTCTCAACCTCTGCCGTCGGCGGAATTGCCACTCATACTGAGAGCACCCTCATCACTAGTCAAGGGGTACGACTGACAGCGAACCGCAGCCTCGCCGCCGACTACCCGCGGCCCAAATCGATAGGTTATTGGTGCTCACCATGGTCCAGGGCGCCCACGCCCGCCATTTCACCGTGACCCGGGCAGATGTGTGGCCAGGCGTGCCAATCGCCTGTTCAGATCAGCGGGCTGATGGCACGACCGCGCGTCGTCGTGCGAACCAGAACGGGGCATTGAGCACAGTCAGAAAGACGATGGCCAGCAACAGGCCGCTGGCAATGTACCATGGCCAGGGCCCCAAGACGTTGAGCATGCTCCAGGCTGTGGGCTTCTCTCGCAGGAACATGTAGTTCCCACCGGTCAAGATATCGGCGACGCCGGCGATCGCCGTGAAAACGATCGTCGCCAGGAAGACGCGAACCGGCGCCCCAGGCCGCGGCCAGATCCGGCGGCCCACCACGACAAAGACGGCGGCCACCAGGACGCCGCCGTGGCCGACATAAAACCGGAAGTAGGCGGGATCCGGGAAATGCTGCTGGATGTCTGGCGTCGCGAGCGCCTGGACGATCGCGCCCAGGCCCCAAAAGTAGGTGAGCTCTACCAGGAATGGCTTTGGCCACCAAAGCGCCGCGGCGCTCACGAATTCGGCCGCGCGCGAGAGATGGAGTGGCAGATCGTTACGGGGTGAATAAACGCCATGGATCGCCTGCCCGATCCAGTAGCTTGGCTCCGCCACTGCGATGAGGACGGCCAGCACGCGGGAGACCAGCGTGATCCAGCGTCCCGGGTACGTCCGGGCGGCCACGGTCAGGGCGATGGTGACGCCGACGACAACCGCGACGCCGCCGACGTGTTCGGCACTCAGGAAGCCCAACGACGCGCAGCCTACCGTACCTAGTAGCCCCTGACGCCGATGCAGGAGTCCCTCGCGAACGTTCCGTCGGGTGGCCTTTGTCCTCGATACGATGCGAAGGCAACGGCGGCAGCCCAACCGAGTGTCGCTGGCTCGCCCATCGGGCGGCCCGGGTGGGGGAAACGCCCTGCAGGACGCGCCCGCTTCCACGCTCCAGGCGCGACGGGCCAGTCGGTCGCGCGAGTCGGGCTCGTCTGGGGGTTCAGCAGATTAGGGCGAGGGGCACTTGGAGTTCGTCACGCGCGTACAATGAGGCGATCGTTGCCGTATCGTCGGCGGCGCTAGCAGCGGCGATCCTGTCGAGGAGCTCGTCGTAGTCGGCGCCCGTCTTCCCCTTATAGGCGCTCTCCATGTGGCCCCAGACATCCCACGGGAGGGTCTCAACCTTATTCAGTGCGGCCAGGTCCTTGACCGCGTTGCCACGGATCTCGCCCACGCCCCAATTCTCGGTCCCATAGACGCCGAAATGGGAGGCGTCGATCTCTCCACGCCGGAACGCATCCCAGGCCTCACCGCCGGTCAGGAACTCACCGGGGCCGACGTCTTCCGGGTGTGTGAGCACGGACTGGCCGAGGATCTCGGAGTCGATCCGCACCCATCGACGGGTCGTGTCATCCCAGTATTCGGTGATCCAGTGGTCGAGCCCCTGTCCCGGCTGGAAGTAGGTCGCGAAGCCACAGCGGACGCGGGCTGGGATGCCGCGGTAGCGCAGCAGCGCACAACTGATCACCGCGAAGTGTCGGCAGGTGCCAATCACGCGCTTTCCCGGCTCTCGGGGAACGTTCAATGCCGCCTGATCCAGGGCCAACAACGCCCGCACCAACTTGCCGACAGGGCGGATCTGGTTTTCGCTGAAACGTTCGGACGGTATTCCGAGCGCCAGGGCGTCGGCGGGCTGGATCACCAGAGCATGTACGGGATCGCAAATCTCGACGGGATGGGTCGCTACCTGCTGGAGGACAGTGGTACTGACCCCATCGAGGCCCGTCAATGGGCCAGGCGTGGTGTAGTCGATGACGTCGTCCATGTTTGCGATCATAGGCATGTGATTAACGCATTATCAGCGTTCGACTGAGATCGAATTAGGTGGGCCGTACCTACCGTAACGCGAACCGATCGATCACGCTGACAGGCACCCCGATCAACCTCCGCTGATCCCTGCGTTGGCTCAGCAGGGTGAGGCACACACCAGCGAGGGGTGATGCTTGCTCAGCCAGACCGCCCAAGGAGCGGCATCGGGAACGGTCAGCTGACGCCATTCGATTGCTGTTATTGGCTCTCGGTCCAAGGCATCGTGCCCACTACGTTGGCTGCAATCAACGTCCGGTCGGCGGGATCCCATACCAGCACTGTTCCGGCCTGCGTCAGCGCAATTAGCGCGGTGATCGATGCCGGACTGATACGGACCGTGTCCGTCCGGTCCTCATCGGTCACGATCATGACCTCAAACTGCCCATCGCCTCCATCTGTACCAGCGACCCAATTCGCGTTGAGAATCTTCACCTTTCGTGCTTGCTCGCTGGCTCCCGGCATTGGCGGCCCCTCCCTCAATCGATGATTGTCGATGGGTGCACGCTAGCATATCCATCGACGATTGTCGATGCTTATTGTGATTTCAGCTAGCAGCGCCAGGACCGCGTTGTACCTCTCCTCAGTGCTGGCAACTTACAAGGCGCTACATCGACCAGATGAGCGGCTCGACGCTGGAGCGACCAGGCCTGCAGCAGGCTCTCGCCGATGCCCGGGCGAAGCGCTACGACATGCTCCTTGTCTATCGAGTCGACCGTCTGTGCCGGTCAGTCCGTGCGCTGGCGCAGCTCCTGGAGGAGCTTGACCAGGCCGGCGTCAGCTTTCGCTCCGCTACAGAACCCTTCGGCACCGGCACAGCGGCTGGCCGGATGATGGTCCAGATGCTCGGTGTTTTCGCCGAGTTCGAGCGCGCCACGCTGATCGATCGAGTGATCGCAGGCATGGAGCGAAAGGGCGCGCGCGGCGAATGGCTGGGTGGACATGCACCCTAAGGCTATCGCCTCAACCGCGACACCGCGCTACTCGAAACGGACGAAGCCCAGGCACCGGTCGCGCGCCTGATTTTCGATCTGTACGCGAGGAAGCACCTGGGAGCTCGCGGAGTCGCGAGTTATCTGCCGCAACACGGGCACGGCTCGCGCCCGGGTCACCTGTGGAGCCATGTCGGCGTTCTCGGCGTCCTGCGCAACCCTGTGTACCTCGGCAAGATCGCCTTCCGGGACGTCGAGTACGAGGCCCCACCCGCTACGCTGATCGAGCCTGAGGTGTTCGCCCAGGCTCAGCGCCTGCTCCGCAAGCGGGCGACGATGCCTCAACGCGGCGAAGCAACACGACCGACTTCCTGCTGAGCGGCCTCGTCGTCTGCGCAGCGTGCGGGCGACGTTACTCAGTACCAGGCGTGCGGCGAGGTCGCGGTCAGGTCGACGCCCTGGGTCACCTGGACGGGCTGTAGGAGGGCAAAAGTCGATCCAATTCAAAGACGCCCCGGTAGACAGCTGAAGACCGCCCCTGGGTCACGCGATGGCGCCTCGCTATTACCCGCAGACTGCCTGCCCAGGCCCGCATCGACCCTCGTCGCGCCCTGGGAGGCGCCTTAACCAAACAGTCGTTCGTCAAGCCGAGCCGGGTGCGAGCCCATCCTATATATGCGTGGCCATGGGCCCCCTTTTTCAGACACGGCGACTCTGAACCTGAGATGGCAAAGCAGGCCCGCCAGAGGGGGACGGACTTTTGCCCCCTACAGGCCACAGGATCAGAGCTGGCTTGTACACACCGATTACGACTCGACGATCACGCTAGTTGCAGGCTCTGCCGCTCTCATAGACGCACTGGCGGCTGACCCTGAAGTAGAGACGCGCCGGCTGAGGTGACGATGAGCGACTCAATCGTGAAAAAATTGTGGCCCTGACACGGAGGTCATTTTGGGCGGCCGGGGACCAGCGGGTTACGCGCCGTGTCTCAAGGTGTCCAGGACGCGTACCGCGGCGGTGACTCGCGCCATCAGTTCGGGCTGGCGCAGCGCGCTCGAGATGTCGTCCAGCATCCGAACGAGGTCGTCGGGCCGCGTCGCGCCGTCTTCCTGACGCAGCCGGAGATAGCTAGCTTGGAAATCATCGGCGCCAAGGTGTCCACTGGTGAAGGCGTGCATGAGGTTGCGATACTCGCCCAGCGTGACGCTCCTCATCAGCCGATCGTACTCGGAACTCGTTTGCCTGAAGGCGCAGGGTCCCCCCTTTCTCCCGAGAGATGCATCCCTCTTAATTAGACACGCCGGTCTTCAGCCCGCCCCACGCTCCATCCCGGTTCCCGGCCGCCCTCCTACGGGGATGAGACCTAGCTGGATCCCTTGGCTGAGGTCGTCCCGACTGGACCAGTGTTCAATGATCTTTCCGTCGGCGATGCGGTAGATGTGGATCTGCTGCGCAGAGAACTTTTTTCCGGTTGCCGGAAAACCGATGAACTCTCCCGTCTGTCGGCCACTCGACATCACACGGACGACCACTTTCTCCCCTTCAGTGATCTCATCTTGAATGTCGGAGTGAAGATCGCTGAAGGCGTCCCGGAGCCAGCCAACGGTCACTTTCAGGCCCTCTGGCCCGGCCGGCGTCCGCGGGCCTGCCTCATGGTTGACGAAATCGGGATGAAAAATCTCGTCGACGACACCTAGGTTCCCTCCGGCGAACACCTCGTTCAGCGCGCGGCGAACGAGACGCTTGTTCTGCTCAGACATGGCACCTCCAACCTTCATCCTGGCCGTAGTCTCCTTGAAGGATTCTAGAGAGTTTCCGGGCCGCTTCAGGAAGCGTGTTAGCTAGTGAAGAGGTGAGGTGGCCCCTACTGATCGCGTCGAGGCCAGTGGCGCCCAGAATGGTTACGAAGTAGAATCATTCAAGTTTGGTATGACGTTGGATAACTGGCTCCACTTCGTACATGTGGTGGCCGCGATGGCGTGGGTTGGCGGCGGTCTCATCTTGAGCGTCATGGGGCTCCGCGCACGCTCCAGCTCTCGGCCCGCCGCGGTCCGCGAGTTTGGAGTGGTGTTGCCGTACGTCGGCATTCGCGTGCTAATGCCTGCGGTCATCCTGGTCCTGGTTACCGGGGTATGGATGGTAATCGCCAGCGCGGAGTGGCACTTCTCGCAGTTCTGGGTGCTCTTTGCACTCGGCCTGTTCGCGGTCGCGTTCCTGATCGGAGCCGTTTACCTAAGCCGGGTTGGTATCCAGATGGAGAAGTTCGCAAACGCTCAGAGTGATGACGCCTCGACGGGCACACGCCTGCTCGATCGGTGGCTGGCCGGCTACGGCATCGTGCTGGCCGTGCTTCTCGTGGCGGTCTGGGACATGGTGTTCAAGCCCGGTACGTGAAGCTCGCTCTGCACATCCCACAGACAACGTGGGATGGAGGCGCGTCCCGACTCGGACCTCTGCTGGCGGAAATAGTCGAGGCTGCCGAGGATGCGGGATTCGACACGATCAGCGTGGCCGACCACCTCTGGCTGCATCCGATCATCGGCGGACCGATCGGGAATCACGTCGAGGCGTACACGACGCTCGGCTTCATCGCTGCGCACACGAAGCGAGTCCGGCTTCTGGCGCTCGCCACGGCTGCGTCTTACCGACCGGCGGGTCTGCTGGCCAAGATGGTCACCACCCTCGACGTCCTTTCGGGCGGCCGGGCGATGCTTGGGATCGGGGCCGGCGACTACGAGGAGGAAGCATCGGGGCTTGGCCTCCCATTCCCATCATCGATGGGCGAGCGCTTCGATATCGTCGAGGAGACCGCGCGCGCCTGCCTCGAGATGTGGGAGGGCGAACGAGGCAGCGAGCGCGCCTTCGAAGGCAAGCACGTCCGGATGGGCCGCGCCCTCAATTTGCCCCAAAGCCTGAGCCGGCCGCACCCACCGATCCTCATCGCGGGCAGTGGCGAAAGACGAACGCTGCCCCTGGTCGCGAGGTACGGCGATGCGTGCAACATCCGGCCGTCTCCGGAGATCCCCCGCCAGCTCGGTGTCCTGAAGCGGCTGTGCGAGCAAGAAGGACGCGATTACGACGCCATCGAAAAGACGGCCCCGTTCTTTTTCGACGTGGGTGAGGACGGGTCGAAGGTCGGCGAGCTCGTCGGCAAGCTGCAGTGGCTGGGGGGGATGGGCATCGAGACAGTCTTCGGCTGGGTCGTCGGTGTCGACCGGCTCAAACCGATGGAGGTCATGCGGCGCGAGGTGTTTCCTGCTGTGGTTTCGCTCGGGCCAAGGCTCGGGTGACGCGGGCGACGGACGCACGCCGGCGCGCCCTGTTCCAGGGGCGCGGGGCTGCATTCCTGATGTCACAGGTTGGAGCGCATTCGTCCCGCCGCTGGAATGAGCGCGTCCAGGCGGTCGGCCTCGATTCCCGCGCGGTGATGCTGTTGTGGAACGTGGCGATCGAGGAGGGCCGGTCGCAGCGACTGCTGGCGGAGGCGCTGCGCCTCCCGGGGAGCCGCGTTGTTGCTATGGTCGACGCACTTGAGGCGGGCGGCTGGCTGCAACGCCGGCTGAGCACCCGTGACCGCCGGACGCGGGCACTCCACCTGACCCGCAAGGGACGCGCGCTCACCGATCGGATCATGCAGATCGCTGCCGAACATGAAGACGACCTCACACGGGGCCTGCGACTAGGAGAACGCGCCGAGCTGGTCGACCTGTTGACCCGGATCGCGCGCGCTCAGGATCTGATCCCGACCTCGCATCCCGATTTCTAGGGATCAAGCAGTGTCTTTCATTGCGTCTGGAGGAAAGGAGATGCAGATGCGACTCGTGACCTGCAGGACCAGTTCGACAAGGCGGAGCTCAATGCTGACGTAAAGACCATTGCCGGTTGGCCGAAATTTGTGGAGGTGCACGTTAAGTGTCTGAGGCAACAAGACCCGTTCTGGACGCATGGCGCTCGTACGATACCAGGCGCGAGCAGGAGATCGCGGCGTTGGTCGCCCAGGGCCTCAGTAACAAGCAGATCGCCAAGCTGGTCGTCTCCGAGCGCACCGCCGAATACCACATCCTGAACATCCTTAATAAGCTGGGATTCAACTCGCGAACGCAAATCGCCAGTTGGGCCGCGACGCACCAGCGAGTAGCTCTCACGCCTAAGGGCTAAGCAGGCCCGTCGTCGGCGCCGGGCGGACCCATCTTATTTATGTGTAGGGGGCTCCGTCAGCTGACTTAAGTCAGCTGGGAGTCACTGTCGGGCACCGAGCGGATTCGAGGCGAGCTGCTTAAGCTCGGCCTGGGCGTGTAAGACAGGCCGGCGATCATGTAACGGGAGCGTCTCTGGGCTGAGTGCGCTTTGTGTCCTCGCTCAAGTAGTTCAAGATCCGGCTAAGGAGTTCGCGAATAACCGCTAGGATCGACCGTCATGAGGGATGAGGGGCTGACATGACCGCGGCGATCACGACCCACGGACTGACCAAGGACTACGGGATGGGCCGTGGCCTTTTCGACCTTGAGCTGGCGGTCGGCGTGGGTGAGATCTTCGGCTTCCTGGGGCCCAACGGCGCCGGCAAGACGACAACGATCCGCTTGCTGATGGGCATGATCTTCCCGGCGCGTGGCAGCGCGCAAGTCTTTGGCCTCGATTGCCAGAAAGAGTCGGTGGCGGTGAAGATGAAAGTGGGCTACCTCCCGGGTGAGCTGCCGCAGTTCGGTGGGCTCCGTGGTGGCGAGATCGTCGCTTACCTGGGTGGGCTGCGCGGGGGCGTTGACCCGACTCGGGTGAAGGCTCTCGCGGAGCGTTTCGAACTTGACCTTGGCCGTCGCTTCCGCGAGTACTCGCGCGGCAACAAGCAGAAGTTGGGACTAGTGCTCGCCCTCATGCACCGCCCGGCGTTGCTGATCCTCGACGAACCGACCGCGAGTCTCGACCCGCTGAACCAGCAAACCTTCTATGACCTGCTTCGCGAGTCCCGCGAGGAGGGGGCGACGATCTTCCTTTCCTCCCACGTGCTGTCGGAGGTCGAACACGTCTGCGACCACGTCGGGATCATCCGCCGCGGCCTCCTGGTCAGCGTCGCGGACCTTGACGAGCTCCATCATCTGCGCGTCCACCATGTCGAGATCGACTTCGCGGGCGCACCGCCACTCGACGCCATCAGGGCGGCCGAGGGCGTGTCGGACGTCCGGGTTGAAGGGTCGCGCGTGCGCTGCAACGTGCGCGGCGGGTTCGAGCCCCTGCTGAGCGCGATCGCCGGCCGCGGGGTTCTCAACCTGGTGAGCGAGGAGCCCAGCCTCGAGGAGGTGTTCCTCAGCTATTACCGCGACCAGAAGCCGCTCGAATCAGCCGCCCCATGATGCTGCGGATCGGCTTGCGGTTTCACCGCACCGGGATGATTTCGACGGCCGCCATCGGCGGGCTGAATGGGATGCTGCAGTCCCTCGGCTTCAAGGCCATCGTCGGCAACAGCGAGGCGGCGCGCCAGCAGTTCGGGCTTCAGATGCAGGTGCTCGGCCAGCAGATTAGCTACCTGGTCCCGCTGCCGGTACATCCAGAAACTCTCGCGGGCTACGTTCAATGGCGTGTCTTCGGCTTCTTCCCCCTTATCTTTGGCTTCTGGGCCCTGGTGGCGGGATCCGGTGTGATCCGAGGCGACGAGGAGCGCGGACTCCTAGAATTGTGGCTGGCGAACCGGATCTCGCGGGCCCGCTTGACCGCGGCCCGCAGCGGGGCGTTTGTCATCGCAGTCGGCGCGGCGATCGTAGTCACCTGCGTCCTGACCGCCTTCGGCGCGAACGCCGCCGGGTCGCCGCTGCCGATCGATGGGCTCCTGGCTAACGGTGCGGCGCTGCTGGCGCTCACGGCCGCCTGCTTCGCCATTGCCTTGCTGATCGCGCAATTCGCCGACTCCCGCCGAGTGGCCGCCGGCGTCAGCGCCATCGTGCTGCTCGGGCTCTTCCTGCTCAACAGCTTCGGTCGCACCCTGGATGGCCTGGCGCGCGTCCGCGGCATCTCGCCGTTCTTCTACTACGACCGGGTCAATGGCCTCAGTCCGGGCGGCCATGTCGACTGGGTGTGCACGCTTGATCTGGCGGTGGCCGCCCTGGTCCTGATCGTCCTGGCCGGCATCGCGTTCGCCCGGCGAGATCTGGGATCGGGACTGGTGCGCCGCCGGCCGGTCGAGCGCCCGCCGGTCACCGAAGCGTCGAAGAACCCTTTGCTGCGCGTCCCCGTGCTCTCGACGATCTACGAGCAGCGAGTTGGCCTGTTGGCGTGGATGCTCTCGATCGCATTGCTGGCGCTTTTTATGACGTCGCTGGCGAATCTCGTCAACAGTATCCCCGTCTTCCGCGCCTATGTTGGCAGCCAGGGTGATCTCAACCGCGCCGTCATCAGCGCCTTCTGGTTCGGGACACTGCCGCTGCTGCTGGCCGTATTTGCCATCACGCAGGTGAGCCGCTGGACGACCGAGGACACCGACGGGCGCCTGGAGATGGTCCTCAGCCAACCGGCCGCGCGCTGGCGAGTGGCGCTCGAGCGCGAAGGCGCTCTGCTCGTCGCCACCACCCTGATCGCATCGGTGGGGAGCCTGGTGACGCTTTGGGCCGCCGGCGCCCAGGGCATCAGTCTGGGTGTTGGGCCGATCGTGCTGGCGACCGCGCTGCTGCTGCCGTTCGGGCTAACGTTCGGCTCCCTTGGGGCGGCGCTTGCCGGGTGGATCCCACGGGCCACCGTGCTTCTACTCTCAGGTTATGCGGTGGTCGCCTACTTCCTGACCCAGCTAGCACCACTCTTCCGATGGCCCGGATGGGTTGAGAACTTGTCCGTGTTCTATCTCTATGGGACGCCGCTAACGACCGGAGTCTACTGGACCGGATTCTGGATTCTCGTGGCCGTCATTGGCATTGGCATGACGATCGGACTCTGGAGCTTCCAGCGTCGCGACGTCGGCCGGTAGGCTCCAGCCAAGCCGGAGACCAGGGACAGCGCCGGCTAAGCCGTCATTCATAAGACGAGTCCCGCGGTCCACTACCAGCACATCCTCAACGCGGGCCGAGCCTCGCGCTGACCTGGCAGCGAATTTCGGCTCGCCGCCAAACACCCCAGGTTCGATTCACCCGGTTTCAACGAGCTCAACCGTTCCGAGTCGATCGGTGCGATAGAGACCCGCGCTGCCGAGCGCCTGCAGGACAGCGCGGACCGGCGATCCATCGCGGCTGTTGGCGCCGACCTGGATGCCTTTGAGGTTCGAGGTATCGCCGGCCTGGTATCGGGGTCTCGCCGGCCCCATCATCTTCGGCCGGGGATCCCGGCTTGGGTGGATCAGGTGATCATCACCATCAGGCTGCTGACGTACTGGAACTCGAAACGGATCGCCGCCGAGATGGAGCGGCGGCAGATCTACCGGGTTGGTGATGCCTACATCGATCGCCTGATCCGGGCCGAGGGATGCGCCCGCGGGAGTGTGCCGCCGCGACCAGGTGACCGCTACGAGCGAACCCTGCCCAATGAGCGTTGGCACATCGATGTGAAGGGCCCGTTCTTTATCCGGTTGGCGGTGCGTGGCTATCTCAAGACCTGGATCGTCGGGCTGGTTGACGACCATTCCCGATTCCTGATTGGCTTGCGAATTCACACCGACTACCAGGTCGCGCCCATCTTGCAGTGGCTCGACGACTGCTTCGAGCTCTGCGGTCAACCCTTGGAACTGATGAGCGACAACGGGCAACCGTTTGTCACCTGGGTGCCGTCTGTGCTGACCCGCTTCGGCAAGCTCGAGGAGCTCCACATCAATCACTTGCGGACGCAGATCAGCTCTCCCTGGACCAACGGCAAGATCGAGGCGTTTTGGGGCGTGCTCCAAGCCGAGGTTCTAGATCGCCAATCGTTCACCAGCCTGAAGGCGGCGGAGCTGGCCTTGGCAGACTACGTCCGTTACTACAACTACCATCGGTTAAGCGGGACCTTGGGGTGGCTAACGCCGGCGGAGCGCTTCGATGGGACGCCGTTCACCGACCTGGGCTTCCAACACATCCCAGCCCTGGCCCATTTGCAGCCCTGGCTTGAGCAGCTCCAGGCAGTCGGCTAAGCCGTGCAATATCTATGGACGAATCTTACCTAGACCGCCGTGATACGCCCACGGCCAGCGGCGCTTAAGGTCGACATGCTCCTCACCAGGGCCAGTTCCCTTCTCCTTACCAAGGCCAGTTCTCTTCTCCTTGCGACGGCGCTGATGTCCGGCTGCGATGCGGCCGGAGCACCTGCAACCTCCGTGGTTAGCCCGTCGGCCAACTTCGCCATCTTCTCCGGCAACATCGACCTGACCGGAGAAATCACGGTGAAGGGGAGATTTACCGATAGGCTCACCTCACGCGGGGAGACGTGTGACGAATACGTGCGCCGGCTCGCCCCGGCCACGACGATCTGGGTTGTACCGGCGCCCGACAACGGCTCCGCCGTTGGCGGGCACATCGTGACCCTTACCGCGGGCATCCCGAATAACAAGCCGTCGAGTGGATACCTAGGGCCAGCCACCTACTCGCAAGCGTCAGCCCAGGTGGCCGACCTCCTGATCGACAATGCTTCGTTTCTGGCCGGGAAGGAGGCGCTCGCAACCATCATCGTGACGTCCAACGGATTCGGTTCACTGTCATTCAGCGGCATGGTCGACACCTCGACACTTGCGGTCGAGTCCGGCAAGGAGACATGGAGATGTTCGGATTGATCGGCGTGCGCTTGGTCGCCTTGACGGGGAGCGGGCTCGCTCTCGTTGCTTGCAGCCCACGGCCCACTATCGCTGAGCCTTTTTTAGAGGTTGTGAGAAGTCACAAATCTCTCAACAATCCGGCTTGTCGATATGGCCCGTCCACTGATCACTTCCATCAAGTGGGGGCTGGCTTGGCCCTCACTGGCAGGTCCACGTCATGGTCCCGTTCAACGTTCCGGTGCCGTTTCCCCCGCGGGTCTCGGTGTCACGCCACCCCGAGAACCGCAGACTCCCAGAGCCGTCCGCAGCAACGGCAAACGACGTCATGCCGCCATTAGAGCGGAACACATAGAATGATGAGCCCTCAGCTGTTTGCACAGCAACAGTCGCGGTTCCTGAGATAGCGGTGAGCGCGCCATTCACATAATTGCCCGGGCCCGTATATCCAGAACGCAGCGAAACCATCACGGACACGCTCGGGCTACCTGGGGTCTCAGCTAGCGGGGGATCGAACTCCCGGTCGCCGCTCGCCTGGCCTGATGTCGAATACCCGCTCGCGTAGGTCGCGCAGGATGTCCTAGGGGGCGTGGGCGTCTGCAGCCCGTTGACCTCGATCATCGCGTGAGCGCTGAACTTGGCGGTAAGGACGAATTGGCCCGAGACCGACAGGGTCCCTGCGAGGTGCGGACCGGCCGGCGTCGCCAGGCCTGCGCTCGGTGTCACGATCGCCGGGTTCCGTACCGATGAGCAGGCGCTAAGCGCGACCGCGCCGATCATCGCAAACGCGAGAGTTGTTCCTGGCCGCACGGTGAACTGGCGCATGTGACCGCGATCGTCTCCTAGGCGTTGCCGCCCATCGTGGGTCGGCCGATTCCATCTCAATTGCCTCCCGTCCCTGGGCTCATTAGTAGAGCTCGATTGTTAGAGAGTTTTTAGAAGCCGCGTAGAAACCACAAATCGGGCCGCAGGGCGGCATAAGTCGATCCAGTGCGACGCGCCCGCACCGCAGAGGCCGGTTGCTATTCTGACGGATGCCCGACTTAGTCTTCCTTGTGCTTCGGACGTTCGTCGCTGCGATTCGATCGCGCCGGGCTCTCGCGCTCGAGAACCTGGTCCTCCGCCATCAGCTCCAGATCGCCCTGCGGACCAACCCGCATCCTCGCCTACGGGCTCCTGATCGAGTCCTGTGGGTCTGGCTTCGCCGCCTCTGGTCTGAGGGTTGGCGACAGCACCTCAGGCTGGTGCAGCCGGAGACGGTCCTGCGCTGGCATCGGAAGGATTGGCGACTTTACTGGACGTGGAGATCGCGAACCCGGCTCGGTCGCCCGCACCTCAGCGCCGAGGTGCGGGAGCTCATCGCCCGGATCTCGCACGAGAACCCCCGCTGAGGACCGAGCGCATCCGCGGCGAGCTGCTAAAGCTGTGCATCGTGGTGAGTAACCGGTCCATCCGCCGATATCGTTGGCGGAAGCCGAGGTCGGCAGGAAGCCAGCGCTGGCGAACGTTCCTGTCGAACCAGCTTCGCGGCATCTGGGCCACCGACCTGTTCGTCGTCCAGACCCTGACCTTCAGGACCCTGTACGTTTTCTTTTTCATTCGCCACTGGCGGCGAGAGCTGCTCCACGTCAACGTCACCGCCAGTCCGACCGCCGCCTGGATCTGGCAGCAGCTCCTGGAAGCGACGCCCTGGAGCCGGCAACCAAAGTTCCTCATCCACGAACCGGGATGCTGTCTATGGCGGGGACTTTGACCGTCAGCTGGCGAGTCTGGGCATCGCCGGGGTGCGGACCCCGCGCCGGGCGCCAAATGCCAACGCCGTTGGCGAGCGAATCGTGCAGACGATCCGGACCGAATGTCTCGATCACCTGATCGTGTTCGACGAGCGGCACCTCCGTGCAGTCTTAGCCGAGTTCGCCGATTACTACAACCGCGACCGACCGCATCGCAGCCTCGGGTGGAGAGTCCACTGCCTAGCAGCGTTCGAGCCTATGGCCGGGTGGTGTCGAGGCCCATTCTCGGCGGTCTGCACCACGTCTACGCTCGAGCCGCGTGAACGCGGACGGAATTTTGCCGTCCTTCGACCCGAATCAGGCTGGTCATGCGGTTCGTTTTGGCCTCGGAACCAACTCGCCGCTACAGTTTGGGCAGGTGTTGTTGAATCGGATCGCACATTCGGGGCAATACGTGCACTCGTAACTGCATATGCGCGCTTCGTCTCCTGGTGGCAACTTCCGGTTGCAGCTTTCACATGATGCTCTCATCTCAAGTGGCAAAGTCACGCCCTCCTTAGACGGGCGCCCGGAGTGTCCGGGCTATGGCTAGCATTTTGCGTCACTTTCGGACCGGCCGTCTGACCAAGCTCAGCCGCGAGCTAGTGAATTCCCGGGACGTCCGACCCACTGCGATCATCGGCGTCATCGGTTCGGACTCCCACCCAGGCGAGGTGATCAGCGAACATGCCTTGCATGTGGCCGAGGATATCGGCCGACGCGTCGCCATGCGCGGCGCCCTCCTTGTCACTGGTGGTAGCGGAGGCATTATGGAGGCTGTATCAAAGGGCGCGTACGACGCTGGCGGGGTGGTCATTGGATTTCTGCCCGGTCGGACCCGCGAAGGGGCAAACAGATACGTGACGATCCCACTCTGCACCGGTCTTTAGGAGATTCGCAGCCACTTGACCATATCAGCAAGTGACGTGATCATCATGATCGCTGGCTCGACGGGAACCCTCAATGAAGCCACTATCGCTTATGGGCAGAAGCCGCTTGTCGTTGTGACCGGAACCGGCGGCTGGTCCGATCGGCTACGCCAGACCCTCTATGGCGGAATGCACTTCGACGAACGCTCTACAGCAACGGTTCAGTTCGCGGCGTCGGCAGCAGAAGCTGTCGAGCTGGCTTTCTCTCTGGCCATGCGGCAAGAGCACCCTGAAAACGAAGGGACGACTTCCTGAGCATCTTCGAGCTATCAGGTGGAGGCGTGAGTGTCAACCTGAGTGGAAAGGTCGCGCTCATTACGGGTGGTGGGTTGTTGGCGAAATCTTGCCTATCGGAAACCACAATTTCCTTGACAGGCTGTCGAGTCGGGGTTAGCCGTATATTGATTCTGCGGCAGCGGTCGGAGAGCGTTGGTGGAGGGGCGCGGAGATGAGGTCACGAAGGATCGCGAGGAGTGCAGGGCATCAAAAGGGTTCAAAGATACCTGAAGGGTACCGCCCACTCGAAGGAAGCCAGCGTCACCCTGCGCCAACGGCCCAACTTCTAGGACCAGCCGATCCCAACGAGACAATTTCTGTGACCTGCGTCTTGCGCCGACGTCTAGATGGCCCACCGGTGCCGGACATGAACTATTTCGCTGTGACGCCGCTCAGTCAGCGCGGGCGCCTACCGGAAGCCGAATTTGCCGCCAAATACGGCGCGGCTCAGAGCGACATCGACCAGGTGGCGGCGTTCGCATGGGCGCATGGCCTGACCGTGGTCGAGACCCACGCGGCGCGCCGCACTCTGATAGTGTCTGGCACAGTCGCGCAGATGGAGGAAGCATTTGCCGTGACGCTGGGGCGCTATCAAGTGAACCACCCTGGTGGCCGGCGCTCGGGGCAACCCGAGACGGAAATCTATCGAGGACGCGATGGCTTCATCCATTTGCCGAATGAACTTGCAGGCGTCCTTGTCGGCGTTTTCGGCTTGGATAACCGCCGTGTGATGAAGCGCAACGGCGGAGATCCGCCGCATACTACACCACTAACGACTGAGAAGATCACGCAACTCTACAACTTCCCCAAGAACTCAGCCAAGGGTCAGACCATCGCAATCGTCTCTGTACTCGGCGGTTATCGGGTTGAGGATATTATGGCGACCTTCCCCCAAGGCATTCCGACCATAACGCCCGTGCCCGTCGATGCGACCAATATCCACGAATCTAGTCATGCTCCCTCCACCCCTCTAATCGACCCGGAAACAACGCAGGATATCTGCATCGCTGGGCTCGCTGCGCCAGGAGCGCACATCGCCGTCTTTTTCATATCGGGCTCTGAGCCAAGCTGGGTCAACATGATTGGGATGGCCATCCACCCGGGACCCAGAGGCGAGCCCTATTGTTCGGTGCTTTCGTCCAGCTACTACATCTCGGATGGTGACGATGCGTCGACACTTCAGGCCGAAGGCATCAGTCAGAATCTGCTCACCGTAACGAACCAGGCGTTTGAGGACGCTGCACTTCAGGGATTGACCATCTGCGTTGCCTCCGGTGATTACGGATCATCCTCCTTCGTCGGCGGGATAGACGGCGACGGAGCAAACGGGTACTGGGGGCTGCGTGATGGTCTAGCGCACGTCCAGTACCCGGCTAGTAGCCCGTGGGTTCTCGCCGTCGGTGGGACCAGTACCGGCAGCGTGAGGGAATTTCCCGTGAGCGGGACGGCCGACGAATACGTCTGGAACGATCCTCTCCCTTGGGACCCAGCTTATGGTGACCGTGACAACATAAGCTACGCTCCCGCGGCGGGGTGGGGCACCACTGGCGGCGGCGTCAGCGACCATTTTGATCTCCCCCGGTATCAGCGCAACGCGGGGGTGCCGTACTCAATCAACCCCGACCACCGTGTCGGGCGAGGGGTGCCGGATGTCGCCGCCAACGCCAGTGCCCACAGTGGATACAGTGGACTCTGGTTCAACGACCAGCCGTTTGCTGGTGCCGGCACCAGCGCTTCTGCCCCACTTTGGGCAGGCCTGATTGCGGTCATCAACGCAGCGCTTGGAAAGAACGTCGGCTTTGTCAATCCGGCGGTCTATCAACTCGGTTCGATTGTGTTCCGGGACATAGTCCCCCATGACGATGCCGTCGACAACAGCGGTTGCGGTGTACCTGGATACCCGGCTGGACCGGGTTGGGACGCCTGCACAGGATGGGGTAGCCCAAATGGCATGGCTTTGCTGGCGGGTCTCAGCTTGAGCTTACGTGTGCCTGTTCCGGGAGTTGTTCAAGGGACACATAAGACGGGAATGGCGGGGTGGATGGTTCTCGGCGGGATCCCAGCGGACGGATCCGGCATCGTCATTCCCATAGGTTGGGGACCGGGTGGAGGTCCGGTCGGCCCTTGGGGCCCGGCTCAGATGCTCGTACTGGGCCTAGCGATCAACCAGTTGGCCTCAGGGATCCAGTCGAGCGTTACCCGTGAACTCCTGGTGAGTGCCGCCCAGCAACTTATTGAGCAGGGTTCGAGGGAAGGCTCCAGCTCGTCCGAGGAATAACTGGCTGCTTGAGCGTGTCGCCATCTGCCGGGCAGGTGCCAAAAGGCGTCCTCGCCGCGGCAGTTGTCGGAAATTCAGCCGGGTTTTAGGAACTCATCCACGGCGCCATTGCGCGAATTAGAGGTCATCGAAGTATTCGGACTTCGCGCACAGGTAGACGCCATCGGGCGTACCTTCGAGCAGCTTGTCCATCTATCTCCATTAGTGGCCACCACATCGGTACTTCCAGCGTTAACGGAGGTCTCAAGCCCAGTCAAGTCCGTCGGATGCCTGTTCCTTAAAGCAGCTCGGCCACATTGGCTAATGCGTATCGGCGAACGCTCGTTCGTATCAGTTTTGAAGTTATCTGCGGCCTCATCACAAAGTATCCACACCGACGTTCGCACTCGATTTGGTGGCGGTCCTTCCGGCCGAGGTGGGAGGATTGGATAGATCCACAGGTGCCCATGCAGCACGCCTGAACCCGGTTCCGGCTAGACGAGACAAGCTGAAGGTTCGATCATGGGGGCAGAGGGCTTCTGGAGAACGCCCCCCTCTCTGGAGCGCCAGTAATTGCCGGCCCGATTCGAGGAATACCGCCGGCTGGCGGCACCCTGGATGGTGAAGCTCAACGCTAAGGTCCTAGTACGTGGCGGTGCACTGGCATCGACGTCAGGTGGGTGGAGTCCAAAGCGCCTGGTCGTGCTCGAATTCGAGAGTATCGAGCAGGCGAGGAAACGGTACGACTCCCCCGGGTATCGTGAGGCGCGGCACGCTTAGAGACGGAGCGGGTATCGCCAAGGTGATCATCGCCGACGGCGTGTAGCCGCTGCAGCTATCTGTCGTCGATTTCGCAAATAGGGCAAACACCCGATGACCTGGGTACGGCCGTCGCGTCAGGATGGGCCCGAACAACAACCCAGCAGGAGGCCAAAGAGCCATGAAAACTATGCACGGCGGGTTTTTAGTGCGCCCAGGAGAGGGCAAGACCTACAGCATTGGCGGTAGTCCGATCGTGTACAAGGTGAGGGGCGTCGAGACCGGGAGCCGCTTCGAAATCACTGAGTCGACCCTGCCGCCCGACTTTGGCGGGGTCCCCGCCCATGTCCATCAGGACACCGACCATGCCTTCTACGTGCTCGAGGGCGAGCTGACCGTGCGGATCGGAGATGAGGTCTTTAGCGGTGGCCCGGGTAGCTGCATGTTTTCCCCCCGGGGGATCGGGCACGCATTTAGCAACCATGCATCGGCGCCCTGTCGCTACCTGCAGATCGACTCCGGCGCGGGGCGCGAGCCCTTCTTTGAAGAGCTCGCTCGCGCGTTCCCGGGCGACACCCCGATCGACCGCAAGGTCGTCGGCGAGATCCTGGCGCGCTACGACACCCAACCGGCGTCGTCTCGCGGGTAGTCCGGCAGGAGGAGACCACCATGGCAATCACCACCAGGACTGCGATGGAGCTCTACCATGAGGTCCGCGGTTCGGGCCCGGCCGTATTGCTCATCCCCGGCGCGACGGGAGATGCCGGTCACTTCACCTCGACGGCCGAGCTGCTCTCCGACGAGTTCACCGTCATCACGTATGACCGCCGCGGCAACTCGCGAAGTCGTGTGGCGGGCGACCCTGAACTGGCCTCCAGGATTTCGGCACAAGCGGACGACGCGGCAGCGCTGATCACCGGCTGCGGCTTCGAACGCGCAGCGGTGTTCGGCAACAGCGGCGGCGCCACCATCGCCATCGAGCTCCTCACATCACATCCCGACGTCGTGAAGGGTGCAGCCCTTCATGAGCCGCCACTGTTCGCCTTATTTCCCCAGAACGGCCCGAGTCCGCTGGAGCCCATCTTCGCGATGGCTGAGACCAATCCGCGGGGGGCCCTCGAGCGCTTTGTGCGGGCGAATTCGAGCGACGCAGCATGGGAGGCCATCGAGCCGGCGACGCGGGAACGCATGTTGGGCAACGGCACGGCCCTGGTCAAGTACGAGCTTCCCCAATTTCTTTCGTACCGGCCCAACGAGGATCGCCTTCGCGGCACAAACCTGCCGGTCGCGCTCCTGCGGAGCCGCGACGGCCAGGCGTTCGCACCGCCAGTCGTCGCGTGGCTTGAGAAGCTGTTCGGGGTCGAGACGGTTGTTCTGACGGGGCACCATGCTCCCTTCTTCGACGCGCCCAAGGTCTTCGCCGAAGAGCTCCGACCGATCCTCCGCCGTCTCTGGACCTGACACCCAGGAGGCCGAGTTATGGAGCAACTGGTCCTGACGCCGGGCGGAATGATGCCGGCTGCGACCCACTATGCGCCGTTCCTTAAATGCCTGGGCAGGGATGTACGGGCCTTGCTCAAAGACTTCGAGCTGTTCACGCATGAGCGAATCCCCAACGGCTACAGCCTCGAGACCGAGGTTGAGGACTTACGGGTCGCGGTCGACGACGTTCAATTCGACAGCTTTCACTTGATCGGATACTCGGTGTGCCTGCCGCTGGCGTTCGTTGCTGAATATCCCGAGCGTGTCCGCAGCGTCGCCATGGTCGAGCCTGGCATGATCGGAAGCGGTAGCTTCGCGCCACCGGACATGGTGGCGGCGCACCAGCAGCGTGTCGGGTTGCCGCAACCCCAGATGATTGTCGCCATGAACCGATCGATGCTTGCCCCCGGCGCGAGTTTGCCACCCCCTCCGCCGCCCAGTGGGCCGCCTCCCGCCTGGATGGCGCAGCGGCTAAAGATCGGACCCGCACTGATGACGGCTCTGCGTGACTATGACTTGGCCGAGGCGGCACTCTCTCGTTTCAGGGGCCCAGTACTGATTGCGGTCGGCAGCCTCGGTCATCCATCGTTGCTGGCGCTCGCCCGCCGCATGGCCGCGGCATTTTCCAACGGCCGAGTTCAGGTGTATGAAGGCCGATACCACCTTGATCCGATTCACCGGGCGGAGCCTGAGCGTTTCGTCGCCGATGTGCGAGCCTTGTGGCAAGAGGCAGGTGTCCGTCTGACATAGCGAGCCTCAAGGAGTAACGTCGAAGGCTCAAGCACTACAGCGGGGAGGGTGGATGGCCGAAACTGAGGCTACGCTGCGGCTCGCAGAGCTCATAGGCTCGCTGTCGTTGGCCACCGATCTCGGCATGGGTCAGCCATTCGAGAAGGCGATTCGCTCGTGCCTGCTGGCGCTGAGCCTCGGCCACCGACTTGGCTGCGACGCCAAGACGCTCAGCGACATCTATTACCTCGCGCTGCTGGAGCACATCGGCTGTACGTCACACGCCAGCGAATGGGCATCATACGCGGGCGGAGACGAAATCGCGATGCGCACCCATGCCGTGCTGTTCGTCAACAGCCCGATGAGTGAAGTCATGGCAGCGTTCATCCGATATGTCGGGGAGGGCTTGCCCATACGCCGGCGCGCCGTGCTTGTGGCAGCAATGATGGCCGAGGGAAACAAACGTTTCAAGCACATCGCCGCTACGCAGTGCGAGGCGGCCGTGTGTCTGGCCCAACGCATGCCCTTATCTCCAGGGGTGCTCACGGGCTTGGCTCAGACGCTGGAGACCTGGAACGGCAAGGGTGGTCCGACGAAGTTGAAGGGAGATCAGGTCAGCCTCCCGACGCGCATCGTGGCGGTGGCGCATGACGTCGAAGTGTTCGAGAGAGTGGGAGGGCTCGATGCCTGTCGGACGGCTGTGAAGAAGCGGCACGGCGCCGCCTACGATCCAGCAGTTGCCGATGCGTTTCTCGGCCAAGCGTCTGAGATCTTTGGTGAGCTCCCTGCTGGGCCGCTGCATGAGGCGGTGCTCGACGCTGAGCCTGAGCCACAGGTGCGGATACCGGCCTCTGGACTCGACAGCATGGCCCACGCCTTCGCCGATTTCATCGACCTCAAGTCGCCGTACACTACTGGGCACTCTAGCGGCACCGCGGAACTGGCAGAGGGTGCCGCTCGCAACGCAGGGTCCAGCGAAGCCGAGGTTATCGCCATTCGCCGCGCCGCGCTCTTGCACGACCTGGGCCGGGTTGCCGTCCCCAATGGGATCTGGGATGCACCTCGGCCGCTCTCGACAGCGGAATGGGAACGCGTCAGACTTCACCCCTACCACACGGACCGCATTCTCGACCATGCCAGCATGTTGAAACCGCTCGCCACCCTCGCCTCAGCCCACCACGAACGCATCGACGGTTCTGGCTATCACCGAGGCAGCATCGCTTCGCACCTGTCCCTTGCCGCGCGCTTACTTGCCGCGGCGGACGCCTATCAGGCGATGACTCAGGAGAGATCCTACCGTCCCGCGCTCACATTTGACAATGCCGCGCGCGAGCTGCGGACAGATGTGGACTCGGGCCGCCTGGATCGCGCCGCCGCCGAGAACGTGCTGGAAGCGGCGGGCCACGCTCGTCGTCGTGGGCGGCCAGAGCTTCCGGCGGGATTGAGCGAACGCGAGGTCGAGGTGCTCGCGGAAATTTGCCTCGGCCATTCGAACCGCCAGATAGGCGAACGCCTGCATATTGCTGAGAAGACCGTCGGACATCACGTGCAGCACATCTACAACAAGATCAGCCGCTCTACCCGCGCCGGGGCTGCCCTCTTCGCCATGGAGAACGGCCTCGTCCACTGAGCAGGGCCTTGCTCTCTGACCGCGGCTAGCTGTGGACGGATCGAAGAAACCTGCGAACCTCCGCGTTGAACCTGTCGGGCGCCTCCATGTCGGCCTCGTGACCAACTCCCTCCATGACAACCAGCGTCGACCCCGGGATCTTCGCATGCATTTCCCGCGCCACCTCCAATGGAGAACGCACGTCCTTGTCACCGTACAACAACAGTGTTGGCACCTTGATTTGTGGAAGGATGTCGCGGGCGTCGTGCTCGGCCCAGCCGGCGCGCAAGAGCGCTCGCTGACCTTCCGGGTGGAAGCCGGCAAGGATCGAGGTCAGCTCGTCAAGGACGCCCGGAGAAGCGGCCTCCGTTAGGAGAGTGGGCATCCACTCGCGGGCCCATTGATCTGGAGACATTTCGATGCGCTTCAGCATTCCTTGCTTGCGCTGTTCGACCACCTCCGGCGGAAGCGAGCCAGCCCAGCCTGCGTATGCCGCAGCCAGGATCAGACTCCGCGGCATCGTCGAATACCAGCGGTAGAGCTCCAGGGCCAAACCGCTGCCGAATGAGAGGCCAAGCACGTGCGGTCGCTCGAGTCCAAGCACACCGATGGACTCCGCGAGGCAATCAGCGTAATCGCGAGTGCGCCAATCCGGCGGCGGGTCTGATGATTGTCCACACCCTGGCATGTCCCACGCGACCACCTTGAACTCGTCCGATAGATCCTCCAGCTGACGGCGCCATTGGCGACTGTCACTCGGTCCTCCATGCAATAGCACAAGCAGTGGGCCATCACCCGCTGTCCGGAAGGCGATGCTCAGCCCCTTAATTTCAACTTGCTCCATTTCGCCCCCCACTGTACGGCCCGTCAGCTGCCGTCCGGAGGAAAACACGTAGCTCATCGTTGAAGCGCTCCGGGGCCTCGAAGTTGCTCAAGTGACCTACTCCGGGAATCACCACAAGCCTAGACGTGGGAATATTCGCCTGGAGAGCTCGGCCGACACTCAAAGGTGAGCGCACATCCTTATCGCCGTACAGCAGCAGTGTCGGCACATCGATGAGGCGAAGTACATCGCGAAGATCCGCCTCGGCAAGCGCCCGCACCATCGCCTTCATCCCTGGCGGATGGAAGTCGGACATGATCCTGGCATTCTCGACGAGCACGGCCGCTGGAGCTAACTCGCTCAGGAGGCCGGGACTGTTGTATTTGGCTACTACCTGATCAGCAGGCAGGTCGAGATCAGCAATGGTTTGGCGCAGACGTTGTTCGACGACATCCGCTGGCAGAGAGCCAGTCCACCCGGCATAGGCCGCGGCCAGTACCAGCGTCCTGGGAAGCTGAGGACTCTGACGGTAAAGCTCCAGGGCAAGTGTGGAGCCGAAAGACAGCCCGAGCACGTGAGGTCGTTCCATACCGAGGGCTTCAATGAGGCCTCTGAGACACCTGGCGTAGTCGGGCATGCGAAACGTCCCGGGCGGATCCGACGACTGGCCGCAGCCCGGCGTGTCCCACGCGACCACCTCGTACTCGTCGGACAAAGCTTCGAGCTGCGCGCGCCAGACCCTGGTGTCGCCAAAGAACCCGTGTAGGAGGACAAGCGGTGGACCGTGGCCCGCGCGCTCGTAGGCGATGCGGAGCCCCACGATCTCGATATGCTCCATGCGCTCTCCATACTGACGGCAATGCTCCCTGACGCACGGGTGCGCGAAAGCGGAGATCGGAGCCCGGCTGCCAGCCCTACGCCGCACCTGCCAGTCGGTAGTTAATCCGAGCGTCGATTGGCTGAGTGGGCATTGCGCGGGAGACCCTTGTCTCCCGCTCCGTTGTGATCGGTATCTGGTTGACGTAGGCACACCGGTACCTCGAATACGATCCTACGAACGCCCTTTCATATCAGTTTTGAAGTTTTCAGCGGCCTTATCGCGTCCGAAACTTATACAATCCAACGTTCGGTCGGCATGGTGAGATCAGCGGTTAGAGCCCATTCCCACCACCTTTAGAATCGGCACCTCCCAACGATCGAGCTTATGAGATCGCATCCGGAGCTCGGTGCCATGGGTCGAGATGGACGAACTCATTTTGTCGTTGAACGACGACTGTACTTCTTCGAGCGTTGGGAGGAGGGCATAGCCGAGCTCCTTCGCGCCGAGCGCCATGATCACGTCGCGTGGGTCCGCTCCCTCGAAGCCATCTACTGCTGGCCTGACCGCGAAGGAAAGGAGTGGCCCGCGCTGGTCGTCCCGGCGCGCGACTGGGGCGGTGTCCCGCCGGAGCCGAACATGCGGGCGCACTTCGAGGGGCTACTGGGGATGGACGAGAGATATCGCTGGGAGCCACTTGCCGGCGCCTATGACATCAGCTGAGTTCGCCAAGTAGGTATTTGCCGAGGGCCTGTCGCATGCGCGCCCGAACCGAGTTCCTGCACCTTTAGAATCGGTAATCCTCTTCATCACCGCGACAACCTGTCCAAAGGGCGTAAAGCGCAATGCACAAATCGCCGGCTCACAGCGTCGAAGTCTTTCCGGACCCTGAGGCGAGACGCCCATGGGGTTGGCGCTGGCGGTGTGCTTGCAGTGCGTCATCGGGAGGTCTGCGCTACCCGTCGGAGCAGGAGGCTAATAAGGCAGCCGAGCGCCACATTCGGGCCGTCAATGGCGAACTAACCTAAGGCCTCCGGTCTCCTGTAAGTCGAAGGGACGAGGTACGGAGGTATTTAGCTAGAGCCGATGGTATTTCCGCCCCCGAACCCGCTCGGGGTCGTAAATACCACCTGAAAGCCTCGGTGCATACCGGGTATATGTCCACGTCGACAACCTGCTCATCTCGGATGGCGATGCGCCTTAATACCCGTGGACGACCTCCCGCTGGGTGTCAGGGTCCGCCTCCTGGACGGCCGCGGCGAGCCCACGGACGAGCTCTAGCGCCTGGATCGGGCTCATGCCGGGTGTCGAGGTCGCATAATCCCATCGGCGTTCCTCCTCGGAGATCGCCGGGAGGGACTTGTCGCGGAACTATCTATCGCAAAGCCCATCTCGGTACATCTCCAGCGTCCGCTGCTGGCCCAGGCAAGTTCGCGGCGCGCCGCCTCGGCCTGGATATAGTCATCGTCTCCGCCCGTCGCCCGGCAGAGACTAATCACGGCCTTCGCCACGTCCTCACGGGCGGAGGCGGGAAACATCATGCAGTCTGAGCCTGAATGGATAATCGAATCGGCGGACCAAAACAGATCAGTTCTGCCGATCAGGCTTGCGCAACCGAAAAGAGAACAAGGCGGCGTGGATCCCGCCCATCATGCTGGATGGAATTCCCACAACTATTCAGAAGAGCTCTCGCGCGGCGTTCCTAGTGCACGGCAACCGAGGAGGTCGGCTACTGGTCTAAACTTACTGCAAGCAAGTCAAGCACTATATGCTGGCCGGCCATGATCGCGAAGGACTTTGTGCCAATAGGCCAGTCATAGACAGCAACACGTTGGTCTGCGGCACGCACGGATTCCATCTCAATCACATAATGACCTGCCACCACATTTGCCGAAAACGTGCCGTTCATCGCGGTGGTCACCACGTAGGCACGGCTTTGATCCTGCAATTCCAGCCGCACCCGTCCCGCGGGCACAGGAAGGCCAACGATACGACAAACGCTGGAGGTCGCGTCCCAGTTGTCGCAAAACCGTACGCTCCCCGTAACGATGGCCTCGCGCTTCGTAACAGCGCTCGACAGAACTAGCGTCGTCTCGACTGCCAGTCCCAAGGCCAACACTGCAAGTAAGAAGTCTCTTCGGAGGACGCGAGTCCGCCCCATGCACCATATGACGGGGGCTGGGAGCGATCCTGCCAGTTCAGCTTGCTCTAGCGTTGTGACCGAGCATTCGGATGGCGAGCAATACGACCGGTAGTCCCAAGCATGAGCGTCTCGATCCTCTAGTCACTCGGTGCAGTCCCGCGCTCACAAAGACGCCAGAGGGCATTCCGCATTGGCGTCATGGTGACCACACGCCTTTTGCACTCAGAAAGAAGCCGCTGCGGCGAGCATCATCGCAGCGCTGCGACGAGGAGCAAGATAGGTTTGACCAGCTTGCGCGGGTCATCGCCGACGAGTTGAAGGTCCAGGTCCTGGCGTTTTTTGACCTTCGACCACGGCGCGCGACCCCTACGTCTTAGATTGTGGCACGGCGGCTGCAGCCTGCACCATTAGGTGTGGCGGTTAGGCGAGGACGAACGAGAGGTAGAGGAGCGCGATGAGGCCTATTATCGAAAGCAATCAGATCCTCAAAAAGCGTCTTCGTCGTCCAGCACAGCTACGTGCTGAGTGGTTGCGATGAGACCAAGCTGATTGGCGTGTATGCGACGCGCCTGGCGGCCGATGAGGCGATCCGGCGCTTACAAGTGGCGCCCGGATTCCGGGATCACCCTACCGAGTTCAGCGTTGACGAGTACCCGCTTGACCTGGATCATTGGATCGAAGGATTCGTTACAGACTGAAACTCCGGTCACACCTACGATGACGGCCGCGGCAAATAGACCAGCTGCCTGCGGCATATTTGTTTAGGACCTGTGGTATTTGCGCCCCCGAACCCGCTCGGGGTCGCATAGTCTTATCGATAGCCGCGGAGCGACTCGACCTCGACATCGGGCGCACGTCCACACCCGCCTCGGTCATCAACTGCAGGAACGTGAACTGTGTGGCGCGGAACCTGAAGGACGTCGGTTTCTCTAGCTCGATCGCCTGCGTGGTGGGTGTGACTCGCCGAGCGGAAACGACG
>Ga0070698_100001210_pt1 | contig 28685 bp, 23 predicted proteins | sample KBSK1502metaG_FD_65477 | JGI IMG/M metagenome (GOLD analysis project Ga0070698, IMG submission 65477) | Corn, switchgrass and miscanthus rhizosphere microbial communities from Kellogg Biological Station, Michigan, USA - KBS K1-50-2 metaG | ecosystem: Host-associated > Plants > Roots >...
CTCGCCGAACTTGGCGAGTGGTGCCTGCGTTTCTTCGAGGCGAATGGGATTTACGATCTGAGACCAAATCTTACCGGCGACCTGGACGTCGAAAAAGTTAGGCGCATCGTGCGCGAATTCCCGCGCGCGAACGGATTTGGCATCGGCACCAAGCTCTCAAGCGAAATACCCGCCGTTGCCGGAGTAATTTTCAAGCAGTGCCTCATCGAGGGCCGGGCAACTCTCAAGGCTTCTAACTCTGAAGAAAAAACAACCTTGCCTGGCCGGCTTCAACTCTTCCGCGGCAGCGATGCAAGTGGCGACTACGTCGGCGACGTCACCGGGCTCGACGAGGAAGAGATTGAAATTCCCGGCGCCGCGCGTGTCGAACGCTTACTGGTTCCCTTTTGGGAAAACGGTCAGCACGCTTCGATTCCCTCGATCGAGAAGCAGAAGTCTTTCGTCACCGACCAGCGCCGCCGTTTTGCCGATATTAACGACTATCCTTGTTTACTCAGCGACAAACTGCGCAAACTCCGCGACGATCTTACTGCCCAGATGCGCGCCGACAATTCCGGCTGGCAGGAAGTGGTGAAGATGCCTGAGGAAGTGCCTGATAAAGTCTCGGAAGCTACGTAGGTCAGTTCCAGGTTCCAAGTTTCAAGTTCCAAGTTCTAAGTTCTAAGTTCTAAGTTGTAGAGCGAATAGTCAATTAGACTAAACTCCGAACTTGAAACTTGAAACTTGAAACTTGAAACTTGAAACTTGAAACTAATGTCTTTCTGAGGTTGCCATATGACCATTCCCGCTACGCCGCAGATCGACTGCGAGCAGCATCACACGACCTTGTTCGTCAACGACGTTGCTGCTGCTGTCGACTTCTACACCAGGAAGCTCGGTTTCAAGCTCGCCTTCACCTGGGGCGAACCGCCAACGATGGCCGGCGTGAATCTGGATCACGTGCAAATATTCCTTGAGCTGGGCACACCCAGTCCCAAAGGGTGTGCGCTGTACTTTGTCATCGGCGACGCCGACGTGCTCCACCAGTTCCATCTCGGCAACGCCGTCGAAATCGTTGCGCCACCGGATGACAAGCCCTACGGGATACGCGAATACACGGTCCGTGATCTAAACGGTTACTATCTCAACTTCGGACATCGTCTCCATAACGCCGGGGAAACTCTCAAGATCGAGCGGGTGGATGTCCCGGTGCGACTGGAGAAGCGCCTCGCCGCCCTGCTGAATGATCTGGCCGAGTTCAAACACATGAGCCTGAATAGTTGTCTCGAGGAAATACTGCTGCATACCAATGAGCCTCTCGGCGATGGAGTCGCCAGTCCGCACACCAAAAGAGATCTCAAGTACATTCAAGAACTAAAAGCAAAACACGGCATCGACTACGACTCCCACGCGAGTTACCGCTTTGTCGAGGAGGAGTAGACAACCCCGAAGCGGTACTATCACTAGTCGCACGCTTTTTCGTCGCTCCTGTTCCTGCAGGGAGAATTCAAATGCTCATAGTCGCTCTCTTTACTTCGTTACTATTCGCCGGCACGCCGGCAGCCACTGCAGAGGGCTACGGCCACGTCAGCTTTGCCAACTCCGGCACGCCGGCAGCGCAAGCCGACTTCAGCCAGGGCCTGGCGCTACTCCACGATTTCGAGTATCCGGCAGCCGCAGCCGCTTTCCGGCGGGCGCAGTCCACCGAACCTGGCTTCGCGATGGCTTACTGGGGCGAGGCGATGACCTTCAATCATCCACTCTGGGCGCAGCAGGATCTCGCCGCTGCCCGGGTAGCTCTAAATAAGCTGGCGCCGACTGCGGGCGAACGGCGCGCCAAAGCAAAGACCGATCGCGAAAAGGCATATCTCGACGCGGTCGAGCTACTCTACGGAGAAGGAAGCAAAATAGAACGGGACTTTCGCTATGAGGCCGCCATGGCGAAACTCCACGAACGCTATCCGGACGACGTTGACGCAGCAGCCTTTTACGCGCTCTCGACTCTTGGCACAGCGCACGCGGGCCGTGACATCCCAACCTATATGAGAGCGGCGGGCGTGCTGGAGGAAGCATGGATAGGCCATCAGGAACACCCGGGGCTCGTCCACTATCTAATTCACAGCTACGATGACCCCGCTCACGCTCCACTTGGCCTGCGCGCGGCGCGAATCTATTCGAGAATCGCGCCCGACGCCGGGCATGCACAACACATGTGCTCGCACATTTTCCTTGCGCTCGGAATGTGGGAGGAGACTGTTCAAGCCAACCTCGCCGCGATGGCCGACGTCGACCGGATGCGCGCAGCGCAGGGAAAGGGTCCTGCTCGTTGCGGCCACTACCCCTTCTGGCTGGAATACGCGTACCTGCAGCTCGGAAAGATGGACGAAGCGAAAAGCGTGTTAACGGCGTGCCGAGCTACGGTCGAATCGCAGGGCGCGATGGATCATCCCGGTATGTCGATGGACCCGGACTCCAGTCTCAGCAGCTCCTTCGCCAACATGCGGCTTCGTTACCTTCTGGATACCGGCGAATGGACCGGCGAAATTGCGAACTGGCAGCTGCCGAAGAGTGCCGGCCCAGGAGCCTCGGTCAACTTCGCTTTCGCGCGAGCATTGGGCGAGATTGCACGGGGCCGAGTCGCCGAAGCGCGTCAGGCGTTGAGCGAACTCGAAGCCTTGGGTCGCACGGTCGCCGAGAGCGAAACGAAGCTCGCGAATCCTGATCCGAGTTACCGCTTGCGGCCGGGTGTTTTGCTCCTCGAGGCCCGGGCTCTGCTGGCTGAGCACGAAGGCGATCTGCCGGGCGCCGAGAAGTTGCTACGCCAGGCGATCACGATTGAGGACACGCTTCCTGTCGACTTTGGCCCACCCACGATCGACAAACCGACTCATGAGCTGCTGGGTGATTTTCTACTGCGTCGCGGCCGGAAAGATGAGGCCAGCGCTGAGTTCGAGAAGGCCCTGGCCCGCACGCCGGGTCGCCGTTTGGCCACGCAGGGATCCGCAGCTGCCCGCAAGTGATCGCAGGGTTTCTCGACGCGTAGCGTCGGCATGAGTTTAGCCCGGCCTCTTAAGGCCGGGAATCGGGAAAGAATTTAGGATCTGCGTTGTGCGTAGCATCTGATCCCAGCCTTAGGAGGCCAGGTTAAATTCAACCGTCGCTCTGCGACAGAAAGCATCTTTTTTTTTCAGATACAAGTCGACGCAAACTAACAGTTTGCGTTACACATAAATATGAGAACCCTGAATCAACTTTTGGAAAACAACCGGCGCTGGGCCGAGCAAATCAAATCGCAGGACCCTGCCTTCTTTCAGACGTTGTCACAACAGCAGTCGCCCCATTACCTATGGGTCGGCTGTTCTGATAGTCGTGTGCCGGCAAACCAAATTATTGGTGTCTCGCCGGGAGAACTGTTCGTTCATCGGAATGTCGCGAACGTAGTAGTGCACACCGACTTGAATTGTCTTTCTGTAATCCAGTTTGCAGTAGATGTGCTGGGAGTGAGTAACGTGATCGTATGCGGACACTACGGCTGTGGCGGCGTGCAAGCGGCGCTGGACAACTCCAGGCTGGGACTAATTGATAACTGGTTAAGGCATGTTCAGGATGTGCGGCAGAAACATGCGGCTTTGCTTAGCGGAGTTCCTGAGGCGCAACGCGCCGATAAACTGTGCGAGCTAAACGTGATCGAGCAGGTCACCAATGTTTGTCAAACGACGATTGTGCAGGGCGCCTGGGAACGAGGACAGGACCTGGCAGTGCATGGTTGGATCTACGGTTTGAGCGACGGGATCATTCGTGATTTAAATGTTTCGACCAGCAATCAGGATGAGCTGGGGACAAGCTACAGCAAGGCGATCGCTGTGTGTGCTACTTAGCGGCAATAAACGGCTCGCGAATCAAACTCATTTTCTGCGGCAGTTGGCGTTGAGCAGCGCACCTTCCTCGACGGTCAAGGCGGGGGCTATCACTTCTCCGGTAACATTAGCGGTACAGCCCAGTATCAGCTCTTTAGTGGCGCGGATGTCGCCTTCGACAGTTCCATTTATCTTGGCGACCGCAACCTCGATAACTGCGTCGGTAAGTTGCGCGCCATTACTTACGATGAGGGTGCCATCGGAGGAAGTAACGCGGCCGGAAAAGTGCCCATCAATGCGCAGCATCGACTTGAAATGCACCTCGCCAGTGAAATTGGTAACGTCGCCTATGAAGCCCAACCAGTTATCTTTGGGAATATTAATTCGCCGGCCAGTTTCCTCGCGTCTCGCAACTGCCTGAGTGCTCATTGCTCGCCTCCGTCTATTCTGTTGTACCTGAGTTTTGAAGTAGCGCTAGGATTGTGCCACGCCACCTCTGCCGCTGCGCATCCGGGAGAAAGGAAGATTCCTTAATCGAGGAACTATAACACTCAGTAGCCTGTTAGATGTTACGATTGGATTGCCGTTCTGAGACACTGGCAGGCCTGCGCGATTGAATACAGTCGCTTTTTTCATTCCGCCTGGGGGACTAAACGTATGAGAAAAATGAAGTGCGCCAAACTCTGCTTTGCTCTTCTGCTAATGGGATCTGGCGTATTAGCACAGCAAGTCGTCACACCCATTCCCTCTACTCCTCTGAGGTTTGGTGCATTTATCGCCCGGTTCGATCCGGGCGGGACTTTCACTCTCCAAGGCCAGGGCTGGCCGGCACTAAATGGCAACTGGAAAGCAAACGGCTCTGTGATTGAGCTGACGATGTCAGGCGGGCCGGGAGGTTGCGATGGAACCGGGCGCTACGAGTTCAGCGTGGCCGGCGAGAGCAGCAAGCACGTCAGCTTCAAGCTGATAGCAGATGATTGTGTGGTTCGCCGGATAATTGTTGATGGCAGCAATTGGGCGCCGGCAACAGAAGCCAAGGTCGTGCCCGTTCGGACTATCAAACTAACGCCGGGCGGGAAATTAACCTCGCGATCGGAGCAGAAAAACAGCAACGGGAGTTGGCCGTCGTTTCGCGGACCACAGGCTTCGGGCATCGCGGAAAAACAGAATCTACCCGATCGCTGGGATACCAAGACGAGCGAAAACATTCTCTGGCGGACACCAATTCCAGGGCTAGCGCATTCCAGCCCGGTTGTTTGGGGCAATCAGATCTTTGTGACCAGCGCCGTTAGTAGTGATCCAAAGGCCACCTTCAGGCCAGGCTTATACGGTGACGGCGACGCCTCCAAGGATCGGTCGCAACATCGCTGGATGATTTATGCGATCGACAAACGTACCGGAAAAATTTCCTGGGAGCGCGTTGCTTACCAGGGCGAGCCGGTCGATAAGCGTCACATCAAATCAACCTATGCCAATTCCACTCCTGCCACTGACGGACGCATAGTTGTAGCCTGGTTTGGCTCGCAGGGAGTTTATGCTTACGACGTCAAGGGGCGTCTTCTTTGGAAGGTTGACCTGGGGCGGTTGGATCTCGGGGCCTACGACGTTCCGACTTACGAGTGGGGACCCGCGAGTTCGCCAATCATCTGGAAGAACCTGGTCATTCTGCAATGTGACACCCAAACCGACTCTTTCCTGTTGGCTCTGGATGCAGCCACAGGAAAGACCGTTTGGAAAACCGATCGCGACGAAATTCCCTCATGGGGTACTCCGACCATCGTGACCACGGAGACAGGCCCGGTGCTCGTCGCCAACGCGTCGAACTACATTCGCGGTTACGACCCACGCACTGGAAAAGAGCTGTGGCGACTTGGTGGTAGTTCAAAGATAACCGCGCCGACGCCAATCTTTGGTGAAGGTGTATTTGTCGTTGCCAGTGGCCGCGGACCGGAGCGTCCAATTTTTGTCGTCAAATCCACCGCGCACGGCGACCTCACTCTGCCAGCCGGAAAGACGGCCAGTGAGAACATAGTTTGGAGCAAAACGGGCCGCGGTTCTTATATGCCGACGCCGCTCGTCTACAATGGCATTCTCTACGTGCTTGCAAACAACGGAACCTTCGACGCCTATAATCTGAAAACCGGTGATGAACTTTATCGACAGCGGCTGCCGACCATAGGCAGTGGCTTCAGCGCGTCGCCAGTTGCAGCCGACGGCAAAATTTATCTTTCAAACGAGGACGGCGAAATATTGACCATCGCCGCCGGCGAAAAGTTTAACCATCTCGCGACGAACTCAATGGGCGAGTTGCTGATGGCCACGCCCGCGTTGTCTGACGGCGTAATGTATGTGCGCTCATCGGCGAGCTTGTTCGCGATTGGCCGAAAACGATAACGGAGAGAGAACCCATGCGTAAATTGACTATTAGTGTTTTTGCCATTCTGTTCGCGCTGCCAATCGCCGCGCAGCAGGAGGTTCCGCCGATTCGGAACTTTTTTCGTGTAAACACCCAGTTCTGTACCGGCGGTCAACCGAGGCTCGAACATTTACAGCAACTCAAGGACGAAGGCGTTAAGGCCATCATTAACCTGCGGCCGCCGGGTGAGCATCGCGCCTCCGAGGAAGAGGCCAAAGCAAAAGAGCTGGGTCTGCGCTACTTCAACATTCCCGTTGTCTTCGGCGAACCTAAAGACGAACAGGCGACCGAGTTTCTTAAAGTTACGGATGATCCCGCTAATCGCCCGGCGTTTATTCATTGTGCGTCAGCCATTCGCGTCGGTGCGTTCTGGATGATCCGCCGTGTACTTCGTGATGGCTGGAGCCTGGATAAAGCCGAGGAAGAGGCGAAAAAGATTGGGTTAACGGAGAATCCTCATCTGAACGAGTTTGCTCGTAGTTACATCGAACGGCATCGAAAGCAGACAGCGAAAGAATAACGAATTGCTCGATGTCAATCGGGATAACTCCGCTGGCTCACGAATCTGGGGACCACTACTGAGACAAGGCTATTTGAAGGAGGACCAAAATGAAGTTACTGTTACTAAGCGTCGCCTTCCTGCTGTCCTCTACTCCCAGCTTCGCCCAACGACAATCATCAGAGTGGCAACGCGTCTACACTTTCGAGGACAGCATCATCGAAATGAATACCGCCGATGTGATTATCGGGGGCAACATCGCGCGCGTGAGATTCCGCTGGACTTTTGATCAGCCACAGGCAATGGATGGTCAGTCGCAACTGAAATATAACAGCCGACTCGAGGTAATCGAGTTCAATTGCACCGACAAACTTTTCCGGCCATATGAAACCACCTTGCTTGATTTCACAGGAAAGGCAGTTCGTCGGGAAGACAGCGTTCAAGCTAAGTGGCGGCCGACCGGAAATATGATGGATAGGCTGATGGATTCAGCTTGTGAGTTAATGAAAAGTAAGCTAGAGCCTAAGGTTGTCTCCCAGAACGAAATTGAATTGCAGAAGGTTGCGAAGTACGCGTTCTCACTCTCGCAGAGTCTTGAACGAACCAAAGATCTCAAACCCATCGTTGAGAAATTCTTCATTAATGATTATTTAAACCGCTACCTCGCCGATCGGAATTCGAATTGGTTCTGGAATCTGGATCGCGAAACAGCCGCCAGGGCAAGCCGGGATGAACTGCAGAAATTCTACGTTGCTTTGATGAACACGGGGTACCTGAACTGCCAATACTATGTTAGCCAATACGCCTATGCCGCTCGCGGATCCTTTCCCGAGGAGAAACTGATACCCGCCGATATTATTGAACTCATTGAGAATCATCCGTACGCCGCCAGGTACAGAGGCAAAACAAACAACTACGATTATCTAGCCGAGAAGATAGACAGCATCGAGCGGTTACGAAGCTATACCGACCTGCTGGAGAAAGTTTCGGTACTGATGCGCCAGCATGTCGTGGCAACTAATTCGGAGCACTCTAAGGACTATCGGGAAATGTTGGAAGATTGGGATCTGTACCAGCCGAAGGCCAGGACTTGCGATAACGAATGTTTGGGACTGCCCAAGGGTACGCGACTCTTCGAAGTTAACGTGCCCGTATTTCGCCTGCAACTTGCGGAGATTAAGGGTAAGTTGCGCGTGATGTCCGCGACAGACTATTTTCACTGAAGCTAACCGGGAGGCAGCGAGAACGCTCCAGTTAACGCAGAGCTTGAAACCAGGGTATTAGCAACCGAAGAAACGCCACTTATGAAACGATTGCTCATCTTAGCGGTGCCCGTCGCTATTTTTTTTACACCTTCGCTGGCACTCCCCTCAGAGGACCAGGACACGACCGTCGTTGAGCAGTTCATTTCGAAGCAGGCGAAGCAGGAAGACGGCGAGGAGTATGTCGAGGCCCGAAAGATGCTGACGGGAGACTTGAATCGTGACGGAGTTCCGGACGTCGCCGTCTTGTATACAATCGAAGGCCAGAATGGGACGAACAATTACCTCCAGTACCTCGCCGTCTTTGTCCGGGCCAAAGGCAAGCTGATTCCGGCAGCGCACACTGTCGTAGGCGGAAAGCATTACCGCAATGTCGAGCTTCAGTCTGTTAGTAACTATGTGATCCGCTTCAAGACCCTTTCGTATCGAGCGAGTGATCCGGCTAGCACGCCCAGCAGGAAAGGCACCGCGCGCTTCGTGCTAATCAAGCGCAAACTCAAGGAGCTGTGATCGGCCTGTTGCAAAAGCACGATTTGACCTTGGCGAGGCCGGCGTCCTATGGAAGCTGGTCGGCTTTGCACAAAAAGTCTAATACACTGCTGTAGAATTGAGTTATCTGGTAACACAAAATCAGAACTCAACTTTCCAGAAGGTGGAACGCCTATTTGGGTCGCATTTTCATAAGTTGACCCTTCGGCTGGTCGCTACCACCACCCCACGCGGGCTGCCCGCGCGGGGACCCCGGTTCGCTCCCAGTTCTGATTTTGTGTGGAGTTCCGCTCCAGAACCACTCTAGGCACTTTTGTGCAAGGCCAAGCTGGCCAGGTCTGGAGAACGGCTTGTCTTTCCAGGACATGCTCGTTATCAAGAGCGCTTAATTGTTTTATGCGACTATCGGCATCGATGACTGCAACGCAGTTTGATAATGGCTATTGGTACGCTACGGAACTCAAAGAGTTTGCGAAGCGGATCGGGATTCCCTCTGCGAACAAGCTGCGCAAAGACGAACTCGAACGGGCCATCAGGCTTTTTCTTGAAACCGGCAAGATCAAAACGCCGACCAAAAGAAGTCTCTCAAACTCAGGCACGAAGGATGTCGAACGCGGACTGCGGCTCGACCTTCCGGTGTTGCTTTATAACAACGACAAGGAAACCAAATACTTTCTCGAGCAGGAATCTCAGAAACTCACGCCCGGCCTGAAGCGAAAATCCGGTGCGCGCTACCGGCTTAACCGTTGGCGGGAAGATCAGCTCGTTAAGGGCGTCCAGCTAACCTACGGAGACCTGGTCAAAGAATACGTCCGGTTAAATCAGACTTCGAAGCCTTTCGTTCACATTCCTCACGGTAGATACGTCAACTTCGTCGCCGACTTCCTGGCCGCTGAAAAAGGCGCTACCAGAGAACAGGCGATCAGGGAGTGGAAGAAACTGAAGACCCTCGAAGTTCCCAAGGACTATCGTTCGTGGGCAAAATACCAGGCAGCAAAGCGAAGATGACCGGGCGGTCGCACTTTACAGCCGTCCTGGCACCGTAGCTCGCCTATCCGTTATTCTCAGTTTAATGAGATCACTACTAGCAAAATTGCTGCTCCTGGTTGTGTGCCTATTCCTAGGTGCGGTGTCTGCGCAAACGATGTTGGCTCAGGGCCGCAATCTCACACCTGACCACCGGGTGCACGAAAAGTTCGATTCAAAGTTCGCAAAGGTTCGCGACCTGGTTGTTTGGTTGCCGCCCGACTACGCCAAAGACATCACGCGACGCTACCCCACGCTCTATATGCATGACGGTGATTCCGCCTTCGCGAATTGGCGGCTGGATGAAACAGCGTCGGCGCTCATCCTGAACAATCAGATAGCGCCCATGATTATTGTCTACGTGCCTAATGGCGGCACATCTGACGATCGTTTCATAGACTACACGCCAACCAGGGACGCAAATTACAGGGTCGGTGGCAAAGCTGATAATTACGGCCGCATGTTGGTTGAAGAAGTCAAACCGTTCATCGATTCTCACTATCGCACCTTAACAGACGCCACCAATACGGGATTGGGTGGCGCCTCTCTCGGCGGCCTGGTAACGCTGTATCTCGGACTCAAGTATCCGGAGACGTTTGGTCGTCTGGCGGTATTATCGCCTTCGATTTGGTGGGACCGCGGCATGATCCTGCGGGCAGTGAAGGATCTCAAGACAAAGCCTGCGTTACAAATCTGGCTGGACGTCGGCACTGAGGAAGAAAGCGGCAGGAGCGACGTAACGCGCTCACTTCGCGATGCGCTGGTGAAGAAAGGTTGGACGCTCAACACCGACCTTATGTATTACGAGGCGAAGGGCGCGCGACATGAAGAGATAGCCTTTGCCAAGCGCGCGGCTCTATTCCTCAAATTCCTCTATCCCAAAACGAAATGACCTCTTTTGGAGTGCGCCGACCTGTCGGCGCTTTGGTCGCTGGCGACCTGTTGCCAGCCGTGTCGCGACAAGTCGCGACGGACCAAAGCGGTGACAGGTCACCGCACTCCAAAATCAAAGCCTTGCCACATAACGAACGTTCGTGCTATATGTCTCAGTAGACAACTGAGGATCTTACTGGTGGCCGGCAAACAAGCAACGAAAGTGGCGATGAGCGCGCGCAAAGCGCAAGGCGAAGGCACGCGCAAAGCCATCCTGGAAGCCGCGGTACACATCGCCTCCGCCGAAGGATTGGAGGGTCTGACCATTGGACGGCTCGCCGCGGACCTGTCCATGAGCAAGAGCGGGCTTTTTGCTCACTTCGGTTCAAAAGAGGATCTGCAGGTCGCAACCGTCGAGGCCGCTCGCTCGATCTTCATACGGGAAGTCATTCGGCCGTCGTTCGAAGGTGAGCACGGGCTCGTAGATCTTTGGCATTTATGCGACACCTGGCTGAGCTACGTGGAAAGCGGTGTGTTTCGTGGCGGCTGCTTTTTCGCCGCAGTCGCGGCCGAGTTTGACAGCCGGCCGGGGCCCGTGCGCGATCGTATCGCTGAAATAATGAAGGAATGGCTTGCCACGTTGCGACGTGCGGTCGCGGACGCACAAACTGCCGGCGAACTAAAAAAGGAAGTTGATCCGGCGCAGATGGCTTTCGAGTTCAATGCTCTCGAGTTAGGGGCTAACTGGGCGTTTCAACTTTACGGAGACAAACAGGCCTTTGCGCGTGCCCGCGAGGCAATGCTCGAGAGCCTGCATCGTCTGGCGACCACCAGGGGATCTTCGTTATTACCACCACTGAAAAAGAAACCCCTGAAAGCGCGCCGCTAACCGTTGATCGTTAACCAAGGCTCCGGAGAGATTCAATGAGTGCACCTGAGATCGCGACAACCCCTGTCACCTTCAAGCGCAAGGCCAGCTGGGAAGGAATCAGGCTCGAGCATTATCGTTTGCCCGTCGGCGAGCTGCCCGAACACACGCATCGCGAACACGTGGTGATGATTTCACTCACCGAAGGAGCCACCGGCGAAATACGAACTGCCAGCGGAGCACGGATTAGCGGCACCCAACACAGCGGCAACATCTGCGTACTCCCCTCGGGGTTGGCGCACACAGCGCGCCTTGACAGCCCTTCAGAACACCTGGCGATGTATCTCGATCCGTCGACTTTGCGACGCGCAGCTTCTGGATCGCAGTTAGGCGGCAACTTCGAGGTGGTCGAGCGGTGCACGCGCAGTGATGGCGTAATCAGCAGCATTGGCATGGCACTGCTTGGCGAACTTGAATCTGAAGGTCTAAGCGGCCGTCTCTATGGCGAGTCGCTGGCTAACCTGCTGGCGGTCCATCTCCTCAGACACTACACATCGTGCGGCAGCGAGCCTAAACACTTCAGCGGTGGCTTGTCCGCGCAAAAACTAAAACAGGTGATTGCTTTTGTAGAGGAACACTATAGCGACGATGTGCGACTGGCGGAGCTGGCTAACGTGGCCGGAATGAGCAGCTTTCACTTCGCGCGCGAGTTCAAGCGAACAACTGGTACGACGCCGCATCAATACTTGATCAAGTTTCGGGTCGAGCGAGCGAAGACTCTCCTGGCTGAAGCTCAGTTACCGCTAACAGAAGTGGGCCTGCAATCAGGGTTTAGCCATCAAAGTCATTTCACAAGACTCTTTCGCCGCGTCACTGGAACGACTCCCCTTTCGTATCGATTGATGCTCCAGACTTAGTGATATTGCCATTCAGTGGCATGAGTTGAGGTCAATACCACCACGCGATAGCGGGTGGGTCTCTTCTTACGCTTGTTGGGCTGATGAACTAATCAAATCAAATAGCAAGAACAGTCAACGATAGCAATAACGGGAAAGACGGCGCGCACCCGCAAACCTTAGTCTCATATTCATACTACGACCAGAAAGTCAGGGAGGTGTGAAGTGAGTCAAAAGAATTTCCTGTTAGCGTTGTTCTTGTTGGTTTCGAGTGCTGGAGTCGTTTCGGCACAAACACGCCCAGCCGATGAAGCGGCCGCGATCGTGATCGCGCGCGGCAATAGAAGCTTTGCGCAGGAGGATTACCAGGCGGCTCTCCGAGAGTACGCAAGCGTGCAGACGAGCGCCGGAGAAATCTATGCGCAGGCCCTATACAACATGGGCGTCAGTTATTACGAACTCTGGCGCACCCGAGAGGCGATCGATTCTTACCGGCGCGCCATCCGAGCGCGGGATGGTCATTATCCGCGCGCCTGGTATGCGCTCGGCGTGGCGCTGGAAGATCAGGGGCAGTTTGCAGAAGCTAAAGAGGCATATCAACAATCAATACTTGAATCGCGTGGTGAGTATTCTGTTGCCCACTACCGGCTGGGACTGCTAGTCGCCGGCGAAGGCGAATACCGGACAGCAGCGGAGTCATTTAGAAACGCACTAAAGCATCCCGGGCTTCATGTGCCCGCCAGCCACAACAATCTCGGTGTGATGCTCGCCCGGCTTGGCAGCTTAAAGGATGCGAAACTTGAGTTTGAAAAGGCGCTGCGGCAAAGCGGCGGCGGCCTTGAAGAGGCCGCTCACAATCTCAAACTTTGCCGTTCTCTCTTGACCGCAACCAGCTCGAAACAAGTCGCGGCCTTTCGAGTTTCCGAAGTGCCAGCAGGATTAAACTAATGGATTGCCGGAGGATAAATCATGGACACAAAGCCACAGGATGCTCTCGTGATTCTCAAGCTCTACGAGCTTAGAAGCGAACCTTTAATGCGCGCCGCACGGGCGTGGTTCTTTACCGAGTTCAGCCCGCAGAGCGGCAACGAGATTGTTGCGCTGTTGCAGAGCGGTGAAAAGCAGAGCGCCTACTACCGCATGGTCTCTTCACATTGGGAGGTAGCGGCGGCCCTTGTGAACAATGGCGGAATTGATGAAGCCATGTTCCTCGCCGCGAACACGGAGCATCTGGTCGTGTTCGCGAAGTTGCAACCGTTCGTTGCAGAAATCAGACAGACTATCGGCGAGCCAGACTACCTGGCAAACCTGGAGCAACTGGTGATGCGCGCGCCAAATGTCGAGAAGAAGTTGGAGAACCGGCGGCGATTGATCGGACGCTGGGCAACGGCCGGCAGTCAAGCATAACGATTGCGGATTGTTGATTGCGGATTCTTACGATTGCAGATTGCTGATTTCGGAATGCGGATTTGAAAAACGATCCTCAAAGCTTCGAGCAGCAAGTAGACTCTGAAGCTTGAAATCCGCAATCAGCAATCCGCAGTCAGCAATCGAATCACCGGCCCGGATGCACCGACCTGGTTGACCCGTCAGCGAACTTAACGATCTGTGTACCATCGGCTGCACGAAAGAATTTTGGAGACTTAATGGGAGAAGCCGCATAGGAACCGAATCTGGTTGAGCCATCAGAAAACTTGACGCTCTGCGTGCCATCTACCGCCCGAAAGAACTGTGGCGATGGTGTGTTTGGGCCCGCAGCACCAGATGAACTGTGATTGCGGATGCGTGATTCCGGAGCGGGCGTCGGGACGGTTTCCTCCAACTCAGGTTTGGGAAACCGTATGCTGGGGGCGCCAACGCGCTGGAGATTATTACGTGAAGGACTACGCCGCTCGCCCTGTCGGCTACCAACCGCCGTGGAAGAGTCTACAGCACTCGAGTTCTTATCTGTTTGAGCAGCAAGGTCCGTGACGTTCATTTTTTCGGCTACTCGATCTTTGTCGGCGGCCGAATTTATCGACCTTGTAGCGGAACCGCCAACGTTGTCTCCGGTCCGTAGTCGCTCAGCCTTGCGCACGCTTGGCGATTGGCGCAAAGCAGCAGCAGTGTCACTAGTAGACGTCGTCGTGGTCACTTGATTAGTAGCTGGAAACAATCGTTGCGAAGCGTAGAGAATTCCGGCGGCCAGTGTGACAATCGCCGCCAGCACTGCCGTCGCTCCAGCCGGGCCAAATGATTTTGCTGATCCCACCAAAGCCATATTCACAACCGGCTCTGCGGGAGCCCGCAGTGAAGTGATCTCGCTAATATGTATTGTCGCGTCAGCTGACGCGCGCCCAGGCTCGCCTGCCGCTTTGCGGTCAAGCTTCCCTCCCCCGGATCTCGTGCGACCCATACGCCCCAGTGCTTCGCGAAACTCATTTGCGTTTGCGTACCGTTCTTCAGGTTTCTGCGCCAGTGCCTTGTTCAGGATTGCGGCGATCTCAGGTCCGACGGCCTCATGAATCTGATTGGCGGCGCGTAACGGATCCGCGCCCCCGTTTACGACGGCAGCTGCTCGCACCATCGCGTCAGGTGGCTTGATCCCGGTCAATAAGTGATAAAGCGTGGCGCCCAGCGCGTAGATGTCGCTGCGCGGATCTGTACGTTGGTCCTGGATCTGTTCGAGCGGCGCGTAATGGCGGGTGTAGCCGAAGAAGGCCTGGGAAGCAGTTACGGATGGGTCCGATGCCTGGGCCTTAGCAAGTCCAAAATCCAGCAGCGCGATCTGACCTGTAGCGGTCAGTTTCAAATTGTGCGGTTTAATGTCTCGATGGATCACCTGACGATCGCGTGAGTGTAAGTAGATAAGTGCATCGAGCAGCTGGTCGGCCCAGGCAATCACCTGATCACGGGGAAATGGTCCCGGCTGCTGCGCTATGATTTTCGCGAGGTCAACGCCGCCGATAAACTGCATTACCAGAAAAGCCCGGTTGCCTTCCACAAAATGATCGCTGACCCTTGGCAGTGCGGGATGATGCATGCCGGCGAGCATCCGCGCTTCCCGCTCGAATTGTTTGCGCATTGAGTCTTCCGACGAAAGCGTCTCTTTGAGGGCCACTGTTATTTCAAGTCGCAGATCAAGAGCTTCGTAAACCGCTCCCATGCCGCCACGACCGAGTTGGCGAACAATGCGATAGCGATTCTGCAGAAGTGTCTCCGGAGCTAGCGGAGTGTTGGGGACATCGGGGTTGAAATCGTGAGACAAGTGGTTGCTCCATTCGGGTAGGACAGGCATATATGCCTGTCTGTTAACGGGAGAGCTGGGAAGACTTATGAAAACAGAATCAACTTCGCGGGGCGAGTAAGTCGATCAAACTGAAATCTTATTGAGGATTTTCTGGGGCGTTGGCTCGTTAATAGAGCGCCAGGATTGATTGGAGTTGGTCGTGTTTATGACCAACCTTTGCGTTCTGAAGTATATGCCAGTAAGCGACATGCGCACAAGAAGATTGAGTTTGTTTAGTAGGCTGTAATAGCTCAGTTCCCAGCCTTGTCTCACTATTTCTCCCAAAATGGGACAGTACTGGGATTTTTGCCGCAGCGCCAAGGGCGCGAAATGAAAGTAAGTAACAGCCCGGAGGGCTGACAGATAGTAGCCGGTGGTCGCAGCGCAGCGAAGACCACCGGAGAGTTTTGAAGAGATGACTGCACCCCGCGAGGGGTGACAGATTGCGATGCGTACGGATGACATTTTCTTTGAGATTCTCGCACCACTTCGTGGTGCAACCATATTCTAATTTTCTTCGGTGGTTTCCGCTTCGCTTCAACCACCGGCTACTATCTGCCAGCCCTCCGGGCTGAACGAATAATGGCCACTTACTCGCCAGCGGCGACCACACTCGCGTGCTTGCGCCCGTCCTCTGTCACGCCGCGCGCTTCGGCCGGAGCCTCAACAGGAACGTCCGCAGATGGTTTTCGTTTTCGCGAGACTCGCTCTCGGATGACGGCGCTCAGGCTTGCCACCTTGCGCCAGCGCGCAGTGTGACTCAGATCGTCCAATAACGAATACACCACCGGAGTAGCAATCAACGTTAGCAATAACGAAAGCAGCTGCCCGCCAATAACTACCACGGCGATCGACCGTCTCTCTTCGGCTCCCGGCCCAGTACCCAGGGCCAACGGCAACATGCCGGCGATCAATGCCAGCGTCGTCATCAGAATCGGCCGCAGCCGGTCGCGATTGCCCTGCATTATCGCTTCGTAACGTTCCATGCCCCGCGAGCGGAGGCTATTCATGTGGTCGATCTGCAGAATCGAGTTCTTCTTCACGACGCCAAACAGCACGAGAATGCCGAGCGCCGAATAGAGGTTTAGCGTGTCGCCGGTGATCCAAAGTGAGAGCAATGCAAAAGGAATAGAAAGCGGCAAACTAAGCAGGATCGTCACTGGGTGGATGGTGCTTTCGAATTGTGAGGCCAGAATCATATACATAAATATGATCGAGAGAATGAAGGCCCAAATAAATTCGGTAAACGTCCGTTCCAGCTCGCGCGCGCGTCCGGAGACGGTGGTCGTGTAAGCCGCCGGCAGATTCATATCCCTCACAGTGTGGCGCAGAGCTTCAATGCGATCTGCCAGTGCAAACCCCGGCGCCACTGAAGCACGCATCGAAACCAGCCGTTCGCGATTAAGCCGGTCGATTCGCGATGGACTCGTATCTCGCTTGATATTCACGAGGTTATCGAGTCGCACCAATCCACCCTTCGACGAAGGTACGTAAAGGCGCTGGATCGTCGCGACGTCGCTCCGGTCCTTTTCATCGAGGCGCAATTGCACGTCGTAGTCTTCGTTAATCGACTCATCGCGGTAACGCGAGGCCCGCTCTTCACCGCCCACCATCAACCGCAAGGCGGTGGCGATGTCGGTACTGTCAACACCGAGATCGGCTGCTCGCGCGCGATCAATTTCCACCCGCAGCTCCGGCTTATTGAGTTTGAGCGACGTGTCCGCGTCCACAATTCCCCCGAGCGTTTGCGACCTATTCATCAGGTCATCGGCATAACCGGCCAGGGCAACGATGTCCGGACCACGCAAATTGAAATCAATGTCAAAACGTCCACCGGCGCCGAAATTAAACGAGGGTGCATTGCGCACACCGATGCGCATCGGCGCATATTTCTGCAGACGGCGACGAACTTCAAGCATTACATCCTGTTGGGAGTAGTTTCCTCTGAACGCGTTAAGCGGATTTCCTTTCTTTGTCTCGGTCCAGAGCCGTCCTAGAGAAAAAGTGCGCTCCTCGTGCGACACGATGCGAACATAGCCGCCGCCCTGGTTCACCCCGCCGAGAAAAGACCCACCTGCGTTAGACAAAAACAAAACCACACCACGAGTTGAAAGTATGTCCTTCTCGATCGCCGCCATCGTTTCGTTCATGACAGCAAGGTTGGTGCCTTCCGGACCATTAACGCTTACCTCAAACTCCGCCTCGTCTACATTTGTCGGAATAAACTCCTGCCTCACAGCGCGGTAAAGCGGGACACTGGAAAAAATGACCACGAGCGCGAGCACGGAAACGGCCAAACGATGCTGCATCGCAAACGCGAGCATTTTCGTGTAGACCCTGTCAATCCATTTATAAAACCCGCCGCGCGATCCGGCTGAATTGTGTCCACCGCCGGCGCCGGCATCCTTCACGCGGATCAGTCGCGAGCTCATCATCGGCGTCAAAGTAAACGACACGAGCAGGCTGACCAGGATCGCTACGGCCGCGGTAATTCCGAATTGATAGAGGAAACGTCCGGAGATGGACGACATGAAAGAGACGGGCAGGAAAATCACAACCAGCGAAAGCGTCGTGGCGAGTACGGCGAGGCCAATGTCCTTCGTCGCCTCCCTGGCAGCTTCCCGAGGCTCAATTCGCTTCTCTTCAATGAAACGAAAGATATTCTCCAGCACCACAATGGCATCATCGATAACCACGCCCACCATCAAGACCAGCGCCAGCATCGTCACGCTGTTAAGCGTAAAGTTCAGCGCCCGCATCATGCCAAAACTGGAGATCAAGGAACACGGAATTGCGACCGCCGCGATCAAGGTCGAACGCCAGGAACGCATGAAGAGCAAGACCACGAGGCTTGCGAGTATGCTCCCGAGGATCAGGTGCTTCTGAATTTCGTGCAGCGCCGCATCGATGTACCGAGACTGGTCGCGAATCACTTCCATCTTCACATCGTTTGGTAATTGAACGGCAACGCGCGGCAGCTCCTGCTTGATTCCCTTGATGACGTCGATTGTGTTGGCGCCAGACTGACGCCGAATTTCGAGCGTGACCGTCGGCACGCCATTAAGACGGGCCAGCGACCTTTGTTCTTTTGTTCCATCTTCCACGCGACCGACATCACGCAGGCGAATGGGCGAGCCATTAACAGTAGAGATGACCAGATCTTCAAAGGCATGCGGGTCGGTGTATCGTCCGAGCGTCCGCAACACCAGCTCTTCACGACCGGTATTCACATTTCCACCGGGAACGTCCGCGTTCTGCCGCGTCAATGCTGAGCGAACAGCGGTTACTGGAATTTGATAAGCAGCCAGCCGTTCCGCGTCGATCCAAATGTTGATGGCGCGATCCAGCCCGCCCACCACGCGCACTTCGCCGACTCCGCTCACACGTTCGAGTTGGACCCGAACTGTCTTGTCGGCGAGTTCGGTCAACTCACGCAACGAGCGATCAGCCGAAAGCGATATCGTTACAACCGGGGTGCTGTCGTTATCAAACTTCTGTATGACTGGTGGCGTGGCATCGTCAGGTAGACTTCGCCCGAGACTGTTGACGCGATCGCGAACGTCCTGCGCGGCGGATTCAAGATTGCGATCAAGCTTAAAGGTCGCGATGACGATCGAGGTCCCTTGCCCGGAGATCGAACGCAACTCGTCGATGCCGTCAACGGTGTTAACGACCTCCTCGATTTGCTGGGTGACCAGTGATTCGACTTCCTGGGGAGAGCCACCCGGCAGGTTTGTACGGATGCTGACGGTGGGAAGATCAACTGAGGGAAAGCGATCGACTCCGAGCCGGAAATAGCTGGCGGCGCCAACCACGACCAGCGACAGCACGATCATGGTCGCGAAGACCGGACGGCGAATACATATTTCAGCTAGCTTTTGCACGCGCGCTTAACCCTTTGACGGTGGTTTCTCTGGTTTGGAGGATTCAGAATCGGGGGGAGGCGCCGCAGGCTGAGTCTCTTCTTCAGTGGGGCCAAAATTGTATTCGAGCTGGATATACATGGAGACGGGCCGACCGTTCCTTGTTGCAGGCGTAAACTCAATCTGCTTTGCGGCTTCAATCGCACGTTGCTTGAAAAGCTTTATGGTGTCTTTCGCTGCATCTTTGGGGACAGCTTTGACAAAATGAATATTTGTCACTCTACCATCAGCCGTGAACACGGCGCGCAGTACTATTAATAGTTGCGGAACACTCTGAATTTCTTTTGGAGCCAGGGGCTGCGGCTTCGAAAAAATTCGCACGCGCGCGGAGTCGGGCGCCAAGGTACCGGGGCCGATTCCACCGCTTGCACTCGTTTGCCCGGAGGCCAGCGAGCTACAGAGAAGTAGCAGAAGAAAAACCGGCAGAAGTTTCAGCCAGTTCACCAACGTCGTTACTCCACGCTTACTTCTGGTAATGCACATTGGAAATTACTACCTGCGCAATTGGGTATGGCCACAATTCAAAGCTGACTAACTTAGCGCCGACCGGGACCACGCTCGTTTTGCTGAACCCTTCGTCCTTGTAGTGTTGGATCATGCATTCGTAGACGATAGGCTTAGCGAATGGATTCTGAATGGTAAGCACCATGCCCTCATCGGTCTGTGAAAAAGCAACCGAGATGGTACGCTCCGGATGGCTAATCTCCTTTACATAGCGGGGATTCTCCAGGTTCCCATCCTTCTCTTCAAGCTCTACGCCAAATTTTTCTCCGCTCAAAACGTTTATGAAACCCTCCGCGACAAATGGACTTTTGGGAAAGTCGAATTGAGCGTACTCCTTATTGTTGAGCTTAAGCTTTACTGTGGTTGGTTCGCGGCAGACTACTGTCTTGCAAAGCGCTTCTATTTGCTCAGCCGAACTCTGAGCACGTGCGGTCACACTCAGCAACATTAGAATCAATCCGCAAAAAACCAGGAACCTCATGTTCACCTCCCGCCGCTATTGCACTATTTCGACGGCCATTCCTGATTGCAAATTTCCCGGATCGACAATCACCTGCTCGCCGACGTTTACGCCGGCGAGGACTTCAGTCCACTCGCCACTGCGCCGGCCAGTGGTAATGGGTCTCTCCAGGGCCTTGCCGTTTTGTATCACGATCACTTTTTCGATACCGGCGAAAGTAACGATAGCGTTGTTTGGAACGGTCACCGCCATCTTCGCGTCGTTGGTAACGATCTCGGCTTTCGCAAATGAGCCGGGACGCAGGTTGCCATCGTTTTGCACGTCGGCCTCCACCATCAACATCCGATTGTCCTGAGCTATCACTGGACTCAAACGTTTTATCTGGCCGAGATAAACTCGTGTGTCGCCGTCAACGCTGACTCGCACATTCTGCCCGAAGCGCACCGTGGCTGCATCGCGCTCGGGGACCTGGGCCTGCAACCGGAGCGGGTTCATACGCACAATGTCCACTAACGGCGCGCCCGCTGCCAAAAACTCACCAACGCTCGCCCGCTTTAGTTGCACAATTCCATCGATCGGCGCGTGCACCGTTGTATCGGTGAGTTGTTGCCGCGCCAGCGCCAGCTCCGAACGGCGTTGCGCGAGCAGTGCCTGACGATTTCTGATCTCCTCGAGAGCATCCTGGTAACGGCTTTGCGCAACCTTATACGTTGCATCGGCAGAATCGAAATCAGCCTTCGCCACAATACCCTGCTCTACCAGTCGCACCGCGCGCTCCCGGCTGAGACGGGCTTCCTCGAGTTGCGCTTTGGCTTGTCTGACTGTTCCAGTCTGATCCAGGTTAACCCTGTCGTCAGTTCCGTCTGGCGAAAGACCGAGTCGGGCGCGCGCCTGTCCCAGAGCCGCCTCCGACTGTTGCACGCGAAGTTTGTAGTCGTTTGGTTCGAGCTGCGCAATTACTTGTCCGCGTCGCACGACGCTGCCAAGATCTACCGAAATTGTATTAAGTCTGCCGGCGACCTTCACGCTGGCAGTCGACTGATCGAAAGCAGCAAGGGTGCCGTTGGCGGTTACTGTTTCTCCGAAAGGAGTTTCTTCAACGCGAGCCGTTTTGACTTGTCGAGCCGCTTTATTTTCGCCCGGTCGGGCCTGCTGCGCTGAGCCCTGGTAGCTGCTCTTGCACGCTCCGACAAAACCTAAGAGCACGCAAAATAAGAGTCCGGCGATAAACCGGATAAACTTCGGCGGGGAAATGTAGCGAGCGAGCGTTTCCAACATGTTTCAGGTTCAGCATCTTAACCCAGCCATCAACGTGGGCGGTAGCGCGCTTAGAAAAGGGGAAGAGGTGAAAAGGGGAAAAGGGTAAGGGGGAAAGGGTAAGGGGAAAAAGCTAAGCAACGCTAATCCTCTTCCCTTTACCCTTTACCCCTTACCCTTTCCCCATTTCCCCTTTACTACCTGGCCCTTCGTCCTAAAAGCTCTTGCGAAACAGGTAAGACATCTTAATAAAGAAGGTTCGGCCGTTACGGCGGAAGCCTGGCTCAAGAGCACCTGAAAAAGGATTAAAGCCACGGCGATTGAGATCATCGTTGTAACCCACGTAAAGAGCGGTGCCCGGATTGGGCGTGTAGCCAAGCAGAAATTGCCCCTTAACGTTTGAAGCTATCGAATCAAAATCGACGCGCCCGCGCGCAAACAGGAAGCGGCTGAACTGATAGGTGCTACGTAACGAGACGATGTTCTCATCAAACGCCAGCAGGCCCGTGTCGTAGCGTCGCAATCTCTCTTTGGTGAAATTGAGCGTGGCGCTCAACGCCGTAGTCGGCTGGAAAGTAATGCTGCCGTCCAAGTGCAGGAAGTCCCCGGGTCCCGGATCCTGCGGCGCATGGCAAATCGCCGGTGGATTTTCATCGTTGCAGAGACCACGGGCCGCTGCCGCTGCTGCCGCGAGCGCGACCGCACTCACGCGCGGATAACGAGGTCCGGCGCCAAAGTCATAATCCAACGTTCCCCAACGACGGTTGACGAAGGAGTTGAAACGGATCTTCTTGGTTGGCGTCGATTCCACGTAAAAATAAAGGCCACGGTTTGATGTCGAACGCTCGTCGTCGTCGCCGGCAAAGGTGCAAGTGTTCGTGAGGCGGCAGTTCAAATCCGCCTGGCGCGTTGGTCCAAACTCACTTTCCAGGACGCGCTCGTAGCCCTTTTCGACGCCCACGCCAAGAAACGTCTCTTTAGGAAGCCTAAGCTGAAGCTGCGTTTCGTTGTTTGCGTTTTGCGACCGTCCCTGCCAATCGAAGTTGGCCGAGAAGTCTGTGAAGACGCGCCACGAGACCAGGCGGGCTTTGGGCTTCGGCTCGGAGTTGTAACGAATGAACCAATTTGGGTTGTTGGTATTCTCGCGGCGATTAAAACCAAGGTCGGCGCGATAGAAGCGCGTGCGTCCAACCATTGAAAACTCGTGGCCAAAATGCCGGCCGTCGTTGTTGTAGTCAATGGCGTAGATGAAGCCCTTCTCTCTTCGGTCAAGGACCTTTCCCTGATCCGGATAGAAGAACTGATTGCGTGTGCTTGTGGCCAGCGCTTGCCAGCTAAATGTCGTTTGCTTGTTAAGTCGGAGCTTTCCGTCAAAACCGCCTACTAGATTCTTGTCGTCTACAAACTGACGGTAAGTTCCGAGGAAACCAACGAAAGAATCTGCTTTGCCGATGTCACGCTTCAGGCGGAGTATGCCCACAGACGCATTCTTATCAAGGACCCTGGGATCAATACTGATACGTTCGTCTTCGCCGAAGTTGCCGGGGCCGTTGTCAGAGGCGAGCAGCAAGCCGATGGTATTGCGCCCAATCTTTCCGGTTAGTTTAGCGGCGTAATCGGGATCGACGATGGTTCGCGTGTGAACAGCCTGAATCTGAGTACGAAAAATGTCGATGCCTTCGAGGAAGAAGGGACGCTTCTCTTCAAAGAAGATTGGAAAGCGTTGATTGGCGGTGACGACCAACTGGTCAGACTCGACCTGCGCAAAGTCGGGGTTGATTGCGAAGTCGAGCGTGACCTGCGGCGTCACGCTGTACTTCCCCGTTAATCCGGCCTCGAATCGTATGGGCTCGTTGACAAACCTGCCGCCGTTCGCGATCTCAGCCACGGTGACGGGGGCCTTACGTCTGCCGGTCTCCGACAGGGTGATGCTGGGAATCAGTTCCAGCGTGCGTTCAGTCGAGATTCCTTCCAGACCGGTGATGTGACCCGCCTGTCCCAGCAAGGCTGAGTTGTCCTTAGAGATAGGCATCCAGGTATCCATTTCACCGTCTGCGTGTTTGACGACGCGCAGAGCATGAAAGCCCCACAATTTCCCCTGGCCCGCTTCATAGCGCAGCGACTTGAAAGGAATCGCGACTTCGACCGTATAACCATCGACGGTTACGGTCCCCTTCGACTCCATCACAATGTCGACACTGAAATCGTCGTTGCCACCTTCAGTAAGAAATCCGTCCTGCTGAATTCCCAGGGGATTGAAGAAGAGCTCGTAAGCTCGTCTCCTGTCGTTAAACGTGTCCAGCAACAGGCCAACGACGTCGTCGTCAAAAATACTGTCGCGCTTGGCGACTGTAGCGCGGACCTTGCCCGGATCATCGTAGGCATGAAAAGCAAAGTAGATGAAACGCGAGTCATATCCGGCCAGCACTTCAGTACGCGCCGATGCGGGAGACGAGTCGCTGGGCCGCCACTGATAAAAATCCTTGAAGACGGCCGCCGACTTCCAAACGTCATCGTCAAGCTTGCCATCGATTACCGGTGGTTTTGCGAACAGGCTGACTTTTACCGCCTGGGCCTTTTCCGGAGGAAGCGCAGCGGGCGATTTTCCCGCATTCGATTTAGCTGTTGAGGGCGCATGAGTCTCGGCGGGCGTGGTCGAAGGCGCCGGCGGTTCATTGACTTTCTTTTCGTTAGTTGGGGTAGTTGCTGGAGTAGGTGAAGTTAATGCGCTCGACTGCGCCCGCGACGGCAGGGCCAATAGAAAGACAACGGCAATGGCCAATGCGAGGCGTTTCATTTTTGTGGAAAGTCTCCCTTGGTCGCCTAAACTCAAACCAACTATTACGTTGATAAGGACGCTGCAGGGAGCGCATGTGTTAACCCGTCGCTTTGAAGTTGGTGTAACGCAAACTGTTAGTTTGCGTGCGGGGTTGAATGCCCTTCATTCATCGCAAACTAACAGTTTGCTTTACAAATCAGTGCACTACCATCAGCCGCGGTCGCTACCAGCCCATCGCTGGTTTGATGTAGTCTGAATCGAGGGCGCGCCCGCATTTGAAAGAGCTTGTTGGAACACTCCGTAACGGCAATGGATTTAACGCAACTATTCGACGAAAGTTGCAGAAATGTTTGTCCGTGTTTTTGTGCTAATTCCAGGATTTTGGAGTCGATGATTTGATTGTAGAGCAACCAAACATTTCTGAGGCACTACGACACAGTCCGTTCATGCGGGCGTGCCGGCGCGAGGCCGTTCCTTATACACCGATCTGGTTGATGCGTCAGGCGGGCCGCTACATGAAGGAGTATCGCGAGGTGCGCGCGCGCATGAGTTTTCTTGATTTGTGCAAGTCGCCGGCGCTGGCTGCGGAGGTCACTGTAACGGCGGCTGAACGACTCGGAGTGGATGCCGCTATTATCTTTGCCGATATTCTTTTGATCATTGAGCCAATGGGTCTACAGCTTGAATTCAGTAAAGGCGAAGGACCAGTTATCCACAATCCGGTGCGCGCGGCTGCGGACGTGGATCGCTTGCGTGAAGTTGACGATGTGGGGTCGTTGAGTTTTGTGTTCGCTGCGATTCGCGAAACACGAAGCGCCCTGCGCCAGGATCTGCCGCTAATTGGATTTGCAGGAGCTCCATTCACGCTTGCGTCGTACATCGTTGAAGGGGGCGCTTCGAAAAACTATGTGCATACCAAGTCGCTGATGTACGACGACAGTGGCGCCTGGCACGCGATGATGTCGTTGATTTCTCGCGGGCTCGTCAAATATCTCAATGCACAGATTGAAGCGGGCGCGCAGGCAGTACAGTTGTTTGATTCCTGGGTAGGCGCGCTCAGTCCTGACGATTATCGTGAGTACGTCTTGCCACATACACGCAATGTGATTAGTGGCGTGCATTCGGGAACGCCGGTTATTCATTTCGGCACCGGCACCTCAGCTCTTTTGGAATTGATGCGCGAAGCGGGAAGCGACGTTATTGGTCTCGACTGGCGCGTTAGATTAGACGAAGGCTGGCAACGAATTGGTCATGATGTCGGCGTGATGGGCAACCTCGATCCGGTGGCGCTTTTTGCCAATCAAAAACATCTTTGCTCGCAAGTGAGTTTGATACTGGATCAAGCGGCGGGCCGGCCCGGACACATTTTCAACTTGGGGCACGGGATCCTACCCGAGACGCCGGTCGAGAATGTGATTGCATTGGTTGAGGCGGTGCATGAGCTGAGCAACGCGTCGCGGGCGTAGTGTTTTGGTGTTGGTTCAAATCCCTTCGGGTATCCCATCAGGTTGAAAAAAATATGGCGGCGGCTTACGACGGAATTTTAGTTGTCTCCTTCGGCGGGCCCGAAGGAATGGACGATGTGATGCCGTTCCTCGAGAATGTGCTGCGCGGCCGCAACGTACCGCGCGAACGAATGCTTGGAGTTGCGAAGCATTATGAATTATTCGCCGGCGTCAGTCCTATCAACGGGCAGAATCGCAAACTCATCGCGGCACTGCAGCAGTTATTAGAAGCACAGGGACCGCGACTGCCGATCTACTTCGGTAATCGAAACTGGCATCCACTGCTCGCAGACACGTTAGTCAAAATGCGCGACGACGGCGTAAGAAATGCGCTCGCTTTTGTCACCTCGGCCTACAGTTCTTATTCAAGTTGCCGTCAGTATCTCGAAGACATTGAACGCGCGCGCGCGTCGGTTGGCACCAACGCCCCTCGAGTGGAAAAGCTACGCGCTTTCTACAATCACCCTGGGTTTATCGAAGCGAACGTCGCAAATATTCGTGAGGCGCTTGCACAGATTCCGGACGAGAGACGCCCTGCAGCGCAGCTTGTTTTCACAGCTCACAGCATTCCTGAATCGATGGCAAAAAACTGCGACTATGAGGCGCAGCTTCGCGAGACAAGTAAACTCATTGCCGAAACCCTGGCCAGCGAGAACTGGCAACTCGTGTTTCAAAGTCGGAGTGGTTCACCCGCACAGCCGTGGCTTGGTCCGGATGTTCGCGACTACCTGAGGGAATTGCGAGCGGCGGGCAGCAAAGATGTGGTCGTGGCTCCGATTGGTTTCGTCTCTGACCACATGGAGATAATCTACGATCTGGATACTGAAGCGATGGGGCTTTGTCGGGAGCTTGGTTTGAATATGATTCGCGCGGCAACGGCCGGTACTCATCCCGCGTTTATTGAGATGATTCGCGAGCTGATTCTCGAACGCATCGACCCGGAAACGCCGCGACGAGCCCTCGGCACTAAAGGACCCCGAGAGTCTCAGTGCCAGACCGGCTGCTGCTCACCAGGTTGACGAGCCATTTTGGAGTGCGCCGACCTGTCGGCGCTTTGGTCGCTGGCGACCTGTCGCCAGCAGCGTCGCGACAGGTCACCACACTCCAAAATCTGATATCGATATGAAGCGTGTTGTAATCATTGGTGGCGGCATCACCGGCCTGGCCGTGGCGCACCGGCTCCTCGAGCGAAGTCACGCGTCCGGCAAAAGGATTGATCTCACTCTGTTCGAAGCCGGTAGCCGCGTTGGCGGAATTGTAAGAACTCGCGAACACGACGGCTTCCTGCTCGAAAGCGGTCCGGACTCTTTCATTTCGGAAAAACCCGAAGCGCTGGCGCTCGTCAAACGTCTCAGCCTCGAATCGCGTTTGATAGAAACCAACCAGGACCACCGTCGCAGCTTCATTGTCAGAGAAGGGCGACTTTTGCCTGTTCCCGAAGGATTCCATCTGCTGGCGCCTTCGCGCCTGTGGCCTTTTATTAAGACCGACATTTTTAGTTGGTCAGGCAAAGCGAGAATGGCGCTCGATCTGCTCCTGCCTCGTCGCGGAATCAACGGCAACAATGTTGACGAGAGCCTGGCCCAGTTCGTCCGCCGCCGGCTGGGGACAGAAGCCCTTGAGCGCATGGCACAGCCGATGGTCGGAGGAATTTATACCGCAGACCCGGAGCGACTGAGCTTGCAGGCAACGATGCCGCGCTTCCTGGAAATGGAGCGCGAGCATCGCAGTCTGATTCGCGCACTACGAAAGCAAAATAGCCGGACCGTTTCAGAAGAAGGCAGGTCGGAACCGAGCGGCGCGCGCTACAGTCTCTTTCTTTCGTTCGACCGCGGCATGCAAGTGCTCACGGACACACTCGAAGAGAGAATTTCAAGCTTCGGATCTCAGCTCTCAACCGGCGACGCAACGGTTCAAACTGCTATCCGTCTCAACACCGCTGTGGAGTCAATCACGCTGGAGGACGGCGTTGGCGAGGGCCCGCACAAATGGAAACTCACCACCAGCGGTAACGAAGCCTTGTTTGCTGATGCTGTTTGCATGGCTCTGCCCGCTTACGTCAGTTCTCGTTTTCTCAGCGCAGTAGATCCGCAACTGGCCGCAGAGTTGGCCGAAATTTCTTACGCTTCGAGCGCGACGATCAACCTCGGCTTCAAGCGCGAAGATGTCCCTCATCCGCTGGATGGTTTCGGGTTTGTCGTGCCTTTTATTGAAAAACGATCGCTCATTGCCTGTACGTTTAGCAGTGTGAAGTTTGCAGATCGCGCGCCGGCTGGGGATGTTCTGCTGCGAGCATTTGTTGGCGGCGCATTGCAACCGGAGTTGCTGGAGCTGGATGAAGGTGAGCTGCTGGGCCGCGTTCTCGGCGACTTCCGTGACTTGCTGGGAATTGAACGAGCTCCGCTCTTTATGGAAGTGACAAAGTGGGAGCGATCGATGCCGCAATATCACATTGGGCATTTTGAAAGGGTCAAACGAATTGAAGAACGTCTAGCAGCCCTACGCGGCCTTTTCCTTGCCGGGAATGCTTACTCAGGACTCGGCATTCCTGACTGCATTCGCAGCGGTGAGGCGGCCGCCGATCGCATTTACGAGAATTAGCCGCGGATTTACGCAGATGAACCGAAATGAGGTCAGTACCACCACGCGGTAGCGGGTGGGTCGTGGTATAGGGACTCTCGACCGATGCTCTAAATGCTGTGGAAACCCACCCGCTACCGCGTGGTGGTACTGATGTTATGAAGCAAGCGCCTCCACCCTTGAGTGCTAGACTCAAGGAACAGTCGCTCATGGACATGAGACTGAAAGGAGGCGCTATGGACAC
>Ga0070698_100001212_pt1 | contig 28681 bp, 26 predicted proteins | sample KBSK1502metaG_FD_65477 | JGI IMG/M metagenome (GOLD analysis project Ga0070698, IMG submission 65477) | Corn, switchgrass and miscanthus rhizosphere microbial communities from Kellogg Biological Station, Michigan, USA - KBS K1-50-2 metaG | ecosystem: Host-associated > Plants > Roots >...
CGTTCCGCGCAGCCAGCTCCTCATAAGGAGGCTGCTCCGGAGGCGGCATCCCCGAACCCAACCATGATCACAAAGCGGGCGCCAGCACCGACACGCCACAGATCAACAGGGGGCCTGACTCGGGCCTGACTGGTTACGAGGGATAAGCGCATGAAACGCACATCCATGATTAAGATTGCCGCCGCTGCGGCCAGCGGTGTCCTATTAACTGCGGCATGCGGATCGTCGCAGACGCCACTGCAGAACTGCGAGAGCACGATAAAGACAGCCATCGACAATGGCGTCCAGCTCACGACCGGTGCCCAGCCGCCGGGGGTAAAAGCTGCGTGCTCACAGCTCTCGTCCGGCGACAAAGCCACCGCCATTTCCTATGCTGAGGTGTACTACGCGCAGCATGGCAAGAAAACAGGCTGAGCTCCTCGAGGCTGCGTGCCTGCATGGCCGGAGGATAGTGCGGAGCGGTCACTGCTGCGTCTCTACCTGGCCGGGCCCGAGCTGGTTGACGATAATGGACTTCATCTGGGCGAGGGCCTGCTGGACGGTTTCCCTCGGATTCTGAGTCAGCGCCTGGGTCGCCGCGTTGAAGCCGTTCGCCCAGACCGCGTAGTTCAGGCTGGACGGCGCTTCTATGCCGTACGGCTCGATCTGGGCGAACTCGGCCTGGAACGGCGGGGCGAAGTTCGAGTAGAGCGGGTCCTTGAAGTACGCGGTGTCCGGCGGCACGCCGCCACCCCAGTTGCTGACGTCGATCATGTTGACCCGCGTCTGAGCCGTGTTGATGAAGTCCCAGGCCAGGCCCGGGTTGGCGGTATGCGCACCGATGGCGAGGTCCCAGCCGCCCAGGGTGGTGGCGATGTCGGGAGCCTGGCCCTGGCTGGTCGGCAGCGGCGCGAAGCCGAGGACCTTCGGAGCCTGCGGCCAGCACGGTGCGCAGACGGTCTTGACCCATGACTCGCCCCAGAAGTTGGCCGCGACAGCGATAGCGATCTGCTGCTTGGCTTCGTAGCCAGGGACGTTGGCGATGGCGTTCGGGTTCTCCAGTTGGGACACCGGTGCGTTGTAGCCGCCGGCCGCCATCGCGTGGAAGAACGCGAGCACCTGGCGGATACCGGGACTGTCCACGACCCACTTCTTGGTGGCCGTGTCGTAGATCGTCGGATCCGCGGAGCCAGCGAGCATGTTGCCGCTGCCCAGCAGGATCCCTTCCGCGCCTGACGCCTGGGCTCCCAGCAGCCAGAGCGGGGACACGTTCGGGGTGCTCGACTTGATCTTGGCAGCGGCGGACAGGATGTCGGCCCACGTCTTCGGGTGCCACGGGACGGGCAGGCCGGCCTTCTTGAACATGGGGATGTTGTAGAGCAGCGCGTCGGTGGCCTCGAAGTGATTGACCGCCAAGATCTTGCCGTTGTACAGCCCTTCGTTTTGTACCGGCTTGGGGAATGTCTTCCACCAGGGGGCGTGCGAGAGATAGGAGTTGAGCGGCAGCAGGTCGCCGGAACCCTCCCAGCCGCCGAGATTCGGCGACGGCAGCTCGGCCACGTCCGGAGCGGTCGAGGGGGTCCGGTACAGCAGGTTCAGCTTGTTGACGATGTCCACGTAGCTGCCCGGAATCGGGATCCACTGGATCGTCGCGTTGGGATGCTGCTGCTCGAACTCTCGTCCCACCGTGTGCCACCACTTGACGGCCAGCGAGGGGCTCATGAACACGAACGTGGAACCATAAGCCACCTTCAGCACCGTCTTGCCGCTGCTCGAGGTGGAGCTCGGGGCGTTCGTGCATGCGGCGGCAGCCAGCAGCGTGGCGGCGGCCAGCAGGCCAAGCCTTCTCCTGAGACGTAGCATGGCTCTCCGCCTTCCGGCGCGGGAGGGAGCTCGCGGGAAGCGCGCTGACGTCAGGCCGCTGCAGCGCAGGTGGCCAGGTGCCGCTGACCGGCAACGTAGTGTCCGGTGCCTGCGAACGCCTGACCGATATTTGGCAGTCTTTTACGGCGACAGTTTACGCTTGGCTGACTTGCCGTCAAGGGCCTGCCGCGGACTTCTCGCGTGAAGGTGGCGCGGATGAGCGTGAACGCCTGAGCCGACAGCGCCTAGCGACGAGACATGGGCTGTTCACTGCGTACGCCGCTGACGTACGCAACGGAGTATCGAGGGAAGCGGCCTCGGCCGGGTGATGGTGGGCTGGGATCGGTACGTGGGCTGAGAGGGGGACCTGGGCTGAGAGGGGGACCTGGGCTGAGAGCAGGACATGGACTGGGAGCAGGACATGGACTGGGAGCACGACAAAGCATTGTCATGCGCCTAGGCCTCCCCTCGGAGGCGTCGAGATCGGCCGCGGCGGGCTGCTCCCGTTGCCGGATGAGCATCCGGCCAGATGAGCGGTGCGCTCGCCTCCACGCAATCCCGCCACCTCCGGCAGCCGCACGCCGATCAAACGTTCCCCCAAGGCGTACAGCCTAGGCCGATCAGAGCGCTCATACTAGCTCAGTACCGAACTATTGCCAGCTCCATGCTCGTCGTGTACGCTGTCGCAGGACACAACAGAATGTGTCGTTTGATCCCTGCCTGGTAGGCGCCAGCCTGGCGCTATGCGGCGTGCCGCGTGTCCCTTCCGCCGAGGGGTTGAGAATGACCGAGGTCGCGACCAGGTTCGCTTACGATCCTTTCTCCCTGACCATTCAGGAAGATCCCTATCCGTACTACAAGACGCTGCGTGACCATTATCCGGTCTATCACAACCTCGAGCGCGGCTTCTGGGCTGTCTCACGGTATCAGGACGTGCTGACCGCGTCGCGGGATTGGCGTAGCTTCTCTAACCGGAAGGGCGTCGAGCTTGACGAGGTAACCGACGTGTACCCGAGCACGTTCGGCCCCGGCATAGTGATCAACACCGATCCGCCAGCGCACGACCGGATCAGGAAGGTCGTGCACAAGGCCTTTACGGTCAGGAGTGTCAGGGAACTCGAGGCTACTGTCCGCCAGCATATCTGGGACCTTCTCGATGACCTTCGCGAGGGAGACGTGGCCGACCTGGCCGCTGATTTCTCCTGGCGGCTGCCGGTGCGGACGATCAGCGGCATTCTCGGCTACCCGGAAGAGGACCGCGACCGCATCCAGGAGTGGATGTTCGCGCTCGAGGCCAGGAACTCCGACCTGGCGGTGATGCCCACCTCCGCGCTGGCGGCCGCGCAGGAACTCGCCGACTACATCCGGGCCCTGGCCGCGGAGCGGAAGGCCCGGCCGCGAGACGACCTCATCAGCCTGATGGGCGAGGCCGAGCGGAGCGGGCAGCTGCTGGACGGAGAGACCAGGGGCCTGACGTTCATCCTGACGCTGGCCGGCATCGACACGACCGCGTGCTTGCTGTCGAACGCGCTGTTCCGGCTGCAGCCGCTGCCCGATGACCGGGCCTGGCTGGCCGAGGCTCCGCGGCGCATCCCGGGCGCGGTCGAGGAGGTACTTCGGTTCGAGTCCCCGGTGCAGGGACTGGCGAGGGTGGCCGCCAAGGACGTTCCGCTGCACGGCGAGACCATTCCCGAAGGCGCCTGGGTATGGCTCATTCATGCCTCGGCGAACCGCGACGAGCGCCAGTTCAGTGAGCCCGACCGGCTGGACGTGCGCCGGGAACCGCCCAAGAATCTGGCGTTCGGCGACGGCCTGCACCACTGTATCGGCGCGCCGCTGGCCCGGCTGGAGGGGAAAGTAGCGCTCGAAGAATTTCTGACGACCTTCCCCGACTATTCGTTTACCGGCCGCAGCGAGCGCCTTCACCAGCACACCACCCGCGGCTGGGTGCACCTCAACGCGGTGCTGGAAACAGCATGACCGGCATTAGCTCGCTCGGTCCGGGATATGTGCACGTCCCCAGGTACGGCCGGACCGAGAAGGCGCTGCGGATCGGCGTCATCGGGGCCGGCTGGATAGTCCGCGAATGTCACCTGCCGGCCTACCGGAAAGCCGGCTTCAGCGTCCGGGCGATCGCGTCGAGGACGACAGCCGCGGCCGAACGGGCGGCAGCCACGGCCGACATCCCGGTGGTCCACGGCGACTGGCGCGAACTGCTGGCGGATCCCTCGATCGACGTGCTCGACGTGGCGGTCCCGCCGGACGTCCAGCCGGAGATCATCAAGGCGGCGGTGCGCCACTCTGACCACATCCGCGGGATCCTGGCGCAGAAGCCGCTGGCGATGGATACCGCGGCAGCGGCCGAGGCGATCCGGCTCTGCGACGAGGCTGGCATCGCGTTGAGCGTCAACCAGAACATGCGTTACGACCAGTCGATCAGGGCGCTCAAGAGTCTGCTCGACGCCGGGCGGCTCGGCACGGTGTACTCCGCTCAGATCGTCATGCATGCCCGGGTGGAGTGGATGCCGTACGCGGAGCGCTACCTGCGGCGGGCGCTGCTGATCATGAGCATCCACCACATCGACGCGTTCCGGTACCTGTTCGGCGAGCCCGCGACGGTGCTGGCGAGCGCCCGCCAGGACCCGCTGGTGGCGGCCGATCACATCGACGGCTACGCGGCCTACGTGCTCGAGTACGACAGCGGCCTGCGCGCCGTGGCCATCGACAACTGCCTGAGCGAGATCGATCAGGGCATCGAATGGCGGGTCGAGGGCAGCGCCGGCGTGGCCAAGGGAACCCTCGGCTGGATGCACCACCCGGAGGGGGCGCCGAGCACGATCGACTTCACGACCATCGAGGATCCCGGCCGGTGGCTGCGGCCCCGGTGGTCGCAGCGCTGGTTCCCCGACGGCTTCGCCGGCACCATGGGCCAGCTGCTGCGATCCGTCGCGGGCGGCGAGGAGCTGGAGATCTCCGGCCAGGACCACCTCCGGACCATGGCGCTGGTCGATGCGTGTTACGAATCGATCCGGACCGGCTGCAACGTGAGCGCCGTCGAGTATCTCGTTCGCGCCGACGGCTGACGCCGCGGCCGGAGCGCGGAGGTGGCAGCGTGACAGACAAGCGACAATTCCGCCTGTCCGGGTTGCCGGCCCTGGGCTGGCTGCACGAGCCTTCGGCCGCGGCCGTGGCTGACGGGCAGCTCAGCCTCGGCGCGGGCGCCCGGACGGACTGGGTGACCAGCCCGCTGACCGGGGACCGGAGCCTCAACGCGTCCGCCCTCGTGTTCCCCGCGGCCGATGAGTACGTTCTGTCGGCGCGGGTGGCGGTGTCGTTCGCGGACACCTTCGACGCGGGCGTACTCGTGGCCTACCAGGACGAGCGGACCTGGGCCAAGCTGTGCTTCGAGTACTCGCCGCAGGGACGGCCCATGGTCGTCTCGGTCGTGACCCGCGGACAGTCCGATGACTGCAACTCGGTCGAGATCGACCGCGACTGGGTCTACCTCCGGCTGGCGAGGACCGGTCCGGCCTTCGTCCTGCACTACTCGCTGGACGGGACGTACTGGCACTTCGTCCGGCTGTTCGCGCTGGGGCCGGCCGGAACCGCGACGAGCACCGGCTTCCTAGCGCAGAGCCCCTGCGGGGAGGGCGTCACCGCCACCTTCAGCGAGCTTCGCTACGAGCAATGGGCGATAAAGGACCTCCGCTCCGGGGCGTAGGCGGGCCAGCGCGCAGCAAGGCCCGGGGCGCAGCAAGGCCCGGAGCGCAGCAAGGCTCGGAGGGCAGGCAGCAATGCCCGCCCAGCAGGCAGCAACGCCCGGCGGCAGGCGGCAAGTCCCCCCGGCAGGCGGCAAGTCCCGGCCAGCAGCGAGACTAGGCGGGCGGCGAGACTAGGCCGAAGTTACTTGATCTTGGCACGCAAATCCGTGCTATGACCTGCCGAAACGTCGTCCGGGGCAAGACAACGTTCTGGCTACATGACCTCGGCCGGAGCGGTGAACGAGCCGTCCGAAGAAGATCGCTGGTGATCAAAGAGCTATCACGGTCGATCCTGCCCTGGTCTTTCTGGCTACGTCCTTTGGCCGATTCTGCGAGGTCTTCGCAGGTCACCAGCTATTTGCAGCCTGGCACGCCGACGTAACTTGGGACTAGGCGAGCGGCGAGAGCTTGCTCAGCAGGGCGCTGGCTGCCAGCGTCAGCAGCACGAGCACCGTCAGTACAGGCCCCAGCGCCAGAAGGCCAAGGCGGCCGAGCAGCAGGCCGGTCAGTGCCGAGATGCACTGGCCGCCCGCACCGGCGGCCGCCAGCTGCCAGCCGATGACGTGCTGCGCCCGCGCCGCACCGAAACGGACAGCCGTCAGGCTCAGCAGCGCCGGAAAGACCGGTGCCAGGCCCGCGCCGATGACGATGAACGCCGCCACGCTGATCGCCGGACCGCGACCCAGCCACAACAGGCCCGCACCTGCGAGGGCTACGACGCACCCAGCGCGCATCATCAGCTCTGCAGCGGCCTGGCGACCGGGGAGCGCCAGGACGAGCCGCGCAGTGGCGAAGACCCCCCAGTAGCCGGCCACCGCGAAGCCGGCCCCGGCGGGCCGCAGGCTGGCGACCCCGCGCAGGTAGCTCGCCGCCCACTGGCCGACGCCGAACTCGGCGCCGGCGTAGACCAGCGCCACGCCGACCGCCACGGCCACTCCCGCCTCCAAGCGCGGCGGCGCGGGGGCAGCCCGACGAGCGGGCCGGTCGGCCTGACCAGCGGGCCAGCCGGCCTGACCAGCGAACCGGCCAGCCTGACCAGCAGGCCGACCCGCGTCGGTGAACGGCCGGACCGTCCACCAGCCCAGGGCGCACAGAGCCTCGGCGCCGATCAGGATGCCATACGGGACGCGCCAGGAGCCCGCCGACACGATGGCGACGGTCACCAGGATCGGCCCGAGCACGGTGCCCACGCCGTAGGCACCGTGGATGGCGTTGAGCAGTCTGAGCGGACCGTCGTTGGCCACGACCGTGTTGAGCCCCGCGTCGACCGCGCCCGACGCGGCACCTAGCAGCAGCGCGGCGGCTACCAGGACCCACACGGTCGGCGCGAGGGCCAGCAGGGTGCAGGCGACGCTCGCTGCCAGGCTGGCGGTGACCAGCGTCCGGGCGGCGCCGAACCGGTTGAGCAGCTGACCGTTGGGGACAGCGGTGGCCACGTAGCCGATTGCCGTGGCGACCAGGAGAAGGCCCAGCGCGCTCAGCGGCTCGCCGAAGGTCTGCCTGATCGCGGGCCATGCGACACCGAGCATGCTGTCGGTCAGCCCGAGTAGCACGAAGCCGTATCCGCCAGCCGCCCCGATCCTGGCCGCCGCCCCGGCCGGCCAGGCGCTCGCCCGCGGCTGGCTCACCTCGGCGCTGGCCGGATGCGGAGGCTGGCCACGTGGCTGCGCCTTGCCGACGAAACGGCTACGCCTTGCTGACGAACCTTCGCGACGTCACCTCCACCGGGGCCTTCCTGAGCTCGACGAGCGCCTCGGCCAGGTACTCGGCGAACCTGCGGAAGATCTCCTCGCCCTTCTCCGGGGTGGCGCGGAACGGATTGCCGATGACGCCGTAGTCCGCCATCTCCTCGTGGTCCATGGGGAAGTAGAAATACTCGTATCCCTTGAACTGGGCGTCCCAGGTGGCGTCGCTCTTCTGGAAGGCCTCGGGCATCCAGCTAGGCGCGTGCGCGCGCGCGTCCACGGCGCGGTCCATGTGCACGTTCTGGGCGTCATAGGCCATCATGATCGAGGTCTCTTCCTCGCTGGCGTGCCAGCCGGGGGTCTCCTCCGCGGAGTTTTCCATGATGTCCTCGATCAGCCCGAGGTACCGCTCGCCGTACGGCTTGAACACCCCGATCAGCGCGCCGGTCTCGTACCGGAGCTGGCGCATGACGGGATCCAGCACCTTCTGGTTCGACGTGTGCCCGTTGACGAAGATCAGCCGGTTGAAGCCGTGATGGATGAGCGAGCGGGCGATATCGTGCACCACGGCGCACAGCGTGCTGGCGCGTAGCGTGACCGTGCCCATGCCGCGCTCCGGCTGGCGCAGGTGCTGCGGGCTGTAGCCGCCGAGCAGGATGGGCGCGTAGATCGTGTCGGCGATCTCGGCGGCCCGGCGGCACACCTCGAGCGCGTTATAGATGTCCGTGCCCAGCGGGAGGTGGTCCCCGTGCATCTCGCAGCTGCCGATCGGGATCAGCACCGAGTCGTCCCGCTCGAGATGGGCCCTGATGTCCGGCGGGCCCAGGTCCAGCAGGCTCCGTGAATGCAGCTCAGTCACCGCGACTCCTTCGCTCGCTTCTATCGAACATATACCTAGCTCTAACGGCCATCTTGTTCGTTACCGGCGGACACGTCAATGCCGGGGCTGGCCGCGGACTGGCCGCGCAGACCGGCCGTGCGGGCCGCCCGCGCGGGACGGCCGAGGCTGCTACGGGATGAGCAGCCCCTTGGCGACCTTGCCCGAGCGCAGGTCGGCAATCGCCTCGCTGATGTCGTCGAGCGGATACCTGCGGGTCAGCAGGCGGTCGAAGCCCAGGCGGTTGTCGGCGAGCATCCTGATGGCCATCGGGAACGTGCCCTTGGCGATGTACACGCCGTGCACCGAGATCTCCTTGTAGGCCAGCAGCGAGGGCTGGAGCTGGACGGTCGACCGTTCATTGAGGCCGAACGTGAAGACGCGTCCGGTCTTGCCCGCGGACATGACCGCTTCCGCCAGCTGGCTGCCCACCGCGTCGACGGCTACGTCCGCTCCCCTGCCGTCGGTGAGCTCCCTGACGGCGGCGGCGACGTCGTCGGTGCGCGGATCGATGACGCGGTCGGCACCGAGCTCGAGCGCCTGCTGGGTCCGGTGCGCGGCGATCTCGGAGACGATCACCGGGAACGCGCCCGCCGCCCGGAACAGCAGCAGGTACAGCAGGCCGATCGGGCCGCCGCCGATGATGAGGGCGCTCTCGCCGGGAGCGATCGCGGCCTGATTGGTGCCGTTCAGGACGCAGGACAGCGGCTCGGCCAGCGCGGCCCGCTCGACCGGTAGGTCATCGGGGAGCGGGTAGACCATCCGCTCGGGCACGACGCACAACTCCGCGGCGCCGCCGTCGCGCATCGACCCGATGTGGACGAAAGAGTCGCAGAGGTTCGTGCGTCCTGACCGGCAGTAATAGCAGCGCTGGCAGCAGATGTTCGGGTGCACGGTCACCCGGGTCCCCGCGGTCAGCGTCGCGCCGGGGCCGGTGTCGGCCACCACGCCGGCAAACTCATGGCCGACGGTCACGCCCTCGTCGTAGATCATCTCCGGCGGCGTGGCGAGCGCGCGGAGGTCGGATCCGCACAGGCCTGCTGCGCCGACCCTGATGACCACGTCGTCGGGCAGCCGGGCCGCAGGCTCCGGCCGGTCCACCACGCCGACCTTGCCCTGGCCGTGGAATACCGCCGCGCGCATCACTCCATGACCATTCCGCCGGTCACGTTGATCGCCTGACCGGTCATCTCGCTGGCGTCCTGCGACGCGAGGAACAGGACGACGCCGGCCACGTGGTGCGGCTCCTGGAAGCGGCCCATCGGGATGCCGGCCATCCACCTCTTCTGGATGCTCTCCTTCGGCTCCCCGGTCATCGCCTCTTCCCACGCGTACTCGCGCTCCATCATGTCCGTGTTCACGATCCCCGGGCAGACGCAGTTGACCCGGACGTGCGGGGCGACCTCGAGCGCCACGCCCTTGCTGAACACGATGACGGCGGCCTTGGACGCGCAGTAGTGGGTGAACAGCTTGTAGCCGCGCTTTCCCGCCTGCGACGCGATGTTGACGATCGCACCCTTCTTGCGGTCCAGCATGCTCGGCAGGACGGCCCGGGTGCACAGGAACACGCCCTTGGCGTTGACGTCCATGCAGAGATCCCAGTCGTCCTCGGTGAGCTCGGTGACCGGGTGCATGGTGATCGTCCCGGCGTTGTTCACCAGGATGTCGACCGAGCCGAGCTCGCCGAGGGCGCGGTCGATCATGGCCTGCACCTGGTCTGCCTTGGTGACATCGCAGCCGACGCCCACGCCGCCGAGTTCCTTGGCGACCGCCTGCGCGCCTGCCTCGTTGATATCCGAAAGCAGCAGCCGGGCGCCCTCGGCCGCGAACGCCTCGGCGATCGCCTTGCCCATGCCCTGCGCCGCGCCGGTGACCACCACGTTCTGCCCGTCGAACCTGCTCATCTGCGTGCTCCCTGAATCAGTGAATGTGTCATCGGACGTTAAGTCAGGTCTGATCCCGCTCCGCGCTGCGGGCGAGCCGCTGCAGGGTGCGCAGGTTGCGCAGCGTCTCCTCGGCCGGGATCTCGGGCCCCTTCTCCCCCCGGCACACGGCGGCGAAGTCCGCGGCCTCCAGGTAGTAGGCGTTGTCTCCGGGCGCGTCGATCTGCTCCCCGCGGCCGTCGGCGTAGCTAACGTCGATGGTGGCCGGCGGCAGGTGCGCGTACCAGGGCATGTCGACGACCGCCTCGCCGCGGCTGCCGAGCACCGAGACCCGGGTGGAGAGCGCCGAGTTCATCGAGCAGTCGAAGATCGAGACTGTCCCGGACGGGTAGACCATCGTCCCGTAGAACTGCCCGTCCACCCCTGACGCGGCGTACCGGGCGGTCCCGGACAGCTCTTCGGGCTGCTCCCCCGCCAGGTAGTTGGCGAGGCTGACGCAGTAGGAGCCCACGTCGCGCAGCGACCCCCCGGCGAGGAGCCTGTCATACCGGATATCACCGGCCGGATCCGCGACGGTGAAGTTGAACGACGACCGTATGGTCCGGATCTCGCCGAGCGCGCCCGAGGAGACCAGCTCCCGCAGCCGCAGCGTCTTGGGATGGTGCCGGTACATGAACGCCTCGGCGAGGACGAGCCCCCGGGCCGCCGCGGTGTCGAACAGCTCCCTCGCCTCGTCTTCGGTCGGGGTCAGCGGCTTCTCGCAGAGGACATGCTTGCCCGCTGTGAGCGACTCCATCACCCACTCGCCGTGCAGCCCGTTGGGCAGGCAGATATACACGCACCGCACGCCGGGATCCGCCAGCAGCGCCTCGTAGCTGCCGTACGCCGCGGCCAGCTGGTACCGCTGCGCGAAGCTCTCGGCACGGCCCTTGTCCCGGCTGGCGACCGCTGTGACGCTGCCACCGGCCAGCCGCTGCAGTCCGGGTACCACCTCTTCGGCGATCCGGGCCGTGGACAAGATCCCCCAGGTCAGCGGCCCGGCTCCCGCGCCCGGCCGGGCCACGCCGGCTCCCGCGCCGGGCCGGGCCAGGCCGACTCCGCCGTCCGCCTCAACCGGGTCGGCCATGGTCAGCTGCCCGCTATGCCGGGCTTGACGAGGATCTTCCCGTCGCTGCGGTTCTTGGTCTCCTCGATGGCGTCGACCAGCTTCTCTAGCGGGTGCCGCCTGGTGATCGCGAGCGACATGTCGATCTTTCCCGACGCCATCAGCGCGATGACGTTCGGGAAATCCCACGATCCGCAGTGCCCCAGCGAGCCGTAAGTGGACGCCGCCTTCAGCTGATGGTCGATGAAGTTCAGCGCGGCCGGCCTGCCGTCCATGCCGATGACCGCGAGTTTCCCGCCGACGGCCAGAGATCGCTCGGCGGGCCGCATCACCGCGGGGAAATTGCCCGACGCCTCGACGGCCATGGCCACGCCCTGCCCGTGCGTCTCGGCCGCGATGACCTCGGCCGCCGGTGTCTCGAGCGGATCGTAGACGTGCGTGGCACCGAGGTCGCTGGCCAGCTTGCGCCGGCCGGCGAGGGTCTCGAAGCAGAACACGCGGCTGGCCCCGGCCGCGCTCGCCAGCGCCACCGAGGCAAGGCCGATGGGACCGGCGCCGAAGACCGCGACCGCGCTGCCCGGCTTGAACCCGCCCGCCCGGGTGAAGATGCCCTCGTACGCGACGCTGGTCGGCTCGCAGGTGGCGCCGACCTCGAGCGCCGTCTCGGCCGAGCCGTACCGCTCGGCGACCTCGTTCAGCGACCAGCAGTGCTTGGCGTCTACCTTCAGGTACTCGGCGAAGCCGCCGTTGATGGTGAAGCCCAGGTCCTCGACGTTCTGGCACTGGTTCCAGTAGCCGCCGCGGCACGGGGTGCACCGGCCGCACCACTGGATCTCCTCGGCGGCCACCAGATCACCCTCGGCGAACTCGGTCACCTCGCTGCCGGCCGCCACCACCGTCCCGGAGATCTCGTGGCCGGTGACGACCGGCGCGCGGAGGTGATAGGGCAGCAGCATGTAACCTTCGCTGTCGGTCTCGAACATGTGAACGTCGGAGCCGCAGATCCCGCACGCGCCTACCCGGAGGATCACCTCGTGCGGGCCCGGGTTCTCCGGTGTCGGCAGGGTCACCAGCGAGGCGGTCGCGTTGCGGTACGCGGTATTCGCGTATACGGCCCAGTGCGCGTCCCGCTGCTTTGGCGTCAGTTCCTCTGGGTTCTTCGGTGCCCACTCGGCTTCGATAACAACACCGCGCACTGTTGTCTCCTTTCTCCCGCGAGCCTTGTGTTCGGCGCGCAGCTTGACTGATCGGTTCGCGATCCTCAGTGTCCCGGCGGCTTGCGGTCGATGAGCGCGCGGGCTTCGGCTACCGAGAAGGCGCGGTCCGGGGCGATGCGCTCCAGCCACCAGGTCAGCCCTGCCTCGGCGTACCCGGGCATGACGTCCTGCCGGGCCCAGCAGTCGGGCCCGTTCACCACGACATCGAAAGCCCCGTCCGACTCTCGCCGCCGCGAGACGTAGTCCACTAGCTCGGCGAGGTCGGGCACGGAGGGAACGCCGCCGCCGACGAGCTCGGGGACCACGCCGTCCCATCGCGCCGCCCGCCGCAGCGGCGCCTTGTTCGGCCACCACCCGGCCACCCAGACCGGTATCCGCGGTTTCTGCACCGGGGTGGGCAGGAACGTGACCGGCCCGACGTGGTACTCCTGCCCGGTGAACGTCACCTGCTTCCCGGTCCAGAGGCTTCCGAGCAGCTCGAGGGCCTCGTCCAGGCGGCGGGCCCGGCCCCGGTCGGAGTACTCCTCGCCGAAGAGGGCGAATTCCGCCTCTGGCGGGTACCCCAGCCCGGCACCGAAAATCAGGCGGCCGCCCGACAGCTGGTCCAGCGACACCGTCTGGCGAGCGACCTGCCACGGCCGGCGCCTCGCCAGCGGGGTCATCAGCGCGCCGAGCCTGACCCTGCTGGTGGCCACCGCCGCCGCGGCGAGGGCGACCCAGGGGTCGACCAGGGGGTAGTCATCGGTGGCGGAGAACAGGATGTGGTCCCAGATGAAGAACCCGTCCCATCCGGCCGCCTCGGCCCGCGCCGCGAGGTCGCCGATCAGCCCCGGGTCGCCGAACGGGCCGAAGTTCGGGAGGAACACTCCGTAGCGCACCAGGATTCCTTTCCGTGGCCGGATGCGGGCCGCTGGTCAGGCGGCGTTCTGCAGCACCTTGTCGACGTCGGTCCGGTCGTGCACCACGGCCGAGATGTTGGCCGTCGCCCGCTCGGGATCGGCGGCCTGGAAGATGTTGCGTCCCACCGACGCCCCGATCGCGCCGGAGCTGATCGCGCTGTCGATGATCCGCAGCAGCTCGGGCTCGGCGATGCGGGGACCGCCCGCCACTATGACCGGCTTGGTCACCGCGGAGACGATCTGGGCGAAGCCGTCCGCCGTCCCCGGCCAGTTCGTCTTGATGATGTCGGCGCCGAGTTCCTCGGCGAGCCGGCAGGACCGGCGCAGGTAGGTCACCTGGTCCTCGGGCGCCCAGGCACCTTCCTGGTAGGCACCGGGAAGCTCCGCCTCCACGACATAGGGCAGGCCGAGCCGCTCGCATTCAGCGCCGAACCTGGCCACCATGCTGATCACGGCTTCCTCGTTCTCCGGGATCAGCTGCATCATGATCCCGACGCCGTCGGCGCCAGCGGCCGCGGACGCCTCGGCCGACCAGATGGCCGTCTCCCGCCTGCAGGACTCAAAGGCGGTGGCGCTGACCTTGGCCACGAAGCCGCCCGCCGGGTGAGCGCGGAACGCCTCGGCGCAGGCACGGCCGACCGGCGGGCTGACCAGCACCGAGTCGGCCCCGCCCGCCAGCGCGGCGGCCACCTTGTCCGGTGTGCGGTCAAGCTCGCGGTAGAGGCTGGACGTGCTCGTGCCGTGCGAGGCGGCGAACAGGATGCACCGCCCGGTCTCCTGGCGCAGCAGATGGCGCAGCCGCAAGTCCTTGCCGCTGATAGACATCGATCCTGTCCCTTCGTTCGTGAGCGGCGCCGACGGGCGCCGGACGGCTGCCAGCGGCGGCCGCCTGGCAGCCGCCAGCGCTACGGGTTCACGTCCAGGTGCGGGCCTGCCGGATCGCTTCCCGCCTGCCCGGTCACCCGGGAGAAGGCGTCGAGCACCGCCTTGCCGACCCGGGGATCGTTGACCGGCGCGGGAACCTCGGCCAGCGGTATCCGCGGGTCCAGCGTCTGCGCCAGGGTGGCCAGGAACGCCGCGTCGGCGGCGGGATCCTCCAGCGGGCCGCCGGCCGCGGCCGACGGGGAGAAGCCGCCGGTGGGGGCCACCACCTCGACCGGGCCGCTGTGCAGGTTGACCGACTCCGCGAAGATCCTGGCCAGGTTCGTGGCCTCGCCCGAGGTGACCCGGACGAGGTCGAGGTCGGGACTGTGCCGGGTGCGCAGGCGCCCGGGCTCGGCCGAGCCGGCGGCCATGTTGATGAAGTCCATGCAGCCGGGCACGAACACCATGGGCAGTCCCGACCCGGCCAGGGAGCGCATCCGTGAGGGCGGCCCGGGAAACACGCCGCCGCACTCCCGGTCCACGATCTCGTTGGTGGTCAGGTCGATGACCGCCGCGAACCGTCCCTCCCGGGCCAGCCGCTCCATGGATGACCCGCCGACGCCATTGGAGTGAAACGCCACCACGTCCCAGCCCGAACGGTCGAGTTCGCCGAGAATCTGCATGCCGACGGGCGTGGTGTTGCCGTTCATCGTGATAGCGACGGTGCCGAGCTGGGGCGCCTGAGGTTCCACCGGAAGTTCAAGGCCCGTTATGCTCGCCGCGCCCTGATTCAGGATCGCCCTGGTAAAGCTGTTGACGCCCTGCAGATCGACCACTGAATGCATCACGGCTACGTCGGAGGTACCGACGAACGGGGCGAACTTCCTGGCCCCGGACGCGACCGGCGTAATGATGAGTTTCGGGACCCCGAACGGCAGGTTCTGCAATCCGGCGGAGCCGAGCAGGGATCCGTTGAGGCCGCCAATGACGACGACCCTGGAAAACATTCCCTTGTCGTATTGATCGCGGAGCAGAACCGACAGGCACTCGGACATCGCCGAAATTGCCTCGCCGCGGCTGCCGAGTGCCTGGATAGCCTCGATGTCCGTCCCGCCGGCGCGGGCGACGTCGGCATTGCTCACATCCGGCGTGAAGTCGAGGTCAGCGTGGTTCCGGATGCCGGTATCGATAATCCGGGCATTCGCGCCGCGGCGGCGGATCAGATCGGCAAGTAGCAGGGCCTCCGGTCCCTTTGTATCCAGTGTTGCAATCACGGCCACGGTGAGCTGGTGCTCAGCCACTGCTTTTCCCTGACCTCTGTCGTTGCATCTGACCTTGCCGCCGCCGTCTACTTACCTGGGGTCGACACTCAGTCGCCAGCGAGGGCTTCGCTGAACCGCGCGCACTGTGTCCCGTTACGCTCACAATATTCGGTCACAGTGAACATGTCAACACCCAGGTGGCCCGCCTGTTCGGTAACAGCAGACGAAGCGTGAGAAACGCCGACGACCGGCGCGGTCGCGACCTGGGGGTCAGAACGACGGCGGAGAGTTAACCCACACATACTCTCCGACTTGGTCATCGATGTTCTGGAGACGATGCGGCAGCACACTCGGGAAATAGATGCTGTCGCCAGGGTTCAAGATGAATACGTCGTCGCCAACCCACACCTTGAACCGTCCAGAGAGGATCATCCCCCACTCGACCGCCCCCGGCTTGGTGTTGTGGACCATCGGCTCCTCACCGGTCTGCCCGCCCGGCTCGTACCGGCCGTGGATGGGTTCGAGCTGGGTGTCGGGGTCACTCACCATCAGCCGGAATTCGACGCCTTTCATCGCCGGCAGCTTGCGGCCGGTACCGGCCCGCGTAACCATGTGGGACTCCGCCGACTTCGTCGTGCTGAAAAAGTGCAGCAGTTCCACGTCCAGCGCCGAGGCGACCCGCTTGAGCGCCGAGATGGATGGTTCTCCGCGCCCTCTCTCCACCTCGCTCAGGAATGACGCCGACAGACCCGACAACCGGGCCAGCTCGCGCAGGCTGTACCGGTGGGCCCGGCGGAGCTCAAGGATCCGCCTGCCAATCCGCTGGAAGTCGTCTTCAGTGTCGAACGGATCGGCACTGCCGAGCGAGGGTTCGGACATTCGCCACTCCCGTCGCGACCATGGGACGGGGCAACCGCCCCATACGGGTAATCACACTAACGCACCCAGGTCAGGCTGGCCCGGACGCCGGCCTGGCGGGACCGGCCCGGATGCCGCCCGCCGGCCGTGCCTTGATCAGATCAAAGGAGCCATTGCCGTCTGCCCTCCGTCAATGAAGATTGTCGATCCGGTGAGATAGTCCGGCGCGTCCAGGACCAGGTACTCGATCAGGTTGGCGATTTCATCGGGCTTCCCGACCCGGCCCAGCGGATTGATCCGGGCGAGTGCCTCCGCGCTGGCATTCTGCACGAAATCGTCCACCATCGAGGTGTGCACCCAGCCGGGGGCGACCGCATTCACCCGGATGCCGCGCGGGGCCAGGTCGATGCAGAGCGACCGGGCCAGCGAGCTCACCGCCGCCTTGGCTGCGCTGTAGGCGGCCGATGACTCTTCCGACACGACGCTGTTGGTCGAGGCGATGAGCACGATCCGCCCCGATCCCGCCTCCGCCATCAGCCGCGCGGCGGCCACCGCTGGGTACACGGCCGAGTCGAGCGTGGTGCCGATGGTCGCCCGCCACCGCTCGGTGGTCAGCTGGAGGAAGTCGCACGGCTCGTAGATCCCCGCGCAGTCCACGAACGCCGCCGGCGGGCCCAGCCGCTCCGCCAGCGCACCGACCATCTCGTGCGCCTGCGCCTCGTCGGCCGAGTCGGCGGCGTGAACTTCGACCGTGGCCTCCGGGTGCTCCTTCAGCAGTTGCTCGCGCGCCTGCTGCAGCACCGGCTCGCGCCGGCCCGATAGGCCGACCGACAGGCCGCGGTCCAGCAGCCGGGTGGCCGTGGCCATGCCGATGCCGGTGCCGCCGCCCACGATCAGGGCTGAAGGGTTCGGTGTCCGTGTCAACCTCGGATCCTTTCCGTCTGGTGCCTGCCCAGGTCGTGGATCATCTGCTCGACCGACGCGCACGGGATCGCGCCCGCCTGGGTGATCTTCGCGCTCACATCGACGCTCTTCGCCGTCCCGATGTCCTCGGTCAGCCGCCCGCCCACGTACACGCGGGGATGAATGCCGCGCTGGCGCAGCCGCTGCATGAGATCGCCGGTCAGGCTGGCCGCGAACCCGTTGTAGGTGCTCAGCGCTATGGCGTCGGCCGCGGACTCCGCGGCGGCCGCGGCGACCGTCTCGTTGTCCACGCTCGTGCCCAGGTCGATGACCTCGCAGCCGAGCTCGTCGAGCACGCCGACGACCACGTACAGCCCGTACTCGTGGATGTCCCCGCTCGCCGTCACCACCCGCAGGCCGGACAGCCGGGGTCGCGGCACCATCAGGCGCAGCGAGTCCAGCACCTTCTGCCGACGGGAGACCGCGCGCTCGAACGTGTCGGTGGGAACGACGGGGCGGCGTCCGCGCAGGTAGGAGGGATCTTCTTCACCGGCACCGAAGGCCCGCTCGATCGCGATCGCGCCCAGCCGCTTGGTCGCGACCAGCAGCTGCAGCGGATCGCGGACATCGACCCCGAGCAGTTCCAGCCCGTCCAGCATGTTGCGGTACACGGTGCGGCCGCCGGCCAGGATCGTGTCCCGCAGCGCGTACACCGGCCGCCAGTCGATGAGCTGCACCGCCTGCCTGGCCCGGCGCTCCGCCTCGTTGCCGATCTCCAGTGACTGGACGATGTCCTCGACGGTCGGGATCCGGCTGGGCTCGGTGAGCGGTGTCGGGTGCACGGCCGCGCCGGTCGGATGCGCGAGCTGGCAGGCGATAGTAAAGAAGATGTCGCTGGTGATGATCGCGGCGTTGCGGTCGAGTGAGTAGGAGGCGTCGAGCGAGTTGGTGTCCCCGTGCACCAGCGACGGCGGCACCCGGCCGACGTTGATCCGGTCCAGGGCCAGCCCGAACGCCTGCTTGAGCAGCGGATCGGCGAAGGTGGAGCCGTAGCTGGGCGCGTAGGCCGCCCCGATCAGGTCAGCGGCGATGCGCCGGTGCATCAGGCACCAGCCCAGCGACGTCGCGGCGTCGTGGAACGAGGCGCAGAAGCCGTCGTCGATGTAGGAATCGAGAACGATCCCGTCCGCCTTCTTGCCGGCGATGACGCCGATGGCGACGACCGTGCTGATCATCTGCTCGACGTCGGACGACCAGCCCGGGTAGCGGTACGCCTGCTGGGACAGGTTGCCCACGTACCCGAAACCCGCCTCGATGGCCGCGCTGGCGTTTTCCACGGACGCGGGGCTGCCCACCGCGTGGTCGTTGAGGATGGGCTGGATGTCCAGGTCCGCGCCGGCGCCCTGCCAGTCGCCGCGGTTCCGGAACATGATCCCGGTCTCCTCGAGCGCGGCCGGCCTGGCGCCGGACGGCAGCCCCATCCGGCGGTCCGCGGTCAGCGACACCCGGTCGCACTTCAGGCCCTGGCGACGGCAGGCCGCCAGCACGTCGCCGAGCGCCTCGCGTGTCTCCGGCCACGACTTGAGCCCGAGGTTGATGTAGTAGGTGATCTCGCCCCGGCCGATCGCGCCTTCCTTGTACTCGCGCTCGGATCTGACCCCGCGGTTGCGGCAGTACCGGGACCAGCCGGTGTCGAGAGCCCGCGCCAGCGCGCGGCCTCGCGCGGCCAGGGCCCGCCCGTCCGGCAGGTCCGCAGGTACCAGCTCGGCGTCAGTCATCGCGTCCCCGGGCCGCCGCGCCCACGTCCCCGCGCCGCCGCGCCCGCGAACTCGCTCCCGCGCCCGCGAACTCGCTCCCCGCGCCCGCGAACTCGCTCCCCGCGCCCGCGAACTCGCTCCCCGCGCCCGCGAACTCGCTCCCCGCCAGCCGCCGTCCGGCCGCGGCCGAATGGCTGGACAGCAGGCCCACAGCCCACAGCGCGTAGTTCCTGTCCACGGTCACCGGCAGGCTGGCCGGGACGAGCGCACCCCTGCTCCGCGCGGTCAGCAGCGCCTCCTCGACGATCTGCTCCGGATCCGGGGCGTGCCCGAATATCCCGCCGGTGGCGATCACGGACGTCGCCTGGCGCAGGTCCTGCCCCGTCTTCCTGATCACCTCCAGGCCGGATCCGAGCCGGACGCTGAACCGGCCGGCGTGCCGCTCGATGGCCAGCACGCAGGCCAGAAAGGCCAGCCGGCGATCGACGCCGGCCTCGGCTTCATCCGCGGCGAGATAGCCCCGGTGCCGCCGGCGCCGGGCCGCGGCGTCATCCAGCGAGTCGTCGCCCGGCCGCACCAGACCGCTCTCGCGCGCGGCCGCGACCAGGGCGTCCGCGTTCTCGCGCAGGCCCAGGTCGCCCTCCACGGTGCGGGCAGCGCCGCCACCGAGCACCGAGTGCACGTCCGTGGTGGCCCCGCCGACGTCGATGACCACGGGGCGGCGCAGCCGCGGGTAGCGGTCGCCCAGGCCGGCCACGGCACGGGCGCCGGCCAGCACCGCGGACGGGGTGGGCATGCGCACCGCGCCGGCCAGCGCCGAGGCCGACAGGTAGCGGCCCCGGCCCATGACGTGCTCGACGAACACGTTCCTGATCGCCTCCTGCACCGGCCCCGCGGCCAGCGTCCCCACCCGCGGCATGACGTTGGGCAGGAAGCGGACGACGGGCCGGCCGGACAGCGCCTGCCGTACCTGCGGGTAGGCGTCCTCGTTGCCGGCCACGATGACCGGCAGGTCAGGGGCCAGCCTGCGCAGCTGCACGGCGCTCGCGACGATGGACGCCTGGTCGCCGCGGCTTGCCCCGCCGGTCAGCAGCACGATGTCGGGCGCGGCCGCCGCGAAGCCCGCCGCCGACTCGGCCGGCAGGTCCGCGGCGGCGTAGGACGAGGCGACGCGCGCTCCGGCGGTGCTCGCCGCCCGCCGGCCGGCCTGGACGGTGAGCGTCGGCTCCTTCCCCACCACGCACAGCCGCAGCCCGCCGGCGGCGCTGGAGCAGAGCACCGGCTCGACATCCGCGGCGCTGAAACCGCGCGGCGCGAGGTCGCGCCGCGCCAGATCGCGCAGCGCCTGGTCACGCGCGCGGGCGTACCCCGCGGCCAGCCTGCCGCGCGCGGTCCGCGACGCGGCACGCGCGAGCAGGCGGCCCTGCCCGGTCACGCACGCCACCTTGGTGAACGTGCTGCCGAGGTCGCCAAGGACGATCAGCTCGTCCGGACGCGCACCGCTCACCCGTCACCGCTCATCGATCACCGCCACCGTCGTCCCGACCGGCACCACGCTCCCCTCGGCCGCGCTGATCGCCGCGACCACGCCGGCGGCCGGCGCCTCGATCTCGGTGTCGACCTTGTCGGTGCCGATCCGCACCAGCGGGTCACCCGCCGCGACGACCTGCCCGACCACGACCAGCCACTCCTCGATCGTCGCCTCCTGCATGGTCACGCCCCACTTGGGCAGAACCACGTCCACGGCCACCTCCCGTCAGCTCGCCGGGCTCAGTGCCGCCGTCATCGCCGCCCGTATCTTGGCGGCCGACAGGGTGACCGCCCGCTCCAGCACCGGGCTGAACGGGATCGGGACGTCCTCCCAGGTGACCCGCGCCGGCGCAGTCCGCAGCTCCGGCCAGCAGTTCTCCATCACCCGGGCCGCGATCTCGGCGGCGGCGCCGCAGGTGCGGCGGGCCGGGTCGGCGACCACGAGCCGGCCGGTGCGCCGGACCGAGTCGAAGACCAGCGGCCAGTCGAACGGCACCAGCGTCCTGGGGTCGATGACCTCCGCCGACACGCCCGTCACGGCCAGCTCATCGGCGACCGTGAGCGCCAGCGGCACCGCCGATCCGATCGCCACCACGGTCATGTCGTCCCCGGCCCGCCTGATCACGCCCTGGCCGAGCCGGACGCCGCCGCCGCCGTCCAGCACCTCGCCCCGGCTGCCCGCGAGCATCAGGTCCAGCAGGAAGACCACCGGATCCGGATCCCGGACGCTCTCGATCACGAGCGCCCTGGCGTCCGCGGGGGTGCTGGGGAACACGACCTTGATGCCGGACAGCGACATCAGCAGCGGGTGTGGGTTCTCCGAGTGCTGCGCGGCCGCGGACCCGGACGGGCCGGTGCCCGTGAACAGCACGAGCGGCAGGCGGACCTGGCCGCCCGACATGTACCGCAGCCGGGCCGCCTGGTTGGCGACCTGGTCCAGGGCGACGTAGAAGAAGCTGGAGAACATCAGGTCCATGACCGGACGCAGCCCGCAGGCCGCGGCGCCAACGCAGCTGCCCACGACCGTGGCCTCGGAGATCGGCGAGTTCCGCACCCTCTTTTTCCCGAACGACTCCGCGAGACCCTTTGTGGCACCGATCGTGCTGAGCTCCACGTCCTCGCCGATGACGATGACCGAGTCGTCTTCGGCCATCGCCTCGGAAAGGCCGCGGGCGATGGCGTTCGCGAAATACATCGCGGTCATGCGGTCCCTCCCGCCGCGTACAGGTCCTCGACGGCCTCGCCGGGGTCGGGCTCCGGGCTGGCAAGCGCGAAGTCGACGGCGCCGGCTATCACCGCGGCTTCCGCCGCCCAGACCTCGTCCAGGACGTCCTGCGTCATGCCGGGATGTGTCAGCAGCACGGAGGAGAATCCGGCGATCGGATCCCGGCTCTTCCACCGGTCGATCTCGTGCTGCGGCCGGTACTTGCCGGAGAACGCTTCCTCCCCTTCATTGTGGGCGAGGATCCGGTACGTCTTCGCCTCGATCAGCGACGGCCCGCCGCCGCCGCGGGCACGCGACACCGCCGCTCGCACGATCCGCTGCACCGCCAGGACATCGTTGCCATCGATCGCCGACGCGGCGACGTTGAAGGCGCGGGCCCGGTCGGCGATCTCCCCCGCCGTGATGTCCTGGGTCCGCATCCACTCGGTATATCCGTTGTTCTCGCAGATGTAGACGACGGGCAGCTGCCAGACGGAGCTCAGGTTGAGCGCTTCCAGCAGGACCCCCTGGTTGGCGGCCCCGTCGCCGAAGAAGCACACGGTGACGGTGTCCCGGCCGAGCACGCTGTCGGCGAGGGCGGACCCGGTCGCGATGGGGATGCCGCCGCCGACGATCCCGTTCGCACCCAGGATGCCGAGACTGTAGTCGGCGATGTGCATCGAGCCGCCCTTGCCCCGGCACAGCCCGGCCCGCTTGCCCATGATCTCGGCCATCATCAGCGCGGGATCGGCGCCCTTCGCGATCAGGTGGCCGTGCCCCCGGTGCGTGCTGGTGATCTTGTCGTCGTCGCGCAGCACCGAGCACGCCCCCACGGCGATGGCCTCCTCGCCGACGTAGAGATGCACGAAGCCGGGCAGCCGTCCCTGCGCGAACAGCTGCTGCAGCTTCTCCTCGAAGAGCCGGATCCGCACCATCCGGGTGAGCATCAGCAGCTCTCGTTCGGTCTGCGTCCCGCCCTGATAACGGGCTCCGGCATCGGCTGTGTCTCCCGCTCGCCTCCGGGGCGCCTTGAGGGACCCCCTTCCCTCGTCGCTCGTCCCTCGCTCCTCAGTCCAGGCGGCGCCGCGCCCCTCCAGCTCGCTCATGATTCCCCTACTCCATGACCAGTCCGCCGCTGACGTTGAGCGCCTCGCCGGTGATCTGCGCCGCGGCGGGCGACGCCAGGAACAGGACGGCCGCCGCCACGTCCGGCACCGACTGGAACTGGCCGAGCGGCATGGACGCCAGCCAGGACTTCCTGATCGCGTCCTTGGGCTCGCCGGTCAGCGCCGATACGACGTCGTACTCCTCTTCCTGCAGCTCGGTATCGATGAAGCCGGGGCAGACGCAGTTGACCCGCACCCGCGGCGCGGCCTCGACCGCCGCGGTCCTGGTGAGGCTGATGACGCCGGCCTTGGAGGCGTTGTACGCGCAGATGTAGCGATTCGGCCGCTTGCCTGCCTGCGACGCGATGTTCACGATCGACCCGGACCCGGCCAGCAGCATGTGCGGCAGCGCCGCCTTCGTGGTCAGGAACACGCCCCTGAGGTTCACCGCGAGCACCCGGTCCCAGTCCGCCGCGCTGGTCTGCACCAGCGGGGCGATCGTGACGATCCCGGCGTTGTTGACGAGGTGATCGAGCCGTCCGAACTCGGCGATCCCCCGGTCGACCAGGCGCCGCACGTCCGCGGGATCGCTCACGTCGGCCGCGGTGGCGGTCACCGTGCCCGCCGCGGCCGCCGAGATCTCCGCCGCGGCGGCCCGCGCGCCCGTCTCGTTCACGTCGCAGATCAGCACCGAGGCGCCCGCCTGCGCGAACGCGGCCGCGATCCCGCGGCCCAGCCCGCGGGCGCCGCCGGTGACGATGATCGACTGGCCGCTGAACGTCACGGCTATCCCCTGATCGCGCCGCTGAGCACGAAGCCGCCCCGGAACAGGCGCGACAAGGCGAGGTAGAGGATGAGGACCGGGATCGAGTACATAATCGAGTAAGAGGCGATCTCCCCCCAGCGGATCACGTTGCCGCCGAAGAAGCCGTACATCGCCACCGGCGCCGGCTGCTGCGCCGAGTTCGAGATCAGCACGAGCGGGACCAGGAAGTTGCCCCAGGCGTTGATGAAACCGAAGATCGCGGCCGCGCCGATCCCCGGCAGCGCCACCGGGACGACGAGCCGCCAGAGGATCTGGAGCGTGCTGGCCTGCTCGAGGCGGGCCGACTCCTCGAGCTCGATCGGCACCGCGTCCATGAAGTTCTTGATGATCCACAGCTCGAACGGCAGCGACGTGACGCCGAGGAAGATCGACGCCGGCACCAAGGCGAGGAAGTTACGCCCGGCGAACAGCTGGTAGATGGGCACGATCAGGATGGACATCGGCACGCCCGCCAGCATCAGGATGCCGAGCAGCAGCGGCCCCTTGAACGGTATGTGCCGGCGAGAGAACACGTATCCGGCGAGGGTCGCCGGGACCGTGGCGATCAGCGCGGCGATCAGCGAGATGATCACGCTGTTGCGCAGCGCGAGCAGGTTGGCCGAGTTGGCTGCGTCGGTGAAGTTGCGGAAGGTGAAATGCGGCCACTGCAGCGTGGGGCTCGCTTGCGAGTCGACCGAGTCGAGTATCAGCCAGACGAGCGGCGCGATGAACAGAACGCCCAGGACCAGCAGCGTGACGTTGCTGACCACCCGCCCGGAGGTCACCCGCGGCGGGCGGACCCGGACCGCGTCCGGCGGGATCTCCGGCGCGGGCGCTGCGAGCGTTTCAACTTCCACTGCCACCGCTGCGGCCTCCTTGGCTGCGATCGTCGGTGACCGGCGACAGCCGGATCAGGTCCGTTCCCGGGACAGGCGCACGTAGATGAAGCTCAGGATCGTCGCCAAGATCACCATCGCGTCCCCGATCAGCGCGCCGTAGCCGAGGTTGTCGTACTGGAATGCCTGCTGGTAGGAGTAGACCGGCAAGATCATGGTGGACGTCCCCGGCCCGCCGGCGGTCATGACGTAGACCACGGTGAAGTTCGCGAGGGCCAGCAGCGTCATCAGCAGGATCGTGGTGACGAGCGTCGGGCGCAGCAGCGGCAGGGTGATCCGGAAGAACCGCTGCACGCCGTTGGCGTTCTCCATCGTGGCCGACTCGAGGATCTCGCCGGAGATGTTCCGCAGCGCCGCGGCGAACAGGATCATGGCGAGCCCGGTGAGGTTCCAGGCGTTCGCCGCGCTCACGATCAGCAGCGGCCCCGACTGCAGGAAGTCCGCGTTCGGCATGCCGAACAGCGACGTGTACGTGCCGTGCCCGGTGGCGGCCGCATACCAGGTCAGCGCCACCACCACCGGGGGCAGGACAAAACAGACGACGACGAGGCCGCCCACCACGACCCGCGCGACGCCCAGCGCGTTCTGCATCGCCACGGCGAGGATGAGGCCGACGAGCGTGGCTCCGACCACCGCGGAGCCGAGGACGAAGAACGCGGTCAGGTACAGCGACTGGTGGAAGACCGCGTCGCTGAACAGCCGGTTCAGGTTGGCCGTTCCGGTGAAGTTGAAGTGCTTGGACGTCGGGCCGAGCAGCGCGTCGTTGGTGAACCCGAGGTAGAAGGAGTAGATGACCGGCCCGACGAAGAGGGCCGCCAGCAGCCCGAGCGCCGGCAGCAACAGCGGGATGCTGGACCAGCTGAACCGCTTCTTGTCCAGCCGCCGGCCGGCCGGGGGCTGGGACATCGCGGCAACGCCCGGCACCGGCACCGGTGCCGCTGGCATGAACTCGCTAACGCTCATAGCTGATGTCCCAGCCTCCTCGGGCTCCTGCCGGACCGGCGGTCGTGCTACGGAATCGTCTCGACCTTGCTGGCGCCGAGCTGATTCGTTATGTAGCTCTTCATCACGTTAACCGCGGCGCTGACCGAGATGCCCGGGTTCTGGATGATGGCGCCGGTCGCGTTGTTGAATCCGGTGCCCCAGACCGTGAACGGCGCCGTGTTCGGCTCTTCCTGCGAGGCCGGCAGCAGCTTGGCGAAGAAGGCCTGGTAAGGCGGTGCGTAGTTGATGAAGGCCGGCGCGCTCGCCGCGACGCTGCTCGGCGGGACCCAGCCGCCCCAGTTGCTGGCGTCGATCATGTTGGTCTGCTGCTGCGCGACCTGAATGAAGTCCCAGGCCAGCTGGGCGTGCGCGGTCTGGGCTCCGATGGACAGCTCCCATCCGCCCAGCGAGCTCGCGTAGCCGGGCGGCTGACCGTTGATGGTGGGCAGCTTGGTCGCGCCCATGATCCGCGGGGCCGCCAGCCAGCACGGCCCGCAGGTGGACTTCACCCAGGACTCGGCGTAGAAGTTCGCGCCCACCGCGATCGCGGTGTTGTCCTTGGCCAGCAGCCCGGGCAGGTTGTCGACCGAGTTCGGGTTCAGCAGCTCCGACAACGGAGCCTGGTACCCCTTCTGCGCGAGCGTCTTGTAGAACTGCAGCGTCTCGCGCAGGCCCGGGCTGTCCACGACCCACTTGCCGGTCTTGGAGTCATAGATGGTCGGGTTCGTTGACCCGGCCAGCAGGTTGCCGCCGTTGTATTGGATGGCGATGGTGCCGCCGGCCGACCCGCCCGCCAGCCACAGCGCGGTGACGCTGGGCTGGGTCGCGTGGATCTTTGCTGCGGCCGCGAGAACGTCCGCCCAGGTCCTGGGCTGCCACGGCACCGGCAGCCCCGCCTTGCGGAACATCGGCATGTTGTACCACAGCCCATTGGTATTCTCGCCGTGGTTGACGCCGTAGTACTTCCCGCCGATGAGCGTCTCGTCCTGCACCGACTTCGGGATCTGCGACCAATATGACGCGGAGGACAGGTACTTGTTGACCGGCAGCAGGAATCCCGAGCTCGCCCATTCTCCCAGCTGGCCGACCGGAAGCTCCGCGACGTCGGGCGCGGTCGATGGGGTACGGAACAGCAGGCTCATCTTGTTGACGATGTCCAGGTAACTGCCGGGGATCGGGGTGAACTGCACGGTCACATTGGGGTGTGCTTTCTCAAACTCCTTCGCCACAGTTCCCCACCATCTGATGGCGAGCTGGGGGGTCAGGAATACGAACTGGGAGCCGTACGCGACCCGCAGGACGATTTTGCCGTTAGAGCTCGTCGAGCCTGCGCCGCCGGTGCACGCCGCGATGAGCGAGACTGCGCTGGCGATAGCTGCCAGCACTCCCAGCCGTCTGCCACGTGTGTATTTTCGTGACATGAGTACCCTCTTTCTGCCAGGATCCGGGACAAGCCCGCGTGCGCTGCTGCGAACACCTGACTGCTACGACAATTCCATTTCATTCACTGGAGTCGGTGGCTGCTGGAGAGCCGCTGCCTGCGGGAGGGCAGGTGAGGACGACTGGGCGGCAGACCGGTCAAGAATGCTTTCGCCCGTCTCGGCCGAGAACAGGTGGAAATCGCGGGCGTCGAGCGCCAGCTCGATCGTCTCGCCCGCGGCTACCTTCGCGGATCGGTGCATGCGGCTCATGAGTCGTATTCCCTCAGGCGTCACCACCTCGACGAATATCTCCGTCCCCGTGTGCTCCACCGCGTCCGCTATTCCCGAGATACTGTGCGCGCAGCGCGCCGGGGCCTCCGGCCGCCAGTGCAGGTCATGCGGCCTGATGCCGACCGTGACCTGGCCCGATTCGCCGCTGCCCAGCGTGTGGACGCCTTCTATCTCGAAGCGGGTACCCAGTGACTCGACCCGGAGCCTGCCGCTCTCGACGCCGGTCAGCTCGCCGCTGAACAGGCTCATCTTGGGTGAGCCGATGAAGCTGGCGACGAACACGTTCGAGGGGGCGTCGTAGAGCAGCTGCGGCGTGCCGACCTGAAGCAGCACGCCCTGGTTGAACACGGCGACCCGGTGACCCATGGTGAGCGCCTCCACCTGGTCGTGGGTCACGTACACCGTCGTCACCTCGAGCCGGTTGTGCAGCCGGACCAGCTCCGTCCTCATCTGGACTCGCAGCGCCGCGTCGAGATTGGACAGCGGCTCGTCGAGCAGGAAGAGCCTGGGCTGCCTGATCAGGGCGCGGCCCAGGGCGACCCGCTGCCGCTGGCCGCCGGACAGCTGGTTGGGCCTGCGGTCCAGCAGCTTCTCGATGCCGAGGATCTCGGCCACGTCTTCGATCCGCTTGCGCAGATCGGCCTTGGGCTCGTGCCGGACCTTCGGGCCGAACGCGAGGTTGCGGTAGACGTTCATGTGCGGGTAGAGCGCGTAACTCTGGAACACCATGGCGACATCGCGCCTGCCCGGGGGCCAGAGGGTAGCGTCCTGTTCGTCGATGAGAATCCGGCCATAGGAAGGGGTCTCCAGCCCGCCGACCACCCGCAGGCTCGTGGTCTTGCCGCAGCCGGACGGGCCGACCAGGACGAGGAACTCACCGTCGCGGGCTTCGAGGCTGAGGTCGCGGACGGCGACGGTGCTGCCGAAGAGCTTCCACACAGACTCGAATTGAACCTTCGCCAAGAAGCACCCTCGCTAGATCAAGGCCCGCACCTCGCAAGCACGGGATTGCTTGGGAGACTGACCAGTCGGCCCGCCACCGATGTGTCCACTAGCGCCGAACAATTGGCGATAATGTCCTTAAGGTAGTACGGCAGCAGTGGACGGTCAAGAGCTTCTGCTGCCTTCCCGGGCTGACTGGCAGACATGATGTCAGTCGCCACGCTGGCGTCCCCGGGGCGATCGGCACTATCCTCGCCGCCGTGGTGGACAGCACGGCCTGCGGGGCGTGGGGGCGGGTGAAGATGTGCTCCAACACGCCCTGCCACGTCGGCTTCTTCAACAGGACCCGCAACTCGGCTGGCCGGTACTGCAGCTCCGCGTGCGGCACTCAGATGGCCATGCGCGCCTACCGCCGCCGCCTGAAGGAGGCCTGAGCGGATGACATGTCGCCCGTGGTGCACATGTAACCAGTCAGGCCCCCTGTTGATCTGTGGCGTGTCGGTGCTGGCGCCCGCTTTGTGATCATGGTTGGGTTCGGGGATGCCGCCTCCGGAGCAGCCTCCTTATGAGGAGCTGGCTGCGCGGAACG
>Ga0070698_100001213_pt1 | contig 28680 bp, 24 predicted proteins | sample KBSK1502metaG_FD_65477 | JGI IMG/M metagenome (GOLD analysis project Ga0070698, IMG submission 65477) | Corn, switchgrass and miscanthus rhizosphere microbial communities from Kellogg Biological Station, Michigan, USA - KBS K1-50-2 metaG | ecosystem: Host-associated > Plants > Roots >...
TGATCCCCGACCGCCCAGCCCAGGAGGCGCCCGCCACCACCCGCCCACCCCAGCCGACGGCACAAACCGCCGCCGGCTGCTGACGCGCGCCCGCACAGCACCCGATTACGTGTCAGTCGGTGGCTCGGGGCCCGTGTTAGGCGTTCAGGGCCGCGCCGATGTCCGCGAGCAGGTCCTCGACGGGTTCGATGCCTGCCGACAGGCGGATGAGCGTCTCCGGGGCGGTTTCGCCCGCCCAGCGGGCGCGGCGCTCCCAGGTGGACTCGACGCCGCCGAGGCTGGTCGCCGGCACCACGAGCCGAGCGGCGGCGACGACGCTGTCGACGTCCGCGGCCGTGCCGGCTAGCTCGAACGATAGGAGCGGGCCGAAGCCGCGGGGCATTTGCGCCTTCGCCGCGGCCGACGGCCTGAGCCCGGGGTAGTGGACGGCCGTGACACGGGGGTGGGCCGCCAGGAAGTCGGCGATTGCTGAGGCGTTCTCTGACTGGCGCGTGATGCGCAAGTCGAGGGTTTTCATGCCGCGCAGGACCAGCCAGGACTCGAAGGGACCCGGGATGCCGCCGCCCGCGGTGCGCCAGTCGCGCAGGTCGCGGGCCAGGTCCTTGTCCCTGGTGACGACCGCGCCGCCGAGCACGTCGGAGTGACCGGAGATGGCCTTGGTGAGGGAGTACATCGACGCCAGCGCGCCGAACTCCAGCGGCTTCTGCAGCAGCGCCGTCGCGACCGTGTTGTCCACGACGAACGGCGCCGCCGTCGCGGCGGCCAGCTCGCCGAGGGCCGACAGGTCGGCGACCCGCAGCAATGGGTTGGTTGGCGTCTCCGCCCACAGCACCGACGGGCCGGCGCGGAGCGCCTGGCCGACGGCGGCGAGATCGAGCTGGTCGGCCACGACGGCCTCGGCGCCGTGCGGCCGCAGCCTGTCCGCGAGCGCCCGGGTGTTGTAGTAGCCGTCGGGCGGGAACACGATCTTGTTCCGGCCGGCCGCCAGGCTCAGCATCAGCGCCATCGACGCGGCCTGCCCGGAGGCGAAGCTCACCGCGACCGCGCCCGGCCCCTCGATCGCCGCGAGCGCCTCCTCGACGGCCGTCCACCCTGGGTTGGCCATCCGCCCGTAGCCCCGCTCCGGGTCAGGTTCGCCCTGCGACACGTAGGTGCTAGTGGCGAGCAGCGGCGGCGCGAGCGGCGCGCCCGCCGCCCGGTCGGTCCCCGCGTGCGCGAGCCGCGCCTCAGCGCTAAAGTCCATGACCCCATTGTCCCCGGCCCGCTCCACCGCATCCCCCAGCCGCCGGTGAAACGGCAATCCCGGGGTAGTTGCGCGACACGCGGCGGATGTTCCCGGTATGGGAGTGGGCGGCGCGGACACTAGAAGGCATGTATGTCCGCGCGGTGGAGGACACGCTTGAGACGGGTGAGGACGCCGAGTCGCCCGAGGCGGCCGCCGGCCGGTCCGTGCCGCGGCTGCCAGGGATCGTCGAGCAGCTGCGCGCCTGGCGCGCGCTGCTCGACCGGCCGCTCACGCCGTACTACCTGATCGTCGGCATCACCACGCTGCTGCTCGCGCTCGGCCTGGTGATGGTGCTGTCGACGGCGTCGGTGACCGACCTGTCCTTCGGCCTGTCCCCGTACTCCGACTTCGAGAAGCAGCTGGCCGGCGTCTGCATCGGCCTGCCGCTCATGTGGGTCGCGGCGCGCTCGTCGCCGCGGCTGTTCCGCGCGGCGGCTTACCCGCTGCTCGCGGTGGCGATCATCGGGCTCTGCCTGATCCTGATTCACGGCGTCGGCGTGACAAAGAACGGCGCCTCCCGGTGGATCGCCTTGGGGCCGCTCCAGTTCCAGCCGTCGGAGCTGGCCAAGCTCGCGCTCGCCGTCTGGGGCGCGGACCTGCTGGCCCGCAAGGAGAAGATGGGCATGCTGGCCGACTGGCGGCACATGCTCGTGCCGCTCATGCCGGGCACCGGCCTGCTCGCCCTGCTGGTGATGGCCGGCGACGACGTTGGCACCACGTTCGTGCTGCTGATCGTCTTCTTGGCGCTGCTCTGGTTCGCGGGCACCCCGGGACGGGTGTTCAGCGCCCTGCTCATCTTGATGGGGATGGTCCTGCTGCTGCTCGTGGTGACGCAGAGCTGGCGGGTCAAGCGCATCACGGGCCTGTTCGACACGTCGAACACGAACCCGGTGGGGGCGAACCAGCAGGCCATCCAGGGCCGGGTCGCGCTCGGCGACGGCGGCCTGTTCGGCGTGGGGCTCGGCGCGAGCAAGATCAAGTGGGGCTGGCTGCCTGAATCGACCAGCGACTTCATCTTCGCGATCATCGGGGAGGAACTCGGCCTGGTCGGCACGCTCTGCGTCACCGCGATGTACGGCGGGCTGGCGTTCGCCGGCCTGCGGGTCGCGCGCCGTGCCCCCGACTCGTTCAGCAGGCTCTGCTCGGCCGCGATCACCTCGTGGATCGTCATCCAGGCGGTCGTGAACATCGGGGCGGTGGTCGGCGTGGTCCCGATCACCGGCGTGCCGCTCCCGCTGGTGTCCCAGGGCTTGTCATCCGTGCTCGTGACGATGGTCGCGCTCGGTATGCTCATGTCGTTTGCGCGGCGGTCGCCCGGCGCCAGCGAGGCGCTGGCCGCACGCGGCCCCGGCGCGGCGTCCCGCGTTCTAAGCTGGCTTGGCCGGGGGACGCGCCGCGATAGCGGGTGACAGGCACCCGCGGCGCCACGATGGCAGCCGACGAGCAAGGAGCATCGCAATGAGGGTCGTCCTAGCTGGCGGAGGGTCGGCCGGCCACATCGAGCCGGCGCTCGCGCTCGCCGACGCGCTTCGGCAGGCGGACCGGACCATCGAGGTGACCTGCCTCGGCACCGAACGCGGCCTGGAGACGCGGCTGGTCCCGATGCGCGGCTACGAGCTGGCGCTCATCCCGGCGGTGCCGCTCCCGCGCTCGGTGACGCCGCAGCTGCTCACCGTGCCCGGCAGGCTCGCCGGCGCCGTGCACAAGGCCGGAGTCGTGCTGGAGCGGACCGGCGCGGACGTGCTCGTCGGGTTCGGCGGGTACGTGGCGACCCCGGCCTACCTGGCAGCCAGGCGGCACAAGGTGCCGATCGTCGTGCACGAGGCCAACCCCTCGCCGGGCATCGCCAACCGGCTCGGCGCGCACTTCACCACGCACGTCTTCACCGGCCACCCGGACACCAAGATGCGCAACGCCCAGTACCTGGGGCAGCCGATCAGGCGGCAGATCGCCGAGCTCGACAGGTTCGCGGTCGGCGACAAGGCCCGCGCCCACTTCGGGCTGCGGCCGGACCTGCCGGTGCTGCTGGTCTTCGGCGGCTCGCAGGGCGCCAGGTCACTCAACAGCGCGCTGGAGGGGGCGCTCGACGCCATCCGCGCCGCGGGCGTGCAGGTGCTGCACATCATCGGCCCGCGGAACGCCTCGGAAGCGCAGTCGGCGGGCGGGACCGTGCCGTACGTGGCGGTGCCGTACGTGGACCGGATGGACCTGGCGTATGCCGCCGCGGACTTCGCCCTGTGCCGCGCCGGCGCGATGACCTGCGCGGAGCTCACCGCCGTGGGCATGCCGGCCGCGTACGTCCCGCTGCCCATCGGCAACGGCGAGCAGCGGCTCAACGCGCTGCCGATCGTGCAGCGCGGCGGCGGCCTGCTCGTCGAGGACGATGAGCTCACCGCCGACTGGATCAAGGGCGCGCTGCTGCCGGTGCTGACCAACATCGACCAGGTAGCGGCCATGTCCGAGGCGGCCGCCGCGCTCGGCCGCAGGGACGCGGACCGCTGGCTGGCCAAGGCGGTCATCGAGGTCGTCACCGGGGCGGCGGCGAACCAGGGCGCCCAAGGGGCCGCCCAGGGCGCCCGGGACGCCACGGCCGCGGGGGCGGCAGACCCGCACTCCCCGGTGCCAGGCAGGCACCGGCAGGACCGGTGAGCTCGGTACCAGTTCACGTGAGCGAGGAGATTGCTGATGCCCCTGGTGACCCCCACTGAACCGGTGCCGCTCGACCAGCTCGGCCGGGTGCACTTCGCGGGCATCGGCGGCGCGGGCATGTCGGGCATCGCCAAGATCATGCTGGCCCGCGGGGTCACCGTGTCGGGCAGCGACTCCGCGGCGTCCGCGGCGCTCACCGAGCTGGAAGCGCTCGGCGCCCGGGTGCATGTCGGGCATAGCGCCGCCTACCTGGGCGACGCCGACACCCTGGTGGTGTCCAGCGCCATCCGGCAGGACAACCCGGAACTGGCGGAGGCCAGGCGGCGCGGCATCCGGGTGCTGCACCGGGCCGGGGCGCTCGCCGCGCTGATGTGGGGCCGCCGGGTCATCGCGGTCACCGGGACGCACGGCAAGACCACCACTACGTCCATGATCACCACGGTGCTCCGCGAGACGGGGGCGGACCCCGGCTACGTGATCGGCGGCGTCCTCGCCGCCACCGGGACCGGCGCGGCCGACGGCGCGGGCCCCGACTTCGTGGCCGAGGCCGACGAGAGCGACGGCTCGTTTCTCATGCTGGCTCCCGACGCCGCGGTCGTCACCAACGTCGAAGCCGACCACCTGGACAACTACGGGACGGCGGCGGCGTACCGCGCGTCGTTCGGGGCGTTCGCGGCGCGGATCTCACCCGGCGGGCTGCTGGTCGCCTGCGCCGACGACCCGGGGGCGCGGGACCTGGCCGCCGCGGCGGCGGGCCGCGGTCTCACGGTGCGCACGTACGGCGAGTCGGCGGACGCGGACTACCGGGTGACTGGGGCGTCCGCCACCGGAATGGAGACGGTGTTCCGCATCCAGAGCCGGCCGGGCCCGTTCGGGACCATCGATCTCAGCATCACGCTGCGCGTGCCAGGGCTGCACAACGCGCTGAACGCCGCCGCCGCGTTCGCCGCCGCCGTGGAGCTCGGCGTGCCGCCGGAGCGGGCCGCCGCGGCGCTCGCCAGCTATCGCGGCGCCGCGCGGCGGATGGAGCCGAAGGGGGAGGCGGGCGGCGTCCGGGTGCTGGACAGCTACGCGCACCACCCGACCGAGCTCACCGCCGACCTGCGCGCCGCGCGCGCGATCGCCGGCGCGGGGCGCGTCATCGCCGTCTTCCAGCCGCACCTGTACAGCAGGACGCGGATCTTCGCGGCCGAGTTCGGCGCGGCGCTCGCACTCGCGGACAAGGCCGTGGTACTCGACGTCTACGCGGCGCGCGAAGACCCGGACCCCGAGGTGACCGGTGAGCTGGTCGCCGACGCGGTGCCCGGCGGGACCGCGCTGTACGTGGCGGCCGCCGGCGACGCGCCGAAGGTCGTCGCGTCGCTCGCCGCGCCCGGTGACCTGGTGCTGACCATGGGCGCCGGCGACGTCACCAGGCTCGGCCCGGTGATCCTCGCCGAGATCGGCGCCGAGGCCGGCACGGCAGGGGCTGCCCAGCCGTGACCGACGCCACGTCGGCCATGACCGATCACGCCACGCCGGCCGCCACGCCGCAGCGCACCCGCACGCCGTGGCGCGCCGCGTTCTTCGTGCTGGCAGGCGTGGGCATCGTCGCTGGGGTGATGTGGGCGCTGTTCGGCTCCCGGCTGCTGGTCGTGCGGTCCGTCACGGTGACGGGAGAGCACCTGGTCACGTCCGTGCAGGTGGTCGCGGCGGCCGGCGTCCCGCTTGGCACATCGCTGATCAGTGTCGACGCCGGGCAGGTGGCGCGGCGGGTGGAAGGGATCAGGCAGGTGGCGTCCGTCACCGTGTCGAAAGACTGGCCGGACCACCTGACGATCACCGTGCGGGAACGCGTTCCCGTCGTGGCGGTGCGGATGGCCGCCGGCGGGTACGACCTGGTGGATCCCGCCGGGGTGCTCGTCGTGTGGTCGCGGACGCATCCCGCCAGGCTCCCGCTGTACCAGACCTCGGTGAGCGGGGGCGCGCTGCGCGGCAACCCCGGGCTGGCCACGGCCGCCGCCGTGCTCGCCGAACTGTCGCCCGCGCTCTGGAAGCAGGTCGCGGAGGTGAGCGCGAGCCAGGTCCAGGCGGGCCCGGGCCGTACGCCCGGCGACGCGAACCAGGTGCTGCTCGGGCTGCGCGACGGCAAGACGGTGCTATGGGGCGGCACGGACTACGCCGCGCAGAAGAACCGGGAACTCGCCGTGCTGCTCAGCGGCGCCGCGCGCTACATCGACGTGAGCGCGCCTGGCACCGTCGTGACCAAGTGACCAACTAAGTGACCAGCGAAACGACACGCAGTCCGCTTCTCGCGTGGTTAGTTGACCCTGCCGCCTTCCCACCCTACTGTCCCTATCAATCGTTAGGCAGACAAAACTCTAAATCTCAACCTGAAGGTCAAACCTGACGGCCGTCCGGGATCGCGGTATAGCGAATTACCGCGTGGCGAGAGGCCGCCGCCATTGGCGGCCAATTCCGTCGGCTCGCCGCCGGCCCCGGTTCGGTCAGCCCAGGTAGCGCCCAGGTAGCAGGGCCAGCACGGCCCCGGCCGGAATGGCGTCGGTCCGGGCGGAAATACGAGCGGAAAGGTACCCTCCTCGTGGCAGCTCCGCAGAACTATCTGGCGGTCATCAAGGTCGTCGGAATCGGCGGGGGCGGCGTTAACGCCGTCAATCGCATGATCGAAGAGGGACTCAAGGGCGTCGAGTTCATCGCGATTAACACCGACGCGCAAGCCCTGCTGATGAGCGACGCCGACGTCAAGCTCGACGTCGGCAGGGAGCTGACCCGCGGGCTCGGCGCCGGCGCGGACCCGGACGTCGGCTGCAAGGCCGCCGAAGATCACCGCGAGGAGATCGAGGAGGTGCTCAAGGGCGCCGACATGGTCTTCGTCACCGCGGGCGAGGGCGGCGGCACGGGCACCGGCGGCGCCCCGGTGGTCGCCAACGTGGCACGGTCGCTCGGCGCGCTGACGATCGGCGTGGTGACCCGGCCGTTCGGCTTCGAGGGCAAGCGGCGGGCGATCCAGGCGGAGACCGGGATCGAGCGGCTGCGCAGCGAGGTGGACACGCTGATCGTCATCCCGAACGATCGCTTGCTGTCGATCTCCGACCGGCACGTGAGCGTGCTGGACGCGTTCAAGGCCGCCGACCAGGTGCTGCTGTCCGGTGTGCAGGGCATCACCGACCTGATCACCACGCCCGGGCTGATCAACCTCGACTTCGCGGACGTGAAGTCGGTCATGTCCGGCGCGGGGTCCGCGCTGATGGGCATTGGCTCGTCGCGCGGCGACGACCGTGCGGTGGCCGCGGCGGAGATGGCGATCTCATCGCCGCTGCTCGAGGCGTCGATCGACGGCGCGCACGGTGTGCTGCTGTCCATCCAGGGCGGTTCCGACCTCGGGCTGTTCGAGATCAACGAGGCCGCGCAGCTGGTCGCCAACTCGGCGGCGGTGGACGCCAACATCATCTTCGGCGCGGTGATCGACGACGCGCTCGGCGACGAGGTGCGGGTGACGGTGATCGCGGCCGGGTTCGACGAGCAGCGGCAGAACCGGCCCGCGTCCGCGGCCAGGGCGAGCAGGCCGTCCGGCGGCGTCGCCACTGCCGGGCCGGTCGCCGCAAGCGGCACGTCAGGCACGCCGGGCACGCCAGGCACGCCAAGCGCGCCGTCCGCGCCGCCCGCATCGGCTGAGCCGGACGCCGTCGCAGCCGCAGCGGCGTCGCCGGGTTTTACCGCGTCGTCTGGTGAGGCGGGCTACTCGTCCTACTCCGCGCCGGCCGCGGGAACCAGCGCCACGGCCAACGGCGCCTACGGGGCCAGCGAGCCGCCGCCGCCCGCCGCCGAGGCGCCGGAGGAGCCCGCTGCCGCCCTGCCGGAGCCGTCCGCCGACGAAGCCCTGAGCGGCTACGTTCCCGCAGCCGTCTCGTTCGTCTCACCGGAAGACGACAAGCAGGCCGGCTACTCCGACGGCCTGGGGGACACTGGCCTGTCCGGCTCGTCCAGCTGGGCGGACTCCGGGCGGACCAGCGTGCGAGACAAGGTCTTCGACTCCGGGGCCGGGCGTCGTCGCCCGGCGGTCTTCGAAGAGGACGACGACTTGGATGTCCCAGACTTCCTCAAGTGAGCCCGACCCGTCCGCGGAGCGCCGCAGCGAGCTGGAGAAGAACCTGGCGGAGGTCAGGAGCCGGATCGGCGCGGCCTGCGCGGCGGCGGGCCGCGACCCCGGCGAGATCACGCTGATCGCGATCACCAAGACCCGGCCGCCGGCCGACGTGCTGCTGCTGCACGAGCTTGGCGTGACCGACTTCGGCGAGAACAAGGACCAGGAGGCGGCGCCGAAGGCGGCCGCCAGCGCCGCGGCCCTGGCCGACGCGGGCCCAGGCACAGGCGCAGACACCGGCGCCGGGCACAGCCAGCCGCTCCGCTGGCACTTCGTCGGCCAGCTGCAGACCAACAAGGCGTCCAGCGTGGCCGGGTACGCCGACGTCGTGCACTCCGTGGACCGGGTACGCCTCGTCCGCGCCCTCGGCGCGGCCGCCAGGAAGGTCGGCCGGGAGCTGACCTGCCTGGTCCAGGTCGACCTGGACACCCCCGCCGACCCGGCGCGCGGCGGCGTGCCGCCGGGCCAGGTCCGCGAGATCGCCGAGGCGATCGAGGCGGAGCAGAGCCTCATCCTCGGCGGGGTGATGGCCATCGCCCCGCTCGGCGCGGACCCCGCGCGGGCGTTCGCTGCGCTGCGTCCCTGTTCCCTCGCGGTGCGGGCGGTCAACCCGGCGGCGACGATCATCTCGGCCGGCATGAGCGGCGACCTGGAGGCTGCCATCAGAAATGGCGCGACACACCTGCGAATTGGTACGGCGTTGCTCGGAGCCAGAAGGCCTCTCGTCCGGTAATGTCCGTCGCGTAAGGCGTCCAGCGGCCTTTTTGAGCACGCCGCGACGCGGGGCTGAGGCATGACGGAGGACTGACGGATGGCCAGCGCGATGCGCAAGATGGCGGTCTACCTTGGCCTCGTGGAGGACGATCGCCGGTACGCCGATAACTACGAGGCGTACGACGAGTACGGCGACGACTACGACGAGCCGGCCGACGCGGTGGAGCCCGCCGCGCCCGCCGCGCCCGCGCGGGCCGATTACGCGGGATACCCGACCGATCACCGAATCGAGACGGTTCCGCCGCAGCAGGTCGAGCTCGCCAGGATCACTACACTGCATCCACGCACATACAATGAGGCTCGGAACATCGGTGAGCACTTCCGTGACGGCACTCCGGTGATCATGAACTTGACCGAGATGGTCGACAGCGACGCACGGCGCCTTGTCGACTTCGCGGCGGGATTGATCTTCGGTTTGCGCGGCTCCATCGATAAGGTGACGAACAAGGTTTTCCTCCTCTCCCCGGCAAACGTCGAGGTGACGGCGGAAGACAAGGCCCGCATCGCGGAGCGGGGTTTCTTCAACCAGAGCTAACGGGCGTGTAGTGATCAAGTGACAGCGAACAGCATCCGGAGCGGCGCTCACCCGCGACGCCAGCGGAGGCCGCTGGGCACGGGACGGGTGATGTGGTGCAGCTCCTGAAAGTCGTCCTCACCTACTTGCTGTCGATCTACCTCGTGGTGCTTATCGGCAGGATGATCATCGGCTGGATCCAGGTTTTCGCGAGGTCATGGCGGCCGACGGGGGTCGTTCTGGTGCTGGCTGAGGGGATTTTCACAGCCACCGATCCACCACTGAAATTCCTGCGTCGCTTCATCCCGCCCCTCAGGATCGGTACAGTAGCCATGGATCTCAGTTACATGGTGCTGTTCATCGTGGTACTGATTTTGCTACAGGTAGCCGTCCCCGCACTGTAGAACCATGTACCGTTGCTGATCAGGTACATGAGAACTCAGGTACGGTGCTGAGGAACGCAGCCAAGCGCGCCGAGGAGACAAGATGCCGCTGACGCCCGCGGATGTGCGGAACAAGCAGTTCAGTACGACCAGGCTTAGGCCCGGCTACGACGAGGAAGAAGTCGATGCTTTCCTCGACGAGGTTGAGGCGGAACTAGACCGGCTGATCCAGGAGAACGAAGAGCTCCGGGCGAAGCTGGCTGAAGTGTTGCGCGGCGGCGGGAAGCCTGCCGGCATTCCGGCCCTGAGCTCACCGTTGTCCGATCCTAAGGACATGATGATGCCGGAGCCGCCGCCGGAGCGTCGGCAGCCAGAGCCCATGATGATGGACCGGATGCACCCGGTCGAGGACAACATGGACACGGCCGCCCGCGTGCTGTCGCTGGCCCAGCAGACCGCCGACCAGGCGATCGCCGACGCCCGCCGGGAGGCCGACGAGACCCTCGGCCGCGCGCGCCGCGAGGCTGACGAGGTGCTCACCAAGGCCCGGCGCCAGGCGGAGCAGATCACCGGCGACGCCAGGGCGCGCGCCGAGAGCCTGGAGCGGGACGCCCAGGAGCGGCACCGCCAGGCGATGGGTTCGCTTGTTCAGCAGCGTGAGGAGCTGGAGCGTCGGGTCGACGACTTGCGCGCCTTTGAGCGGGAGTACCGCAGCAGGCTGAAGGCGTACCTGGAGGGCCAGCTTCGCGACCTGGAAGCCGGCGTGACCGACAGCGGAACGTTCCCCGCCGTGTCACAGCCCAGCGCGCCGCAGCTTCCCGCTGGCCATGGACAGCCCGCGATCCGCAACGGCGCCGGAGCCGCGCCTACCGCCGCGCAGTATGCCGTCCCCGAGCACGCGGGCTACCGCCCAGACGGTCGCTGACCTCAGCAGCCAGCACCTCCGGCGCGCCCGGACACGAGGAGATGACAGGTGATCCGGTTCAGCGCCGCGCTGGTTGCTGTCGCCGTCGGCGTCCTTGTCGCCGGGGTGGTCACGAGCAAGCTGCTGTACGTCTACGTGGCGATCGGGGTGAGCGCGGCCGCGCTGGTCGCGCTCGCCATCGGGGTGGTGCTCAGGCGCGCGGAACTGTTCGGGGAACCGGGGGCGGCACCGGGCCCCGCCGCCGCGGGCGCGAGCGCGGAGGAGCCGCGGCTCCCCAGTCAAAACCAGGTTCCCCCGAACGGGCGCGGGGATTCTCCCGACGCGCCGCCTCCTGCCGCGGGTTCCGCCGCCTTCCCCCTCGGGCAGTTCCCGCCTGACGCAGGCAACTCCAGGGACGCAGTCTGGGCAGCCGCGCAAGGGGGTCAGCCAGGGGGTCAGGGCACGCCAGGATTCGGCCCGTCCGGATACGGCCAGCCCCAGCCGGCCTACGGGCAGGCCGGCCACTCAGGCCAGCCGCAGCCGGCCTTCGGCCAGGCCGCGTTCAGCCAGGCCCCCCAGGGCGCGCCTTCCGGCCGGGAGTCTCAGCCTGGTCAGCCCCAGCCGGCCTTCGGCCAGCCCGCGTTCGGCCAGGCCGCCCAAGGCGCCCAGCCCGGCAGGGAGACCCAGCCCGGCCGCGAGACACCGGGCAGGGAGCCGGCCGCCAGAGGCGACCGGGCCGCCAGGAACGACCCTGCGCAGGACACCCCGGCCCGGGGCCCTCAGGGACGGGAGAAAGCCGCCCCCTGGGATACCCCAGCGCGGGAGAGTGCAGCGCGGGACAGTGCACCACGGGAAGCCCCGTCCTGGGATGCCCCCGGCCGGGAAGCCGCGGCCTGGAATGCCCCGGCCTGGGATTCTCCGCCGCGGGAAGCCCCGAGCTGGCAGCCGCCGCAGCCGCTGAGCACCCGCCGCCCGGATGCCCCGCCGCCCGACGCCCCGCCGCCAGCGGTCCCGCCCGAGCGCCCAGGGCGCGAGGGCCGCGCCGGGGACGCAGACCGCTCCGCCGGCCCGTTCCGGTCCCGCGACCTCTGGGGCCCGGGCACCCCGCCTGCCCCGGCCGCCCCGCTCTCCCCGGCGTCGGCGTCCGCCGCGCCGCCCGCCCCGCCGTCTTCGCCGGCCCCGTCACGGGCTGACCGCCCGTCCCGCTCGTACGGCGAGCCGTTCGGCTCTTCACCTCCGGCGCCGCCCGCCGACCCCCCGGCGCGCCCCGGCCGCGACCGCCCGGCCGCCGGGGAATCGCGCCCGACCCCGCCGAGCTGGTTCGACCGCCCAGCGCGCGTCCGCCCCGGCACTGAAGAGGACCGCCCCGCCAGGGACACCAGGACCACCGGCAATGCGGACACACCCCGCGCAGCCGAGCAGGCCGCCAAGGCCGGCGCACCCGCCAAGCCTGACACCCCCCGTGACGCTGAGGCTTCGCCCGTGACGGGCCCGACCCCTGACGCGAGCCCGGCGCGCCGGCCCGATGCCGGCTCCAAGGCCGCCGCGACCCCTGACCCGAAGACCGACCCGGCGGCTACGCCGGGCCGGGCCCCTGACGCCGACGCGACGCGTAAGGCCGCCCCGACCTCTGACGTAGCGGCGACGCGAGCAGAACCGGCGTTTAAGGCGGACCGAACCCCCGAAACCGAGCCGGTGCCCACGGCCGCGACGCCCAAGGCGGACGCCGCGTCCACGGCTGGCCCGCGGGACGAGACCGCGGAAACCGCCCGCACGACCGCTAAGCCCAAGGACGGCGACTCCGCCGGCGAGCCGGCAGCGTCCGGCGCCAAGCCCGCGGCAGCCGCAACCCGCGAGGCCACGTCCGGCCCGGCGGACGCCGAGACGGCCAAAGCGGCGGAGACCGCCAAGTCCGCGGGGCAAGACGACAAGCCGCCCGCCGCCCGCGACACCGGCACTAGCACCGGCACCGACCAGCAGCGTCAGGTCATCGTGGTTCCCGGTGTCCCCCGCTACCACACCGACAACTGCATCCTCATCCGCTTCATGGGCGATGACGACGTACAGCAGATGCCGCTCAAGGCGGCCACCGACGCCGGCTGCACCCCCTGCGGCGCCTGCCAGCCCGGCGACTGACCCCGCGGGACAGCTTTCTATCAGTTCCGTAGGGATAAACCGGGCAATTCGGACAGCAAAGTGGTCATAGCTGATAGGAAGATGCATCACGGCGGTCGGCGACGCCGACCGCCTAGGCGGGGGACACCGCCAGCCAGAACCTGAGCGCCAGGCCGTCGTCGTGCTCGTACCACGTCCCGGCGTCATCGCCGGGCCCGTCCCCAGGCCCGAACGACACCGCCAGCACCTCACCGGCGATCAGCTCGCCGTGCGCGGCCAGCGCCGCGGCGAGCTCCGGGCCGCCGGCGGACCAGCGCACCGCGATCCGGTCGGTGACCTCCAGGCCGTCGCTCTTGCGCGCCTCCTGGATGAGCCGGACCACCTCGCGGGCCATGCCCTCGGCGCGCAGCTCGTCGGACACGGACAGGTCGAGCGCCACTGTCTCGCCGCCGGCCACCGCAACGCCCCAGCCTTCCAGCGGCGTCTGCGTCACCACCAGGTCCTCAGCCGACAAGGACACGGCGCCGAGCGACTCCACCTCGATGGTGGCCGTGCCCGCAAGAACGGCGTGCGCGAGCGCCGCCGGGTCCGCCGCCCTGATCGCCGCGGCCACCGCCTGGGTCGCGGACCCGAACCGGCGGCCGAGAGACCGGAACTCCGGCTTGACCGTGTAGGTCACGAGCTCCCCGCCGACCGAGTCCAGCGACTCGAGCGTGTGCACGTTCAGCTCGTCGGCCACCAGCTCCCGCAAGGCAGAGGGCAACGACCCGAACCCCGCGGCGCCGACCAGCGCGCGGGACAGCGGCTGCCTGGTGCGCACCGCGGCGGCCGACCGCGCCGACCGGCCCAGCTCGACAAGCCGCCTGGCCAGCGCCATCTGCGCGGACAAATCCGCGTCGATCAGCGAAGCGTCATAGCCGGGCCACGACGACAGGTGCACCGACTCCGCCTCGTCAGCAGGCCGCAGCACGCCCCACACGTAGTCGGCGAGGAACGGCGTGATCGGCGCCATCAGCTTGGTCAGCGCGACGAGCGCGGAGTGCAGCGTGGCGAACGCCGCCGCCCCGTCGGCGGACTCCGGCCCGTCCCAGAACCGCCGCCGCGACCGCCGGACGTACCAGTTCGACAGGTCATCGATCAGCGCGGCCAGCCGCCGGCCCGCCGCGGCCGTGTCGAACGCCTCCAGCGACGCCGTCACGTCCCGCACGCAGGCGTGCAGCTCCGACAGCAGCCACCGGTCCAGCAGCGGCCGGTCACCCGGCAACGGCGCCGACGAAGCCGACTCCGGCGTCCACGCCTCCCCGGAGGCGGACCCCGCGGACGACGCGTTCGCGTACAGCACCAGGAACGAGACCGTGTTCCAGTAGGTGAGCAGCACCTTGCGCACGATCTCGTCGAGCACTGACGGCCCGATCCGCCGCTGCCCCCACGGTGACCCGGACGCCGCGAAGAACCACCGCACCGCGTCCGCGCCGTGGGCGTTCAGCAGCCCCATCGGCTCCATCACGTTGCCCAGGTGCTTGGACATCTTGCGGCCCTGCTCGTCCACGACGTGCCCGAGGCACACGACATTCTCGTACGACGAGTGCCCGAACACCAGCGTGCCCACCGCCATCAGCGAGTAGAACCAGCCGCGGGTCTGGTCGATCGCCTCGCAGATGAACTGCGCCGGATACGCCTCCTCGAACTCGCGCAGGTTCCGGAACGGCGCCCCCCACTGCGCGAACGGCATCGACCCGGAGTCGAACCACGCGTCGATCACCTCGGGCACCCGGTGGGTCTCCAGGCCGTCCTCCGGGCACGGGAAGACGACGTCGTCCACGTACGGCCGGTGCGGGTCGAGCCCTGACAGGTCCTGCTCCGCGAGGCTGCCCAGCTCAGCCAGCGACCCGATCGACGTCACGTGCCCTGACGGGCACTCCCACAGCGGCAGCGGAGTGCCCCAGTACCGCGTCCGCGACAGCGCCCAGTCGACATTGTTGCGCAGCCACTCGCCGTACCGGCCGTTCTTGATCGTGGGCGGCTGCCAGTTCGTCTTCTCGTTTTCCGCGAGGAGCTGGTCCTTGATCGCGGTGGTCCTGATGTACCAGGACGGCAGCGCGTAGTACAGCAGCACGGTGCCGCACCGCCAGCAGTGCGGGTAGCTGTGCACGTGCGCCTCGGTCCTGAACAGCAGCCCGCGCTCGGCCAGGTCGGCGACCAGCGGCTTGTCCGCGTCCTTGAAGAACATCCCGCCGACCAGCGCCAGCCCGTCCTCGAACCGCCCGTCGGGCCGCACCGGGTTCACCACGGGGAAGCCGTAGGCGCGCGAGACCTCCATGTCATCCGCTCCGAAAGCGGGTGCCAAGTGCACGAGGCCGGTCCCGTCTTCTGTGGTCACGAAGCTGCCGGCGACCACCCGGTGGGCGTCAGGAATATCCACTATCCCGAACGGTCTCGTGTACTTCACCCCGATCAGATCGGTTCCCCGCACGGTGGCCAGCACCTGCCAGTCATCTCCCAGGACGCGCGGGAACAGCGCCTCGGCCACGACGACCTTGTCGTCGGTGCCGTCCTTGCGGGCGACGACGTAGTTCACCTCCGGGTGCACCGCGACGGCGGTGTTGGACACCAGGGTCCACGGGGTCGTCGTCCAGACCAGCAGGTCGGCGCCTTCCAGCTGGCTGTTCGCGCCGGCCGGGACCGACTCGACAGGGAACCTGACGGTCACCGACGGGTCGGTGACCTCCTTGTAGACGTCCGGTTGGCCCATCTCGTGGTCGGACAGCGCGGTGCCGCACCGCGGGCAGTACGGGCTGATCCGGAAGTCACGGACCAGCAGGCCCTTGTCGAAGATGCTCTTCAGCGCCCACCAGACCGACTCCACGTAGTCGGGGTCCATGGTGCGGTAGGCGTCGGACAGGTCGATCCAGTAGCCCATCCGCTGGGTCAGCGCGGAGAAGGCGTCGACGTGCCGCAGCACCGACTCACGGCACCGCTCGTTGAACTCGGCGACGCCGTAGGCCTCGATGTCCTTCTTGCCGGACAGGCCGAGTTCCTTCTCAACAGCGACCTCGACCGGCAGCCCGTGGCAGTCCCAGCCCGCCTTCCGCTTGACGTGGAAGCCCTGCATGGTCTTGAAGCGGGGGAACAGGTCCTTGAAGACGCGGGCCTCGATGTGGTGCACGCCCGGCATGCCGTTAGCGGTCGGCGGCCCCTCGTAGAAGGTCCAGCGCGGCCCGCCTTCGGTCTGCCTGAGCGAGTCCTCGAACGTGCGGTTCCTGTTCCACCGGGCGAGCATCTCGTGCTCAAGCGCGGGGAGGTCCGCGTGCGCGGGCACCGCTGGCATGGCGCCGCCCGGCTTCCGCTCTGCCAACCCTCGGTCTGGCAACTCCGCCATCAGGTGTCCTCCAGCATCAGCGATGAGCTCTGCCGGAGGGACGAGGCTCGCTGACGCGCCGCCCCGCGGTACCACCCTCCTTGACCGAACGCAGACACTAAGCGCCCGTTCGGACCTCTCGAATTTGTTCTTCGCCAGTTCTACTGAGCCGCCATGCTGATGAGCAGGCAGCCGTTCTTCCGGCCGCTCCGGGGTGATCTGGTCCGTGGCGCACGCACCCGGGCTCGCACCGTCCCCGGGTCGCTCTTCGCAGCATTCCGCGGCAGCTGTCCCCATCACCGCGCCCTCAGGATACCGGATGCGGGGAAACGGCAGGCAAGCCAATTCGCCCTGGCAGGAACCCAAACTTGGCGCAGACGGTCAGCGGGTCGTATCCTTCACTGTCCGAATCGTGATCCGCAAAAGTGGTGAAGCAGTCATGACCGCTGTGTCGCGCTCAAGCGCCGCCAGCCTTCCCGTGCGTTCTGGCGAGGAGCCGTGGACCGACGAGGAACTTGGCGAGGTCCGCGCCGAACTGGCGGACGAGGCGGCGGGGCTGCGCGCGGAGATCGAACAGGCTGAGTCGCGGATCGCCCGGCGCCTCGGGGACACGGTGTCCGAGGCCGGCGACGACGAAGCCGACGCGAGCAGCAAGCTGTACGAGCGGGAGCAGGAGCTGGCGCTCACCCACAACACGCGCGAACTGCTCGAGCAGACCGAGCACGCGCTAGCGCTGATCGATGCGGGAACATATGGAGTGTGCGAATCGTGCGGCAAGCCGATAGGGAAGGCGCGGCTCCTGGCGTTTCCGCGGGCGACCCTGTGCGTGGAGTGCAAGCAGCGCCAGGAGCGCCGCTGAGCGACGCGAGCCAGCCGCCGGCGGGTCGGGAGCCCCAGGAGCCCCAGGAGCCCCGGGCGTCCGGGCGGCGGCGGCGGATCAGCGTGCTCGCCGGCGTCGCGGCCTTCGTGCTCGCCGCCGACATCATCACCAAGGCACTGGTGGTCGCCCACCTGCGGGAAGCCGATCCGGTGCACGTGCTCGGCGACGTGCTCATGTTCAACCTGCTGCGGAACCCCGGCGCCGCGTTCAGCGTCGGCACCGGGGACACGATCGTGTTCACCGCGATCGCCGTGGCCGTCGTCGTCTACATCGCGCGGACCGCGCGGAAGCTGTACAGCATCGGCTGGGCGATCACCCTCGGGCTGCTGCTCGGCGGGGCGCTCGGCAACCTGACCGACCGGATCTTCCGGTCGCCAGGGCTGTTCCGCGGCAACGTGGTCGACTGGATCGAGGTCACCCGCTACTGGCCGGTGTTCAACCTGGCCGACTCGGCGATCGTCTGCGGCGGCATCCTCACCGTGCTGCTCGCGATGCTCGGCTACCACCTGGACGGCACCCACGGCGACCGCAAGGCCCCGCCGACGCCGCCAGGCTCAGACCCAGGCTCCGGCGCCTCGCCCGCTGACGCCGCGGCGGACGCCGAGCGGTGACCACCTCGGGGGAGCGGTTCGTCGAGGTCCCCGAGGGCCTGGACGGCGAGCGGCTGGACGCGGCCCTCGCCAGGATGTTCGGGCTGTCCAGGGCGCGTGCCGCCGAGCTGATCGGCGCCGGGCAGGTGCTGGTCGACGGGCAGCCGGCCGCCAAGTCGGACCGGGTCCTCGCGGGCGCGCCGCTGACGGTCACGCTGCCGCCGCCGGACGCCGCGCCCGCGGTGCGGCCGGACCCCGTGCCCGGGCTGGTGATCGTCTACGAGGACGACGACATCGTGGTGGTGGACAAGCCCCTCGGCGTCGCCGCGCACCCGACCCCCGGCTGGACCGGCCCGACCGTGCTCGGCGGGCTGCTCGCCGCGGGGCACGCCGTGGCCACCAGCGGAGCCGCGGAACGGCAGGGCATCGTGCACCGGCTCGACGCCAACACCACGGGGCTCATGGTGGTCGCCAAGAGCGAGCGCGCCTACAGCGTACTGAAGCAGGCGTTCCGCGACCGCGAGGTGTCCAAGACGTACCACGCCCTCGTGCAGGGCCATCCGGACCCGCTGCGCGGCACGATCGACGCGCCGATCGGCCGGCACCCGTCCGGCGACGGCCGGTTCGCGGTGGTCGCCGACGGGCGGCCGAGCGTCACCCACTACGACACGATCGAGGCGTTCCGCGCGGCGTCGCTGGTGACCGTCGGCCTGGAGACCGGCCGCACCCACCAGATCCGCGTGCACATGGCGGCGCTGCGCCACCCCTGCTGCGGCGACCTGCTCTACGGCGCCGACCCGGTGCTGGCCGCGCACCTCGGCCTGACCCGGCAGTGGCTGCACGCCGTGCGGCTGTCGTTCGAGCACCCGGCCACCGGCCGCGAGATCACCTTCGAGTCCCCGTACCCGGACGACTTGGCCCGCGCCCTGGACATCCTCCGCGCGGAAAGCTGACCGCGCTCGTGACCGATGCCGTCCCGCCGTGGGCCTACGAGTCGCCAGAGATCCGCCCGCACGATGGCCATCCGCGTCCGTTGTGGAGCTATCCGGGCGAGCCCGGCGCGTCAGCGGGCCACCGTCGGACGGAACCGATAAAGTAGTAATACCGGGCTGGCGTGATCACGGCGTCGGCCACCTTCCCCCGGTTTTCGGTCGCAGGACAACCGCGCCGCGCTTGCGTTCCGCCAGCGCACGGGCGGCGCGAAGCGTGCCTTAGGAGGCGGTAGGTTCATGTCGGCACCCGCGACGGCCTCGACCGAGGGGAACCTCCCGTACGCCCACCTGCACGTCCACACCGAGTACTCGATGCTGGACGGCGCTGCGCGGTTCAAGGACCTGTTCAAAGAGGTCAAGGCCCTGGGCATGACGCACGTGGCGATGACCGACCACGGCAACCTGTTCGGCGCCGCCGAGTTCTACCGGCAGGCCATGGACGCCGGCATCACCCCGGTCATCGGCATCGAGGCCTACGTCGCTCCGGAACGCCGCGACAACCCCAACCGCATCCTGTGGGGCCAGCCGCACCAGAAGAAGGACGACGTCGCCGCGTCCGGCGCCTACGTGCACAAGACGATCTGGGCCCAGAACAAGCAGGGCCTGCTCAACCTCTTCAAGATTTCGTCGCGGTCGTTCGCCGAGGGCTGGCTCACCAAGTGGGCCCGCCCGGACAAAGAGCTCATCAGCGAGTACGCCGGGGGCCTGATGGCGTCCACCGGCTGCCCGTCGGGTGAGGTGCAGACCAGGCTCAGGCTCGGCCAGCAGGAAGAGGCGCTCAAGGCCGCGGCCGAGTGGCGCGACATCTTCGGCGCGGAGAACTACTTCCTCGAGCTGATGGACCACGGCCTCGACATCGAGACGCGGGTCCGCGACGGCCTGCTCGACATCGCGAAGAAGCTGAACATCCCGCCCGTCGTCACCAACGACAGCCACTACACGAAGCAAGAAGACGCCCAGGCGCAGGAACTGCTGCTGTGCATCCAGACCGGCACCAACATGGCCGACGAGGGCCGGTTCAAGTTCGACGGCACCGGCTACTACATCAAGCCGGCCAGCGAGATGTACGCGGTCAACAACAGCGACGTCTGGCGAGAAGGATGCCGGAACTCGCAGCTGCTCATCGCCGACCGGGTCGACCCCGCCGGGATGTTCGAGTTCAAGAACCTGATGCCCAGGTTCCCGATCCCCGACGGCTACGACTCCGAGGACGCGGTGTTCGCCGACGCGGTCTGGCAGGGCATGGCCAAGCGGTACCCGAACGGGTACGACGAGCAGCGCCGCGCGCAGGCCGAGTACGAGATCTCGATCATCTGCCAGATGGGCTTCCCCGCCTACTTCCTCGTCGTCGCCGACTTCATCAACTGGGCCAAGAACAACGGCGTGGCGGTCGGTCCTGGCCGGGGCAGCGCCGCCGGCAGCATCGTCGCCTACGCGATGGGCATCACCGACCTGGACCCGCTGGTCCACGGGCTGATCTTCGAGCGGTTCCTGAACCCGGAGCGGATCTCGATGCCCGACATCGACATCGACTTCGACGAGCGCGGCCGGGCCGACGTCATCAGGTACGTCACCCAGAAGTACGGCAGCGACAAGGTCGCCCAGATCATCACCTACGGCACGATCAAGGCGAAGGCCGCCATCAAGGACTCGACGCGGGTCCTCGGGTTCCCCTACGCCCTCGGCGACCGGATCACCAAGGCGTTCCCGCCCGCGGTCATGGGCAAGGACATCCCGCTGTCCGGCATCTTCGACGAAGCGCACTCGCGCTACCACGAAGCGGGCGAGCTGCGGAACCTCTACGGCAGCGAGCCTGAGGTCAAGCAGATCATCGACACCGCCAGGGGCATCGAGGGGCTGATCCGCCAGCCCGGCGTGCACGCGGCCGGGGTGATCATGTCCGCGGAGCCGCTGACCGACCACATCCCGGTGTGGACCAGGTATCCCGACCGCGCGGTCATCACGCAGTTCGACTACCCGACCTGCGAGAGCCTTGGCCTGCTGAAGATGGACTTCCTCGGCCTGCGGAACCTGACGATCATGTCTGACGCGGTCAAGGCAATCGAGCAGAACCGCGGCATCACGATCGATCTGCTGGGCCTGCCGCTGACCGACCAGCCCACCTACGACCTGCTGTCCCGCGGCGACACCCTCGGGGTCTTCCAGTTCGATGGCTCGGGGTACCGGACGCTGCTGCGGCTGATGAAGCCGGACAACTTCGAGGACATCTCCGCGCTCGGCGCGCTGTACCGGCCCGGCCCGATGGGCGTCAACAGCCACACCAACTACGCCCTGCGCAAGAACGGCCTGCAGGAGATCACCCCGATCCACCCCGAGCTCGAAGAGCCGCTGCGGGAGGTGCTCGAGCCGACCTTCGGCCTGGTCGTCTACCAGGAGCAGGTGCAGAAGGCCGCCCAGGTGCTGGCCGGGTACACGCTGGGACAGGCCGACCTGCTCAGGCGCGCGATGGGCAAGAAGAAGAAGGAGATCCTGGACAAGGAGTTCGGCCCGTTCCGCGACGGCTGCCGGGCGCACGGCTACTCCGATGCGGCGATCAAGGCGGTGTGGGACGTGCTCGTCCCGTTCGCCGGCTACGCGTTCAACAAGGCGCACTCCGCCGCCTACGGCCTGGTCTCCTACTGGACCGCCTACCTGAAGGCGAACTACCCGGCCGAATACATGGCGGCCGTACTGACGTCCGTCGGCGACGACAAGGACAAGTCCGCGCTCTACCTCAGCGAGTGCCGCCGGATGGGCGTGAAGGTGCTGCCGCCGGACGTGAACGCCTCCGTGGCGACGTTCACCGCGGTCGGCGCCGATGTCCGGTTCGGCCTCGCGGCGATCCGCAACGTCGGGATCAACGTGGTCGAAGCGATCATCGCGGCGCGCAAGTCCAAAGGCGAGTTCACCAGCTTCGCCGACTTCCTGCGCAAGGTCCCGGTCGCGGTCTGCAACAAACGGGTCATCGAGTCGCTGGTCAAGGCCGGCGCGTTCGACTCGTTCGCGCACCCGCGCAAGGGCCTGGTGCTGATCCACGAGCAGGCGGTCGACTCGGTCATCGACATCAAGCGGAACGAGGCGATCGGCCAGGACTCGCTGTTCGGCGGCGACGAGGAGGCCGAGGCGGCGTTCGAGGTCGCGATCCCGGACTCGGAGTGGGACAAGAAGACCAGGCTGAACTTCGAGCGGGAGATGCTCGGCCTGTACGTCTCCGACCACCCGCTGTTCGGCGTCGAGCATATCCTGGCCCGCGACGCCGACGTCGTGCTGGCCGAGCTGATGTCCGCGGGTGACGCCGAGGGGGGCGAGGAGGACCGCCCCGCGCTGCCGTCGCCGGCGCCCGCCGGCCGCAACGAGGGCCAGATCGTCAAGATCGGCGGCATCCTGTCCGGCGTCACGCGCAAGGTCACCAAGCAGGGCAACCAGTGGGCCACCGCGACCCTCGAGGACCTCGGCGGCGCGATCGAGGTGCTGTTCTTCCCGCAGACCTACCAGCTCTACGCCACCGCGATCGCCGAAGACGCGATCGTCGTGGTCAAGGGCCGGGTGGACCGCCGCGACGACGCGCCGAAGCTGATCGCCATGGACATGACGATCCCCGACCTGACGGCCGCGGAGGGGAACATCCCTTTCGTGGTGTCCCTCCCGGTCACCCGCTGCGTCCCGCCGGTGGTCGAGCAGCTCCGTGAGGTGCTGCGCACCCACCCCGGCCCGACCGAGGTGCACCTGCGGCTGCGCGGCAACCAGAAGACGACCGTGGTCCGCCTCGACGACAAGCTGCGCGTCACGGCGTCGCCCGCGCTGCACGCTGACCTCAAGCAGCTCCTCGGCCCCGCCTGCATCGCTAGCTAGGGGCGTCCCTCAGTCACCGGGCGTCCCTCGCGTTAAGCCCCCGTTCTTGGCGGTGTGGGCCACAGCGCCAATAGATCCGCACCCGTGGGCCACACCGCCAATTCGCGCCTGCCGCACGGAAGGTACGCGCCCAGGTTGGCCCTGTGAAGGCGCCCCAGTTGGGGTCAGCCCGCAGTGAGGTTGCGGCGGAGCCGGCTGAGGGCAGCGACTAGTGCTTCGCGCTCCGCGGGGGCGAAGCCCGCTAGGGCGCGCTCGGTGAGGCGGTGGGTTTCCTCGTCGATGACCTTCTCCAGGTCGCGGCCGCGGTCGGTGAGCGTGAGCCGCACCAGGCGGCGGTCGGTCGGGTGCGGTTCCCTGCGCAGCAGGCCGGCGGCCGTCATCCGGGTGGCCGCCCGGGTGACCGTCGGGGTCGACAGGCCGAGGCGCCTGGCGATCTCGCCGGGGGACAGGCCGTCCTCGCGCCACAGGCAGCGCAGCACGAACTGCTGGCCTTCGTAGACGCCGTGCCGGGCGAACGCGGCGGCCGCGGCGTGGGCGAGCGCGTGCTTCGCCGACCAGAAGGCGGTCTGGAAATCGTCGCCCACTTCGGCTATCCCGGCGTCGCCGCCGGGCGCCGGGGCTTCCGTGCTTGTTCTCTCGGGCATGGCACGCCAAGCGTACTTCGGCGAATTCAGCGGAGCACCTACCCATTATTCGTTAGCCGGCTTATGATTGAGTGATTGCCCGGCTAACGAATAGGAGCCTAGTCGATGAAGCTAGGGATAGTGTTCGGCGACTTCTCCTGGCCGGTGCCGGCCAGCGAGCTCGGCGGGATGATCTCCCGGCTGGGCCGCCAGGCCGACGAGGCAGGAGTCGACAGCCTGTGGGTGATGGACCACTTCTTCCAGATCCGGCTCACCGGCTTGCCCCCGGAGTCGCCGATGCTGGAGTCGTACGCCACGCTGGGCGTGCTGGCGGGGCAGACCACGCGGATCAAGCTCGGCACGCTGGTGACCTCGGTCGCCTACCGGCACCCGGGCGTGCTGGTCAAGACGGTCACCACGCTGGACGTGCTCAGTGGCGGGCGGATGTACCTCGGCGTCGGCGCGGGCGCGCCGTGGAACGTGCCGCCGCAGGGCCCGGGCACGGCGTGGGAGGCCGAGGGCCTCGGCATCCCGTTCCCGCCGCTCGCCGACCGCTTCGAGATGCTCGAGGAACTGCTCCAGGTCGCGAACCAGATGTGGGCAGGCGACCAGTCGCCGTATGAGGGCAAGCACTATCGTCTCGTCCGCACGCTCAACTCGCCCAACTCGGTCCAGCGCCCGCGGCCGCCGATCCTCGTCGCCGGCGGCGGCGAGCGTAAGACGCTCCGGTTCGTGGCGCGCTACGCGGACGCCTGCCACCTGCTCGACGCGCCAGGCACCGAGTTCGGCCACGACATCCGGCACAAGCTCGACGTCCTGCGCGAGCACTGCGCCGCGGCCGGCCGGGACTACGACGAGATCGAGAAGACCATCGGCACCAGGGCCGACCTCGAAGACGACCTCGACAAGGGGCTCGGCGAGGCGCTCGTCAGGCTGCGCGAGCTGGCGGACCTCGGCTTCGACCACGCCATCCTCGGGCGGCGCGGTCCGTGGACCGAGGAGAGCATCGCGGCACTCGCCTCGATCCTGCCCGAGGTGCACGCGATGGGTGTTGACCCCCGCCGGTAGCGGGGCGTGTACTCCAGGCATGACGCAACCGACGGATCCGTTCCCGGTCACGACCGCGCTCGAGTTGCCGGGGCTGACGGTCCAGCAGAACCTGGGCATCGCCTTTGGCCTTGTCGTGCGCAGCATGGGCATCGCCAAGTCCTTCGCCGCGGGGTTCAGGTCGCTTGCCCAGGGCGAGGTACGGCAGTATTCCGAGCTGCTGGAGGACAGCCGGCGGCACGCGATGGACCGCATGATCGAGAACGCGCGGCTGCTCGGCGCGAACGCCGTGACCTCCATGCGGTTCGACTCGTCCGAGATCGGCCAGCAGCTCACTGAGGTCGTCGCCTACGGGACGGCTGTGGTGGTCGCGCCAACTTAGGTAGCCTGAAACTCGTGGACAGCACCGGTGACTCTCCGGCGCGTACGTTGCTCGGTGATCCCGAACGAGACCGTTTCGTCGCCGTCCTCCGCGAGCACTACGCCGCCGGGCGGCTCAGCCTGGAGGAGCTGCGCCGTCGCGCGGAGATCGTCCTCGCCGCCGCTTACCTAGACCAGGCGGAAAGTGCGATGGCCGGACTGCCGGGGATGGCCGTCCAGGCCCCCGTCGTGGGTCACCAGCCGCGGCGCGGCTGGCTGTCCCGGCGCGGACACGCGGAAACCGCCGAGCCCGCGCCTGGCTGGCAGCGGACAGGGGAGCGGTTCCGCGATCCGTCGAGCGGCATGATCATGCGAGTGTGGGTCGACCCGGCCGATGGCAGTCGGCATTACGTGCCCGACGACATGACGGCCGGCTGACCTACGGCCGGGAGAGCTGGTCGAACAGCCTCCGGTACCGCTGAATCAGCCGCCGCAGCTGCTCGGTGTCGGGACCGTCAGCCGCCGCCTGCCGGTCCCCGCCGGGGGCCGCGGCACGGGGCGCGGTGCCGCCGCTGTCGGCGTACTCCACGCCGTCCGGCATGCCGTCACGGTCCCACATGGCGCGCAGCTGCCGCTGCCGCTGCCGCAGCGCGCTGGTGAGCGCCTGCGCCGCGTGCTCGACGAGCCCCGCGGCATCCGCGACCGCCTCCCTGGGGTCGTCAACGAACGCCGCCTGAATCCGCGGCCAGCTGGTGCGCAGCTGGTCCGCGTCGCTGAGCAGCGGGCCGTCCAGGTCGGCCGAGGACCCGGTACCTGCCTCGCGGCCGGTCGCGGCGTCGGCGGCTGCCTGGGCGTCCCAGGCCGGGGCCGCGCTCGCGTGATACGCCGTGGCTTGGGACGCCGTGGCATCGGCAGCCGCGGGCTCGTCGGCTGCCGGCTCGGACTCGGGCTCGGGCTCGGCGAGCACATACTCCGACGCCGCGGACCCGGATGTGACGGGCTCGTCGTCCGCCGCAGGCTGGTCGGCTGCCGTGGGCTCGCCGCCCGTAAGCTCGTCGTCCATCGGCTCGCCGGCCGCGTGCTTGGGAGTGAAGCTCGGGGCGGCCGGGATCGGCTCGCCGTCGGGGGACCGGTCAAAATCCAGGCTCATCGCGGTCATTCCTTTCTTGTCGCCGGGGCAGCGGAACGATCGTCCAGCGGGCCGTCGAGGCCCGCGAGGCCGTCGGGGCTGCCGGCCAGGGGCCGGGGACCGGCCTCGGTCTCGTCAGCGCCGTCCAGCCCGGGCGTCCCGGGCGTCCCGGGCGTCCGGGGCGCCGGCGGCACCGGGGGCGTCAAAGGCGGCGTCGGGGGCACCGGCGGCGTCGCCTCGGTCGCCGGCTGGGCCTGGCTGGCCCCGTCCGGCGCCTCGAGCAGCTCGCGCAGCAGCGCGCGGTACGCCAGCATGGCCTGCCTGAGGTCCTCGGTCGCGGCGGTGCCCGCCTGCTCGGTCGTCTGGCGCGCCTGCCGGTACTCCCCGAGCCGGTCCGCGTGGTACACCGACAGGTCGGAAAGCAGCCGCTCGCGGTCGGCGACCTCATAGCCGCGGTCTGCCGCGACCGCGGTGACCAGCCAGTCCGCCGCCTGCGCGGCACGCGGCGGGGTGTCGACGAACTCCTTCTGGAGCATCGCCCACTGGCTGTCGTACGCGGCCCGCCGCTCGGCGCTGAGCGGCCGGATGTTCAGCTGCGCGATGCGGCGCTCCCGCTCGGCGAGCTCGCTGCGCGCCTGCCGCGGGCCGACCTCCGCCGCGAGCCGGTCGTACTCGGGACCGAACCGCTGCTGCAAGGCTCGCCGGCGCCGTAGCACAATGCCGGCCGCCGCGGCGAGCAGCACGACGATGATGACGATCACGATGATGGCAACGGCCATGGTGACCTCCAGGACGATGGCGTGACCGACCCCGCGACTGCCCCGCAGATTCCGGTCCAAACTCCGCGAATCCCTGCCGGACGGCACAGCGGCCCGATCACGTCCGGCGGCCGACCCGCGCCGCCGCCCCGATACGATCTTTCGGGGAAGCGAGGTGGGATGACGCGAATGGGGATGATCCCGGCCCGGTCGAGGGCGCCAGGCCCAGGCCCGAGGCAGCCCGGGACGCGGGCCGTCATCACCTGGTTCGCGGTCGCGGTCGCGGGCAGCGCCCTGCTCGGCCTGCTCGCCGGGCTCATCTGGGGCGAGGTCGCTCCCCGCGTGCTGCTCCAGGAAGTCTCGCCGGGCACGGCTCAGTTCGCGAACGTCGAGACGAGCGCGTTCATCGTCGCAGACGGCTGGTTCTGCCTCATCAGCGCCGTCGCGGGGCTGATCGCCGGGCTCCTCGGCTACCGGTTCCTGCTGGTCGCGCGGACCGGCGCCCGCACCGCCGAGGGCGTCCGGGCGGCCGTGGCGGCGGGCCTGATCCTCGGCGGCATCGCCGGCGGGTTCGTCATGCTCTGGCTGGGCGAGCAGATCGGCCTGTCCGGCTACGACCAGCACCTGGCCAGCAGCCCGGCAGGCACGCTGTTCCCCGGATCGCTCGCCCTCGGCGCCAAGAGCGCGCTGGCGTTCTGGCCGCTGGTCACCGCGGTCATCATCCTGGTCTCCGAATGGGGCACCCACCGCTCCGCTTACCCCAGCCCCGACGATTCCGCCGCCGTTGACGACTGAGAGCCGCGAGACGCCGCTGTCCAGCATCCGGACGGTTCTGCGACCGGCCTGCGGTCTTCGTAGACTGGGCAGGTGACTTCGGACAGCGGGGTCAGCCCCGTCACCACCGTTATTGACCTGCGTGGTCGCGCCGCGGACGGGCTCACCAGGCAGGCGCTCGACGGCGTGCTGCCGCGCGCGGCCCTCGACGTGGATCGCGCCGTGGACCTCGTAAAGCCGATCACCGAGGACGTCCGCGTGCGCGGTGGCGCGGCCGTCCGTGAGTACACCAAGCGGTTCGACGGCGTGGACCTGGCGCATACCCGCGTCCCGCGAGAGGCCCTGCGCCGCGCCCTGGACACCATCGACCCGAAGGTCAGGGACGCTCTCGAGGAGGCCGCGCGCCGCGCCCGGGTGGTGCACGAGGCCCAGATCCCGCGCCGCGCGGACACCACGCCCGCGCCGGGGCTCACCGTCTCCACCCGCTTCATCCCCGTGCAGAGGGCCGGCGTCTACGTGCCAGGCGGCCTCGTCGCCTACCCCTCTTCCGTGGTGATGAACGTGGTGCCTGCCCAGGCCGCCGGGGTCACGGAGATCGCGGTCGCGAGTCCTCCGCAAAGCGAGTTCGGCGGCCTGCCGCACCCGGCGGTGCTGGCCGCCTGCGCGCTGCTCGGCGTCACCGAGGTGCACGCGGCCGGCGGCGCGCAGGCGCTCGCCATGTTCGCCTACGGCACCGGTGAGTGCGCGCCCGTGGACGTGATCACCGGTCCCGGCAACGTGTACGTCGCCGCCGCCAAGCGCATCCTGCAGGGCCAGGTCGGCATCGACGGGGAGAACGGCCCCACCGAGATCGGCATCATCGCCGACCACACCGCCGACCCCGCCTACCTGGCCGCTGACCTCATCGGCCAGGCCGAACACGACGAACTCGCCGCCTGCCTGCTCATCACCACCGACACGGACCTGCCGGCCAGGGTCGACGAGGAGCTCCAGCGCCAGCTCCCCGCCACCAAGCACAAGGAGCGCGTCAGCGTCGCGCTCGGCAACCAGGCCGGCTACGTTATCGTCGACGACATCCAGGCCGCTCGCGCCGTCTCCGACGCGTGGGCGCCCGAGCACCTGGAGGTCCAGACCGAGGACGCCGCCAAGGTCGCCGGCGAGATCCGCAATGCCGGGGCTGTCTTCGTCGGCCCCTACTCGCCGGTCTCGCTGGGCGACTACCTGGCCGGCTCCAACCACGTGCTCCCGACGGGCGGCACCGCGCGGCACACGAGCGGGCTGTCGGTGTACCCGTACCTCAAGGTCGTCAACGTCATCGAGTGCGACCGCGACTCGCTCGCGGCCGTCGCGCCGCGCGTCGACGCGATCGGTGGCGCGGAGGACCTCGCCGCGCACGTGGCGGCCGTCCGCGTCCGCGTCCCCAGGGATGGCCAATGACCGAAGAGGCGAAGCACCTGCCCGTTCGGGATGATCTCAAGGACCTGCACCCGTACGGAGCGCCGCAGCTTGACGTCCCGGTGCAGCTGAACACCAACGAGAACCCGTACGC
>Ga0070698_100001214_pt1 | contig 28664 bp, 36 predicted proteins | sample KBSK1502metaG_FD_65477 | JGI IMG/M metagenome (GOLD analysis project Ga0070698, IMG submission 65477) | Corn, switchgrass and miscanthus rhizosphere microbial communities from Kellogg Biological Station, Michigan, USA - KBS K1-50-2 metaG | ecosystem: Host-associated > Plants > Roots >...
CTAGGAGTCGGCGGTGATGCCGGAGGGGTTGTACGGGCCGAACAGCCAGATCGGGTTGATCTGCGCGAACGTGGGCGAGGCACTGCTGGACTCCGGCGAGCCCGGTGTCGTAGCTGAGGTAGCCGCCGTAGTCGTCACGGACCAGGACCCCGCGGTAGCCGTCCAGGATCCCGAACCCGGTGATCGCCAGCTTCGTCCGGTTCCCGGCCGCGCCGAACCAGATCAGGTCCGGGCCGCCGCGCCGCACCCCCCGCACGCGCCAGGCTCGATTATGAGGGTCTCATCCGGCCGGGCGGCCCACGCCAGGCTCGTCCCCGGATGGCCTTTCTGCCCGCCCTGCGGCCGGCCCGGCCGTCCCTGCCGTGCCTCCCGCTGGCCGGCCTTCTTCTTCGCCGCAGCCGCTGGGCTGTCCTGGCCCGGGGGCTGGGAGGAGTCCCGGCCCGCCTGCCGGCGCAGCGCCGCGACTTCGGCCCGCAGCGTCTCGATCAGTGTGGCCTGCTCCGCCACCACCGCCAGCAGCTCCGCGACCCGCTCCGTCAGCTCCGCGTTCTGGGCAGCCAGCTCCTCATACGGCGGCTGCTCCGGCTGCGGCATCCCCGAACCCAACCATGATCACAAACCGGACGCCAGCACCGACACGCCGCAGATCAACAGGGGGCCTGACTGGTTACAGATAAACGGCATCCGCCCTGGCACGGATGCGCGCATATTGCCCAGTTCGGCGTGTCGGGCTATCTGCCGGGGTGGCTCGGGTCATGTCCGGATCGGTCCATAGCTCGGCCTCGGCGGAAAGGTCTTTGCTGCGTAGGCCCCGGGTGCCAGGAAGATCAGTGCTCCCATGCTGAGCCTGAGCCTGGCGGTGCTGGCCGGGCATGGCCGGGATCAGGTGCGCCGGCAGCGCGGAGCCCAGCTGGACCGGCCCATCGCCGTCACGGCCAGCCCCCCGGTGGCATCGCAGCGGCGCCGGAGGCGCGTGCTGTCATGGCCGGTCCCGGTAGGTCTTCCAGTCACCGATCGCGGCCAGGCGCTGCCGTTGCTGGGTGGCGGCCCCGGCGTCGAGCCCGTGGCCGCGGTGCTCGAGGTGGCCGATGACGCGTTGCCGGTGCTCGACGGGGTTGGCGTCGTCGTACTTGAACTTGGCGTCCACCCGCAGCACCGTCAGCCGGACGCCGCGGATGCCGGGCAGCATCCGCCCGTACGGCGCCGTGCCGGCGGCTACGGCGGCGTGGCCGCCTTCGGGCTGGAAGTCGGCGAGCTGGGCGGTGAGGATCTCCGCCTTGCCCTGGGGGTCGTCGACCACGGTGGGCCGGCACAGGAACTGCACGGCGGCGTAGTAGCTGGTCGGCACGCCGTCCTCGTCGGGCCCGCCGGCCTTGGCCCGCCAGTACGTCGGGATGTAGGCGTAGTCGCCGGTCACGGCCAGCCGCACCTCGGCGGCCGCCTCCAGGTGCGGCCAGACCGGGTTCGGCCGGGCCAGGTGCATGAGCAGCTCATCGCCGGCGACGGTGAAGTGCAGGGGCAGCACCAGCGGGGCCCGGGCCGGGTCGAGGTTATTGACCGCCAGGATCCCGAACCTGTCGGTGGTTGCCAGCCAGTCCTGCCACTCGGCGGGGCCGGTCGCGGCGTCCTACGGGTGGATGAGCATGTCAGTCTGCTTCATCAGGCGTCGGGCCGGCGGCGATCAGGCGGCGGGCGGCCCGGACGTCCGGTCCGAGTCGGCCCAGGCGGGCGGCCAGGTCATCGGCGGCGGCCTGCAGCACCTCGCCGGTCACTGGGTCGAGCGCGTCGAGGATGAACAGCGCCGTGCTGGTGTCCTCGCGCAGCTGGGTGCGGCGTGCCTGGCGCCAGTTCCAGCGCCGGCAGGTCACGCCAGCGTCATCGCACCACACCACCTCACCCGGGTCGGGGTGATCGGTCACCGCGATGCCGTCAGCCACCGTGTCGAACAGCTCGTCGCCGACGGCGCGGACCAGCCGCGGCGGGCCGGCGTAGCGGGTCAGGTCCTCCCCGCCGAGCGGGATCTGATGCAGCACCGAGACCGCGTTATAAATGTCGGTGAGCCGGTTCACCCGGGGCAGCCCGGACGCCGCCCGGCGCAGCAGCGCCTCCAGGCTGTTGCGGGTGCACTTTGGCTTGGCCCCGAACGCCCGGTAGGCCTCCCGCCACGCCGCCACGTGCGGAAGCTGCTCCGCCGGCCCGCCGCCCAGCGCCTGGCTGGCTGCGGCCTCCGCCGCCTGCAGCAGCGCGTCACTCGCCTGGTCGCCCGGGCCCGGGACGAGCCCGTCGACAGCCAGCAGGAGGGAGCGGTAGTCGGGCCGCAGCGCGAACACTTCGGCATCGACGCAGGCGCCGGCGAGGAACTCCTCAAGCATCCCCGCATCAGACATCGGTAGCCTCCGATCGTGATCCCGGGCCCACGCCCGGCTCGAACACCGTCAGGGCGAACCGCGCCACCTGCTCTGAGCCGGGGTTCACGTACCCGTGGGGCAGGTCACCGGCGAACGAAGCCGAGTCTCCCGTGGCGAGTACCTCGGCGTGCTGGCCCACTCTGACCTCAACCTGGCCGTCAAGGACCAGGAGCAGCTCGCGGGTTCCCGCCGCGTGCGCCGGGCTGGAGTGGCTCTCGCCCGGCCCGAGCGTCCAGTCCCACAGCTCGGTGACGTCCGGCGGCTCGGTGCCGGCGACGAGCACGGCCTGCCCGCCTTGCTTGCCCCGCCACAGCACAGGGGCGGCGCCGGCCCGGGTGATCCGCAGCCCAGGCGGATGGTCCATTTCGACGAGGGCGGGCAGCCCGATGCCGAGCGCGTCACTGATCAGGAGCAGCGTCGCGATGCTCGGGTTAGCTGAGCCCTGCTCGATGCTGACCAGCATCCTGCGGCTGACGCCCGAGCGTTCGGCCAGCTGGTCCAGGGTCCAGCCCCGCCCGGCCCGTCCCTGCCGGACCCGGCCGCCGATCGCCCGGGCGACGCCGTCCGCCCCGGCCCGGGCCTCCAATTCTGACTGCCTCATATAAGGCATTATACTGCACTACCGGAAGGAAGGAAAACCCGTGACACCTGATGACCATCCCGCAGCACCCGCCCGCCTGCACCCGGAAACAGCAGTCATCTGCGCCGGCCGCCCCGGCCACGCGGCCGGCGGGCCGCTCAATACTCCCGTCGTGCTGGCATCTAACTTCCGCGCCGGCGCCATGGCAGCACCGGGCATCGGGCAGGACAGCCGCGCCTACTCACGCACAGACGCCACGCCGACCTGGGAGGCACTGGAGACAGCCGTGGGCCAGGTGGAGGGCGGTCACGCGGTGGCGTTCTCCTCCGGCATGGCCGCGATCGCCGCGGTGCTCGGCCTCGTGCCGGCCGGCGGCCGCATCGTTGCCCCGGCGGACTGCTACTTCGGGGTCGGCGAGCTTCTCGCCGACGCCCAGCAGCACGGACGCTGGGCCATCGACCGCGTCGACCTGACCGACACCGCCAGCGTCCAGGCCGCCGTCGCTGGCGCGGACCTGCTCTGGCTGGAGACCCCCTCCAACCCGCTGCTCGAGGTGGCCGACCTGCCCGCCCTGTGCGCCGCTGGCCGCAGCGCCGGGGCCATCGTCGGCGTCGACAACACCTTCGCGACGCCACTGCTGCAACAGCCCCTGGCATTCGGCGCGGACGTGGTCGTGCACAGCGCCACCAAGTTCATCGGCGGCCACTCCGACCTGCTCTCAGGCATCACCATCGCCCGCGACCAGGCCCTGGCCGGGCGGCTACGCCACCGCCGCGGCCTGTCCGGCGCAACCCCCGGAGCCCTGGAGGCCTTCCTGGCGCTGCGCGGCCTGCGCACCCTTGCCTTGCGGCTCGACCGCGGCCAGGCCAACGCCGCCACCAGCCGGGAGCCGGCAGGCTGCCAGGCCCCCCTGGCGCCACCAGCCACAACGCACCTATGGCCGAGGCCCGAGGCGCCTTGCATCCAGCAACCGGGATGCAGAACAACCTGATCTGCGAGTCCCACCCGCTGCTCGACCGAGCAGCCGACAGCATCCATAACGGCGGATATCGCATCTCGACGAGACGGCATGTCCTTCACGCAGTGTGAGGCACATGTGGTCTGCGCGCCGGCCTTGGCTGAGGCCCAGCGTGCGCGGCTGTCCCACCGCCAGACGCCGGGCTGAGCGGCGTTGCCGGGCCGGCCGTCCGAGCGGATCCGCCTGTGGGCGGTGCTCGGTGTCAGCCGGTGTTGCTTGCCAGCCAAAACAGCAGCTTTGCCATCCATGGCGGCGCGTCGGCCAGCGCGGGAAGGGCAGCGCCGTTCTGTGCCGCTGACGCCGTGCGCCAGCGCAGCGGGGCGTACCGATCATGCCGTGCGCCCTGGGCGAGCCGGGTGAGCGCGTCTGCCTCGAGCTGGCGCACGCGCTCGCGGCTGATGCCCAGCTCGCGGGCGAGCGAATCGTAGGTGCGCTTGTCCGGCGCGAACGTGCGGGAGGCAAGGATCAGCCTGCGCCGCTCATCGGTCTCGCCGAGCAGTTCTCCGGCCAGCTGCGCGACTTGCTCGTCTGGTCTGGCTGGGTCGGCCAGGGGCCGGAGGCTGAGCCGGGCGAGGCGGTCCCAGCAGCGGGCGACGTCCGGTGGCATACCGGCCGCGGCCGGGGCGAGGGTGAGCAGGTTCCCGAGGGTGCGCGCGCCACGTTCGGCGATGCCCCACGCCGCGATCACCCGCAGTGCGGCGGCGATGTCCGGCGGCAGAGCGGGCGGGACGGCCGCCAGGCCACGGACAGGACCAGCGCCGGGGCGGCCGGCCGGGCTGGCCGTGTTGTCCTGTGGTCCGAGTTCGCTGATGACCGCCCGGACGGCGGCCATCAGCCGCGGCCCGCTGTTGCGCAGCTCGAGCAGGCATTCGTCGGGAGTGGCGGCGACTTCCTCGACACAGGCAAAGCCCTGCCGTTCGAGAATGTTGTAGAACCGCCTGCTGCCGGTGCGGCGCAGCAGCGGCCCGGCAAGCGCTTCCAGAGGCGTGCGGCCCGGCGGGACCGGGTGCAGCTGCCAGCCGGGGACCGCCTCGGCGGTAACCAGCCGCCGAAACTCCCCGGCCAGCGGACTCTCGCCCACGACGTGCAGGGACCGGGCCGGCCACGGCCGAAACACCAGCACACTTCCCAGCGGCTGGTCATACGCCCCAGCCGACGCCGACAGCTCAACGCTCCGGGACAGGCGTGCCACTACCGTCAGCAGGTGCTCTTCAGCCGTCAGGCTCTCGATGGGACGGGAGCCATCCGGCGGCGCCGGGAGTGGCTGAGCCGCGGCCCCGGCGAGCTCAGCGCTCCGCCTATGCCGACCTGGTCCGCGGTCGTCCACGGTATGCGAGTGATCCACTGGGGCCGTCACCATCCCTGCCTCGATGATGCCAGCCCGGACGCTGCGGTTCCCCGAACCCTGCCAGCTGCTGGCGGCAGTTGGCATTGCCCGGATGTATCGATCCGTGCTCCCGGCAGCGGGCGGCCCGCCGAGCAGACGTACCTGCAAAGCATTCGCGGCTGACGCGCTCCGCAATCGATCGCGAACCCCGCCCCTGCCGGCGGGGCTGCCGACGTGGCGAGGCTCCGTTCTGCAAATGCCGGTTGGCGTTGCCGGGGGGCGCGAGTCTGCCATTCGATGCGAGCCGGCGCTTTCTGGCGCGGCGTTCCGCGGCCACTGCTCGGCCCTCCGCCCGGGCAGCCGCGCCCCGGCGGTGTCGGCGCTGCCAGGAGGTGCCGCGCGTAGCTGCGGATACCTGGGCAAGACCAAGGAAGAGCAACGGTCTTTGCCACGGCAACGGCCCGGCGGCCGCTATCACTGAATGCCGCTGAGCAGCACGTTTGCCGCCGGGCGGCTCGTTGCCCGGGCGCGGATCGGGCGGGAGATCGGAAACGCTTCCACGTCTGCGCAGGTCACAGGCTCGGGGCAATGTAGCGGCAAGATTGTCAGAGAGTTCGAATTTATGCTTCTGAGCAGCGCCCCTGATTGGACACCTTTCGAACCCAGAATTCCTGGTCAGCGTGGACAGGCTGCTCGGGGCAAGCCCGGGAGACAGCCTTCCGGCCCGAGACCACGCTCAGCTCTGCGGCTGTGGATGTGGGCAGGCAGTAGTCTCCGGCCGGAAGTACGTCAACCAAGCCCACTACAACCAGTCAAAGGGCCTGACGGAAGTGGATGCCGAGCAACTGCTATCGCGGTTCCTGCGAGGGGCCCCCGTGCTGCAGCTGGCCCGCGAGTATGGCGTTGCTCACTCCACCGTGTACCGCCTGTTCCGAAAGATGGGGTTGGAGTAGGACCACCAAGGTGGAGCTTGTCAGACGTTACTCGAACTGCTCTGACCTGCAGGAACGACTTCAGCAAGCCCGTTTGAGAGCGGGCGAACGCGTCAGCAAACAGCAGGAGCCGGATGACGGCAGCGTCAGAGGTCGAGCTGCTGTGGTCTGGCGGGTGCGGGACCGGCTGTCAGACGACGATATAGCGGAGATCATCGAGCGGTTTCAGGCTGGTACCGCCAAGCGGGTGTTGGCAGCTCAGTATGAGCTGAGCGTAAGTAGCGTTAAGTCGCTACTGAGGCAGCGAGGAGTGAGACGAACGAGCTGAGGCCTTGCTTCGGCTTGTTAGACCTCGACCCTATTCTAGGGTCGAGGTCTTTTCCTGGAACGTGTTGCCATTGTGAGCATAAACAGGACCATTCTTTGACCATATGTTTCTGCCATTATAAAATGTTCCGGTCCGAAGCCCATTCACATTCTAGATTGGAAGGCGCTATGCCACCACCTGCCATTGAGCTTGTCGAGACCCGAATCGGACTTCCACGAGTAATCGCGGAGGTCAAGGGGAGCCCATTCTGGTCAAGCATCGACCGTCAGCCCACAACTGACCCCGCTATCTACCTCACCTGGACTGGTTTGTCCGGCGACCAGCCGACCGAGACCAGGCCAAAGACGGAGAAAGAATCCCAGGGCAGCGGCCCTGGCCAGATTCACGGCGGCAACGATAAAGCCGTCTACGTCTACCCAGCCTTCCATCTTCTTCGGTGGCTCGACGAGCTAGGGAGAGATGCTATGGGCGATCGCTCACTAGGCGAGAACCTAAGAATTGTCGGAGCTTCCGAGACCGATGTTCATATTGGTGACCGCTGGAGCTGGGGAGAGGCAATCGTCGAGGTATCGCGAGTCCGTACTCCGTGCCGGACGCTCGAAACCTACTACGGCGGGCAGCAGCGGATGATCAAGCGGATGACCGCCAATCGCCGGTGCGGTTGGTACCTGAGGGTGATACAGCCCGGAGTGGTGCCAACACATGGCTACATAACGGTGATCTATCACAAGCTCGACGCGCCCACGGTAGCGGAGGCCTTCGCGACCAAGATGGGAATTTCGCCCGCAGCGTGAGCCCGTAAAGGCTACGAGCCCAAGCAATGGAGGTGCACCGTGACAGCGGTCATTATTGCCGGTCAGTCCGGAACCATGACCATCACGAGGATGTACGAGCGACATTTCCTCAACTGGGACGACATCAACTGCCAGGTGTTCGGAACGCATAGAGTCATCATCACTCGGGTAACGGACGAGTGGATCGAATTCGAGCCCTTTGTCCCGATCGGTAGTCCGCTTGCCTACCTCAGCCGAGTTCGGCCAGCCAACGCCCAGTTCACCCCCTAGTGAATCCAGCAACCGCATGACGAGGAGCGTCCGCCTCCCAATCCGGCCCGGCCTACCGGCCGATCTGGTTAGCCCCGCGCACATCGCGCGTGGGGCTAACCTTGCCCCGAGTTCTCAATTTCGATTGAGGCATCAGGACAGGGTTTCCAGAGGGCTGGGTGTCAAGTTCGGGTCCGAACCTGCTTACTGGTTGAGCGTTTCAAGCCCGGGGTCGGACACGCATGCCGCTGAAAGCTCTCAAGATGATAGGATGGATCAAATTGAGAGGGATGGTCATATGATTCTGGAGCGGAGCAGAAAGGCCTTGAACGAAGCCGAGGAGGCCCTTGCTCGGCTCGCTGCTGCTGACGTTGAGCAGTTTCGGGGAGAGTTCATACCTTGCATAGCCATGATCCAGCGTGTTGGCCCAATCTTGGATAGCGAGTCCAAGGGGCACCGCACTCATGCGTTTGGGGCTTGGTGGCAAATCACGGGTCAGGACCCATTGTTTAAATTCATCTCAGATGTTCGAAATGCGGAGTTTAAGCGAGGGGAGGACAGGAAGCGTGCAGAGCATAGGCTAACCCTACGTACTGCCGTGACCGTCACAGCGTCCTTGTCAATGCAGCATATGCGGGATGGCCAGGTGATTGGCGAGTATTCCTCTACAGAGCCACCGTCTTCGCCTGCTTCCCCACCCGAATCGACGCACACTGTTACCTGGCGCTTTGTGGGAGGCAGCTACGATGGTCAGGAGGTCTTCGCCCTTCTTCGGCAATATCTAGACTGGGTACGCGACGTTATCTTGCCAGAGGGGGAACGTCTTGCGGTCTGATGGTTACTCGGTTATCTTGTAGCCCTTATCTCGCTCCTCGACACGTGCTTTCATCTCATAATACATATCCTCAATTTTCTCATCAGTCATTCCAAGCGAATTGAAGAGCTTTGTGTGTACCGGACCCAGCCGCCGATCAAGGTTAATGAATATATCTCTGGTCTCGATGAGTCCCTGAATCATCTCGTCGCGACCATAAAGGGATAGGCTGTCATCGGCATGATCACGCCAGTATGAATGAGCGAGCCTATTACGAACCCGTACCGCTTCACCGAGATCGTCTACGAGCTCCCTATCATCAGCAAGAAACGGCTCCAGCTTTCGGAAGAGCTGACCGAGGGTATCACGAAAGCGATCCTCCCATGGATCGCTAAGGATATTCTCCGCGTTTTCTTGAGCCTCCACGATATGGGCAAGTACGAGCAGGTTGACAATTTCGTGCTCCAGCACTTGAGCATAGTACATGGTAAGGCCGTAATAGGCGAAAAGCTCCCGCGATTGGTCGCTTTTGTATTCCTCGAGCGACTCGTCCGAATCGCTATCCGGGTTAGCCCCTCCAAGGCCAAGTCGCCTAGACAACTCTTCGAGGACAATCCGTTTTGCTTCGTCTTCGCTAATGTCATCCTTTTGAGTCATGGCTCTCTCCTAAATGACATCACCTTGCGTCGGACCTACCAAGAAGCCCGTCGAAGAACTGGCGAAGCATATCTGTGGCCCCGGGTGCTGTAAGTTCATAGCCACCGAAACGGTACACCTCGTAGCCGCGCAGTCGAAGCTTGCGGTCTTCCGCCATCATCTCCGAATACAGTCGCGGCGATGCCGTGTCACCCTCGGCGTAGTGCTGTTTACCATCAACTTCGAGCACGACGCGGATGCGCCGTGGCAGCAGCAAGAGGAAGTCCATCCTCTCGCGTACAAGGACACTCGGTTGCCCGCCTCGTTCTTCCCGAGTTCGGGGGTCATAGTGCAGGTATACCTGCGGCAGCAAGGCTGGCTGCTCGCTCCCATTGGCCTCGCCGTAGCGTCGGCTGTAGGTGCGAAAGAGTAGTCTCTCTGGCGGGCTTTCGAGTGACTCGCTCAGACGCCGGTACAGGTCGCGGCCGACTTCGATGTCGGTCTGACCGTCGAGTGCGTTCGTGGCTCTCCACCAGTCAACCAGCTCTGCCCAGGTCAGTCCTGCATCAGTCAGCGGCCGGTCATAGAAGAGGCAATGTTCTGCGTTCTCGACTACCTCGATGACGTTGTTGATCGCATCGCGGAGCACAATCCTTGGTTTCGGGCCGTTCGAGGCAAAGATGATGTTCTTGAGCTGGCCGTCTACTCCGCGTACGGAGGCACGTGCCCGCTCATCTTCTAGCTGTTCGAGACGCGAGAATACGGGGTTGAAAAGCTCATTGAGGTAACCGCGACGAGCCCCCCAGCCGCCTCCACCACTCATACCATGGCTGCTCCAGTAGCCCCGAAACCCATTAAAGTCGCGGAACGGAGGGTCAAAGCTGATTCCCAGGCGGTTGAGGATCGCTCGAAGACCGCGTATTACGGTTGAGAGTTCCTCGGAATTGAGCTTTTCGCTCCCATCAGTTCCGTAAGCGACTAGCTCATCATGAGCTAGCTGAGTTAGGGCATAGGCGGCGTCGAGATCGCTGATTCCCTCCTGAGGCTGAGTTCTAAGCCTGTCCACCAACGCAGCATCGAATACATCTCGTACACGGTCCCAAGGATCAATACCCTTAAGGTCCCAGTCTTGATCCTCTTCGGGGACAAAGAAGTCACTCGGCTTCATCACTCGCCCAGTGGTGGGAGCTTACGACTGTCTTCCCTTTGTCCATGAGGCAATTATACCGATGTCTTTACGCGCAGGCTGGCGATGAACGATAGCCAGGCCTCACCCCCGGCCCGGTCCAGGCTGCAAGCCTGGGCCACCGCCACATACCGCCGGACCGTCTTCCGGTCCACCCGCGCCAGCCGGGCTACCGAGCGAACCCCTCACCTCGCAGCCACAGCCGCAGCACTTCCCTGATCTCGTGCACCCCGACCTCCCGGAACACCACACCGCTGCCCTCCCCAGATCCGCTGAACGGTCTGGCAGCGAGTGTGAGCCGGGCAGCGGCAGCCCTCCGCTGCCCCAGATCCCAGGTGGTCCCATAACTGGCGGACGGGTGGTCCCATGCCGCTGGCGAAACTCAGCTCAGCCTGGCCCCATGCTCCTGGCGGGCGACAAGTTCTGGCGGTTCGGTACCAACTGAGCTTGAGTAGCGTAAAGACGTTGCTGCGACAGCGAGGAGTAAGACGAAAGGGCTGAGGCTGCGGTCTCGGCCAGTATGCCCCCCGGTCCGATCTTCGGGCCGGGGCATGTTCATTAGCTGACCTCAAACTCGTGGTTTGCCGCCAGCGGCGGGGTAGCTTGCATCACGCGCTGGAACTCGGTCTCCTCGCCCAGAACCCACCGCAGTGCTGCAAGGTTACCGTTGATGTATCCGCACTCCCGTGCCATGGCGTTACAACATGAGATAGAAAATGCTAAAGGCGGAATCTTCTTGGCACGGCTTTCTCAAAGGCTTCGATCAAGCTTTCCATGAAAGCTGCAATCGCGGCCCATAGTTCTTCGGCAAAGACGACGCCATCACGGCGATCATTCCAGGTCAGAACCTTCCAGTTACTTATTCGTGCAACCTGCCTGTCGGGTATAGGGAGGGTGACCTTGCCTGCCTCATCAAGCCGCGCTCCCGAGTTTGGGCTTCGTACCAATGCGGAATGCAAGGTGAAATTAGCCAGGAAGCGAGTGTCCTCAAGGGGCCCGGACCGAAGCTCATCGACCAAGCCGTTGACGCGTTTCTTGAGTCGTAGAGGCTTAAGAGCGCGTACCAGACCTTGGCGAGGCAGTGAGCCCTGGCCCCGGCGATCTAGCCGCTCCTCTAGGACGCGAGCCCACGATAGGAGGTTGGCAAACTCATACCACGCATCAATAACACTCACATCGACGACAGTATGAGGCACAGTTTTAGGTGTTGGCTTTGGATCAAGCTGATCGGTCCAAGCTTGCGCCCTTTCAATCGCGTCTCGCAGGGCGAGGATAGAATGTTCGACACCGCCCGCAGCACCAAGTACATCGTCGAGGAGATTTTCGGCTAGCTCGTTCGCCAGTTGGCGCTTGGTCCAGCGACGGCCAAGTGCAGCAGCTCGGGACTTGAGTTCATCGTTGCCTTCGTACCTTGCGGGGTCGAGTATCCAATATTCATATCCCCATCCCAAGGGGGCCTTCGCGCTAGTTGGAAAGTGTACGCGTCGATTCCAGTCGTTGGTATAGGTAAGAATTGGCAATCGGATAGTTCTTTCTGTGAATACTATACCCGCAAAGCTTCCTGCATGTTGATCGCTTAGGGCAAGCGACGTTTTTTAACTTCTCGCAACCGTCTTGCCCGTTCTTTGTTGTGCTGCACCTCTGCCTCCTCTATCGCCTGCCGGGCTCGGATGATTTCGTCACGCGCCTGTATGACCTTCGGGTCATCATCCTTGAGCTTGGCGAGGCAGGGGGGATCATCGCTGCGCTCGTTGTACGCCCAGCAGCCATCCATATGGTCGTCGCTCAGGGGTGATACGCTCAAAACTTCGCTTATTGCTCCGAGATTGTATGTCTTGACTGACCTCAAGACCTCGCGCAGAGCGCCGCAGTTGATGCACCCGCCACGGGTAAGCTCCTGATACTCATTCGATAGCGATAGGTCTCGCTTCTTGAGCCATCTCATCTTGTGCTCTCTTGGATCATGGACTGACTTGTACGAGCTTTCAAGCTACAGGTCGCGGAGTGTTAATCTCCGCAAGGAGGCGAGGAACGATGCGTGCTAGCTTCCGGCGTAGGAATTGAATGTTCATGCTGTCGCCGATACCGGAAATCACGTTGTCAGAAACGCCGCACTCGCGAAAGAGGCAGAGCATGACTAGCATGTAGACCGACTCAGCAAGGAAGTAAAGATCGCCGTCCTCAAAGGTTATCGGGCGGTCTTTATCGTGATGCGTAAGGCGATTCCGCACTGCAACAACAAGTGTGATCCATCTATCACGCTTGCCAACTACGGAGGTAAAGGCCGGGCCTGCGTACCTCGCTAGCTGGCTCAGGCGCTTCCGCAGCCTCGGTTCGTTGCTGTACTGAAGTTGCCCAGAAAGCCACTCACGGTGCTCCTCTGGTACTTCTTCGACCAGTCCGTCAATGAACGCTTGAAACTCCTCTTCTGGCATGAGCCCCATGGGACGCCACAGACGGTGAAAGCTCTCGGCTGCTGAGACGACATTATGGAAGCGATTTTGAACATACAACCCACCGGCATAGCGGATCGAGAGCAGCCATCCCAGCACTATGTCATAGGTGCGGGCTACCAGCAGCCAGCGCGCAATCGTGGTCAACCCGCCGATGTCCTGATAACCGAAGAGTATGTGCCCAAGAGGTTGTGGTTTTCCGAGCCGCTCCCGCTCTGCTAGTTGCGACGCATAGTACGACAGGCCCTTGGGCCGTCCAGCAACCGACCCAACCTCGTGCGTTATATCATTGCGTCTCAGCGTTATTTCTTCTGCCACTACAGGTGCATCAATCGCGAGCGTCAACAGGTCTTGAAGGGACTTGAGATCATCGAGTATTACCTTGAGAGCTTGTGGCGCAGGATACTTGAGCGTGAGGTAAGTGCCCTGGATGAGCTGAGTATTAGTAATATTGTCCCCGCGAAGCCCCCAGCTCGACCCAAGGCGTAGCTCAAATTCATCGAGCTGTACTACTTCGTCGGCCAACTGCCGAAAGTCGATGTCGACCTTGTCGGTGGTTTGCTCGTCCTGCTTAAGGGTGTAGTTGACAGCTACACCTGAGCGCCCGATCCACTGTGGTAGCTGATCGAAGGTGACTGACATCGCATCGAAGGCTAGGGGCTCATCTTCACCAAAGAGGTGGTTCGTAATGATTGCGCCGACGTTGATGGTTTGCCGATCGATCCCCGGCACCTCGTGGATAGTGTCGATAAGGAAGCACTTTTCAAGGGTGAGATAGCACTTCCCGGCGACGCCATGAATCCTCAAAGTCGGCGAGTCTTGCCCGTGCTGCTGATGAAGGCTAGTAAAAGCTCCAAAGAGGCTGAGCGGTGTCCCCTTAATAGGGTCGAAGACTACTTTTCCTGCGAGCTGATCTTCATCGTCGCTGGGTAGCCAAAAGACCCCTTCGCCTTCAAATGGCTTCATCGCAGCCCAACATGCTGGGAGCTTAACGGCTGTTCTTCAGGTCGAACAGCAGCCTCCGCCATCCGCTACGTTCCACCACGAGTACAACCCCCTCCGGGTCCTTCGAGTCCCGCACGGCCACGGCCTGGCCGAGCTGGGCCACCTCAACGCAGTTGCCAGAGTTACCGGAGTAGCTGGACTTCTTCCACTGGGCGCGGGACAGGTCAAGCTCCATACTGCCCGCACCTCCTCTCATAGGTCGCGGATGACTCCGCGGATCAGCGCCACCGACTCATCGGGCGGTAGGGCCAGGGCACGCAGGTGCTCGAAGATGCCAGCGAACCGTTCGAGGTCGGAGTCGCGCTCCAAAAACAGGGTCGATGCTTGGGTCTCAATGTAGACGACATCACCGGCGCCAGCGTCCGCGAACTTGAGGACGGCGAACGAGCCTGGCATGCCGGGATGGCCGCCCACGGCGTACGGCAGGGCCTGCAACGTCACCTGAGGCAAGTCGGCCGACTGGCTCAAGTGCTCAAGCTGGGCAGCCATGACCGCACTGCCGCCGACCGGTCGGTGCAGCGCGGCCTCGTCCACGATGGCCCATAGCCGCAAGGGCGGGTCACGAGTGAGCACGGCCTGCCGGTTCATCCGGGCTTCAAGCTGGCGGCCAATCTCTTCCTTGGTGGCGTTGGGCATGCCACGACTGAGGGCGGCCCGGGCGTAGTCCTCCGTCTGGAGCAAGCCGGGGATGAACAGGCACTCGTAATTAAGGAGTGACTGGGCCTCACCCTCGAAGGCGATGTAGGTGGCATACGCCTCGGGCAGCTCCGGGGGGAACGACTGGAGCCACGACTGCTCGTCCGACTGCCGGGCCAAAGCTTGCAGTTCAGCGCGGTGGTCAGTGTCGGTAACGCCGTAGAGGTCAAGGAGCGCTGTCAGCGTCCTGGCCTGGGGCCGGGCTTTGGCCACTTCCAGCCGGTAGAGCGTGGCCTCGTTGATGCCGGTACGCCCACTGACCTCTTCACGCGTCAGCCCAGCGCCAGCTCGCAGGCGGCGCAGCTCAGCGGACAAGCGCCTGAGACGCAGCGTGGGCGTGGGACGTCTGGCGGGCATGCCAGCGATCTTACCGCGAAAGTAATCATTGTCCTCCCCTGTGTTTGCAATCCTTGCGTTCTCAATGTCATGGGGCGCATACTGGGCGAACGCACGGACGCGGGAAGATCGTTCCGAGGGCCTGACCAGGGTCTCGGCCACTGAGTGGAGTCATCCCATGAGCGGCAGGGTCGGCGCTGTAACAGGGTCATCCAGGGTCGATGGCTTGACCTGTGAGCACAGCTCCGGCGTCGGCCCTGCTTCCAGCAGAAGGCCACTTCCCATGCAGACGACTACTTGGCCCCGCACCAGCTCGTTAGCGCTAGGGGCATTGCCGACTGCGCCGAGCTGTGCCCGGCTCCATGCAGGTGCTGTGCTCCGCGAGTGGGGGCTGGCAGACGTCGCCGAGACGGCTGAGCTGGTGGTGTCTGAGTTGGTAACCAACGCTGTACAGGCGTCCATAGGGCCAGCACTGCCACGCATCGGCATACCGGTGGTGCATCTGCGCCTGTTGGCCGACCGCAGGCGGGTGGTGGTCGAGGTCTGGGACGGCAATCCACAGCCACCGGTCGGCAAGCAAGTTGCGCCTGACGAAGAGCATGGCCGGGGGCTCATGCTCGTGGAGGCCCTATGCGAGCGTTGGGGCTCGGAAGCCGTGCCGGGCCGGGGAGGCAAGGTGGTATGGGCAGAACTGCAAAGTCAATAGCCATAACCTCCACTACGCTTTCGATCGCCCAATTTTTGCCGATCTTGCAACTTTCTACACGACTGTCATAATCATCTTTGTTCGCGAGGCCGGACCATTGCTCTTATTCGGGCGGTGGTGCGGCCTAGCGAATCGCGCCAGGCCCTGGCCAAGTCGGAGGCTTGGTAATGGCAGCAAAACCCACTCCATTCGAGACCCTGGTTGAGATGACCAGGGTCGTGATACCTGAGGTCGCTGATGGCGCACGTCGGAACATCTCGGACGTGAACCTCCTGCGGGCTGCGGCAGAGGAAGCTCTGTCGCGCTTTTCACGGCAGGACCTGCTGGCACTGTTCGTGGATGTGATGGCTCAGCACAACGAAGCGGTCGAGCACGAACTGGCGGCGCTCCTCCTGTCGCTCTACCTGCTCGACAATGAGACATCCCGCACCGACGTGCTTCGGCAAAGGTTCGAGAGCTGCGACGTGCCTGAGTGGATGACGGGCTACTCGCTGAAGTCGTACTCGATCGCCATCGTCGCTGAAGTGGTCGCCAGGCACCTCGTAGAGGCGGGCGGCTGGGAGCGGCCCGCACACCTCGCACCTTCGCGGCGCGGACTTCCGCGCGCGGCGAGCGCCTCGCCCTCCTGAGGACTGACGGCGAGCGCGTCAGGAAAACCGGGCATGGAAGGCTGGGCGTCAAAACACATCATGAGGCACATTGGCCTACCTACGGGGCCGCAGGAAACAGCCTGCGGCCCCCGCGTCCTTGTGGTGCATCAAACCCAATCATTTGGCCACCATTCCGCCAGACCGCCAAACCACCAAATTTCCGCCTTGCCTTTACCCTGGGAAAGGGTTTAATCTGATTGTCCTTTTGTCCACCGGACGGCCTGGACGGTCGGGCCGTCTTTCTATGGAAGGGGTAGCCCATGGAACTTGTACCTCGGGACTACTACGATCCCACGCCCGTGCGGCGGAGCACATCCAGGCAACTGGCCCGCGCTCACGAGAAGTCACTCATCGAGCGGGCTGCCGTCGAAGGGGCCGAGCGCAACACTGCCATAGCCGCCAGGGAGCGGATCAACAACGGCTACCAGCTGGCGGCTCTTACCACGCAGCACGCCAACCACCTCCACGATCTCGTCACCCACGTCAGCCGGGACAAGCCTGGCCTGGAAGTCGGGCTGCGCGATCTCGAGGACACCGTGCTGTACGGCTCCAAGGCGATCATCCTCCACTACATGACCCGCTGACGGGGGCTACTTCAACTACGAGGCAATCGGGAGGAGGTGAAGAAGGTGGCTCTACTAATTACAGCAGCTGCAGTCGCGATTCTGCTACTGGTCGTTCTCGCGTGGTCGAGTGCGAGAGACTCAGCCAGGCAGGCCCGGTGGCAGCGATACGAGATAGCGAGAGTGGAACGACAAGAAGCTCAACGTGCTGCCCAAGCGATCAACGAACTCTACCGCAGGGCTGAGAACGAGGTTAGGCGGCAATCGCGATGAACGACCTTACGCTGCGCGGCCGACTCGCGGGCTTGTCTGAAGAGGTGTACGGCTGCACTTGCCCTTGCCTACTCTCGAGATGATATCGCAGTTGAGAAGGCTCACTGGCGACATCTCCTAGCTGGAGGGCGCCCATAGAACTGGGTTAAACATCTGCAAGCCTAGTGCAGTGGCGAGAATCGGGTAAAGACTGAGGGCGAGAGAGATTGAGCATGTGACGATTGCCGCTTGGCTATAAGGTGTGCCTGGGTCACTTTTTGCTGACCAGAGAGCAAGAGCGTTGATCAAGGCCGATGCAAATATCACTCCGAATAGAACCCAGAGACCTTCCCCCAACCCTGCGAACCAGCTTGTGCTGTTACGTTGGAAAATAATCCTGACCAGTTCGAACCCAACTTGCAGTACCACAAGAGCTACTGGTATAGAGAAGGCCCCTATGAGTAGAGCGTATGGCAATCGGGGGCTCGGTTTCAATGGTCTATTGTTATTGGTATTGGTTGTTCTCATGGTTAATGGATTGAAGCCGAGGCTCTCAGAACGCTAGCGGGAAGCGGTGAGGGTACATCAAGAGAATTAAAAACAAGATGTTAATCAAAGCGGCTAGCTTTCCAGCTGTGCTTTTCCAGGCAACGACTCCCCAGGCAATCCCGAGTACTGGAAGAGCAAAGTGAGCAATGTTCCAAATTCCTAGAAACAGCCAGTACATCTCACTGGGATGTTGATTTTGGGTTTGACGGTCCAGGTAACTTGTGATTTGCCCAAGGACTAAAACCACTAATGGCAGGTAGCACGCAAAACGCGCGTTGGCCACGAGGTCGATAATCGGCACCAATTTTTCTCGGCTCCGATTTCCCGCGGTGCTCACAACTCCGCCGGACCTAAGCATGAAAACTGGTAGTTCGTGTGCGGCTGCAAGGCCTGGTTAACGTTCGTTGGTACCCTGGATCTTTCGGTCCAAGAAACTGGTCGTAAGCCTCCGGGACGCTGATGAAAGGTGGTTTAGCGGAGAAGACATGCGGATTGACGTAAATATAGACCGTACCGCTGCACTCCTTGAGTTTTTGCTGATACGCGTTTTCTCTCTTCGCGTGAGAGTCTGTAGCGTTTCTGTAGAGCGGCGGAACGAAGAATAAGCTCAGCGTAATTACTAGTGCTAGAACGAGGATTGCGTAACCGTAGAACGGGTTAATATTCTTGTTCAGACGTCTTCTTAAAGCGTTCGCGGTGGGTAGCGGTTTCATCCCCTAAGAGAATAACCGCTACCCACCGATTGTTCAACTGCTAGTTAGCCGAGCAGTTTTCCGACTACCGCCGAGGCGATCGCGGTCTGACCGTCCGCGTTGGGATGCGGATAGCCGAAGTACCGGGTTTGCTGGATATCGTTCAGCGGGTTCGTCGCGAACCCCCCGGCCGTCCGCAGATCGACCACCTGGAGGCCTGACACGGCCAGCCCAGTGATGATCGAATCCATGTCATCGACTGCGTGGAACACTCCGATGTGCGGAGTGGCACCCGTCCAGTCACCACCGCACACCGACGTGAGGGAATCTGGATTGAGGATGTAGGGATACGTGATTGCCACCAGACGAACGTTGCTGTCCGTAGTTCTTGCGGCGCTGAGCACGTTCGTGAGCGCGTCATGCACCCCCTGGCTGACATTCTGGATGTTCGTATCCATCTGATCAGTGTTCGGGCATGTGCTTCTATCCGTCACCACCCACGGCTGACCCTGACCTTGGGTGGAAGAGTAGAAGTCGTGCAGGATTCCTTCGAGGTTGGCATCGTTGCCGCCGCCGCTGATGGAGACGATGTTCCACGACCCAGCGCGTGCTTGCAGCGCCGACACCATCTCGTCTTTCTCTCCGCAGCCATTACACGTGTTGCTTTCAGGGCCAGCTTGCGTGTAATTCTGAGCCAGCGCACCGCTGTGGGCAACGTTGTCCACGAGCATGGTCCACTGCGAGGGAACCGATAGCCGCGACATGAGCTGATCTCGGGCGCGCTGCACCCATGAAAAGCTGGTGTCGTTGGGCGTGAGTGAGGTGGCTCCTGAGCCGTCAGTCGCTAGGCACGTGCCGTCCCAGGTGCCATTCAGGGCGTAGGCTGCCGCCGCGTACTGGAAGCTGTGGGAGTCCAGTGTACCATTGAGGTTGCAGGGCTCATCCTGGTCTTGATGGTGCCCAGACGAGTAGCTGTCGCCGACACCGACCCAGACAGGGACCTGGGGGGTTGTGAGCGTCCCGGATGCTTGTGGGCTCGTCCCGTTGTTGTCGTCAACCGTCGCGGTGACGGTATAGCTTGTCACCGGGTTGAGACTCAGCACCGATATGTTGTTGACGGACCCGCTGGTCGGAGCCGTGTCCCCGGCGTTGCAGAGCTGCTTGTACCGGGTGAGACTGCTGCCGATCGTGACTCGTATCTTGGCGGGACAGACGACCCCGCTGAGGTTGAAGCTCACGTTCATGGTGTACAGCGGATTTCCCGTCGTGATGCCGGCACTGATGCTGCTAATCGACGCTGAACTGTTGTACCCGGTGATCTTGTAGATCCTGGACACGATCCCAGAGACATACAGATTGCCCTGCATGTCCCTCGCTAGGCCCTGAACTGCGTCGGCCGTGCCGTTGAATGGACTAGCAGGCAGCGTAGCGACCGTGCTCATGCTGCCGGAGGGGTTGATCCGCCGAATGGTTCCATCGTTGAGGCCGACGTAGACGTTGCCGACGGTGTCTACTGCCAGACCCTTGGGCCCACCGACGCCGGAAACGAGCGTGGAGATGTTGTTGTTCGCGTCCACGACCCGGATACGACTGTTAGCCGTGTCGGCAATGTAAATCTTGCCTCCACTTGCCACTACCGCGCCAGGAGAGTTGAGCTCTGCGCTTGTGGCTGCTCCGCCGTCGCCGCTGAATCCGCAGGTCCCGTTTCCGGCAACCGTGCTGATGGTGCCGGAAACTTCGCGTACGCGGCAGTTGTACTGATCCGCCATGTACAGGTTTCCGGTGTCGGGGTCTACCGCGATCCCGGCGGGCTGGTTGAGTTCGGACGGATTGCCGGACCAGGGCGAAGTGCAGTTGTATGCCCCAGCCGGGCCGTCCGTTTCGGCTGGTCCGGTATCTCCGCTGAAGCCCGCGACGCCGCACCTGTTGCCTGCGTAGGGCAGTTGGTTCGGGCTGCCGGAATGACAACCGTTCCATACCACGCTGTTCAGCGAGTCGGAGATGAACACGTTGCCGCTCTGTCCGACTGCCACTCCACCCGGATGGTTAAGCCCTCCGTTCTGAGTTTGGTTGCCGGTCGAACCGCAGTACGTACTGATCGTGGTGCCGCTCAACTCTCGAACCCGGTTGTTGTACCGGTCGGCGATGTAGAGGTTGCCTGATGCATCGAGCGCCAGGCCAGCAGGGCCCCACAGTTGGTAGGACGTCGCGGGAGTCCCGTTGCCGTTGTAGCCGTCATAGTTGGTGCCAGCGATTGGAGTAAGCGTCACGCTGGCCTCGGCTGGGCTCTGTGTTGCGAGCCCGATGGGCAGTGTGAAGAGTAGGGACAGGACTGCGAGGACTGACAGGCGTTGCCTACGCCTGACTCGGCCTCCCGCTGGGGTCGTCGCTATCACGACGGCTCCCTTCCCGAGTGGTACTACGTTTCCCACCCGGCCCTTTGTTCATTCGGAATAAAGAAAAGGCCGGATGGAAACGCCGCATTAGAGAATACGGCAAAACACGAGCTTGATCAATGAGCTTGTCACCATGCCTAAGCAGCGCAGATGAATACGAGAAATAGGATTTCGACCCGGAAAGTGAATAGTCATTGATGGATCGCTACTCGGAGTCTGTGATCTGCCTCACAAGCCCGTGGCGTTTTGCGGGCCTGACCAGCGGGCAACATACCATCACCGGCGGCTTGGTGGGCCGCTGGGCTCCGTGGAAATGGAAGCGCTACGGAGTGCCGGCACCATCTTCTCTACGGGAGTGATGGCCTTCCCACCGGAGGGCCCGTGGAGAGGAAAATCGAACTACTGGCTGACGAGCTGCGGAGACTGGTGGGTTGGGGCGCAGACCCCGACCGGCTAGCCCTCAAGCCCGTCCTGAGGGAACTGGCGGAGGTTCCGCCAAGCCTGTCACGCACCACGGCAGGCTGCATCGTGCGGCGGTACCTGGAAGAGTCCATCCACGAGCTGGAGGGAAGCTACAGGTTCCAGGGCAAGGAGTACGACGCCCACACTCTGAACCGGGTCTACCGGCTGCTGCTCGGTTTCGAGGGAAGCAATCTCTCGGCCGAGCGCAGGCGGTACCGGGTGATGGAGATCCTGGGGTTGGACTACAGCTACGACCAGTGGCGCAAGTCCTACCACCTGGAGCGGGCACTGCTTCTTATCCTGGCTGAGGCAATGGTGAGGCGGGCAAACGCCCAAACCACCGACCAAACTGCCTAAGCGCCAAGCTCGCACCAAGAGAGCCCCTCTCCGGGGTCCACGCTCAAAGCGAGGACAGACTGGAGAGGGGCTCTCGTCGTGAGCAACTACAACAGCACAAGCAGCGCAGTACGGGCCGACCTGCGGGTAATCGGGTCGGCAACGGCTCGGATGGCGAGCCGCAAGTGGGCGTGCCCGGAGTGCGCGGAGGCCTTCGGGTGCCGCGCGGGCAGCCGCGGCTGCCAGACGTGCAGCCCGCCGCACAACCCGACACCAGTGCGCGACAGCGAGTGGGACGGATGAAGGGCTGGATGAAGCGCACCACTGGTGCGCTTCTCCTGCTTCTGGGCGTAGCTGCTGGATCACGGCTGATCTACGCCCTCCTCGTGCCCGAGCTGCCGCTGCTCGTGTATGGACTCCTTCTGCTCGGGGTCTATGCCATAGCGCTCGGGTTCGTGCGTCGCCTGTGACTGGTTCCAAGAATTCGGTTCTTGTTCGGGTGTTTTTTGGAAGCTCACCTGAAGTTCGTAGACCGCTGTCTACATATAACAACCTTTAAGACGTGCCCGCTTCATTGCGGCTGGGTTTTATGCGCCCTGGAGTGTGGTCACGTATCTACAACCATAAGGCAAAGGGGGGTGAGCCATGGCCAGACACATTCGAGTGACCGCGATCTATAACAAAGAGCCTGACATCAGGCGGTATGTGCTCGCCCTCATCGAACTGGCCCGCCAGCTTCAAGAGGAAGAACAGGGCAGTAGCTCAAGGCTTCGACGGGGTAAGCAGGAGAACGTCGCGGATGTTTGAGCTCTGGCTTCTTCTAGTGCTATTTGCCTGCGGGGGCGGAAGTGTGATCGCGAGCCTTCTAATCGCGGGGCCGCAGCGCCGCTCGCTGGCGGCGGGATCTGGTTGCCTACTCCATGCGCTTCCCGCGCGGAATGAACCCGAGCGATGTTACGACTTTCATGACCGGACTGTCTGCCTTGACCGTGCCGCGTGCCCGACGGCCGTTCACCGTGCGCGCGGTCGTGTTCGAGACCACGGGTAGCCAGGCTGGAATTGAGCACCACCTGCTCGTCGCCTGCTCTGACTCACAGATCGTGTTGACCGCGCTGCGGGCGGCCCTGCCGAACGTGTTGGTGACGCCAGCCGAGGGCTACCGACCCACTGCGTCAACGCTCGCCACTGAACTCGGCTTGTCTTCAACCACGCGGCCGCTAACCACGGATAAGCCGGGGGCGATCAGCTCGCATCTTCTGGCCAGCCTTCAGCCGCTGGCTGCTGGGGAGCAGCTCGTGGTGCAGTGGTCAGCCCGGCCGGTTGGCCCGCTGCCAGTCGTTCCGGCGGCGAAGAAGCGCCCGGCCAAGCAGACGGTCTTTGACCGGCTGTGGGACGCCATGCACGGCATCAAGTACGACTCTGAGTCGGTTAAGACCGCGCGCGCCAAGCAGTCGAGCCCCTTGTTCGTCTGTTCCGGGCGGGTGGGAGCGGTTGCTCGAACGCCGGGACGGGCAGGGCTGATGCTCAGCCGGGCTCTGGCCGCCTTCCACCTGGCTAGCGGCCCGGGCGTGCGGTTGTACCGCGGGCGACGGTCGAGTCGCCGGGTAGCACGGGGGCTAAGGGACCGGTCCCTGCCGGTCGTCACGTACCCCGTGATCTTGAACGCCGCCGAACTGAGCGCCTTGGTCGGCTTCCCGGTGGGCGAGGTAGCGCTGCCGGGGTTGCAGCTGGGCGGCTGCCGTCAGCTTGCCCCTGCCGCCGACATCCCCCAGGGAGGCCGGGTGGTCGCTCAGGCCACCTTCCCCGGCGCGGAGCGGCCCTTGGCACTGTCGGTGACCGACTCGCTGCGCCACCTTCACCTGATCGCACCGACCGGAGCCGGGAAGTCCACGCTCATGCTGGGCCTGGCAACGCAGGACATGGCGGCGGGGCGCGGCATCGTGGTCGTGGACCCCAAGGGCGATCTGGTGGCCGACGTGCTCGATCGGGTGCCGCCGGGGCGAGTGGGTGATGTCTGCCTGCTCGATCCCACGGACGAGGAGCGGCCGGTCGGACTCAACCTGCTCAGCGGTGCCGCGGAGTCACCGGAACTGGTAGCGGATCAGGTGGTGGCGATCTTCCACCAGCTCTACGCCTCGTCCTGGGGGCCGCGCACAGCCGACATCCTGCGCTCGGCGTTGCTGACTTTGGCGGGCGAGCCGGGGGCCACCCTGGTTGATGTTCCACTTCTGCTGACCGATCCGAACTTCAGGAGAAGGCTGGTCGGCCGCATCGATGACCCCGTAGCGCTGGGGCCGTTCTGGGGCTGGTTCGACGGCCTGTCCGATGCCGAGCGAGCGGCAGCCATCGGGCCGATTCAAAACAAGCTGCGCGCCTTCCTGCTGTCCCGGCGCCTGCGCAACGTCCTCGGCCAAGCCCGGCCCCGGCTGGACCTCGACCGGGCGCTGGCCGAGCGCCGGATCTTGCTCGTGCCGCTCAGCAAAGGGTTGCTGGGCGAGGAAGCCTCCGCCCTCATCGGGTCGCTCGTCATCACCCGGCTGTGGCAAGCGGTTCAGCGCCGGGCCGCTCTTCCGGCAGCCGAGCGTCCGCTCACGTTCGCTTATATTGACGAGTTCCAGGACTATCTGCGGCTGCCGCTGGGGCTGGCTGACGTCTTGGCTCAAGCCAGAGGACTAGGGCTGGCCCTGACACTCGCTCACCAACATCTCGGTCAGCTCCCGGGCGAGGTGAAGGATGCGTTGCTCGCCAACGCCCGCAGCCGCGTCATCTTCCAGCTGTCCGCTGGAGATGCTCACACGCTGGCGCGTGAGCTGGCGCCTCATCTCACCGCTGCGGATCTAGGTGGACTCGGCCCATACGAGGTGGTGGTCAGCCTGTCCACCGGCGCCAGGGTGGCTCCGCCAGCGACGGGTGTCACGCTGCCGCCTCCCTCTCCGACAGGCATGGCTGCCGCTGCCCGTGAGGCGTCCCGAGAGCGCTACGGAGTTGATCGCCGACAGGTCGAGGCGGCGATCCGAGCGCGTCATGAAGGACGCGGCGGCGGACCGGTCGGCCGCCAGGAGGTCGAGTTATGAGCGCGCAGGCTTCCGGTCGCACTGCCGCTCGCGTGATGAACGGCGATGAGTTCGTGCAGGCCAACGTGGCTTCGGGGCGCAATTTCGCAGACGACTCCTCTAGCGCTTCAAATGGCACAAGTGCAAAGAATCGCTATGTCACCGCCCGTCGGCTGGCCGCCTTGGATCGCGGGATGTCGGACCGTGACCGGGCAGTCCTGACCACCCTGGCCCGGGTGCGGGTGGCGACAGCCAGGCAGCTCTACCGTCTCCACTTCCAGGGCGTGACTCGCCGTCAGGCCCGGGCCGGCCTGGCGTCACTGGCCGGTCGTCGTCTCATCGCCCGCCTGCCGCGCGTGGTGGGTGGCGTGCGGGCCGATTCCACAGGCTATGTCTACGCCCTCGACGTGGCGGGTACTCGCCTGGTGCGTCCAGGTCGGGAGCGCCCACAGAGACCCTGGAGCGTCGGCCGTGCCTTCCTGGACCACAGCCTGGCCGTAACCGACCTGTACGTGCGGCTGACCGAGGCCGAGCGGGCGGGGCGGCTGCACCTGGCTGACTTCGTCACCGAGCCGGGATGTTGGCGGCGGTTCCACGGACCCGGCGGGGCCCGGCTTGTCCTCAAGCCCGATGCCGCCCTGCGCCTGAGGCTGGGCCGGTATGAGGACCGCTGGTGGCTCGAAGCCGACTGCGGCACCGAGTCGCGTACCACCCTGGCCCGCAAGTGCGAGGTGTACCGGCGCTACTGGCAAGCGGGCGTGGAGCAGGCCCGCACGGGGGTGTTTCCCCGCGTGCTGTGGCTCGTGCCAAATGAGCAGCGCCAGGGCGTACTGGTCGATGTCATCGCCCGCCAGCCCGAGGATGCCCGGCCACTGTTCGTCGTCGCTCCATTCGCGAGTGCAATTGACCGGCTGGTGCAGGGGGCAGGCGTATGACCGGGCTACCTCGCAACACCATCCTCATCGGGGACGCTGCCGAGGGGTTGCGCGAGCTGCCGAGCTCAAGCATCGACTGCGTCATCACGTCACCGCCTTACTACCAACTGCGCAACTACCAGGTGCCGGGCCAGATCGGGCTGGAAGGAAACGTTGACGGCTGGGTTACGGCGTTGCGGCCAGTGTTTGCCGAGGTGGCCCGCGTCCTCAAGCCGACCGGCGTCCTCTGGCTCAATCTGGGCGACAGCTTCTCCCGCCACCAGCGCTACGGCGCGCCGCCGAAGGGCCTGCTCCTGGCCCCGGAACGGCTGCTGCTGGCGCTTGCGGCTGATGGCTGGATCGTGCGCAACAAGGTCATCTGGGCCAAGACCAACCCGCTGCCGTCGTCCGCTACCGACCGGCTGGCGCTCACCTACGAGGTTGTCTACTTCCTTGTGCGCGCTCCCCGCTACTTCTTCGACCTCGACGCAATCCGTGAGCCGCACCGCTCCAGCGCCGCCAAGCGGGCCCGGCCGCCCCTCAACCTCACGCCGGACTGGGCTGGGCCCTTGGCCGCCACGCTCGGCGGGCTGCGCCGGGCGCGGGCGGCAGGTACTCCCGGCCACCCACTCGGCAAGAATCCTGGCGACGTCTGGCAGATCGCCACCCACGGCTACAAGGGCGCGCACTTCGCCACCTTCCCAGGGGCGTTGGTCCGGCGACCCCTTCTGGCGACATGTCCACAGGCTGTGTGCAGCGGGTGCGGGCGGCCGTGGAAGCGTAAAGCCAACCTCCTGGTGCCCTGTGGCTGTGGCGCTTCCACCCGGCCCGGCGTCGTCCTTGATCCGTTCTTCGGCAGCGGCACGGTCGGCGTGGCCGCTCAGAAGCTCGGTCGCGACTGGATCGGGATAGAGATCAACCCGGCCTATGTCCGGCTGGCGGAGGCACGATTGGCCGACGTCTCAGAGCAGCGGGTCACGCTGGAGGCTGCGGCATGAGCCCTCGCCGGTGTCGTGCGGCCGTCCCTGTCATCCATCCGTGGATGGCCGGCCGCACCAGCACCGAGGAGGTAGCTGTCATGCCCGAACCACGCAACGGCGGCGTCAAGACGCTCGCCATCCGGCTTCCCGACGAGCTGCACGCGCAGCTCAGCCTGGTAGCCCAGCTCGACAGCCTGTCGCTGACCGACGCCATCCGTCGGGCCATCGAGGAGTTCATCGAGCGCAAGAGCGCCGAGGGCGACTTCGCCAGCCGGGCGGCCGCCATGCTCGAGGAGATCGACCGGGAAGCGGCCGCGCGCCGCCAACAGGTCGAAGCGCTCTTCGGCAAGTCCGACACCGGCCCGGCCAAGGGCCGTGCACGCCGGGGAGAGGAGCCCGCTTCGTAGCCACGAGGCTACACAAAGGGGAAAGGGCGGCACTCGCCGCTCTTTCCCCTACCTCAAGCCACCTTGATCGGATCTTATAAACAAATACCGAAAATCTCCCAGAAAAATTGGCCGAGAAACGTCGACCAACGTCGACACGGAGAATAGAATGAATTTACGAAGAAAAGAAGGATTTACCAAATGCCTGACCACGCTGATATCGAAAAGAATGAACAAGCCTCCCGGCTTGGAGAACACGTGCGCAACCTGCGGCAGTCCCGAGGCTTGAGTGTCCGAGGACTGGCCGCCCAGGCCGGCGTCGATGCCACCTGGATTTCCCGCCTGGAGCACGGCGTTTATACCTCACCCGATCCGCGCTATCTATGGCGACTCGCTCAATCACTCGAAATTGACGCTGAGGACCTATATCTAGATGCCGGCTACAGCGACGGCCGAACTTTGCCCGGCTTTGCCCCCTACTTGCGAGCCAAGTACGACCTTCCTGCCGAAGCCATTGCCCAGCTAGAAGCCCACTTCCAGCTTATTAACGAGAAATACCACGAGAAGAAAGGAGACACCACATGACTTCACTCATCACCTCAGTACGCGACATCATGCCGATCCGCCCGCTAACTTTTGCCGAGGCGCTGCGGACCGCTGAGCTGCAAGCCACCAAGCTGCTGCAACTTAGCGGCCTGCCTGGCCCGCCGTTCCCCGAGACCACCATCTCCGAGCTTCCCCGGGTCCAGGTGGAGCGGGTCTTCCCCGCGCCCGCCTCCGGAGCAACGCAGTGGAGCCGGGGTCGCTGGCTCATCCTGCTCAACGGGTCTGAGGTAGCAGGTCGGCAGCGGTTCAGCCTGGCCCACGAGTTCAAGCACGTGCTCGATAACCCGTTCATTGACGTGCTCTACCCGCCCTCGGGCGGCATGACCTCGGCCGAACGTGCGGAGCAGGTCTGCGACTACTTCGCCGGGTGCCTGCTCATGCCCCGAATGTGGCTCAAGCGGTCCTGGACGAGTGGCACCCAGGAACCGCGCGCCCTAGCCCGCCAATTTGACGTATCGAAGCAAGCGATGCAGGTCCGGCTGCTCCAGGTTGGGCTGACCGAACCACAGTCGCGCTGCCTGACTGTCGGAGCCGCATGATGGACAAGTTGATGTACCAGCCGGACCAGGACACTGCCTTGGCTTCAAGTGCCAAGCGAGCCGCGCTCTACTTGCGGGTATCCACACTCAAGCAGGCTGCAAAGGACGAGGACCCCGAGGGCTACTCGGTACCCGCCCAGAAAGAAGCTGGATACCGCAAGGCTGAAGAGCTCGGCGCTGAAGTCGTAGCGGTAGCTATCGACAAGGGGGAGTCGGCCAAGACTGCCGACCGGCGCGAGTTCCAGCGCCTGCTCAGTCGCATCCGTAACCAGCGGGACGTCGATTACCTCATCGTGGACAAGCTCGACCGCTTCGCCCGAAACCGCCGAGATGACGCCAACCTGCTCTTCGAACTGCGTGCTGCTGGCTGCCAGCTGGTGTCGGTCAAGGAGAACGTCGACGACACCCCGACTGGCCAACTCCTACACGCCATCATGGCGGGGATCAACGAGTTCTACTCCCGCAACCTCGCCACAGAAGCTCTCAAGGGCATGACCCAGAAGGCCAAGGTCGGCGGTACGCCCGGCCGCGCACCCATTGGCTACCTCAACATCGGCCGTCGCCTGGACGAGGGCCGTGAGATCCGGGTTGTGGTCGTTGACCCTGAACGTGCTCCACTCGTGATCTGGGCTTTCGAGGTGTACGCCACAGGCGAGTGGACCATTACCGCCCTTACTGAGGCACTGGCGGCCAAGGGCCAATGGCGTTAAGTTAGTCTTACGCCGGTGTAGGATCGCCTGCGTGGCGAGACCGGGGCAGCAGGTGGTAGCCGGGGACCGGCTGGCGGACCGGATCGGGGTCGGTGTGCTGGCGAGGGT
>Ga0070698_100001215_pt1 | contig 28653 bp, 21 predicted proteins | sample KBSK1502metaG_FD_65477 | JGI IMG/M metagenome (GOLD analysis project Ga0070698, IMG submission 65477) | Corn, switchgrass and miscanthus rhizosphere microbial communities from Kellogg Biological Station, Michigan, USA - KBS K1-50-2 metaG | ecosystem: Host-associated > Plants > Roots >...
AAACTGGCCAAAGACGTTTCCGATTACTACGAAGGTGGCGCCTTGAACGAAATCACGTTGCGCGAGAACACCGCAGGCTGGGAGCGGCTGAAGCTTTACTATCATGTGCTCGCCGGTGTCAAAGACCGTCAGATAAGCACCACTCTGCTCGGCCAAAACATCTCGATGCCGATTGCCGTGGCGCCGACTGCGTTCCACAAGCTCGCATGCGCGGAGGGAGAGATCGCTGCGGCCAGAGCAGCCAAGGCTGCGCGCACATTGTTCATTCTTAGTTCGCTCTCGAACACGGCGATGGAAGCGGTCCTCGCCGAAGCCGGCCGCCCGTGCTGGTTCCAGCTGTATATATATAAGGATCGCGGCATAACCGGGGAGCTGGTTAAGCGCGCCGAATCGGCTGGCGCGGAGGCGATCGTGCTCACTGTCGATGCGCCCGGGCTGGGCACCCGCGAACGCGACATGCGAAACCGCTTTGCCTTGCCCGAAGGTCTTTGCGTCGAAAACTTGTCGCCATTAGGAAAGGGGAAAATGCCGGAGGTGCGAGGATCCGGGCTGGCAGCGTATGTCCGCGACAATTTCAAATCCGATCTAAGCTTGGATGATCTCGACTGGCTTTGCGCATCCACCCGGCTGCCTATCGCGGTGAAAGGCGTTTGTCGCCCTGATGACGCGCGCCTCATCGCAGACCACGGCGCAAGAGCGATCGTCGTTTCAAACCACGGCGGACGCCAGCTCGATACCGCACCGCCTACTTGTGAAGTCTTACCGCAGGTTGTCGATGCGGCCGGGAAACAATGCGAGATTTACGTCGACGGGGGAGTCCGACGCGGGAGCGATGTTTTGAAAGCAATCGCGCTCGGCGCGCGCTCTGTTTTAGTTGGTCGGCCGATCCTCTGGGGATTAGCCGTCTCGGGAGAACGAGGCGCGCTCAGCGTACTGGAAATTTTGCGCCGCGAACTCGACGAAGCGATGCTGCTTTGCGGCTGCACGACGTTGAGAGACGTTAACGAATCGCTGCTCCGTTTATGAAATCGATTGAGCAAAAGCGCGCCGAATTTAGGAAACTCCACGAAAGCGGATGTTTTGCGATCCCGAATCCGTGGGACATCGGCACCGCCAAATACCTTCAGCGTCTCGGATTCAAAGCGATCGCGACCACATCGGCCGGTTTCGCGTTTTCGCGCGGATTGTCCGACGGCGCGGTCAATCGCGACGACATGCTCGCGCACATCAAAGAGTTGGTCGACGCGACTGAGATCCCGGTGAACGCAGATTTCGAAAATGGTTACGCCGACGACCCAAATTGGGTCGCGGAAAACGCGCGGCTTTGCGCTGAGACTGGAGTCGCCGGTCTCTCGATCGAGGACGCCACCGATCGGAAGGAAAGCCGGATTTACGATTTAAATCTTGCGGTTGAGCGGATCCACGCTGTTCGCGAGGCGCTTCATGATACCGGCGTGTTGCTGATCGGGCGCGCGGAAGGATTTCTGGTAGGGCGCGAAAACATCGATCAGGTGATCAAGCGCCTCGTGGCTTATTCGGAAGCCGGCGCAGATTGTTTGTATGCGCCCGGTTTCAAAGAACGTGATGAAATTAAAGCGATCGTCGAAGGCGTTGCGCCAAAACCGTCGAACATTCTCATCGGCGGTGCGAGTGGCCTGACGATGAAGGACGCGGCGGAATTGGGCGCGCGGCGCGTCAGTGTTGGCGGAGCGTTGGCGCGCGCGGCCTGGGGCGGATTTATTCGTTCGGCCAAAGAATTGATGGAGCAGGGGACCTTTGACGAATTGAAGAACGCCGCTTCCTACGCCGAGTTGCAGAAATTGTTTGGGTAGAATTGTAGAATTAATCTGAAATTGCAGGGCAACCGCTCCGGTTGCCTTCTTTGGTACGGCAGGCGATGCGCCTGCCCTACAAATAACCTGCCTGCCCTTGTCACTCGCCACTGGTCACATGCCACTCGAATTTCCACGTCTAAACGCCTCTCGGCATGCGAAACGCTGCCAAAGAGATTATGAACAAGACTATCGCCTGTCCGACTCGGACAATTTTGATTTGCGCCGTTGCTCTCCTGATTTCTGTGTTTGCTTACGCCCAACCGACCAGTAGCAGTCCCGATCCCAAGGCCGGGGCTGAAAGCACCGGTACTATTAAAGAGTACACGCCCGGCAGCATTCTGATCCTGGATACGCTGGCGCCGAACGAGCCGACCCAGTTCAAACTGAGTAAGAGCGTTGTTTACGCCGATGCCGATGGAAAGACGCTCGAAGCGCCCGGATTATCCACGAATCAGAAAGTCCGGGTCCACTACATGAAAACCGCCGGCGAAAACGTGGCGGACCGAATCACACTGATTAAAGACTAAGCGGCTTCGCCGCGTTGAAACGTTGAGATGTTGAGTAGTTGATGGAGTTTCAGGAAATCGGTTTCGTCTCAACGCCTCAACCGCTAAACAACTCACCTCCGCATGAAGCGTTAGCGTCGTGCCCTCGTCACATGCCACCGGTCACTTTTGAAGCATGCGCGCCCCGCGCACGACGACTCGGTGTTCGATGCGCAGTCGAATCAGTGCCGTAAGAAAAATAACGATAAACGATCTGTTCGTCCGTGGTGGCTTCGCGGTCGTTCAATTTCTTCAACGCATTTCGGTCCGCTTCCATCTGCGATTTGCCGCGGCCAACAGCTGTAACGTCTTTCTTTCTCAAAATTGCTTTGCCTTGCGCAACCGCGACGTATCCGGTGCGGTCGGACTTCCCAATGATTTCCGTTCTTACCAGATCATCGCTTGCTCGGACACGCAGATCGCGCAGAGCAAACGTGCAAGCTTGGACCGCGTCATGATAATGAGGGCCCCCCTTCGGGGTGGATGAGCGATTGTAAGTGACCGCCGTCCAGACTCCCTCGTAATTGTATCCGATCACAACCGCGTCTCCCGCCAGCACCGGGTGAATGAAAATACAAAAAAGCGATGCGCAAATAAATATCTGCATCAATGAACGAAGCGCGCAGCGTAGGCAGGCGAGGGGACGCAAGGCAAGAGCGAAGTTGCGTCGTAAGTGTCTACGGTCATGCCCGTTATTTGTTCTCGGTTATCTGTCTAGGTTGCATGCGACCGAACCCGCGCCGGGACACGAATATTAAAACAAGGGGGGTACTGGGATTATGATGGAGCCAACACTAACTCAGAACAGCGCACTTTATTTTGTCCAGCATAAGGTTTCGAGACCGCGGGAATCACTTTTCCGGCGATTTGGTCTGGCGGCCGGAAAGCGGAGCGCGAGTGTTTCGCAAGCGCAACTGCGCGGCAACTTGTTCCGCTGGCCACGAATTCATTGGGGCAACAGGGGCTGATACCTGAACTCGTTGAGAGATTGAGGTCCAGCGACCGGCCTTGTTGAGTGGTTGAGAGGAACCGACTCGACTCAACTTCTCAACTCGACATCGCGGTTTTTTTCAAAGTTGCGATGTCGAACTTGTTCATTTCCATCATCGCGTTCATGACTCGTCCCGCGGCCGCGGGATCCGGATCGCTCAGCATGTCGCCGAGAACAACCGGGCTGACCTGCCACGAGAGACCGAATTTGTCTTTGAGCCAGCCGCACGGTCCGGTCGATCCGCCATCGGCAGAAAGTTTCTCCCAGAAATAATCGATCTCCTCCTGGGTCTCGCAGTTCACGTTAAACGAAATCGCTTCGGTGAACTTGAACTGCGGGCCGCCGTTGAGCGCCACGAATTCAACTCGGTCGAGGGTAAACTCCACGGTCATGACCGATCCTACCGGTCGACCGGTTTTTTTGGCGGCTTCTTCTCCGTAACGCGCGATCCTTCCGATCTTGGAATTTTTGAAAATGCTGACGTAGAATTTCGCTGCCTGCTCCGCTTCCGAATCAAACCATAAGAAGGGGTTTATCTTCTTCATACAACTCAGCTTAACCGCCGCCTCTCCCAACACTCAACTCTCAACTATCCTGCGGCTTGCTTATTAGCGTCGAACACAGCAAATTTACGCGCCGAACTGCAAAAACCGGTCCGGGCGTAATGAGCAAAGTTGATTTCGCAGTCGGAATTGGCGGTGAGAACGGCCAGGGGATAGCCTCCACTGGCAACATTCTCGCGCTTATTTTTGCACGGCGCGGGCTGCATCTCAACGCTTACAACGCTTACCAGTCGATCATTCGCGGCGGCCATACTTTCCTGACCATTCGCGCCGGCGACGGGCCGGTCCTCAACATGGGCGACAAGATCGATGTGTTCATTCCGCTTAATCAAGACACGATGGATCGGCACCTCCATCTTTTGAAAAGCGGCGCGTGCGCAGTTTACGACAAAGAGAACGTTTCTCCTGGGAAAGCGGCAGACGGAGTCCAACTCTGCGCCATGCCGATGAAGGAATTGACCAAGGGCAACAAGCTGGCAGTCAACACCGCTGCTCTCGGCGCAACGCTCCAATTACTCGGCATAGAATCGGAACCGCTCGAGACAGTCATCGCGCGACAGTTTAAAAAGAAAGGTGACGTGGTCGTGACCCAAAATGTGGCCATCGCGCGCGCAGGCTACGATTATGCGGCCCAAAATTTCAGTGCGTTTTCGTGGAAAGTGTCGAAAGGAGCGAAGCCTTTGGGCGTGATTACCGGCAACCAAGCCATTGCCATGGGCGGCGCGGCCGCAGGCGTGAAATTTTACGCGGCGTATCCAATGAGCCCATCCACCGGCGTGTTGATGTGGATGGCGGCGCACGCGCGCGATCTTGGCATCATGGTTCGGCAAGTCGAAGATGAGATCGGCGTGATGAACATGGTGATTGGCGCAGCCCACACCGGCTGCCGTGCCATGTGTGCAACCAGCGGCGGCGGATTTGCGCTGATGAGCGAAGCCGTCGGGATGGCGGGAATGATTGAAACGCCGATCGTTTGCATCGATGTGCAACGCGCTGGACCAGCCACGGGCGTGCCGACCAAGACTGAACAAGGCGATCTCTGGCAAGTGCTCGGTGCGGGCCAGGGCGATTATCCGCGCATCGTCGTCGCGCCAACGAACCAGCTCGATTTGTTTCGGACAATTCCGGAGTTGTTCAACCTGTGCGACAAATACCAATGTCCCGGTCTGGTGTTGTCCGATCTGCTGATTTCCGAAGGGACGACGAGCATTGACCCGGACGATCTGGATTTCAAAGTGAAGATCGACCGCGGCGAATTGATTTTGCCGAACGGCAACGGTAACGGGGCGAAAGCTGCGAGCGGCTACAACGACAAGGCGTATCTACGTTACAAAAATACCGAGAGCGGAATTTCGCCGCGCGCCGTTCCAGGTGTGCCCGGCTACATCTTTACTGCTGCCACTGACGAGCACGATGAAGACGGCACGCTGATCAGTGATGAATTCACTAATCCGCAGAAGCGGCGGATGATGGTAGAGAAACGCGCCCGTAAAATGCAAGGGGTGATCAAGGATATCGCGCCGCCGAAACTCGTTGGCCCGGAGAAGGCCGATGTCACGCTGGTGGGTTGGGGTTCAACCGCGGGGGTGATTCGGGAGGCGGTGGAAAAACTGGCGGGCGAAGAAGGCGTTGTGGCCAATCAGCTCGCGATTAAATGGATCGTGCCACTGCACGCGGCCGAGATCAGCGCCATTCTCGGGCGCAGCAAGAATGTGATTTTGGTTGAGAACAATCAGAGCGGCCAGTTCGCCCGTTATCTCCGGAGCGAAACCGGGTTCGATGCGGGCGGTCACATCCGCAAGTACGACGGCGAGCCATTCATGCCGCACCACATTGTCGAAGCAGTGAAAGCGCAATTGGCTGGTAAGACGCGCCTTTCCGTTCCTGTCCATGAAGTGAATGCCTGAATATGCTAATCATTCACCGATTTAACGATTTAACGATTTAACGTTTCAACGATTTAACGGACTAATGAGCGCGCCAACTGCACCGCCCGCCACCACTGAAGCCAGCCAGCTCACGAAAGAGACTTACCGCGGCCGGATTCATCCTGATTGGTGTCCCGGCTGCGGCGATTTCTCCGTGCTCGCCGCGCTCCAAACCGCAATGCTCGAGTTGGAGCTGCGGCCGCATCAGGCTTGCGTCATCAGCGGCATCGGCTGTTCGTCGAATCTACCCGGCTACATCAACACTTACGGAATGCACACGCTCCATGGCCGCGCACTGGCGGTTGCGACCGGGGTCCGACTTGGCAACCACGAAGTGAAAGTGATTTGCACCGGCGGCGACGGCGATGGTTACGGAATTGGCGGCAACCATTTCGTTCACACCATGCGGCGCAACGTTGATCTGACTTACATCGTGATGGACAACCAGATTTACGGCCTAACGACAGGGCAGTGCTCGCCCACCAGCGTCAAGGGCATGAAAACCAAGAGCACGCCGTACGGAAGCGTTGAGAACCCGATTAATCCGATTCCGATGGCGATTGTTGGCGGCGCGACTTACGTGGCGCGCGCTTTCAGCGGCAAACAGAAACACATGGTCGAAATGTTCAAAGGCGCCATTCAACACAAGGGCTTCGCGCTGGTGGATGTTTTCAGTCCGTGCGTCACTTACAACAAGGACAACACTTACCAGTGGTTTAATCCGCGGATCAAAATTCTCGAGGAACAGGGCCACGACCCGACCGATCTGCACCAGGCGATTGCGCGCGGTTATCAGTGGGGCGAGGAAATTCCCATCGGATTGTTTTGGCGCCGGACCGATTTGGGAAGCTTGGAAGATCTAGAACCAGTGTTGCACACGGGCGAAGGACCACTCGCGTTTCGCAATCTCGGCGTGTCCGCGGAGCAAGCGAAGAGTCTGATCCAGGAATTGTTGTAGCGGCGGTCTATGACCGTCGTGTGACGGCAAGGCGCCTGCCTGAGCGCAGTCGAATGCGTGTTCACTCAACTCTCAGCTATCAACTTTCCGGTTAGCCGCCCTGATCGAGAGCCTCTTCCGTGCCGAAATTATCTCGTTCTCCGCTGAGTTCGCCTTTCGGTGCAGGCGCGCCAGAGCGTTGTTCGCCGGGACGCGGCTCAGCCCGCGTTAGTTTCTGTCCCTGGCGTGAGAAGCCTGGTTTCCCGACGGCGACGCACATGCAACCGGTGCCTTCCGCACAACCTTGGCAGCAATAGGTCTCGCCATCGTGTGTGTATCCTTCTCCAGGCCACTCGTTCTTGATCATTCTGCAACCGGGGCATGCCGGTTTCGGGATCGATTTTCGGAGACGACGGCTTTGCGATTTTTCAATTGCGATAGTCTCTATGGAGTTCATTTGGTGGGCACCTTTCACAAAATAGAATCGGTTCTGCCGGCACATTTGCGCGGGTGGCCGTAGCAGATTCAACCACGAAGACGGCCGCTCTGGGGAAAATCGGGAATATGGGAACAAGATGGTCGAGCTAGCGGGCGCGTAATGCACACCAATAAGCACGAATTCGGAGGGCCTTACAGAAGGAAACGAAGATAGCGAAGGAGCGACTGGATTCGGATTACCTAAAAACTTTGTTTCCTTTGTTATCTTCTGTTCAAGAAAACCTTCGTGCTGATTCGTGTGTATTAGTGGTTAATCCTGTGGCGGCAGCCGTTTCGGCTGCAATTTTTCGCGCGACAAAATCGAACGCATCCGCTATCTCTTGATTATGCCTTCCCGTCATTTCCTCAAGATCGCGATCATCGCTCTAATCACTTCGCTGGCTGGCTTTTCGTCCGCGCCGGCGCAACGCCACGGCACGGAGCCAATAGTAACAACCGGGTCGCCGGCCGGTTTAGTCAAAAAGATCGAACCCGAATATCCGATGGGGTTCGTTATCCACGGTGCGAAGGGCAGAGGTGTTTTTCGGCTTACGATAAACCCCAAGAGCGGCTTGGTGGACGAAGTTAAAATCCTACAAAGCACTGGCTACTCAGACCTGAACAAATTGGCCGTGAAAGCTCTATTGCAATGGCAGTTTAAACCCGGCACTCCCAGCCCGGTCGAAGTGCCGGTGGAATTCTCCATTCAGGGCGGCAACCGCATCTTGCACTGACGTTGCTCGCGGGTCAGGCTGTGGCGGCAGGCGTCCTCGCCTGCATTCGAAAGAAGAAACGGGGTCAGATCTATAGTTTTGACATTCGTTGTTGAAACACTGAAAGCTGAAATCCCGAGAAACTGAAATCCGGGAACCCGCTAATAATGAATGATTAGGGGCAGGTCCGGGCGCAAATCTGTTGTTTGGGATTTCCGTCCCGCGTCGAACGTTATTTCAAGCGCCCATTCTTTCCCCTCGGTGCTTTTGAAAATCCCGGCTTTTTCAAGGTACGTGAACGCAGGAACAGGTTGATATTCCGTCGGCCTGATAATTTGAACCGCAGTGACCCGTTCGACGCCGATGGGATGCTCAAATGCGGCGCGTTTCGGATCGTTCTCCGCAAGTTTGCGATTCGCTTCTTTTTTTACCGCGAGCGCAGCCGGTTCGATGAAAAAAGAAGGGCTCTTCGTGTCGTCGCGCGCCGTTAAAATTTCGATTGCAGTTCCCTTTGGCATCCAATCGGGCGCGATCGACCAAGTCGGAAACGGCAGCGTCGTGCCCGGGCCGGTGCGATGAAGCGCGATGCCAATCGGACACCAACCGCTGGTCCGCCAGTTCATCCGGTTCTTGAATTTTTCGACGCCGCGTTCGGCGCCGGGCACAACGGAAACCGTCGGGTCCGGCCACATCAATTCGATGTAAGCGTTTAGAAACTCTGCGCTTACCGATGCGGTTCCCTGGCCGTCATTGCGATTTACATTCGCCGAAACCTTTAATCCCGCCCGCTCGAGCGCGGCGCGTTCCGGTGCGTCCCGATTAACGACGATCCAGACATGATCGAATTCCAATTCCGCGGCCGCGGCCGTCATGCGCCCAGAGGTCAGCGCAAAAAGGCCGGCTAGGAAGACGTATAGAATGGGGTCAGATCTATACTTTTGACATTTGGTTTGCACGGCGCCGAAACCAATCAGGGATTGAGTCGATTTGCTGGTACAGCCTTTTGGCCGCGCGGCGGATATATTAAGAGGCCGCTCACGTGACCCTCGTTGTTGATCTTAAACGTCACTCGCACGGGGAGTTCGGTGGCGAAAAAGTCCTGCGGGCTTTCGGGGCGGATACGCAGTTTCGGAAGCCCCCAATCGGCCGGTGCTTCGATCGTTAGAAAATTATTTTCGCGAGCGATAATAAAAATTCCTTCACCCTGCGCTTCATAGCGGCCTGCGTACTTGTCGAGCAAAGATAACTCAATCGGGATCTCGGTGTGCTTCGTGTTCGTCGGTTTCGCTAACGGAAAATCGGGTCGCAGCAAATGACGGGCAATGTCGTTCACGTCTCCTTGTTCATTGGAGAGAACGACGACCCCGATTCGCTTTTTCGGATCCCACGCGATGGAACTTGCGAATCCGTAGGTGCCGCCGTCGCGATAAATGATTTGATCGTCGCCTTTACCGGTCACGGTCCAGCCGAGCGCTTGCTCACTACCACCGCCGGTCGGTCGGCGCGTGCTCAGCGTTGCCTCAATCGTCGGAGCGAGTGACGAACGCTCGTATTCCATCGCAACGGAAAGGAATCTTGAGAGATCGTTCACCGTTGAATAGAGGCCGCCCGCCGCGGGCATGACCGAATAGACAGGGAGGGCGGAGACAGCCGGCGCGGGTTGGAATGCGGCGTCGTTGCCAATTGCGAGATTCGTTTTCATTTTCGGCGAAACAGCAAAATCGGTGTTCGCCAGTTTCAACGGAGCAATGACACGAGTACGCACGAGATCCTCGTAATTCGTGCCGGCACGAGATGAGAGCGCTTCACCCAAGACCCAGTAACCGATGTTCGAGTATTCCCACTCGGTGCCGATGTCGCGCTTCAGCTGATAGCCCGCTAAATACTTTTTGAGATCGGTTGGGGAATATTTTGCGGCAGCGGGATCATTGAGCGGCGGCGCATTCTCTGGCATAAACGGCAAACCGGATGTGTGCGTTGCAAGATCGACAAGTGTGATCGAACGGCCGTTCCGGTCGGGAACTTTGATGTCGGCTGGCAAATATTTCGGGACTGGATCGGCGAGCGCGACTTCTTTCTTCTGCACACTATCGGCGAGCAAAAGTGCCGTGAATACTTTTGTCACCGAACCGATCTCGAAAACAGTGTCGCCATCCAACGGTCGCGCATCTCCCGCATTCCGATGGCCGATCGGAACAATCCGCCGTCCTTGCGGTTCGATCACACCGACGATGATACCGATGTTGTTTTCGTTCTCGCCGACTCGCTCGACGAGAATCTTGCGAATCTCGTCATCCGACGGGAAAACTCTCTGATCTCCCGCACGACTCGTGGTTGTGCTCGCCAGGATCGACATCGCCACCGCTGTGAACGCAGCCAGTTTGAAATCTTGAATCATGAAACTGTCGCTTTGCTTCCACTGAGATGCGCAACATCGGCGATTTGGATTCAAATTAATTATGCTGTGCTTTGGGTTCAATGCCTTGCACGGCACCAACGCGGGACTCGCGGCCGCTATCTACTCGGCTTCGTCGGGGTGGAGGCCGGGAGTTTTTGAGCCGCGTTCGTGTTCTTGGCCACTTACGGTCACGCCGTCGCCTTTTGCTTTTGTTTTTTTAGCCGGATCTCTTCGTCCGATGGCTCGGTGACATTGCGCACGCGGGGCAGACTTTCCGGATAATCGCGCCGCAAAAATTCAATTAACCCTTCGCGCACTTCGCAGCGGAGATCGCCGAGTTTTCCCGGGTCGGCGCCGCTGATTAACGCGCGCACTTCGATCGTGCTTTGTTTGGTGTCAGTCACCTGAAGTCCGCAAACCCGCTTGTCCCATTTCGGATTGTTCTCGACCAGGCGTTTCAATTCCTTGCGTAGTTCGCCTAACGGCACTTGATAATCCAGATAAAGAATTACCGTGCCGAGCAGGTCGGTCGAAACGCGGCTCCAATTCTGAAACGGTTTCTCGATGAAATGGGTGATCGGCAGGACCAACCGTCGCAGGTCCCACGTTCTGACCGTTACATACGTGAGCGTGATCTCTTCGATCTGGCCGAACTCGCCTTCGACGACGACGATGTCATCGATCAGGAGCGGTTGGGTCAGCGCGATTTGAATACCGGCGAGCACATTGCCGAGCGTCTTCTGGGCCGCGAAACCGAGAATGACACCCGCGATTCCGGCCGACGCCAGGATGCTGGTGCCGAATTGCCGGACCGGATCGAAAAGCATCAAGATAGAACCACTCGTGATGATCACCACCGCGGTGACGATGATTTTGCGGATCACCGAGACCTGAGTGTAAATCCGGCGGGCGGAGAGATTGTCCTCCGCATCCATTCGGTGCCGGCTCAAGAGCGCCAGCTGAACGGCGTTGACACCGCGAACGATCAGGACCGACAAGGCGACGATGAGGAAAATGCCGAACGCCTTCTGCGTTACCCAAATCCAATTCTCCGGCAGCCTGAGCAACGGCAGCAAAAGAATGATGCCGAGCAGCGGCACCAACAATCGCAGGGTGTGCCCAAGAATGGGGACAATGACACGGCCGAGCAGGCTGTTCGTCCGCTCCGCCCAAAGGGTCATGCGTTTTTCGACCGCACGGATCGCGCGGAAAATGAGCCAGAGCAAAGCGATGATCCATCCCGCGTAAAGAACCCCGGTTAGCGCGCCGGCCCAGAAGACGCGAGTCGGCCGGGAAGCAATGCCTGTGACGATTGGCATCAGGGCAAAGCCGCCGCCGCACGCCAGCAGAAAAAGAGCAAAAGGTTTGCGAATCGCGGACGCGCTGACTGCCAGCCACGACTGATATCGATTCGATTGAATCTCGCCCGCGCGTCGCCTAACGAATCGGACAAACCACAACGAAATCAATCCGAGCAGTGCGAGTGCGCCGGCTGACGCCAGCAATCGCATCCAGGTTACGCGATCGTAGATCGGGCGTTGCAGAAACGCGCTGCCCGAATTTTTCGCGACTTGGTCAAGCCAGCGGCCGTAATCCGAGCCGGCGTGGTAAATTTTCGAGCGCTCAGCAGCCGCGCGTTGCGCCGATAATTCCGAGACCGATTGAGTGAGCGTCGCAGCCGGAGATGCGGATTCGGCCGGCGAAGGTGAGGGGGACGTCGCAGAACCCGGATCGGCTGCTGCGATCCAGCTCGAGCTGAGACAGATCAAGCCAATCAGCGCGCACAAAATTCTCTTCCGCGAGCTCATCAGTGACCATTGCACTGACACAAGCCGAACTAAAGGGGGTTTATGGCTGAATGTTGAAGCGCACATCGGACGGAGATGACGTCGTCTCGTTTGCCGTGATATAGTTGCATCATGGCGGTTGACCCGTTCAGCCCTTTGCAACGCTCTGTCTTCATGAGCGGGCGCGGGTTTTCCTATTTCGCTGAAACGCCTGGCCTGCCGCTTTCGCTCAAGTGCATGTTCAACGGACGCGCGCTTTACAAATTTGGGCGCGCTGAGGTCGCAGTCGACGATGGCGGTTACCTGATCCTGAACAATCGACAGCCGTACTCGATCGAGATCGCTTCGCCGACGCGGGTAGAGACATTCGTGCTCTGGTTTCCAGACGGGTGGGCGGAGGAGGTGTTGAGTAGTTTCAATGAGACGCCGGAAATGTTGCTGGCGAATTCGCCTAACGAAACCGGAACACGCGCGTCATTCTTCGAGCGCTACACGCCGCACGACCGAATCGTCTCGCCCAAAGTGCACACTTTGCGCGCCGCGTTCAAAGGCGAGGAAACGATTGAAGACGGTTGGCTAGAGGAAAAGCTGCGAGAATTACTCGCATCGATGCTGGCCAGCCAGCGCTCGCTCAAACACCGGGTCGCCGATTTACCGGCAGTGCGTGCGGCCACACGCGAAGAACTTTGGCGACGCGTGAATCATGCCCGCGATTATCTACACGCGAATTTGGCGGCGCCGATCTCATTGTCCGACGTCGCCGCGGTGGCGTGTCTCTCGCCGTTCCATTTGCTTCGGGTATTTCAAGCGGCGTTTGGTCAAACACCGCATCAGTACCTCAATGGCTGCCGATTGGACCGGGCGAAATTTTTGCTCGAGAAAACACGGATCCCAGTGACCGCGATTTGCTTTGAGTGCGGGTTCAGCAGCCTGGGTTCCTTCAGCGCGTTGTTTCACAAGCGCTGCGGAATGTCGCCGCGGGCGTGGCGGAACCGTCATGGAGTCGTGGCAGAACAAAATAGCAATATTCGAGAAGTATATCTAATGGGCGCGACCTAAGGTCGCGTTCATGAATACATCGCTCACGCGCAAGAAGTTTCTCATTAACGGCGGCATTGCGGTGGCCGGCTTTTTTTGCGGACGCGGAGTATTGCGGGGCCAACCGGGAGCAGCCGCGTCTGTTCCGCCTCCGGCGGCGTCGCCGCCCTCCGCCGATAATGTCCCCGACTTTCCGGAGCACGATCCGCAGATCGATCGTGCAAGGGTGAAGCGATTCGTCGTTGCTGGTCATTTCAATTTGCCGGCAGTGCAAAAAATGCTGGCCGAAGATCCGACCTTGATCAATGGAGCGATCGATTGGGGCAACGGCGATTTCGAAACGGCATTGGGCGGCGCATCGCACATGGGCCGGCGCGATATGGAATTTTTGCGACCTCTCGCTAGTTAACCCAACGATTGTAAATCCATGAAAGATCAAGCGACCGTCTCGTTAGGCGAAATCGGCCAGATTTCCGTGAACGTGCACGACTTGGATCGCGCAGTTGCGTTTTATAAGGACACGCTCGGCATGAAACACCTTTTCAGCGTGTCAGGGCGAATGGCCTTCTTCGATTGCAGCGGCGTCCGGTTGATGTTGGCGATTCCGGAGCGCCCGGACCTGGATCATCCGAGCTCGATTCTTTACTTCAAAGTGACAGACATCGAGCAAGTGCACCAAGCGCTGGTTTCCAGGAAAGTTCATTTCGAAACCAAACCGATGCTGGTTGCGCCGATGGCGACGCAGGATCTTTGGCTGGCTGAGTTTCGAGATTCGGAAAACAACGTTCTCGCCCTGATGTGTGAAAAGCCGCGCTAAATTTGCTGCGTCGTAGCCGGCTTCGCCGATTTATACAGCTCTGTTGCCGAACCTGCACCTACTTGATGTTGATTCCCTTCATCAGCGCTGGTGTGATTAATAAGATCAATTTGTTCATTTTTGATTTTATTTGGAGGGACGCGCTCCGTCGCGTCCGTTGTATGTGGGACGACACGGAGGTCGCCCCTCCATTATTCGTATGCGCGCGGTTTGGCCTTTCGGGGACGTTTCTGGTGTCGGAAATAGCGACGATATTGGCCGGGTGCAATTTTTAGGGCACGCTGAAAAACGTTGCGCATCGAATTGACGTTTCCGAAGCCGCACTCGCCGGCGATCGTTTCCATGCTGTTCGGACTTTCTTCCAGTCGCCGGCGGGCTGCTTCGACTCGCAGGCGCTCAACAAATTTCGCCGGCGTGGTCTTCATTTCCTTGGTGAAGACGCGGGCGAAATTCCGCGGACTCATCGCCACTCGCTGCGCCAGCACGGGAACAGTGAGCGGTTTGTTCAAGTTATCGAGCACCCATAACTCGAGCTCGCGCAAAGGTTTGCGGTCGGTTAATTGCAGGGAAAGCGCGGCGCTGAATTGCGATTGTCCGCCCGGGCGTCGCAAGTAGAGCACGAGATTGCGCGCGACTTGCAGGGCCAGACGCGAACCGTAGTCCTCTTCCACCAGCGCCAATGCCAGGTCCATTCCGGCGGTGACGCCGGCCGATGTGTAGATATTTCCGTCGCGGACAAATATCGGATTGGGATCAACGTCTGCTCGCGGCGCGCGTTTGATCAGAATCTCGCACCAATTCCAATGAGTGGTCGCTTGCCGGCCGTCGAGTAAGCCCGCTCGGGCCAGCAGCATTGCGCCAGTGCAAACTGAACCGACGCGGCGCGTTCGTCGCGCGATTCTTTTCAGCCAACGCACGGCTTTCAGATCGATTTTGTTTTGCTCAATCGCGTCCCCGCCCGCAACGAGCAAGGTGTCGACCTTGCCCCGCACTTCGCGAAATGTTTTGTGCGCGGCAAAACTCAATCCGCAGTTCGCAGTCAGCGATCGGCGTGAAGAAATGCTCGCGACTTCGACGGAGTAAATCGGACGCGCGCCAGGATTTGCTCGGCAATACATGTCCGACCCGCGAGCAAACACCTGCAGCGGTCCGACGAGATCAAGAATCTCGGTTCCCGGTGCAGCGACAAACACGATTCGCCGCGTTGCGCGCGAAGGTGCGCCGTTGTTCTAAAGCACGCGCCTCATTCGGAGAATTCCCGTGGCTGGACAAAGGAATGGCGATTGAGGTCAATCGCCGCTACCTGGAACTTGTCACTCATCACAGGTCACCCGCCACTTGTCACTGCTTGGTAAGTTTGTCCGGCGCGGCGTCGAAAGCTTTTTTGTCGTCATCGGAGCAGAAATAGTAAGTCGTGCCTTTGTAGACAGACTTGGGCGAGATCATTGGATCGACATCCATTCCGCAAACAGGGCAGAGCGGATGTTCGGCCGTAGAAACCGGCGCGGCGGCGTAAACGTTATTCGAATTCGGGTCCATCCAACCTTGCCCTTGGTATTCCATCGTATAGGCAGTTTTCTGTGCGACGTCGCGGCCGTAGTAGCGCTCGACCACGCGGAGCGCGAGATCGATTCCGGAGGAAAGTCCGCCGGCGGTCGCGAGATTTCCGTTTTCAACGAAACGCGCCCCGCGTTTGAGATCGATCTTCGGAAACTGCATCGCGAACGTCCCGAACGCTCCATGAAACGTGGTCGCGCTCTTGCCATCCAGCAGTCCAGTCTTGGCCAAAACAAACGCGCCGGTACAAACCGACATCGTCACATCGGTGTTCTTGGTCGACTGACGGATCCAATCGAGCATTGCTTTGCTCGGTTCGCTTTGCGCTGGAATAACAATCACTTTGGGCACCGGCGCATTCGCGAACGTGTAATCAGGAACGATTTTCATTCCGCCGCCGGCAGTGATAGGTGCGATTTTGTCCGAGACCGTGTAAAGACGAAATGGATGGTCGCCACTCGGCAGCATCACGTCGCGGAAAACCTCCCACGGTCCGCAGAAATCGATCACGACCGCGCCGTCGGAAATGACAAACGCCACCGGAATGGGCGGCGCGGGCTTGAGTGAATTAATGTTGGGACTATTGGTCAGCGCCGCGGCGATAAAAATTGCGACCGGGACCAGCAACGCCAGCATAGTAAGGATTGGCTGCTTCAAGTTTGATCGTGCTTTCATGCACTGATCCTCGATTGATATCGGCATGGCAGCAATGACAACAATCATCAAATTCCTGCCACTGGCGGCCACGCCGACGTTTTTCACGCTGGAGACGCAGCTCCAGCAGTGAAAAACAGTTATTTGTTAATCGTTATTAGTTATCAGGAAATCCGGACACAAATAACCGATAACCAATAATAGATAACCGCGCAGAGACCGTCAGCTTTTGGGTCCGCGCAAAGTCTTCTGCAGCAGCGCTTCGAAACGCGGATCGCCGCGAAGATCGTCGAAGAACGGATCGACTTTGATAAGCGCGATGTCGGGACCAGCGCGATCTCGGTAAGCGCGCTCAAGCCAGTCGATTGCTTTGTCTTTTTCGCCAAGCGCTATGTGCACGAGAGCGAAACTGTAACTGGTTACGTATCGCCGCGTGGCCAGTTGCTGCAGTTGGCCGAGCGTCTTGAGCGCTTCGTCGCGTTGGCCGAGTTTCGCGTGCGCTTGCCCCAGCAGCGCGAGGACGAACGGATCGTCATTTAATTCGGCGGCTTTCTTGTATTCAGCAATCGCCTCAGTGAGCTGTCCTTTAAATTGAAGGACCTCGCCGAGATAGTAGTGCGCCAGATAAAAGCGGGAATCCATTTCCAAAGTCTTGCGAGCTTGTCCCTCCGCTTCGTTGTAACGACGCGCATCAAAATAAATCCAGCCGAGATCTGCGTTGTTAATCAACGAGAGCGGATCGAGCTCGACCGCGCGCTTTCCTTCCGTAATGGCCCGATCGAATTGGCCGAGAGCCAGCAGCGGCCCACCTCCATACCAATGATGCGCGGTGGCATAATTTGGATCTAACGCGAGAGCACGTCCGAATTCCCTGGTTGAGCCCGCAAAATCCAAATCATAGAACAACAGAAATTGCCCAAGCGATGTGTGCGCTTCGGCTAACGTATCGTCAAGTTCGAGCGCCTTCCGGGCCGCGGCGCCGGCTTGGGGAAATGACTCCGATGGAGACGCAGCACCGTATGGTTGCAGAAGCAGATAGGAATCAGCCAGACCGACGTACGCCAGCGCAAAGTTGGGATCTTTTGCGATGGCTTGATTGAAATATTCGATCGACTTGCGCAAGTCTGCTCCCGTCCGTTTGTTCCAAAAAAATCTGCCTTTGAGATAAAGCTCATAAGCTTCCGGATTCACCGTTGGTGTTTTCGCGATCGAGCTTTTCTCCGAACCAGTGAGCCTTGCTTGCAACGTCTCGGCGATCGTTTTCGCAATCTCGCTTTCGACCGCGAAGATGTCGGTAAGCTTCCGATCGTACGTGTCGGCCCAAAGGTGCACGTCGGTCAGCGCGTTAATGAGCTGCACATTCACGCGGACGTGGTCATTAGCTTTCTGCACGCTGCCTTCCAAAATGTGGGCCACTCCAAGTTGCTTCGCGATCTGCGGAAGATTGTCCGGCGCACTTTTGAAGTGCTGCGTCGATGTGCGTGAAATCACTTTGAGGTCGGCGACCTTGGCCAAGCGCGTCAGGATTTCGTCCTGCACACCTTCACAAAAGTAAGCGTTGTCGGGATCGCGACTGAGGTTGTTGAATGGCAACACCGCGATCGATTTGTTAGGAGTCACTGTAGCCGCCTCGGTGCGAGCCGCACTGGCATCCTGTCGAGGCGTGATTGTCGATCTTGGCCGCACGAGTTGATACACAAACAGACCGGCCGCGACCACCGCGAGCGCGATCGTTACCGCCACAATCTTTCGCCCGGTGCGTCGCGCAATCGATTTGGTCGGCTCGATCTCGGATTCGAGTTTGATTCCTTCCGGCGTAATCTCAAACGCCCACGAAAAAGTCAGCGCCACCGGAAAGCCGAAGATGATGACGATAATAAAAATCTTCATCACCCATGGCGGCGCGTCGAAAGCCGGTAAGAAAATCGACGCCGCTTGGATCAAGAGCCAGGCGACGACCGCATAGGCAACCGCCACTTTGTAAACGTTGCGCCGCTTCAGTTCGGCGAAGAAATTGTCGATCTTCACTATTTCCGTTTCGCGCTCACGGAGGGAAATTCATTTTCATATAGAGCGCTTGGAAACGGGGATTCGAACGCAACGGTTCGTACATCGGTTCCACCTTGAGCCAGGCCAACCACCAGGAGCGCTCTTGGTAGGCCTTCTCAAGCCAGTCCATAGCTTTGTCGTCGTCGCGCAGCCCCAGATAAACCACTGCCTGACAAAAAGGAGTAACGAAACGGCGACCGGCGAGCTGATTCAATTCATTGAGGATTTGCGTCGCCTTGTCTTTTTGGCCCTGCCTGGCGTAAGCATATCCAAGGAACGCAGTAATGAACGGCTGCGTTTCCATGCTCTGAGCCACGCGAAATTCCTCAATCGCCTTCGCATAGTTGGTTCCACGGTGGATTTCAATCCATCCCAAAACGAAATGAGGAAGGAAGGAGCTGGGATCGAGTTCCATCGCTTTGTGGCCCTGCGCGATCGCCTTGTCATAATCCTTTTTCAATGTGTAAGGGAGGTTGAGATCCAAGGTCATAACTCCTGAGAGCGGATCGAGTTCGACACCGCGCTGGAATTCCTTAAGCGCTTCATCCAAGCGTCCCACGCAAACCAGCAGCCAGCCATACTGCCAGTGAGCGGCGGCGTAATTTGCTTTTAGTTGAATCGCGCGTTGAAATTCCGCTTCCGCCTCCAGCCATTCATACTCGACCTGGTATTTCACGACAGCTAAGGCTACGTGCGGTTCCGCCAATGAGTCGTCCAATTCCAGTGCATGTTGCGCGGCGGCTTTCGCTTTTGCTTTAGCTTCGTTAGGCGAAATAGTGACGTCGGCCGCACTCCAATAGGTGTCGGCCATTCCGGCCCAGGCCAGCGCAAGGTTCGGATCGATCTCCTTAGCGCGGTTGAAGTGCTGCAAAGCCTCGTCGTAGCCTCTTTCGGTTTGGCGAAGCCAGGCCTGACGGCCCAGGAGGTATTCTTCGAAGGCGGCCGGGTTGACCGTGCGGGCACTGCTCAGCCGCGATGATTCCTCCGGCGACACCGTCACCCGAATTTCGCGCGCGATCGCTTCCACCACTTCATTGCGCATCTTGAAGATGTTGGTCAGATCGCGCTCAAACTTCTTCGCCCACAGGTGGCGATCGTTGCGCGCATCGATCAATTGCACGTTGACGGTGACTTCATTTCCATCACGCAGCACTGAACCCTCCACGATTGCATCGGCATGCAGTTCTTGTCCGATCTCTGGCGTTGACTTTGTCGAGCCTTTAAACTTCAGAGCCGATTGGTGCGATTTCACCGTAAGCGCTCCGATCCCGCTCAGCTCTGTCGTCAACAAATCAGTCATTCCGTCCGCAAAATAGTCCTGGCTAGTGTCTGCCGAGTAATTTTTAAAGGGCAACACCGCGAGCGATGTGATATGCGAAGTAGTGGGAGACGAAGTCGCAGTTCTGCGCGGTAAGGTCGTCCACCACCAGCCAACGCCGACAGTTACCAAAACGAGAATAGCGACCCACAACAGTTTCGAGCCTGGTAAGGCAACGCTGCTTTTTCTGACTTCTGATCTTTGACCTGTGATCTCTGACGTCCGCTGTTCCCAAGGCAGGACGATGCGAAACAAATCCATCGGCACCGAAATATTTTTCAGTTCGGTAGGAGCTAGTTTTTCGAAGCGCATTTCGAGCGCGTTACGTATTTGCCGTTCGACATCCATTGACACACAAATCCCGCCCGCGCCCGCCAGCCTTTCGATGCGAGAAGCGATGTTGACGCCATCGCCGTAAACGTCACCGCCCCGATGCACCACGTCGCCAATATGAACGCCGATGCGGACCTCAATACGTCGATCGTTAGGCACATCGTGATTGCGTTTGGAAAGCGCGCGCTGAATTTCGATCGCGCACTGCGCGGCTTCCAGTGCGCTGTTGAACTCGACTAGAAAACCATCGCCGATTGTTTTGATCTCGGTGCCGTGGAACCCCGGGAAAATTCCGCGCAACAGTTGCCGATGTTCCTCCAACAATTCTAGCGCAAGCTGGTCGTTGCGTTGCGAGAGCGCGCTGTAACCAACCATGTCGGTGAACATGATCGCGGCGAGTTTGCGTTGTTCGCTCGCGCTCATCGCTTTTCGCCGACAACCTTTTGCACGAGCGCTTCGAAACGCGGATCGCCGCGCAAGTCGTCGAAGAATGGATCTACCTTGATGAGAGCAATGTAGAATCCGGCATCGTCGTAGCCACGCTCCAATTCATCGATGGCCTGCGCTTTGTTGCCTAACGCCGTCAGAACAATCGCCAAACCATAAGGCGAGACGTATTGTGATTTTGCCTGTTCCCTTATGCCGGCGAGAACCTTTTGCGCCTCGTCCGTTTTTCCTTGGCGGGCATACGCCTGGCTCAACATGGCAAGCGAGTACTGATCATCGTTGTTTAGGTCGGCTGATTTATGAAATTCCGCGATCGCCTCAGCGAGCCTGCCTTTAAATTGCAAGGCTCCCCCGAGATAGTAATGGGTCAACGGGAAACGCGGATCCATTTCCAAAGTCTTGCGAGCTTGCGCTTCCGCTTCGTCGTAGCGACGCGCATTAAAATAGACCCAGCAGAAATCCGCATTAATGATCAAAGAGAGCGGATCGAGCTCGATCGCACGTTTTCCTTCCGCAATCGCGCGAGCAGAGTCACCGATTGCCATGAGCGGAAGTGCAAGCCAATGGTGCGCCGTCGCGTAATTCGGATTTAACTGAATCGCGCGCTCCAATTCGCTAATCGCGCGGTAGGGGTCGAGTTCGAGGGTGGCAAGCAATCCCGATGATGCGTGAGCCTGGGCCAGCGAATCATCCAGCTCGAGCGCTTTCTTTAGAGCCGCTTTGCCCGGAGTAATTGATTCCTTCGGAGACGTCGTGCCGTAGGCTGAAAGAAGCAGATTAGAATCGGCCAGGCCGACATAAGCGAGCGGGTAGCCAGGATCCTTCGCAATCGCTTGATCGTAATACTCGATCGATTTGCGCAAGTCCGCGCCGGTCCGCTTCTCGGCGAAAAATTTTCCTCGGAGGTAAAGCTCGTAAGCTTCCGGATTCACCGTCGGTGTTTTCGCGATCGAGCTTTTCTCCGAACCACTGAGCCTTGCCTGCAACGTCTCCGCAATTGTTTTCGCAATCTCACTCTCGACCGCAAAGATATCGGTTAACTTGCGATCGTAAGTATCGGCCCAAAGATGCGCGTCGGTGAGCGCATTAATTAACTGCACGTTCACCCGGACTTGATCGCTGGCCTTCTGCACGCTGCCTTCCAAAATGTGCGCGACGCCAAGTTGCTTCGCGATCGCGGGTAAATCTTCCGGCGCGCTTTTGAAATGAGATGTCGATGTTCGCGAAATCACTTTCAAATCGGCGACCTTGGCCAGCCGCGTCAGGATTTCATCCTGTACGCCTTCCGCAAAGTAAGCGTTATCGGGATCGCGACTGAGATTATCAAAGGGCAATACCGCAATTGATTTGTTCGAAATCCCGGAAGACGAAGCTGTTTTGTTTTCCGCGCTGTAGCGACCTAGAAAAAATAATCCGATCGACACAAGAGCACCGATAATGACAACAAAAATCCAGGTGTGTTTTTTTGGTTGTCGTGCCGCGGCTGCAAGATCGACATCTTCCGCGCGCTTAATTCCCTGCGGCGTTAGCTCGAACATCCACGCCAGAATCAGCGCAATCGGCAAACCGATGATGATCAGCAAAACGATCAGCCGAATGATCCAGTTCGGAACATCGAACACCGGAAAGACCTGCGCGATTCCTTGAGAAAGCGCCCAACCGGCTACGATGTACGCGACCGCAACCTTGTAGACATTGCGCCGTTTCAGCTCCACGAAGAAGTTCTTCGGGTTCATGGCGATGGCGTGCTCGATTCCTGCGCTGGAACAATTTTCCCTACGAGCGCTTGGAACCGCGGATCGCCGCGCAACGGGTCAAGCTGGGGATCAACTTTAATAAAAGAAATGGAAATCTCCTTGTCTTGGTAGCTTCGCTCAAGCCAGTCTATTGCCTGCTCCTTTTGACCCAGGCGAAGATGAACCATAGCGAGGCCGTAAGCGGAAACGTCGCCGTTTCGGCGCTTTAAGTCTTCAAGCTGACCGAGCAGCTGTAATGCTTTCTCCTGTTCGTCTCGCAACACATAAGCGTACGCCAGCAAGGTGGAATCGCCGTGCCCATAAGCTTTCTCGAGCTCATGGGTTTTTTCGTATTCCCTAATCGCTCCCGCGGAATCGCCACTTAACTCTAAAGCTGGTCCAAGAAAGCGGTGTGTTAGGCTAAAGTTCGGGTCTAACTCCGTGGTTTTACGAAGTTGAGCGATTGCTTCGGGATAACGCCGCGCGAGAACGTAGCAACGGCCGAAGCTCGCGTTCATGATCACGGAAACTGGATCCAGCTCGACTGCGCGCTTCATCTCAGCGATGGCTTGATCGAACCGGCCCCGCGGTGCAAGGACGCGAAAGCCAAGAAAGTAGTGAGCAGCTGCGGAGTTTGGATTGAGCTCAAGCGCGCGTTCAAATTCGTGCTTCGCCGCTTTTAAATTGCGGCCGGCCTCACTCAAGACCAAGCCAAGTGAGACATACGCTTCGGCCAGGTTCTTATCGAGAGCGAGGGCTTTGTCCGCGGCTGCTCTGGCTTTGGGAAACACCTCAGCGGAGGATTCGCGGAAAAAGGCCAATACCACGTAGCTGTCAGCCAGTCCGGCGTATGCCAGAGCGTAATTTGGATCCTTTGCAAGCGCCTGGTTAAAGTAGTCGATCGCTCGTTTGAGATCGTCAGGGGTTCGTTTTCCAAAGAAATAGCGGCCCTTAAGATAAAGATCATGGGCCTCACTGTTTTCAGTAGGTCGCGCTGCAATTGCACTCTGCTCCGTTCCGCTGAGCTTCGCCTGCAAAGTGTCGGCGATCGCCTTGGCCACGTCACTCTCGACACTGAAAATATCCGTTAACTTCCGATCATAAGTGTCCGCCCATAGATGTGTGTCCGTCGCCGCTTTGATCAATTGCACATTGACCCGGACCTGATCGCCGAGTTTTTGCACACTGCCTTCCAGAATGTTCGCCACGCCAAGCTGCTTGGCGATTTCAGAAAGATTGCCGGGCTTACTGTGGTATTGCTGCGTAGAAGTGCGCGAGATGACTTTCAGATCGGCGACTTTCGCCAATCGCGTCAGGATTTCTTCCTGTATGCCATCAGCAAAATAGGCATTCGATTTGTCTTCGCTCAAATTTTCAAACGGCAGCACCGCAATCGATTTCTCTGTGGATGCCCACGCTTCCTTTTGTTTCGGCGCGGTGTAACGACCAACGAAGAATAATCCGACAGAGATAGCGACTCCGGCTACAACGACATAAATCCAAGCGCGACCACGCGAAGACGATGATGTCGATCTTGCATCCGCGTCTTGAGTTCGCTTGATTCCTTCCGGCGTTAGCTCAAACGCCCACGCAATGATTAAGGCAAAGGGAAACCCAATCACGATAAGCAGGACGATCAGTCGCAGCGCCCAGTTGGGAACATCAAATATCGGAAAAACCTGTGAAACACCTTCCGCAATCGCCCAGCCTGTGACAGCATACGCAATCGCAACTTTGTAAACATTGCGCCGCTTCAGCTCGCGGAAGAAAGTGTCGATCTTCATACATTCGAGCCAAAAACTTTTTGGACCAGCGCGTGAAACCGCGGCTCGTGGCGTACGCCATCATAAATCGGATCGACCTTTAGCAACCAACAGGCGCTTTCCTGGTTCTCATAAGCTACGTCTAGCCAATCCAAAGCTTTCTCTTTTTCGCCGAGCCCGAGGTAAATCGCCGCGAACGCCGAAGAATTGACGTATTGCCTTTTCGCCATCTCTTCGAGTTCGCGCAACATCTGCTCAGCTTTCGGTCGTTCTCCAGAAATGGCATAAGCGTAACCGAGGAGTCCCTGATACCACGCACCGGTCACCATTATTTTACTTCGTTGAAATTCTGCGATTGCGCCGGTCGTGTCGCCTTTCCACAGGAGGCAACAGCCTAACAAATGACGGCCCATCGTCGAAGCGGTATCCAGCTCCAGCGTCTTTTTGATTTGGACAATTGCCTCGTCGTATCGGCGTGCGTGATACAGGAAGTAAGCCAAAGCAGATTGAAAGAACGAATTCAGCGGATCGAGTTCGATCGCTTTCTTGTCTTTCGTGATCGCCTCGTCTAACCGACCAGCGCCGCACAGAAACCATGCATATATTTCATACGCCCATGCCAAATTAGGATTTAGTTCGATGGCGCGATCGAATTCAATCTGGGCGCTCTGCCAATCAAAAGCGCCACCGAGAGCGCAGGCAAAGGAAAGGTGCGCCTCCGGCAGTTCCGGGTCGAGCTCCAGCGCTTTTTGCGCGAACTCCTTCTCTTTAACTACCGCTTCTTTGCTCGGCATCACGACGCCTCCCATATAGGCGTAGGTGTCGGCAAGGCCGCAATAGGCCAAAGCATAGTTGGGATCGAGCTTCAGCGCCTGCTCGTAATAGCGGATCGAGCTGGTCCAGCCGGCTTCGCTGTATTTGCCAAACTCGTAGCGTCCCAGCAAGTAGAGCCGATGAGCCTCCGGATTCTCGGTCGGCTTCTTCGCCAAAGCACGTGCCGCTTCGACACCTAACTTGATTTGCAGGGCTTCGACAACGCGCTGGGCCACGTTGCTCTGAAATGTAAAAATATCTTTCACGTCGCCATCGTAATCCTTCGACCACAGATGATAACCGTCACTCACGTTGATGAGTTGAGCGGTGACGCGCAGTTTATCGCCGGCTTTGCGAACGCTTCCTTCTAACACTGTATCCACATGCAGCTGATCACCGACTGTCCGGAAAATATCCGCTTCGGTTTTGCCCTTGAAGGCGAAACAAGATGTCCGTCCCGGCACGCGCAGCCCTGGTACCCTGGCCAGCGCGTTAATTAGTTCCTCGGTCATCCCATCGCTCAAATACTCGTCATGTTTGTCTGCGCTCAGGTTGACGAACGGCAGCACCGCGACGGATTTGGCTGGCGCAGCGCCCGGCGCTGGTTGTCCCTTCGCTTTTGCCGTCACCGCCCCGCTCCGACTCGGCGAGTGGGACGAGTAATCGTCCTCAGGAATCGAGAGCCCTGCCTTGCGCAAGCCTTCGAGAATGGGATCCATCAGGCCGCTCGCAAAGTGCCAGGTCCAGACGTTCGACCGCGCGTGCGCGGCAAACTCGGGATCGAGGGCCAAAAGATCCCGGACCGCGGCCTTAGCTTCGGCGCGCCGCCCAAGGTGTCCGCACGCCGACGCCATCACGAGGAATGGCCAAAAAAGCCCGGGAACGTCCACTCGGTTCGCGCATTCAAGCGCCTGCTCGTACTCGCCGTTGTGAAAGTGATTCCAGAGTGGAGCGAAATGCATCCAGCCCGCATGATTGGCGTTGAGTTCCATCGCGCGGCGCACAATTGCAGTGCCGCGCTCAAACTCGCCGGTGTGCACGATCTGTAATCCCAGAATCCCGAGCGCGTCAGTGTTGAGCGGATTGAGGGCCATCGCGCGCTCGGCCGTCGGACCAAATGCAGCGAGGTCCTGGCGGAAGAAATGCGTTTGCGCCAGCGCCACCATTGCGAATTGGTTCGCCCGATCCAACTCGACCGCACGCCGGGCTGCAGCCAGAGCGCGATCGAGAGAGGTCGCGTTGTCTTGCCAGCCAAAAGCGTATTCGTCGACGTAGATTTGCGCGAGGCAGGCCCATAAATCGGAAGGCGGGTTGTCCGACTTCGCCGCGCGTTCGAGCCGACTCCGAAGGGCGCCATGAGAAGTGGGCGTGATTTGCTCCCGATATGCGAAGTATTGGAACTGCCATTCCGCCGGAGTCAGATCGCTATCGTCTTTCTTCTTACTTGCCTGTCTCATCGAATGAACCAGAACGCCGTAGCTATCCGCCACGGTCGCGACAATGCGGGCAGTAATATCATCTTGCGCGTCAAAGATGGTCGAAGCTTGTAGGTTGGGATTATAAGTCTCGGCCCAAAGCTGAGTCCCGGTCTCGGCATCGACTAACTGTGCGGTTAGGCGAATACCCGATCCTCCTTTGCGAATGCTTCCCTGCAGGACGTAGCGCGCGCTAGGTTTGTCACCGCCCGCCTTCTCGCTCGTGACAACTGAGAGGTAACTGAACCGCGAAAGCCCGGTCGTGATTTCCTCCCGGAGACCATCGGCGAACGACTCCATCTCTGCATCGCCGGCAACCCTGAACGGAAGCACGGCGATCCATTGCTCTTCGCCGCGCGCTGCAACTGACGGCGCCGCGCGCCCTTTTGGCTTGCGAAATTTCTCCGGCAACTCCGGATTACCAGCTTCAGCACCGTAAAGATTCAGGAGTGAGATGCGGACACCGTGTTTTACTTCGCATTCGCCCAGTTCGTGCAGAAGCGAACGCCATTGCGGGTAATGCTCCAAGTCGTCAGCGACACGTTTGGAAACAAGGATGTGTCCGGCATCGCCGCAATCCATCACCCGTTGCGCCATGTTAATCCCAGCGCCGGCGATATTCGATTGCTCGTTAAGATCGACAATTTCATTCACCGGCCCGCTGTGAATTCCCATGCGCACGCGAAGTTCGGGATGATTTTTCAGTTCCTTGCTAATTTCCAGCGCGCACAACGCGGGCGCTTCCGGACTGGTGCGAAAAACCAGCGCGCCGCCGTCGCCGGTCGATAACCGCAGCAGTTTGCCCTCCGTTTCGGCCAGGCGGAACTGTTCCGTTCCGCGCACAATCTCCTTTAACTTTTGAATCTGCTCACTCTGCTCGTTGATCAGCAGTTTCGAGTAGCCGACGATGTCGATGAACAACACGTGACCGATCTCGAACTTTAAATCCGATGCGGGTTCCGCAGGCATAAAACGTCAGCTTTATTCTACTATTCGCATCTTTGCTATTTATCGTTCGGCCAAAAAAAATCAGGAATCCAAGAAATCAGGGAAAGAATGTTCTGACAGGATTATGCTAGCGCAATATTGCCGACGAGTTTCTAAAGCTTCATCTCGCGAAAGCTTTTTGCACTAGCGCTTCGAAACGGGGATCACCGTGCAATGGATCGAGGATCGGGTTCACTTTGACTTGAAGCGCAAACCAGTTGCGTTCTTCCACCGTCTTTGCCAGCCAGGCGAACGCCTGTTCGTTGTCCCCCAATCGCAGATAGGCCATAAGGTAATGCCACGCCGCAACGTAGTCGCCACGCGCGGTTTTCTCTTGCAATCGCTCCAGTTGTTTTTGGGCGAGAGCGCGGACAGCGGCTTCGAATCCCGCTGCGGCGAAAGTTTGTTCGAGAATCTTCGCTTGCTCGGCTTCACCACTCAAATTTAAAGCAGCGGTCCACTGGGTGACGGCTTCGCTGGTCAGTCCTTTCTTTTCGCAAGCGTCACCCAAATATTCATGTGCGGCCGCGTATGCCGGATGGAGGTCCAGGGTTCTGGCAAACTCAGTCATTGCGCGGTCATAGTCGCGCAGGAAAAAGAAGATTCTTGCATGTTGCAGATTCTGGCCGGGAAAGAACGGATCAAGCTGGCGGGCATGGTCCATTTGGGTGAGCCCTTCTTCAGTGCGTCCGAACAACACAAGGCAAATACCATAGTGATGTCGCATATCCGCAAAGCTCGGATTCAATTCCAGGCCCTGCCGAAACGCGCGCTCGGCTGCGGGCCAGTCGCGCTTGTAATATAGCTCGACCCCCGCGAGGAGATGATAATTTTCCGCCAACGTATCATCCAATGTCAGCGCTTTCTTAAGTGCGCTCTCGGCCTTCGGCCAATTCTCGTCGGGCGGCAAAATGCCGTGGGCCGCGCCGAAGGCATGATAAGAACCAAGGCCCGCATGAGCAGGTGCATAAGATGGATCGAGCTCGACTGCTCGCTGAAAATAATCGCGGACCCGTTCGTATCCCGGCGCAAAAAAATTCCTCCAATGATATAAGCCTTTCAAATAAAACTGATGCGCCTCAGTGTTTTCCGTCGGCTGCGAAGAGATCGCACGCCGCTCGGCGCCGGTCAGTTTCGCTTGCAACGCATCGGCAATTTTCGCGGCGATGTCGCTTTCGACGGCGAAAATATCGGTCAACTTACGATCGTATCTTTCCGCCCAAAGATGCGAATCACTCTCGGCATCGATCAATTGAACATGGACGCGCACCTGGTCGCCAGCTTTCCGCACACCGCCCTCCAGGATATTCGCGACGCCGAGTTGCCTGGCGATGTGCGAAATGTCCTCGGGTGAATTCTTGAATCGTTGCGTCGATGTGCGGGAGATGACCTTCAGGTCGCCGATTCTCGAGAGTCTGGTCAGGATTTCCTCTTGAATGCCGTCGGCAAAGTAAGCATTCGCTTTGTCTTCGCTTAGATTTTCAAACGGCAG
>Ga0070698_100001216_pt1 | contig 28652 bp, 21 predicted proteins | sample KBSK1502metaG_FD_65477 | JGI IMG/M metagenome (GOLD analysis project Ga0070698, IMG submission 65477) | Corn, switchgrass and miscanthus rhizosphere microbial communities from Kellogg Biological Station, Michigan, USA - KBS K1-50-2 metaG | ecosystem: Host-associated > Plants > Roots >...
CACATCGTCGGCAAATCGGTGGTGGCGGTGCGACAGCATCGCGCGTTTGGCAATGTCGATCTTCGTCTCGGATTCATCATGGCCATCGGCACCATTGCCGGCGCGGAGATCGGCGCGCAGTTGATTCAAATGCTGAAACGCGCGGGCAACGTCAACCTGGTCGTTAGCATCGTCTCCATTGCCGTTTACGTCAGCATCTCCACCTTCATGATTTGGGAGAGCCGCAAAACTTTGCGCTCGAAAAACCGTGGCACTGTTGCGCCACCGACAGCGACAACAAGAAAACATGACCCCTCATCTTTCGAACATGTCACGCGAAGTATTCAGCGGTTGAACATTCCGCCGATGATCAAGCTGCCCGCATCGGGGGTGACGATTTCGCTCTGGATTATTCTTCTCGTCGCGTTCATCGGCGGATTGTTCAGCGGATTTCTGGGCGGCGGTGCCGGCTACATCCGCATGCCGTCGATGGTTTATGTCCTCGGGATACCGACCCATCTCGCCGTTGGCACCGATTTGTTCGAGATCATTATTTCAGCGAGTTATGGAACCTTTAGCCATGCGGTTAAAGGTAATGTCGACATTCTGATTGCGCTGGTTATGCACACCGGCGCCGCTGTCGGCGCGCAGATCGGCGCCATTTGCACTCAATATTTCGCCGGCCCGAAGATTCGACTCGCCTTCGTTCCGCTTCCGCTCATCGGGGCAGCGATCGTGATTTACACCCTGATGACCGGCCACAAATTCTAATTTCGCCATGAGAATTTTGATTTGCAGCGATGGAATGCCGGCCGCCGACAGCGCAACGCGGTTGGGCGCATTATTGGCAGGACCGCTTCACGCCGACACAACGCTTCTTGGCATCGCCGAAAAATCTCATGACGAAGCATCGCTGCGCGGAGCGCTTGAGAAACAAGCCGAATGGCTGCGTCAAAAAAATGTTTCTCCGCAAATCGCGGTCGGCGCGGGCGATCCGGTCCGGCAGATCGTGAATGAAACAGCCAAGGCCAAATACGACCTGGTGATAATAGGCGCGCGGAAAACCGGATCAACCGGCCCGCATTGGCGTTCCGAAAAAACTTACGAAGTGATTAAATCGATTTCGCCGCCGGTCTTGGTCGCGATGGGAGAGTGGGCCCAACTGAAACGTTTTCTCGTTTGCACTGGCGGAAAGGAATTCATCGAAGAAGCCGTTCAATTGACGGGAAAACTCGCGTCCGCGGTCGGCGCTTCGGTGACTTTGCTCCATGTTATGGCGGAGCCGCCCGCCATTTATGCCGATCTGGTGCGACTCGAAGAGGACGTGACTCGTTTGCTCGAATCGAATTCGGAACTGGGAATCAATCTCCGCAATCAGAAACAAGACCTCGAAAAAGTCGGCGTTCCGACGGAGGTGCACGTCCGCCACGGAATCGTGGTCGATCAGGTTTTCACCGAAGTTCGCAAGAGTAATTACGATTTGATCGTGACCGGTTCCTCGCAAGCGCGCGGCATGCTCCGTCACTACATAATGGGCGATCTCACCCGCAGCATTTTGAATCACGCCAATTGTCCGGTCCTGGTTGCGCGGGCCGGGGCCGCGACGGGACCTCGCGGTTTTTTTCGTTCAATCCGCCGCGCGTTTACGACGAAACGACCTGTGCTGACTAAAAGCCGCGACACGACGCCGGTCTAAACGACCGCGCGCAATTGATCGATCGAAATTTCGCCGCGCATCAACGCTTCGCCGACCAGAATCGCGTCCACGCCGCATGCTTTCATCCTGGCGACATCTTGCGGCGTCTTGATTCCGCTTTCGCTGACCAAAACAATTTCATCCGGCACATAGCGGCAAAGTTCTTCCGTGACCGCAAGATCGACATCGAAGGTCGCGAGGTTGCGATTATTGATTCCAATAATTTTCGCCCCAGCATCGAGCGCGCGATTTAGTTCTTCGCGCGTATGCACCTCCGCCAGCGCATCGAGTTGATACCCCGCCGTCGCGTGCAACAGCTCAATGAGTTGTTTTTGTTCGAGTGCCGCGACGATTAACAGGATCGCGTCGGCGCCAATGGCCGCTGATTCGGCGATTTGAATTTCATCCAAGATGAAATCTTTTCGCAGCAGCGGAACGGAAACAGCCCTGCGCGCATCGGTCAGGTCTTGCAGTTTTCCTTGAAAGAATTTGGTGTCGGTCAAGACCGAAATCGCGTTCGCACCGGCGCGCTCGTAATTTTTTGCGGTCTTCACCGGTTCGAATGATTTCGCGATCACGCCCGCTGACGGCGACGCCTTTTTTATCTCAGCAATCACCGCGACTCTTTCATCCGCCAGTTGCAGCGCCGATCGAAAATCGCGAAAATCCGTTCGCGACCGCGCTTGTCGATCCAATTCTTTCGCGCGCGACCGAAGCTCTTTAACTTCGTGGCGTTTAACGCGCAGAATTTCTTCGAGCCGATTCATGCCTTCGAGAAGCGTTCACAGAGGGCTTATTGTAATGCAAACTGGCAATCACTTTTTCGCAACCAAGAGGCCGAAAGCCATCGCTCCCTCGGCATAAGCTTGTTTCATTAAAGGGAACGATTGGACGAAACGGCGAGTGGAGGCGCTGGTGAAACGCAGGAGATACCGGATTGGCGGACGGTTAGCCATTTTTGTGCACTGTTCCCAGGTGCGCTCTATGTATCGGGTGATGTCTTCGGCCACCTCTACGGTGAGACCGGCATCTTGCATCCACTCTTTGTAATCACTGAGACCATCCAAACTCGCACTCAGCATCGCCTCTCCGATTGTCGCCACCAGTTTTTGTTCGGCGTCGGATATTGGTGGTCCATCCCGTCGCAACCAGGCACAGACAGCAAGAATCCCACCCGGTTTCAACGCGGATGCGCACCGTTCGAAAAACCCTTTCTTGTCTCGAAAGTGTTCGCTACTTTCCATAATCCAAACCATATCTATGCTCTCGGGCTGTGGCTGCCATTGATTGGCGTCCTGCACTTCAAACTGAACGTGATCACTTAGACTTAGTCTCCTCGCCCTCTTGTTCGCCATCCTGGCTTGCACTGGACTGATGGTCAGGCCAGTAACCTTGCAATCGAAACGATCAGCCAGCCAAAAGGCAGAGCCTCCCAGACCGCAGCCAATGTCGAGCACGCAAGCACCACGCGGGACTTGAGCCCGCTCCGCCAGGCGTTCCATCAATCTCACTTGGGCTTGGGCTGATGAAAGATCAGCGTCCCAGTATCCATGATGCAAATGTTCTCCCCAGAAGAGCCGGTAAAGAAAAGACAATCGATCGTAATGCTTACGGATCTCGCCGATACCGACATGAAACTGTGGTGAAGCAGACATATTTGGGATTTGCGAAATTAGTCGTTCAGGGTGCCACCGCCGTCAGCCGGTTTAATTCGAGCGAATAAAGTTGGTTATCAGGAAAACGGTTGTGTAATTCAGTCAGGATTGCGCGAGCTTTTTCCGGGTGATTGTCCCGCAGGGCGGCCACACCCAGCAACAGTTTCGCAAAGGGCTCCAGATAGTATCCGTGAAGAGCAGTCTTCTCTAACTCTTCTAACCCTTTCTCCCGATCAACTTCAGAACCGGTTAGGCGAAGCAAAAAGCGTAACGCCACCGGCTTCAGGCTAAGTAAATAATTCTCAACTCCGGGTCCCAGATAAGCATCAAAGGCCTCTGGATCTAGGGCCAAGAGTTTGTTCGCGTAAACGCGACCTGATTTTGTATAGCTCAAAGCTCTGAAACCTTGGCCGTTGATCAGCGCGACGTAATCCGCCCGAAGCCCGTGGGTGAGCGTTTTAACAAAGAGCGCGCGCGCGTCGGCGCTCGATTTTTCGAGAGCTGAATCGGCCAGACGATCCGCCTGGTCGATTCGCTCCAAGAAAAAGACTTTCACCTGAGCGTCTGGAGTGAGCGTCTTTCGATTTTTGAATTGGTTATCGTTTACAAAAAGCTCGGATTCCAGCACTCCCAGGCGGGCCAGTTCGGAAAACAAATACGCTGCGGCATCCGAGGCCGGCCCAAGGCAATCGTCCGGGTGAGCCTCCTGCCAATGCTTCAATGTCTGGTGCGCTTCTTCGAACTTTAAATCGTACATTTGCAACCAGGCGGAATAAACCCCCTCCGATTTCAGGTTGGACTCGCCTGCTACGACCGATCCGATCGAAACAACCAAAATGAGAAGAGGGTTAACGGCGACGCGCATGTTGCTAAGTCGCGTAAGAATAAATCCGCCTCAAGTCACGCTCACAATTTTCGCAATCTCGGCCGGCTCGAATGATTTTCGCAACACCCGGCTGACAACCACGCTTTTTTGACCTCGGCAATGGCCGCGGGTTTTTCGTCCGCCAGTTGCAGCGTCGATCGAAAATCGCGAAAGTCCGTCTGCATTCTTGCCTCTCTACCCAACTTTGCGTCCCGCGATCGCAAACGCTTTATTTTTGCGCGTTTAATCCGCAGAATTTCTTCGAGGCGATTCACTCTAACAGAAACATAGCCTTCCAGGCTGTGCGGCCAACCCGCATCCTACCTGTTGAATCGAAGAAAAATCCGGACAGAAGATAACGAAGAGAACCAAGCTTTTAATCCACGAAACACGCCAAATACACGAAAGGATTTTGGGTTAACAACAATTATTCTCTGAATTTTAGCGTCTTTTCGCGTGTTTCGTGGGCAAGAGCCGCTTGAGTCGGGTGCCAACGGATGTAATCTTTGCCGCTCACGCGCCGACGTAGCTCAGCTGGTAGAGCAACGGTTTCGTAAACCGTAGGTCACCGGTTCAATCCCGGTCGTCGGCTCCAGTTTTCTACAACTGTGGCCGCGCTTTGTGCCAGTCGGTGCTTTGTTCGTAGGCGTGCGCGATTTGAAAGATCCGTGCTTCGTCGAGTGCTTTGCCTAAGATTTGCAATCCGATTGGAAGTTGACTGCCGTTCACTTTTGCCAGACCGCACGGTACGCTGATTCCGCAAATGCCGGCGAGATTGCCGGTATTGGTGAAGATGTCGGCCAGATACATTGCTAGCGGATCGGAGGTGCGCTCGCCAAGTTTGAAAGCCGGTACCGGCGAGGTCGGAGACACGAGTGCATCGACTTTTTCAAATGCTTTGACGAAATCCTGGCGGATCAGCTCACGGACTTTTTGCGCGCGGACGTAATAGGCGTCGTAATAACCGGAACTCAAAACATAGGTGCCAAGAATGATCCGACGTTTTACTTCGGCGCCGAATCCTTCCTCGCGCGTCCGGCCGTAATGATCAAGCAGGTCCTTTGGATCTTTAGCGCGATATCCGTAACGCACGCCATCGAAGCGAGCGAGGTTCGCGGACGCTTCTGCGGTCGCGAGGAAGTAATAAACTGCGATGCCATAATCGGTGTGGGGCAGACTAACATCGACAATCTCCGCGCCGAGCGACTGCAATTGCTTGAGCGCGGTGTCGACCGCCGATTTCACCTGCGGATCGATTCCTTCGATCATGTACTCCTTCGGTAAACCCAAACGCATTCCCTTTAAGTCGCAGCCGAGATTTTTTGTGTAATCCGGGACTGGCTCGTTCAGCGACGTCGAATCCTGTGGATCGTGACCGGCCATTGCATTCATGATCAGCGCCGAATCGCGCACCGTTTTGGTCAGCGGGCCGACTTGATCGAGCGATGACGCAAACGCGACAACACCGAATCGCGACACCCGCCCGTAGCTTGGTTTCACGCCGACGACGCCACACAACGAGGCTGGCTGACGAATCGATCCGCCAGTGTCGGTGCCGAGTCCGCCGAACGCGGCATCCGCTGCGACCGCCGCGGCCGAGCCGCCACTGGAACCGCCCGGCACGCGGGACATGTCCCACGGATTACGCGTCACTTTCACGCTAGAGTTTTCGGTGGACGAGCCCATCGCAAACTCGTCCATGTTGGTTTTACCGAATGGAAGCGCGCCGGCCGCGCGCAATTTTCGAATAACGGTGGCATCGTAAGGCGATCGATAATTCGCCAGAATCTTCGACGCGCAGGTGCACGGTTGTCCTTTAACATTGATGATGTCTTTGATCGCAATCGGTACGCCGCCCAGCGGAAGATCGACATCTACCTTGTCGGCTTCCTTCGCGGCGGCCTCGAAGTCGATCGAAAGATAAGTATCGATTTTCGGTTCGACTTTTTCGATTCGTGAGCGGAGCGAATCGATCACTTCGCTCGGCGAAATTTCCTTTCGACGAAGCAGCGATTGGAGGTCGGCGATTGTCAGCGCCGACAAATCAGACCGGCTCATTCGACAACTTTCGTGACGATGAAGAGCTGGTTCGCTTGGTGGGGCGCGTTACTTAGCGCTTCATCCGCCGTGAACCAATCGCGCGGCTCATCTTCGCGAAACACATTGAAGATCGGAATCGCGTGAGCGGCTGCTTCGACGTGGCTGACGTCGATTTCCCGCAATTTTTCGGCGTACTTCAAGACGTCGGCCAGTTGTTTTTGGAAAAGCTGCGTCTCCTTGTCGGTCAAATTCAAGCGCGCGAGTCTCGCGACGTAAGCAACATCGAGATCGGAAGTTTCAGCCATTGTCAAAAATGTAGGTGCTGTAGCCCCGCGTGCATGGGCGGGTATCTGTCTGGCGGCTTCCCCTCTCCCCTTTCCCGAGGGGAGAGGCGGACCAGTTCACGGAAAGCGCGCACCTAAGGCGCGCGAGCTTCGACACATATCCGACATCGAGATCGGTTGTTTTGGTCATGGATCAAGAATGCAGACGATTGAGCAACCAAATGGCCGCTATCAAAAGCGTAATGATCAGAAGGAGAAAGACGATGCGGCCTTCGCGACGCTCCTTCCGAAGCGAACCGCGGCGGCGGCCTGGTCCACTTTCGCCGTAGCGTTTGTCATGCAACGCCATCGAAAGGTCAAGGCGACTGCCGCCCTGGCTCGCGCGCACGAGCAATTCTTCGCGCTGACGCTTTTCCACTTCTTCAGCAACCCGCGGCGCGTCCGCGATCATCCGTTCGAGCTTTTCCATCTGGTCGCGCAGTTCCGATTCCTGGCGCGCCAATTCCTGTTTCGTTTGATCGAGCGCAGTTGTCGATCTAGGCGAACGACGAAGCATGCAGCGTCACCGGCCCGTTGACGCCATCCAGAAAAAGAGGAAGAGCGCGAGAAATCCAAAAATGATCAGCGGCAAACTGAAGGCGAACCCAATCTTCATCCATTGCAAAATCGAACGGCCGCCGCCGGTAAAAACAGGTTCAATTTCGGGCAGAGCCTCGCCGCCTTCAGCATCGCCGTCCGGTTGCAAGCGGCTGCGCTGCTGACCGAATTCGACGCGCGCGCCTTCCACCGTGCTCAGCGCCCGGCTCAATTCCTTGTGCAAATCCGCCGGGTTCCAACTTTTCGGATCGATCGCCTCGATCAATTCCAAATGCTGGCCGAAGCTCTCCCGCATCGCACGCAATTGCTCGAGCCGTTTCTGGGCGTCGTAAGCTTCGCGCTCCAACACGACGAGCGAACGCGTCAGCTTATCGCTCATCTCGGCGCGGCCGCGTTCCAATTCCTCCTGTTTCCGGCTCAGCTCCTCGAGCTCGCGCTTTTGCTTCTCGATCTGGTCCTGTTGACGTTTGAGCTGGAGCAGTTGGTCCTGCGCCTTTTGGACTTGCGAATCGAGATGTTCCGGCGACAACGGTTCCTCTTCGCTTAACTCCAACATTTGTTCGATCGGTCGAATTTTTTCGGGCATGTCAAACTTCTTCAAACTTTGCTCACCTCGCGCCTCGTTGCCGCCGACGGTAGATTAGTGAGTTGAATTCAAAATTCCAGAGTTTTTCGCAGCACAGGCGATTTCCCTGAGCGGCCAGCACGCAAGCCGAGCTCCGCTAGGAGCGCAATGTTTATCGTTTGATGACGCAAAAAAAGGCCAAAGCTCCAGCGGAGCGACATGCTCAACAGAATGACGAAACCCGAATGCCCAAGCTCGGACGCGCTACAGCGTCAGCGGCCCGGCATCATTTCCAACAACAGGCCTTTGAAGTATTCGGTTTCCGGAATCGTCGGGAGCACGGGATGATCGAGCGCTTGTTCGAATCGGCGCAATTTTCTCGCCGAACGGCGTGCGTCCACCAGCGCGTCACCAATCGTTTGGGCAAACGCGGTTTCGCTCACGTGATGCGAACAGGAGAACGTCGCGAGCAAACCATTTTTTGAAAGCAATTTGAACGCGCGGACATGCAGCTCGCGATAACCGCGCAACGCGCCGCTCAGTCCGCTTTTGGCTTTCGTAAACGATGGCGGATCGAGAATGATCAGGTCGTATTCGGCTTCTGCTTTCTCGGCTCCGCGCAAGAATTGGAAAACATCCTGCTCAAGCCAGCGCACTTTGAGTCCGTTTCGTTCGGCATTTTGTTTTCCAGCGACGACGTTCTCAGAACTTTCTTCGACCGCCGCAACATCCGTCGCGCCGGCTTTAGCACAGGCCAAAGCGAACGCACCTTGGTTTGCGAAACAATCGAGAACCCGCCGACCAGCCGCATAATTTGCGATCAGGGAATAATTCGGTGCTTGATCGAGGTAAAACCCCGTTTTCTGCGCGTGCAAAAGATCGACATCGAATTGGAGGGACGCGCTCTGTCGCGTCCCATTAATTTCAATCAAGATTGGTCCCAACGGAGCCGGACCCTCCAGGACCCCCGTGCGCAGATCCAAGCCTTCAGCTTTCCGCACCGCCGAGTCGTTTCGCTCGATGATGGTCGCGCCTCCGAAAAGATCGACAATCGCCTTCACAATCGAATCTTTCCGCAAATCCATCGCCAGGGTGAGGGTTTGGAGGACGAAATTATCGCCGTAGCGGTCGAGGACGACGCCCGGTAACCCATCGCTTTCGCTCCACACTATACGACGCAGCTTGGGGGCGACGTTTCGGCGGTCACGATATTCGGATGCCTGGGCGATCCGGCGTTTGAAGAAATCAAGATCGAGGTCCTGTCGTTGCCGGGAGAATCGGCGGGCCACGATTTGCGATTTTGAATTGTAGATCGCGCTCCCGATTAGTCGGTCACGGCCGTCCTTGAGTGAAATGACGTCGCCGTCAGCGGGATTTCCAAAAACCTTCAAGACTTCCCTGGAAAAGACCCAGTCATGTCCATGAAGAATTCGCGCGCGGGGTTTGACGACTAATCCGGCCATGGCGAAGAATGGTAGATGCAAAACGACGCACAATCGATTGTCGATCTTCCAGGGATCAAAAAGCTGCGCAGCGGCAAAGTGCGGGAAGTTTTCGACCTTGGCGACACCCTTCTCTTTGTCGCGACCGATCGAATCTCGGCGTTTGACGTCATTCTGCCCGATCCGATTCCAAAAAAGGGCGCAGTGTTAAATCAGCTTTCAGCGTTCTGGTTCAACCGGTTCGGCAAGATCGACAATCACTTCGTTAGCTCCGATTTCGACTACTTTCCCAAACAGCTGAGGCCATTTCGTGAACAGCTGGCGGGCCGTTCGATGATTGTGCGCAAAACGCAACCGCTGGCGGTCGAGTGCGTCGTACGCGGTTATCTGGCCGGCTCTGGCTGGAAGGAATATCAGGAATCGCAAAGCGTTTGCGGAATCAAGTTGCTGGGTGGTCTGAAGCTGGGCTCACAACTGCCGGAGCCGATTTTCACTCCCGCCACCAAAGCCGAATCCGGCCATGACGAAAACATCGACATGAAAAAGTGTGCGCAGATTTTAGGCAACGAGACAGCCGAACGCGTCAAAGATTTGAGTCTGCAAATTTATTCGGCCGGTCGCGATCACGCCGGTCAACGCGGAATCATTGTAGCCGACACGAAGTTCGAATTCGGGACGGTCGACGACAAATTGCTTTTGATTGATGAAGTTCTCACGCCCGATTCCTCCAGGTTCTGGCCGGCCGATCACTACGTCATCGGTCAAAGTTCACCGAGTTTCGATAAACAATTCGTCCGCGATTATCTCGAAACCCTCGATTGGAACAAAACCGCGCCTGGCCCGAAATTGCCCGGTGATGTGGTCGCTCGCACCGCCGCGAAGTACGTCGAGGCCTTCGAGAAATTGACCGGCGAGAAGCTGAAACTTTGATTGGAGGGACACGGTCGCCGCGGCGACTCGTGTCCCAAATATTAGGGCGCCGACAGCGCGGCGCCTCCCAATTATTTGAGCAACTCGCTCACCATCGATTTTTCTTCTTTCAGCTCCGTCACCGATTTGTCGATCTTCTCGCGGCTGAAGTCGTTGATCGGAAGCTTTTGTACGATCTCCCATTTGCCGGCGCGGACACGCACTGGGAACGACGAGATCAGATCTTTTTCTACGCCGTAACTTCCGTCGGAACAAATCGCGACGCTGTGCCAATCATCGCGCGGCGTATCGTTGGTCAAAAAGCGGACAGTATCGACAACTGCATTCGCCGCCGAACCGGCGGAAGAAAGTCCGCGCGCTTTGATGATGGCCGCGCCGCGCTGTTGCACCGCGGCGATAAAATCTTCTTTCAGCCATTTCTCGTCGCCAATGACTTCGTTGGCCGGGCGATTATCGATCTTCGCGTTGTAAAAATCAGGATATTGAGTCGAAGAATGGTTTCCCCAAATTGTCATGTTCGTGGCCCGTGTAATTTCGACGCCGGCCTTGTGCGCCAGTTGCGCTCGGGCGCGATTTTCGTCGAGGCGCGTCATGGCGAACCAGCGATGCCGCGGGATTTCTTTGGCATTGTTCATCGCGATCAGACAGTTGGTGTTGCACGGATTTCCGATCACGAGAACGCGAATATCGGCCGCAGCATTCCGCTCGATCGCCTGGCCCTGGCCGACAAAAATTTTACCGTTGATCCCAAGCAAATCTTTTCGCTCCATACCCGCTTTGCGCGGAACACTGCCGACGAGCAATGCCCAGTTGATGTCGCGAAAACCTTCATCGAGATCGGCTGTTGGCACGATTGATTGCAACAAAGGAAACGCGCAATCGTGCAATTCCATGACCACGCCTTCAAGCGCGCCGAGCGCGACGGGAATCTCAATGAGATGGAGCATTATCGGCTGATCGGCGCCGAACATTTCGCCGGAAGCGATACGAAAGAGGAGCGAGTAGCCGATCTGCCCGGCGCCGCCGGTGACGGCGACTCTAATCGGAGACTTCATGATTCAATTAGAATGACGAATGACGAATGTCTAATGACGAATGAAGGCCCGACTGACCAAGTGACGAAAAGTATTGCGGCAACGGTATTTCGGCATCCGGTTTCGTCATTCCTTCGGTATTCGTCATTCGTGCTTCATCATTGTTCTTCCGCTCTTCTCCAATAGTTCGCGAATCAGCCGCATTCGCTTTCGCTCTTTCGGGCTCGAGCGCAGTTGCGACACGCTGCGTTGCATTCGTCGTACCCAGTTGGAGCTCGCAGCTGTGCCGGGAATATTGAAGCGGTATTTGCGCGCCAGCAGATCTGTGATCATTACGACCGCAATCCACGATTCGCTCTTGAAAAGAGCTTCGATCATCGCGGGATAAAAGTTGCGTTCAAAATCAATGTGATCGCTCGTGCGTGTGAAATCGCAGAACGTCGCGATTTTTTCCAGTTCGACGCGCGCCTGATCGGATGCCTGCCGCGCCGTAGCATTGCGAAGGTGTGTCGATGCTCGATGTTCGAATGCTTCTTCCCACAACGCCCGGATCGGTTTGTGATCGTGCGTGGCGTAGGTGGCGACGGAAAGACGCTCGTATTCCACGCCGGGCGTAACGCGTCCGTGATAAAATTCCCACTGTGGAATTTTGAAACCGGCCACGCCTAACGAACGTAAACTTGGCCGGACGTAATCGGGCACAGTACCGAGATCCTCGCCGATCACACGCGCGTCGCCCGACTCTTCCAGCACTGCGCGAAGAAACTGCTCACCTTCGCGCCGGTTCGCTTCGCAATTGTCCGGGCTCAAATCATTACGGGGATGGAAATGCGGCGCACGGCCTCCGGTTCGCTCGAGCATTTGGTTCCATTCGAGCGGAAGAAATTTTCGGTTTTGCTGCGGGCGCCAGGGAAAAGCGTAGATGCGATAAAACCCCAGAACGTGGTCGATGCGGAAAAGATGAAAACTGCGCCGAATGCTGCGAACGCGTTGTCGCCACCAATCAAAATTTCGACGACGCATTATCTCCCAATGAAAAAGTGGAATCCCCCAGTTTTGTCCCCATTTCTGGGTGAACTTGTCGTCCTTGAAGTGGGATTCTGGCGGTGCGCCTCCGCACCAATCATGCGCAAATTCATCCGGGCGGGCGAAAACATCGGCGCTGTAATAATTAACGCCGAAGGGAATATCGCCCATCAAGGCAACGCCGCGTTCTTCAGCGTACGACTTAATCGCGGACCACTGCTCGCTTGCGATCCATTGAACGTAGCGGAAGAAATTCTCGCGATCGTGAAATTTCTTTTTCTTTTCGGAAGACTCCCGGTCGAGCGAGGCGCGTGCCGATTTGATGTGTTGATGCTCTGGCGGCCATTTATCCCACGCTTCGCTCTCGCCGTTCTCTTCGACGAGCGCCCGAAAGAATGCGTAATCATCAAGCCAAGCGGACTCCTGATCGCAGAAATCTCGAAACTTCGATTGTCGATCTTGCGATGCGTCGGCCGAGAACCTTGCGAATGCTTTTTCAAGCAGCCGCCGCTTTAGTTTTTTGACGGCAGTGTATTTTACCGCGCCGTGGCGAAGTTTCGTAAGATCAATGTCGGCAAGCGCGGACCCGTAATCGTCGAGCGTTAAATCTTCAGGCGAACCGGGCGCGAGGTGGAGCGTTGTCGGTTCAATCGCCATCGCGCTGATCGCGTTGTAGGGGCTGTGGTCACCGCCCATCTCGTTGATTGGCAAGAGCTGTACGAGCTTGAATCCGATTTCGGCAGCCCAATTAATGAACTCGCGCAAGACCGCGACGTCGCCGATCCCGAGATCATTCTCGCTGCGCAGTCCGAACAATGGTGCGAGCACGCCCGCAATCTTTTTCTCCGGCGACAATTCCATTCCTTAAAAAATGACGAATGACGAATGACGAAGCACGAAGGAATGACGAAATCCGAATGACGAAAGAAATATCGGGCATCCTTCGCTCATTTAATTGTTCGGGCTTGTTTCGACATTCGACATTCGGGCTTCGTCATTTGCGGAGCTTCAGCTCCGCTGCACCTGCCAGTCTTCGACGAGCTTGTTCGGAATTTCCTGCAAGAATCGCGAGGGCCGCTGGAAAACGTCGCCATAGCCGCCAGTCAAGCGCATATGCGGATAGGTCAGATAAAGCTCGTCCTTCGCCCGCGTGATCGCGACGTAAAATAAACGTCGCTCTTCTTCGAGCGCTTCGCGGGTGTCGAGCGAACGGCTGCTGGGAAACATTCCGTCCGTGAGCCAAATCACGAACACGGTGTGAAACTCGAGCCCTTTTGCCTGGTGAACGGTGGAAAGATTTACCGCTTCCTTGTCGCCGGTCTGGTTTGGTGCCGCTTCGGCGTCGACGTTGCTGATGAGCGCGAGCTGCGAGAGAAATTCATTCACGTCCTTGAACTGGCGGGCGAAGGCGGCGAGCTGATTCAAATCTTCACGTCGCAGCTCGTAATTGGTGAAATTCACTTTGGCGTAATCGTCGTAAATCGCTTCGACCAGCGATGTAATCATTCCCGAAGGTGGATTCGGTTGTCCGCCGGGCGCAATCTCATCGAGCGTATGGGCAAGCTGGGTCCAATGTTTTTTGGATTTCGCGCTCACGTTCATCGGCAGCAGCCGTTCGCTCCAAGACGTGATCTCGCCGCGTTCGTTCAACGATTTCTCCCACGCGTTCCAAAGATTTTCCGCGCCCCGATTACCGATCCCGGGCGATAACTTGACCATCCGTTTGAATGCGACTTCGTCCCTCGGATTGGCAACGAACCGGATGAACGAGATCACATCCTTGATGTGCGCCTGTTCGAAAAAGCGGATGCCACTGGTGATTTGGTAGGGAATTCCGCGCCGCGACAACTCCAATTGCAGCTCGAGTGCGTGATAGTGCGCCCGGTAAAGGACGGCGATCTCGTTAAGATCGACATCTTCATCGCGCAACTCGAGAATGCGTTGCGCGATAAACTGCGCCTGTTCGCTGCCATCGTTCAGCGCGACAACTGCCGGTTTTACGGCGTTCGATTCGCGCGTCGGTTGCAGATTTTTCTGAAATTGGTCGACATTCGCGGTAATTGCAGCGTTGGCAACTTCGAGAATCTCCGGGACGCTTCGGTAATTCATCTCGATCTTAAAAACCTTCGCGTCCGGATAACGTTTCGGAAATTCGAGGATGTTTTGGAAATTAGCGCCCCGCCAGGAGTAGATCGACTGCGCGTCGTCGCCTACCACCATGACGTTGCGATGTTTGCGCGCGAGCAGGTCGATGAAATCGGCCTGGATCTTGTTCGTGTCCTGATACTCGTCGACCAGGACAAATTGAAATTGCCGCCGGTAAAACGAAGCGATGTTCTCGTTTTTCTGCAACATCGACAATGTCTTCTCGAGCAGGTCGTCGAAATCAACCGAGTTCGTGGCCTTCTTCTTTTTCTCGTAGCGGATTTGGACGTCGGTGATTTTCTCGAGTAGCGGCAGGAAGTACGGAAACTTCTCGGCCAGTAATTCTTCCAACGGCGTCTCCGTATTGACGACGAAACTGAAAATCTCCGCGAGCACATCGCCTTTCGGAAACCGGATTTCTTTGGGATCGATTCCTGCGCTCGCGACCACGGTGTTGATCAAGTCTTTCTGGTCCTCGCGGTCCATGATCGTGAAACCGCTGTTGTATCCGAGTGCACTGCCGTGCCGGCGCAGCATCCGGTTTCCGACGGAGTGAAATGTGCCGCCCCAAATCCCGCTCGCGTCGATTGGCAACAGATTCGCGACCCGATCGAGCATTTGTCGCGCGGCTTTGTTGGTGAACGTGAGCAGCAAAATATTTCGCGGGTCGATCCCGTTCTCGAGCAAATAGGCGACGCGATAAGTCAGGGTGCGGGTTTTGCCGGAACCAGCGCCGGCAATGATCAGCTGCGGCCCGGGCTGGGCCGTGACGGCGGCATGCTGCTGCTCATTCAATTCCGCCGCGTAATCGATATGGATCGATGTCGATCTTGGCGGACGTTGCAGCGTGTACTGGCGAGACATGGAGCGTTACGCTGCTGCCAGCACGTTCGCTCTTCAACGGAAATGTTGTAGCTGCTGATATCCTCATCGGCAGCGTTTCCGGATCTGCCGCCAGAGACGAGGCAGCGATAATTTCAACGCACGATCACGCTGCAGGAACTGGCGCGACCATGGTCGTCCAACGCAGTAATTTCGTAATCGCCGGCTGCGGCATCCCAGCCGAGAAATTCGTCCGGCCCCGCCTGGCCGATGAATTTCTTGTCGGCGAACCAATAAACTTCACGCACATCGCCATCGACTTTTGCTCGCAATGGAACTGTCTTCGCCAATGCGACGATAACTTCTTTATTGGCCGGCGAAATAATCCGTGGGCTGTGTCCGGTTCGACCCGTCAGTTCGCTGCCGCTATCGGGCAAAAATGGCGGCGGAATTTTTCGCGGAACACTGGCTTTCTCGAAAAGGGTTAGAAATTCCCCGGGCCAGAATTCGTAAACTTCGCGCTTCAATTCACGTGTGCCGTCGTCAATTGGAACGCGCAGGCCGCTCGCTCGATCGACCAGGATTTCTCGATGCACATCGCAGGTTTTGATCGGCGACATACCGGGAATGAACCAGCCTTCGACGTGTTGGGAGCAAAACGCGTTCGGCAAATCGCCGGAGAGCGCGCAGAACTCGAGTCGTTTCAAATTCGCGCCCGGCGGCGGGAGATGTGGAACGCTCGGTTCCGGCCAGGTCGATCTCAAACTGTCGATGATCTGAAATAACAGCGGCGCGGCTGCAGTTCGACCGACAAAGGCGGGATTCGCGTGGCCATTGAAATTTCCCACCCAGACGGCAAGAATGTAGTGATCGAAAACCGCGATCGACCAGGCATCGCGAAATCCGTGCGACGTTCCTGTTTTCCAATAAACCGGAGCGCTGTGATTTCCATCCGCGCAATTCATCTCTGGTCGCGGAACGTTGCCGAGCATTTCCAAAGTGAGAAATGAGGCCTCAGGGGAGATTATTCGGCGGCTCTTCCCAATCGGATCTTTCGTCGTGTAACGAAGCGGTCGCAGCTCACCGTTGCTGGCAAGCGCGGCATAGAGCCGAACCAAATCCTGCATCGACACTTCGGCGCCGCCGAGCGCAAGCGCGAGTCCGTAAAATGATTCCGGCTTCGGCAACTGCACGTCGGCATTCTTCAGGAATTGGTAAAGCGTCGGATGCGAGAGATGCGACGTGAGTTCGACAGCGGGGACATTGCGACTGCGCGCCAGCGCGTCACAGGCACGAATCGGTCCGAGAAACTCGCGGTCGAAATTTTCCGGATTGTATTCGCCAAAACGGCGCGGAGCGTCCGCCAGGATCGACAATGGATGAATCAATCCTTGCTCCAACGCGAGCGCGTAAACGAATGGTTTTAAGGTCGAACCGGGCGAGCGCGGGCTGCGCGTTCCATCGACCTGACCGTTGATGTCGATCTTATCGAAATCGGCGGAGCCAACTTGCGCGAGCACGTCCATTGTTCGTGTGTCGACCAGAAACGTGGCCGCATTTTCGATCCCGCAATTGCGAGTGATTGCGACGTAATCGCGGACTCGTCGTTCAATCGCTCGCTGTTTCTCTAGATCGAGAGTCGTCACGATTTCATCGCGCCCATGTGAAGCTTCCAGCACTTGCTGAACAAAATGCGGCGCGAGAAATTTTTTGTCGGTTTGCACGCGGGGACGGAAGTCGCGCGATGAAAATTCTGCGTCAGTGTCGACGCCAGCGCGGTCATACCAATTTGATTGCGCCAGATTGACCGAACGATTGTCGCGCTGGCTGAAAAGCGCGCGCCGGCTCGGGCTTTGCGGAATAATGCTGAGCGCAACTGATTCCGGTCCGCTCAATTGCGCCGCCGGTTTATCGAAGTAAATCAGACTGGCGGCGCCGATCCCTTCGATGTTTCGGCCATACGGGGCGAGGTTCATATACGCCTCTAGGATTTCGTTCTTGGAGTAATACCGCTCCAATTCGAGCGCGCGCAGGACCTGTTCGAGCTTTCCAGAAATGGTGCGGGTATAAAGGTGAAACCGCAGCCGCGCGAGTTGCATCGTGATGGTCGATCCACCCGCGGTCGCGCGATGCAATCGAACCAAGTCAATTGCGCAGCGCGTAAGTGCGATCGGGTTCACACCGGGATGTTTCGCGTAATACTTGTCTTCGTAGCGCAACGTCGCGTCGATCAAGTCCGGCGAAATTTCCTTCCGCGGCGTCCAGATCCGGAATTTCTGATCGGAGCTAAGGGTGACACGCAAAAGCTTTCCATTGCGGTCGCGGATGACTTGCGAAAACGAAATGCCGTCCAGTAGCGGCGGCTTCGGCAGTAACAGCCACGCGACACACGCGGTCATCCCGAGCAGAGCGAGGGATCTCACCCACGGAGCTTTGATCACGCAATGTACCCGGTGTGATCCATCAGCTTGTGAGAGATCCCTCTCCCGCCACCGCGGGATCGGGATGACTTGTGTGGCTGCCATCATTCCGTCACCGTGATCTTTCCGCCAATGCCGCGACCTTTGATGTTCCGTTGGTACATCGATTGCGCGAATACCGGCGGGACGATGAAGTCACCTCGGTTGCACGATTTGATCTGGTAATCGATCTCCAGCGCGTTGGTCGGCGCGGTCACGAAAAACACGGCGCGGTCCTCGCGCACATCGATATAATCGACCCCTGGCGTCGCGCAGGTTCCGGTGTGGATCGACGAATCGGCCACTTCGAATCCGCCTGGCAAAAGATCGACAACCGCGACGTTGGTCAGGCTCTGGTGCTGCAAACTGCGGACATGCACTCGGACGTGTAGTTGTTCGCCGAGCTTTGTTCGGGTCGCGGCTTCATTGTTCTTGCCGAGAACTTCCCGGTAAACTTCGAGACCGTTAGTCAGCGCCTGATTAGGTACTTGTCGATCGAAGCCAGCTTCAACGATTTGGAAGAATGCGCCCGGCCCGCTCAACCGTCGCGATGCGTTGAAGCGGAGTGCCGTCGCCTTACCTGAGAATTCTGATCGTAGCAGCGGCTTCATTCCATTGATCAGTCGTGTTTCGCTTTTGTCTTTATGCAACTCCGCGATGCTCAGCTCGGGTGGGTTTTGTGCGACCGCGTGCGAGTACGCTTTCAACGCGCGCACCGCATAAGCGGAGGAAAGCGTATTAAAATCGCCGTCACCGATCGGTTTCAGAATGTTCTCGAATTGTTCGGCTGAGATTCTGTGCAGCCGCGCCGGGAATTCGCGGGCGAGAACGGCGACATATTGCGAATTGGTCCCGAGCGGCTGGCAGAAATCGTCGCGCACGGTTTCTTTGCGATTGTCGATCTTGTAACTGTCGATCAAGCGCTCGCCCTCACTGTCTTTGTGCAGCAAATGGAGCGCGCCGGCGAGGTAGACTCCCGCGATATCGTTGTGCCACTCATTTTTCTCGTTTTTCTCAAGATAATCGCGCAGGTTCAGAATGTAATTGGTGGTGATGACGCCTTCGCGCGTCAGGATGTAAATTGCGTAAGCGACGGTGCGCGCATCGGCCAGATTAGCGGGGTGACGTCCGACCATCTTCTGCAAATTGCGCAGACCATTCGCGAACAGGTCCGGCGGCGGCGCAAATCCGGCAGCTTTCGATTCGCTCAAGAAATCCATCACGTAAGCGGAAACACGACTGATGTGATCACCGGTTTCCGGGGCCCAGTAGCCGAACGCGCCCTGATCGTTTTGGCGGCGCGCCAAAATTCCGAAAGTGTGTTCGAGCTGCTTGTTGATCTCGGCGCGGCTCAAACCGAAATCGGATTCGTCGGCCAACATCAATCGGCAAAATGCGCCGCTTGTGATTTGTTCGCTGCAACCATAGGGAAAATCTTTCAGGTAAGCATCGAGACCGCGCGCCAGGCCGAGCGGTAATGCGGAGACGGTTGCGTCCAGTTTGCGAAACTCTGGATGCATGTCGCGGGCGAGCGCGACGTCGATCTTATCCTTGAAACTTCCGCTGTGGATTTCGGTCATGTAGGGTGCAGCTGGCCGGACACTGAGCATCGCGCGACGTTTTGTTTCCTGGCCGTTACATTTTGCGACAAACGTAATTTCGCCGGAGCCGAGTTTGTCGTTTGCCCGGAATTTGAAGATCGCCGTTTGTTCGCGGCCTTCGGCGATGTACAAAGTCTGGGTCGATCCGCTGACGATCGACAACTGCTCGTTCGTTTGCGTGCGTAGCTCGACCTCGGCGTTCTGTCCCGAGCCTTCGACGTTGTTGGCGACGGTCACGCCGGTCTCGAATTCATCGCCCGGAGCGGCGAGCACCGGCACGCTCGGCGCGATCACGAACTGTCCGCGAATCAACGAGTCACGCTCACTTGATCCCACGGTGTCGTTTGCAATCGCGACCGCCATGATCTTCAACGTGCCGTCGAAATAATCCGGCACGTCGTAAACGACTTCGCGCTGCGTTTTATCGGCGTCGATGATGCCGGACCAAAACACGACCGGTTTGTCGGTGATTCGTTTGAATGGATTCAACCGTTGAATGTCGCCGCCGCCGCCGAATGCCGAGACCGAGCGCAGCAGCGAGAACTCGGGAATGATTAGATCGACAATCTGTGCGGTCTCGACGCGCAACATGCATTTGCGGAAATAAAACTCGAGCGGGTCCGGCGTTTTGTAATCGGTAACCTGCAAAATTCCTTCATCAACCGCGAAGATGACGATCTTGCTCGGCCGGTCGGTCTTGTAATTAATGCGCAACGGCTCGCCCGGTTTCGCGGTCGCGACTGCATTGATGTCGACCTTGAGCCGGCGCTTTTCTTTGTTTGCCGTGAACGGAACGACGCCGTAGCTGAGCGGGCTAACGAAAATTTCTTTTGAATCGAGCGCGCGAACAAACGCGACGTTAACGTAACCACTTCCCTCGAAATTTTCTGGAACGCGGATGTGCTGGACGCTGCTGGCACTGGTCGCCTGGAACCATTGCTGCGCGTAAACGCGATCGCGCTCGATCGTGATCAAACCGCTGCCGGCGTAAGGCGCGGTGATGCTGACCGCGATTTCGTCGCCGCCGTTGTACTCCGCGCGATCAAGTTTCACTTGGAGTTCGGAGTTTTTCTCGAGCGACTGCGAAACTGCGCGGTGACCGACCACGTAAAATTGCAGCTTCGCCAGGCGGCGATCTTGATCGTCGCGCAATTCAAAAATGTAATTGCCCGGCTCATCGGTCGGCAACGCGTAGCGAAAACCATTTGCGGCCACAGAAATCTTTTCCGTTTTTGTGGTTCGCTCTTTCAGAACCGATTCGTAGGCGAACTTGCCGCTCTCTTGTTTGGTCAGGACCGAAACGTATGCCTGCGCGATCACGTTCGCGGTTACATTGCCGAGCGCGATGCGATTGAGTTGCGAATCAAGCGCGACCAGCTCAACCGCGCGCGGCTTGTTCATGTCGATGTAACGGAGGTCGCCATCGGCTTTGCAGCCTATAACGTAGGGAAAAGCCGAAATGACCGCGGTCGTAATGCTGGTAACGCTTCGCCCGCCTTCGGCTTCAAACCCTTCGGCGATAAAACGCATCGAGTAAGTCGCGTCGGCGAAGCGCTCGAGTTGTAAATCGAACTGCGTTTGCCCGCCGCCGTCGGTTTTGTTTTCGCCGAGCTCGATCGTTTGTTCCTGTCGTTCTTTTTTTGGATCGTAGAGCGGATCGAAAAAGACGTAATCGCGAAATTCGGGAAACGAGAACGCGGTCGGCGTCAATTCGATTCGTGAGACGATGCGACGATCAGTCGCAGGCGTGCCGTAGAGGTTCGCCAGCGAAACCGAGGCGCGCATTTCTTTCGGATTGATCCATCCCCGCTTCGAAGTTCGTGACAGACGGCTGTCGATCTTCATCCGGTCCGGCAAAAATTCTTTCACGTTTGCCGTGGTTGACCCGAGGAGAATCGAGCGCTTGCTGTTCTTAACGAGATAAACGTTGAAGGTGTAAAGACCGGTCGGCGAGTCGGTCGCCGTCTGATACGTAAGTTCGGTGAAGGCTGAGTCCGGCAAATTGATTTTCTTCGTTTGCACGCCGTGACCGCGCGCGTCCACCACTTCAGTTTCGAGCGGCAGTCCTTCGAGTTGGCCCTGCCAGTTCCGCTGTTTTACGGCGAGGCCGATGTGAATTTCGTCGCCCGGCCGATAAACGCCGCGCTCGGTGAAAACGAAAGTGTCGAGATTTTCCGGAAGCACATTGTCGACGCCGTCGATGTCGAAGCGCGAGAAGTTCAGTTGTCGATCTTCGCGAGCGTAGGGGATGAACGAGACGTCGTTGCCGTTGTGCGCGACAAACGCGACCGGCGTTTTCTCACGCGTCGACTTATCGACCGACGTGAAGCTGCAATGACCGTTGGCGTCGGTCTTCCCGGTTTGGAGCGGAATGCCGTTCTTGCCGAGAAGATCGACGACCACATTCGCGAGCGGCTTGCCCTCTTTGATTGACATCAGAAAAACGTCGTGACCGTCATCCGCGTTTTTCTTGATCAGGATTCCGATGTCAGTAACGAGAATGAAACGCGAATCCCGGACCTCGATCAGCTTCTTTTGAATCGGGTCCCATCCCTGTGCGTTCAGGAAGAAGAGACCGCGTTCGCTCCCGCCGTCGGCCGGTTTGCGCAGATGTTCGCTGAAATCGAACGCGGAATAGTTCGCCTTCCATTTATTTTCCATCGCGATTCCCTGCCGCTCGGTTGCGATTCGCGAAATGTTTTCCTTGTTGAAGTAATCCGGCGTTTCGAAGAGCGGGTGTTCGAATTTTCCTTCGGTCTGGCTGACCAGATGATTGATCTGCGTCGTGCCCACGCGGCTGACCTCAAATTCGATCGCGCTGAGCGCGCGGGAGCGGATCGACAATTTCTTTTCACCATTGAGCGCGAGCACGCCGCCCTGGCCTTCGATTTGCACTTCGCGCGGCAACGACGGCACATTGACGACGGCGTTGTAATCTTCGCTCAGTGGATAATCGCCGAGTGCGCGGACGCCTTTCTTTACCCGGACATAAAGCTCGCCGTCGGTCTCGACCCGGAAGCGAAACGCGTGTTGTCGATCTTGCGCTTTTTCTGATGGCAGCGGCAGACAAGCGACTAGTCGCGCTTCATCCAGGACGTCATCGGGAACGTCCGTCGCGCTTTTCCAAAGCTCCGTTTCTTTTAGCTGTGAACCAACTGATTCCTCGTTCGAGTCGCCTTCATCATTCGAAGCAGCTGAATTTTCCTGCGGTTGATCGGCTTCTTCGGAGCTGTCCACCTCCGCCTCTTTTTCCGCTTGCGAAACTTTGCGCTTGGGCAGTAATCGAATCTCAAGCGCCTTGGCCAGATCGCGGGTGCTGATGTCGGCGGTGGTAGTGAGAACAATTAACTGTTCCGGCTCGCCGTTTTTGTCTCGCGCAATCGTGGTTTGGATCGAGTCGATCTTGAACATCGACGCGATCGACGGAACCTCGATTTTTTGTTCAACGCTATTGTTCGTTTGCGCGTCGCCCTGCGCTGTGCGCACGCCTTTGCTCAAAGTCAGTTTCACAAAATCGTCACGCTCCGGCAGCGTGATGGGCGAGCTGTGCACGAACGCGACGCGGCCATGCAGACCGTAAGTGATCGAGAAATGCGGCGCCGGATCATTCGGCGAGAAAATTGTCGAACCGTCGACGGCAGCGAATTGGAGATGTCGATCCAACTCCCCCGGCTCGACCGGGTGGGTCAGCTCGAGTGTGGCGATTATCGCGCGCTGTGTGGGATTGGTTGGGTCCTGGTAAAGCTCGAGTTGCTTGATCGCGATACCGAACTGGGGAGTCTGTGTCTCATAAACGAACCGCTCCATCAGGGCGTGACTCGGGAAAAATTTCTTGTCGAAGACGATTCGAAATTTCTGGTCGGCCGGCCAATCTTCGGTCGGTTCGAAGACGAGAATGTCAGCCTGCACCCAACGCCAGGCGCCGTTGAGGTGCGGCCGAAGTTGCACACCCTGCACCGACGGCTTTTTCAAATCCTCAAGACGCGCGGCCGATTCACTAAAATAGACAACGAGCCGCGGAAACTTCAGGTCTTTCTCGAGCCTGGTGACTTCGACCGGTACAATCTTGACTGAAACGCGGCGCGGTTTGGGCAAATGCGAATACCAGTTCCAAGTCCACGCGCTCGCGCACAAGATCGCGAAAATTGTCAGAATCGCAGGAGCGATCAGACGTGGATAGGCGCGTTCAAGGCGGTTCCAATTTTCGCCGGTTCGATTGACCCAGCGAGGTGGCCGCCAGGAAATGTCACCGAAGATCTGCTCCGGAATTCGCCGGGCAAGGGCAGCGCTGTCGACCAGCCATTTGATCGCATTCGAGAGAGGCGCGGGAGTTTTCATGAGGGGAATACGACCGCCGGCCACGAATCTTTCAGAGGACTTTTCCTGGCCGGCTGAACCGGCTACAACAGCGGAATGAAAAGCGCCGGATTAGCCGCGACCCGTCGCAGCCTGGTCGATCGACTGGCCAACTGGGACGACCAGAAGCGCTGGCAGGAATTCTTCGATACTTACTGGAAACTGATTTATTCAGCAGCGCGCAAATCCGGGCTGACCGACGCGGAAGCGCAGGAAGTTGTGCAGGAAACCGTGATCACGGTGGCGAAGAAGATCGACAAGTTGAAATACGATCCGGCGATCGGCTCCTTCAAAGGGTGGCTTCTGCAAATCACGCGCTGGCGGATCGTCGATCAGTTTCGGAAACGGGAACCGGGGAACATGAAGCGTCCCCACATCGCGGACGATCGTCTCACGGCGACGATTGAGCGCGTGCCAGATTCGCGCGTTGTCGATCTGGACGCGGTCTGGGAAGCGGAGTGGAAGGAGAATTTGTTTGAGGCGGCAATCGCGCGGGCGAAGAAGAAGGTCGATCATAAACAGTTTCAGATTTTCGACTGCTACGTGCGCAAGGAATGGCCGGCCCAAAAAGTCGCCGATCAATTGGGAGTCAGCGTCGGGCAAGTCTATCTCGCGCGACATCGCGTATCGGCGGTCTTGAAAAAGGAAATCAAAGCGCTGGAAAAAATGGAGGGTCACGCTCCGTCGTGACCTTTAGAATTGGACGGGACGGAGCCCGTCCCTCCAGCAATTGCCTCGCGGTCATCGCTTGTGTAAAATCGCGACCATTCCCAACCAAGTTTCTGCTCAAGTCCCAATTATTCCCGATCACGAACTGCTGCGCGTGATCGGGCGCGGCGCTTATGGCGAGATTTGGCTGGCCCGCACCGTCACCGGCGCGCTGCGCGCGGTGAAAATTGTTTATCGCAGTACTTTTGAGAGCGAGCGCGCGTTCCTGCGCGAGTTCGAAGGCATGTCCGCTTTCGAACCGATTTCCCGCGGGCACGCCGGGTTCATCGACATTCTCCACGTCGGCCGGACCAACGAATATCTCTATTACAGCATGGAACTGGCGGACGACCATTTGGCCGGTCGCGAGATCGACATCGTCAGTTACGAGCCGCGCACGTTAAAGAGCGATCTTGGCCGACAAAAACGGCTGTCGGCGGACGAGTCGATACGCCTTGGTATTTCGTTGACCGAAGCGCTGGAGGCGTTGCACACGCGCGGGCTTGCCCACCGCGACATCAAACCGTCGAACATCATTTTCACTGAAGGCGTGCCGAAACTTGCCGACATCGGATTAGTCGCGGCGAGCGGACAGCAATCGTTCGTCGGCACGGAAGGCTATGTTCCGCCGGAAGGTCCGGGCACACCGCAAGCCGACATCTACAGCCTCGGCAAACTTCTCTACGAAACCTGCACCGGGAAAGACCGGCTCGATTTTCCAGAGATCGATTCGCAGTTGAGCCAGCGACCCGATCGCGAGCAGTTGCTGCAACTGAACAACGTCCTGGTCAAAGCGTGCGCGAACGATCCGAAGAAGCGTTACGAATCGGCCGCGGAAATGCATCGCGATCTCCGGGCGCTCGAGCGCGGCGAGCGTCCGAGAAAATCGCGCACGAAAATGTTGGTCGCGACGATGTCGATCCTGGCGATCGCGGGCGCGAGCGTTTGGTTTTGGTTCCATCGACCACAGCCAAATCTCGATCTCCATTTGCAAACGACGATTCGGACGGAACCGCCCGGGGCCCTGGTGGTTTTGGGCGATCACGCGGAAAAAAGTCCGGCGACGTTCGAAGACCTGGAGCCGCGCAAATATAATCTGCGCATCATGAGTCCCGGTTATGAACCGATAGAGTCTGCGGTGAATCTTACTGGTAAACGGCCCGTCAATTTGCCTGCGTTTCATCTCGCGCGGAGCAAAGGCGCGCTCGAAGTCCAGTCCGAGCCGACGGGCGCGCAATTTTCCATTCGAAGTGAAGATGGTCAGATTTCGCGTGAGGGCACAACGCCGCAATCGATTGTCGATCTTCCGACCGACAAATATTCGTTGGTGGCACATCGCGGCGCGTGGGAGATGCGCGGCGATGTTGAAGTGACACGCGGTGAAACTACGCACAAGTCATTCGCGTTTGTGAGCGCGACAACGAACATCACGAGCGAGCCGAGCGGCGCCGAGATTCTTGTCGATGGAAAATCGCGTGGCCGCACTCCGCTGCGGATCGAGTTGCTGGTGCGTTCGCACGAACTCACTGCGCGTCTCGATGGTTGGCCTAATGAACAACAAAAGATCGACATCGATCCACAACACGAAAACGCGGTCCACTTTGTTTTTGCCAACGGCAGCGTGAAAATCACGAGTGCGCCGGGCGGCGCAGCGGTCATCGCTAATGGCAAGGGGCTCGGGCAAACACCGCTCGTGGTCGAGGAGGTAAAACCAGGCGACGTGACTTATGAGTTGCGGCTCGATGGTTACAAGTCGACGTCGGTCAGTGGCAAAGTCGAACCGCAACAGCAGGCGTTTCTGGCGGCGCGCCTGGAAAAAAGTGTCCGTCCCGAGCCGGGGCAGCCGTTCACCAATTCGCTCGGGATGAAGTTCATTCCTGTTGGCGACGTTCGCATGTCCGTATGGGAAACTCGGGTGCAGGATTACGAAGCGTTTTGCCGCGCGATCTCACGGCATTGTGAGCCGGCCGACTTTACGCAAACGCCCACTCATCCGGTGGTGAAAGTGAACTGGTTCGACGCGAGGGCGTTCTGTAAATGGCTGACCGAAAAAGAGCGCGACGAAAATTTAATCGAAGATCGACAATCATATCGCCTGCCGACTGACCGCGAGTGGAGTGTCGCGGTTGGGTTAGCGAATGAGAGCGGCGCCACACCGCAAGCGCGAGATGGCAAAATCAAAAACGAATTTCCGTGGGGGAAACAATGGCCTCCGCCAACCGGCGCGGGGAATTATCCCAGAGGCGCGGGACAACGCCGCGGTGCGACGATGCCGGTCGGAAGCTTTAAACCTAATTCGTTAGGCCTGTACGATCTCGGCGGCAATGTTTGGGAATGGTGCGCCGACACTTATAAAGGCGGAAGCAGCGGGACCGGCCGCGATTGGGGAGTTTTGCGGGGCGGTTCCTGGGCGACGACCAGTCGTTCGGAAATGCAATCGTCATATCGCAACGTCGTCGATCGGAATGAGCGCGATGTCATTTACGGATTCCGATGTGTGCTCGCGCCGGAGAGCGCGGATAATCGCTGAATTAGCTAGATCGATTTGAGGCCGGCCAGCAAGCGATCGAGAAATGGAATCTGCGCAGGGTTGATCTTTTGTCGCGCGATTCCCTTCGGAAAAAACGCTGCGCGATCGATCTCTGGAAACTCCTCAAATTTTCCGGAGCGCGGCGGCCATTCAATCTGGAACGTGTTCGAGCGCAATTTGAATGTTTCAGGTAAATCGCCTTCGACCGCCCAGGCGTGAACGATCTTGCCGCCTTTTTGTTTGATTGAGCCCAGCGGAATCCAATTTCCGGAGGGTTTAATCCCGAGCTCTTCTTCGAATTCAATGCGGGCGCGTGCGAGCAAATCTTCGCCGGGACCGGCTTCGCCTTTCGGAATTGTCCATACTCCGTCATCTTTTCTGGTGAAGAACGGGCCACCGGGGTGCGCAAGCAGAACTTGGATAACGTTGTTGCGGCGAAACATCAGCAGGCCGGCGCTGACCCGGCCGCGTTTTTGCTTTTGCACCGAATCTTGCACGCCACCTTTCAACGACAGGCGCGTCGTTGTTGCAAGTCAGCGAATGACGCCGAGCGAGCCGAGCGTGGCCGGATCGATGCCGGAAGTGATCGGCAGAAGATGATCGCGTTGGTAACGCGCGATCGCGGCGCGGGTGAGCGGACCCATTTTGCCATCGATCGCGTAGGTGTAGTAACCGATCCGCTGTAATTGAGCTTGAACGCTGGCCACGATCTGGTCCGGCGACAGCCCGTCGTAACCGTAAATCGGTTCGTTGTACTCATAATAAGAGTACGGGTCGTAACCCCAAGCCGGATACCACCAGCCGTCATACCAACCCCACCAGCCCCAATCGAAAAAGATGATCGCGGCGCAATGATCTTTCCACCAGTCGCGGTCGTGATGATGATGGAACTGGTTCAAGTGGTTTAATCGTGCCTGTGACGCGCTGGCGACGTTGCCGCTCCAATTGCGGAGACGGGCAGACGTTTGCGGATCAAGGTGGGTTTTGCCGCCGGTGTTGAGACCGGAAAGATGCTGCGCATTCCCGGAGCGTTGAAGCGCATAGACATTGTTGAAGTTGCTGCCGCCCGAGTGAGTCGGATGATGCAGGGTAGAGACTCCGACCGGCGGATAATTCAATGTGCGGTTGCCGTTTCGATAACTAACGATAGGTCGATACGGCATTCCGCCGGAATAGTGCGGGATCCCATTGAAATGCGGTGCCACCGATGTTGTTGCTGGTGCGGAGCTGTGATGCGGCGCCGAGCCACCAGTATTAGAAGATGTGTTTTCGTTGCCTTTGGCGGATGCGTTGTCAGCGCCGAAGCCGAGTGTAATGACCGCGACGACTGCTAGGGAAGTTTTCATAAACACAAGCCTCACCAATGAGACCATCCTACCCTAGTTTGGTTGCGCTTTCCTATTCCGATTTTAAGCGGGCTATTTCTTGAGGGTGCGGACGTAGGCTACGAGGGCTTTGATCTCCTCGTTACTTAGTTTACCACCGAACGCGAGCATCTTGGTGCTACCGTCTCTGGTTACTCCATCTTTAATTGCCGCCGCTGCCTCCGTGTCGGTGAAAGATGATTGAATCTGGGCGCTGGTGAGATCCTTGGCGTTCAAGGCCTTGCCCATACTCGTGTTCGCGCTCCCATCGAGCCCATGACATTGCACGCAATTATTCGTCCAGCTTGTCTTGGGATCTGCGCCTTGCGCGGCCAAGAGCGAGAGCAAACAAAAGCTCAACATCATTGTGAGAATTATTTTCATCTAAGCAGTTCGATCTAAAACACACCCGTGCAAATTGTCGATTTTCAGAAAATGAACATTCCGATGGCCGCTCCAAACATCAACAGCGTCGCCACGGAGACGACGATTACACTCGGAATGGAGCTGGGCTGTTGCTTCATGAGTTTGCGATCGAGCGCGACGAAAATAAT
>Ga0070698_100001218_pt1 | contig 28632 bp, 25 predicted proteins | sample KBSK1502metaG_FD_65477 | JGI IMG/M metagenome (GOLD analysis project Ga0070698, IMG submission 65477) | Corn, switchgrass and miscanthus rhizosphere microbial communities from Kellogg Biological Station, Michigan, USA - KBS K1-50-2 metaG | ecosystem: Host-associated > Plants > Roots >...
ATACTTCTTTGAAGAGAATAAAATACCCGGTTAATTGCAAAACAAAAAAGACATACACAAAAAAGCTTGACTGTATCAGCACCTGGAAAAAACTGTCTTGCTTTTTTCTTAGCGCAACATAGATCACCCATGTATACAGCAATGCTACACTTAACATCAACCCTGCTATTCTTTTAAAACTGGAGTTGCTATAACTTTCATGATAAAGCACACGGAGATAAAGCAGGCTTACAATTATTACCGGCAGAATGACTATTAATTTTTTTAACCAGCTTTTCATAATTAGCAGTACCGTAAAATAGCACAATTCGCTTTAAGAATTTAAAATCATGTTAAGAGTGCCGCTTCACAGAAGTTTAACGTAATATGGCCTGATAGTTTGATTATAGTAGTGTTTTATATTTCTTAAATTAAATCAAACGTTATGAAAAGATTAATACTCATTTTGGCTCCGGCCGCACTTCTTCTTGGATCATGTAAATCAGACAGTATTAAAGAACCTGAATATCGTGAAATTCAGAATGTACGCATTATGGATGTTGGCCTGCTGCAAACAACTGCAGGTCTTGAGTTGGTTTATTATAACCCCAACAATTTTGGAGTAACACTTAGCCAGGCAAGAGGTGAGGTATATATCGACAATATGTATTTTGGCCGCTTTGGCATTAGTGATAAAGTTACAGTTCGTAAACATGAAGAATTCATTATTCCAGCTGTATTAAAAATGGATAACATCAGCGCTATAAAAAATCATCGCGAAATTTTTCAAAAGAAACAAGCTATGATCAGGATCGAAGGATTTGCTACAGTAAGAAAAGCTGGTTTTAACAAAGAAGTTCCAATAAAATACGAAGGTATCCAGGATATAGAACGTCTGCGTTCACTCGTTTCAAGATAAATTTCATTTAGAGTTTTTTAATAACCCATGTGCATAACATGGGTTATTTTTTTATCAAACTATCAATGAATTTCTCATTGTTAAAAGTCAAAAGCTATAAATTACTCATTAGGTGTTGCTTGAAATTTGATTAACGATTTCTTTAACAGTTATGAAATATCTGGCATCGTTTTTCTACTATATATACTGAAAATGAAAAATAATTTAATCATCTTAAAAAACTCAGTTATGAAACAAACTTTACTATTTATTGGCATAGCTGCAGTATTATCTGTAGCAGTGTTAGGTATCAGCAATAGTTCTAAAATGAAAAAAGTTGATGCCACAGAATTGGCACAATTCCAGGCATGGAAAGACACAAAAGCAATGGAAGCATTGCAGGTTGAGAAGGAAAATTATATTGCTCCTAAGCAAACAACAAAGAGCACGGCAGCAAAACGTACTGTTAGTTATCAAAGCCCGAAAATGGTTTCTGAAACTCAAAACAGTGCTAAAACAACAACTACTAAAAAGAAAGGTTGGAGTAAAGCTGCAAAAGGTACAGCGATCGGAGCAGGTGCCGGTGCGGTCCTTGGTGCAGTCATCAACAAACGTAACCGTGCAGTAGGTGCTGTGATCGGTGGTGTGCTCGGTGGAGGAGGTGGTTATGTCATCGGCCGCGGAATGGATAAAAAAGACGGAAGAGTGCAGTAATAAAAAAGAAAATCTGGTAAAGGGACTTCATAGTCCCTTTTTTTATTTTAAAGGTTCCTTCTCATGTTTACATACATTTGGTCTTATAAAAGATATGCTAAAATGAAAAAGTTTTTAAACCCAGTTGCCATTGTAATAACCATATCCCTGTTTGCTTTTTTTATTCAATCATGGTCGGCCGATAAAACTAAAAGGGATTTCTACCGGCTTACCGTGTATCATTTTAACAGCGCAGCACAGGAAAAAACTCTGGATGATTATTTGCAAAATGCATTGTTACCTGCTTTGCATAAATTGAATATTAAGAATATTGGAGTTTTTAAAAATCATTCAAACGATACTCTTACTGATAAAACTTTATATGTGTTAGTGCCAATGCAATCATTAGATGATGTTATTAATGTGCCATGGAAATTGGTCGTGGATAAAGATCACAATGCCGCAGGAGCTGAATATATCGACGCAGTTTATACAACACCTCCCTATAGCCGGATGGAAACAATTTTGTTGCATGCCTTTTCATTAGCGCCAAGGCTTCAGTTGCCGGCTCTCAAAGGTTCAAGAAAAGAAAGGATATATGAATTGCGCAGTTATGAAAGCGCCACTGAAAAGATATATCAAAACAAAGTAAAGATGTTCAATGATGGTGATGAGATCGGTTTATTCAAACGTTTAAATTTTAATGCAAGCTTTTATGGTGAAGTGCTTATCGGCGGTAAAATGCCTAACCTGATGTACATGACCTGTCATGAAAATAAAGCAGCAAGAGATGCAAACTGGAAAGCATTTGTAGATGACCCTTACTGGAAAAAGCTTTCTGCAATGCCCGAGTACCAGCACAATGTTTCTCACATTGATATTAGCTTTTTGTACCCGACTGAATATTCAGATTATTAAATGAACCGGGTTATTTAGTCAATATCGTCCTTTTTGGTTAATAGTAAGAATGAAGAAATAACAAGAAAAACAACGAGAAACGAACTGGCTTTCATTTTTTCACCCTTTGACGCAAAGTAAATAAAGAAGGTTACAAGTTTTTTTAAACGTTCTGATCTTTTAATTACCGGTTGCACGATTCTTGCTTAAATTCGGGGTATAACCTAAAGCCCTCCAATATGAAAATCGGTTTTCTTCGCTTTTACTTTTTTTTAATTAGTATTATAACCATTACTGGCTTACAGGCACAAAGCTTAAAAAGCCTTGATGATAATAATGGATTTAAAAAATATAAGCTCGGTTCCAAATTCGTACTTGGCTTGGGAGTAAAACAAAAGGATGAAGACGGTGCTGATAAAATTATAATTGATTATGCAAACGAAAAGATCGGTGATATTCCTGTTAAGTCAATTGAGTTATACTATTTAAGGGATACATTGGCAAAGATAGTTGTAAGAATTTCTCCCGAATATTACGAAAAGCTTATCGATGCTGTTAAGAGTTCTTTTGGACAGCCAACACAAGACATCAGCAACAATGAAAAAGTAAGCCATGACACTGCAGCTCTATCTCCTAATTATTATAAAGAGGATCATATTTGGAAAACAAATCGTCTAAGGATGGAATATTTTTATTCTTATCCGAAAGTAACCGGAGGAGCATACGGAGCAAGAAGTCTCTATCTTCTTTATGCTTTGAACGATTACGGTCAGCGGTTGCAGAGAGCTAAGAGAGGAGCCAATGCAGCCAGGAATTTTTAATGAAAGATTAATTGCCATCTTCAAATAATGTCAATTTCAATTGCGCAGCAACAAGATATTTCTGCATTAGTATCATTAATGGATAATGCTTATCGTGGCGAAGGATCCAAACAAGGCTGGACATCTGAAGCAAATCTGTTTATTGGAAATAAAAGAACAGATCAGGAAACAGTAACAAAGCTGATAAATAAACCCGGCTCTGTTTTTCTCAAATACACAAATGAAGACGAAGTGATTGAAGGTTGTGTTTATCTGCACAAGAAGGAATCAAAACTGTATCTCGGTATGTTTTCAGTTGCGCCTCCTGCGCAGGGAAAAGGTATTGGCAAAAAATTATTAAATGCCGCTGAAGAATATGCAAAAGAGCAGCATTGTTCTTTAATATACATGACGGTAATAACAGTTCGTGAAGAATTGATCGCCTGGTATGAAAAAAATGGTTATAAAAGAACTGATAGAGTACTTCCCTTTCCTGTTGATGAAAAATTTGGAATTCCGACTCAGCCTCTTGAAATGATTGTGCTTGAAAAGCAAGTTTAATTTCTAAAAAATAAAAGGCCTTCAATTGAAGACCTTTTAAATTAAATAGTAGTTGATCAATTTTCTAATGCCCCGTCTTCTTTAAATTTCCTAAAAATGGCGATGGTATCTGCTGCCAGTTTTTGAGTTCTTTTGAATGGCATAAAGCCTTTTTCACCCGGATTCAAATCTATGCGGCGGAGGATCTCATCAATATCAGCTTTTACATTTGCATAGTTATCGTATGCCTTCTTATTTCCTCCCTTTGAAGGAAAATGACAAGGAGTACATTTCTCGGCAATAACCGGCGAAAGTGTTGTAGCATAGGTAGCCTTGGGAACAGCAGCTGTTGCCTTTTTTGAAGACGAACAATAGGTCAATGCCAATGATAAAATGGCCATGCCTGCAAATACATAAAGTTTTTTCATTCCTTAGGTTTTAGTTTTTAAATGTAGAGAAAAAAAATTAATTGGAAACCACTTCAATTTGATAATTATCAAATTTGTTCAGGCGGTACATTTGCATCTCTTTTATGCTAACACCCGTTTTAGCCGCATATAAAAATGCATACACAGGTTTATCCCGTTCTACCTGGCTGCTTTCAATTGTAATGCTCATCAACCGGAGCGGTACAATGGTAGTGCCTTTTCTTACCCTTTATCTTATTAGAACAATGGGCTATAGTGTATCCGAAGCCGGGTTTGTATTTGCTTTCTTTGGTTTAGGCGCTTTCAGTGGGGCTTATTTTGGCGGCAAGATGACTGATAAAATCGGGTTTTATCCTGTTCAGATCATTACTCTTTTTGGTGGTGGTATTATGTTTTTTGTTTTATCAGCAATGAAAACCTATTTACTGATCTGCCTTTTTACTTATTTACTTGCCTTTATTAATGAAGCTTTTCGTCCTGCTAATTCTACCGCTGTTGCTTTTTACAGCAAGCCAGATAACAGGACAAGATCTTATGCTCTGAACAGACTTGCAATAAATATCGGATGGGCTGTTGGAAGTTCTGTTGGTGGTGTACTTGCCGATATCAATTACAGTTTACTTTTTTATGTTGATGGCGTTACCAATATTGCTGCTGCAATATTGATATGGATATTTTTAAAACCTGTAAACTTTAAAGAAGAAATAGAAAAAAATAAAGTAGCCAGGGCCTTATCAGCATACAAAGACAAAACATATTTAGTTTTTATTTTACTTACAGCGTTCTTTGCCTGTTGTTTTTTCCAAATATTCACTAATCTTTCGGCGTTCTTTGCTGAGGAATTACATTTCTCAGAATCCCTGATCGGTTTTTTGCTCGCAATAAATGGAGTCATCATCGCTATTGTGGAAATGGTGCTGGTTTATAAGTTGGAAGGGAAAAGAAGGAACCTGCATTATATTTCTATTGGAATATTTATGGTTGGCATAGCATTTCTTATGCTGAATATTCCGGGTATGGGGGCCCTGCTGGCACTTTTAATAATGACACTTATAACTTTTGGGGAAATTTTTTCCATGCCTTTTATGACTAGCTTATGGATAAGCAGAAGCCAGCCCGTCAACAGAGGGCAATATGCGGCATTATACACGATGGCCTGGTCGGCAGCTCAAACTCTTGGTCCGCTTGGCGGATCGCAAATTGCCGGGTATTTTGGGTTTAAATGGTTATGGTTCAGTGTTGGTGCCGTTTGCCTGATCGTAGCCATTCTGATCAGGAGACTTAAAACAGGTGATTGACAGGTACAAAATTGTCAACACGTTGGCATTTACTTGGCATGATTTTCTTAACTTAACCATTCAAATCTCTATCATGGATAATACTAATGGAACTATGTCGGCTAAAAAAAAGAAGAAAGAATTTCGCAAAATGATCTCAGCGAAATTGGAAACCTCTTTATTTGAACTTCAAAGCGGTGTGAAGGAAAAAAAATTCAAAGCTGCTGTAAAACGGGCGGGCAAGCTTCTTGCAAATGACCTGTTTGTAAAAAATAAAAAAGACAAACAAAAGAAAGCGGAAAAAAATGAGGCTCTTATAGCCGAATCTATCGGAGCTTAATTTTTTTTATTTAACTGATCTGCCGTCCCGATCTATCGGGACGTTTTTTATTTGCTTTCGTTTTTTATAATCAACAATATTTAACCAAATGCTTAATGCGAGTGAAACAAAGAATACGATCAATGTCACTTTATCTACAAGGTCTTTTTGAAAATTAATCCCCGTTAGCTTTAATAATAAAAAATGAATATAGGATGTTGATTGATCATGTAATCCCATCTTTTCCCTTACATTCCAATGCCAGTCGGTACAAAAACAATAACCCCATCCATACCAGATACCAACTATGAACCATGAAAAAGCGGTAAGAAAAAGCGTAAATAAGTTCCACCGACGGGTCTTTTTCCAGGCCCAGCCAAAACAATTAAACAACATCAGGATTGTGTGAAAAACGAAGAAGAATATATTAAGAAACTGGTAACCCATTAATAGATCCTGCCTTCTTCATGGCTTAGTAATTGCTCAGCCATTGAATGATCAAATACGGCTTCTTTATTTGAAATTACCTGGCGCAACAGATCATGAATAGTGATCACCCCTGCAAAATCCTGGTCATTATAAGCAAGAAGGTAACGGGCTTTATGAGAGATCATAAGATTCATACAATGCTCCACAGTATCAGCTGTATCAACCATGGGAAGATCAATTGTCATTACTTCTTCCACTTTTGTATTGGCGCTGGAACGACCCTTAAGGATCACATTCCTGCTATAATCTCTTTCGCAGAAAATGCCTTTGAAATCGTCGCCCTTTTTTACAACCAGGTAGCTCAGGTTAACAGAGTTCAGCATTTGCAATGCGTCAATAACAAGAGCATTTGGCTCAATGCTATTAAAGGAAATCGGTTTGCTCATTAACAAGTCGTGCACTGTACGCATAGTTCGTCATTTCTACTAAAGTTCGGGTTTTTTGGTAAAAGAAAAGCTGATTTTTAAACTAAAATATCTTTTTACATAGGACTGGCCTTATTGAAATTCTCTTCCAGGACCCCTTCAGCAGTATCGGCATCCATCAATATCTTCCAAACGCCATTTTCCTTGCGCAGCAGTACATGAAAGCGTCCAATGCCTGTTCGCTTTTCACCTGTTTTTAAGTTGGTGCTGCTAGTTTTGTAATAGCCAACTTCAAAAGCTTTATCATCGCCGGCAATACGTTGCGTAAACCGAAGCTCAATGCTTTTCTTCCAATCGCTCCATTTTGCTTTGATGCTATCCGGTACCTTTTTGAAATATTTATCATAGCCCATGATCTCTTTGTTATCCTGCATTACACGTATAACATCTTTGCTATGGACTGATTTGAAGGTCTCATTGTCACCACTTGAAAAAGATTTTATAAATGGGATCCAAACCTGTGTATTTATTTCTTGTGTCGTCTTATTGTCCTGCGCAAAAATTATAGAAGCAGGAAAAATAATAAATGTGAGTACAAGTATCTTTTTCATGACTATTTTTTTCAAAAGTAGCAGATTATTTCTTTAGCCTTAAAACGACCTCAGTTTTATAAATCACATACTTTCGCATAAATTATTTTGAAATGGATATACAAAAACAATTTGAGGATGCAGTTGCCAACAGTAAAACTCTTAGTGAAAAACCTTCAAACGAAGTATTGCTTCAGCTTTACTCTTTATATAAACAAGCTACAACCGGCGATGTAAATACAGAACCACCTTCAAATTCCTTTGATTTTGTAAACAAAGCCAAACATGATGCATGGGCTGCCTTGAAAGGAAAAACAAAAGAAACAGCCATGCAGGAATATATTGATCTTGTCAATAAATTAAAAGGTTGACCTTATTTCGAAAAATGCTGGAAAAATATTTATCATTTCTTGTTTGTCCCGTCACTCGTTCTGAACTCAGGCTGCATAAGCTTTTGGTAAAAGTAAAAGTTTTTCAGGGGGGAGAAAAGGCGATTATTAGTGAAGGCATTTTGTTTTCAGATAAAGATTGGTTCTACCCAATTATTGATGGCGTTCCCAGGTTATTGGTTGAATCATTTTTAGATTATGAAGAGTTCTTTAAAAAAAATCTTAATGATTATGACCAACGAAAAGAGCATTTGCTAAAAAATTATCCTGATCTCATTCAGCAAGTCATAAAGAAAAACAGAAGAACAAAAAAGAGTTTTGAGATGGAGTGGGGAATGTTTAACTATGAAGAGGATAAAACGTGGGGATTAAAAGGCGAAGATCTGCTGGAAAGATTTTTAAAGGAAACTGATGAGACCATAGAATCTTTAAAAGGCAAATTAATATTTGATGCCGGTTGTGGCAACGGACAGCTCAATCAATATATTGCCAGATGTGGTGCTGTTGTAGCCGGAATGGATCTTAGCAAAAGTGTAGAAAGAGCAAATGCGAACAATAAAGAGGAGAGTGCTTTTTTTCTGCAGGCAGATGTGCAATATCCGCCTTTGCAACTTGAAAAATTTGATATTGTTCACAGCAGTGGAGTTTTGATCTGCACAAACAATAGCGAACTTACTTTTTCAAAAATCGAGCCTTGCGTTAAGAGAAATGGTAAATTGAGCGTCTGGCTTTATCATCCACGTAAAAATTTAATTCATAACTCTTTTAATCTCCTCAGAAAGTTTACTTCTAAACTTCCTATAAAAGCTCAATATTATTTATACCTGTTCACACTTTTCCCTGCAAGCTATGTAGTAAAAAAGATTAAAGGGAATAAGCAAAATGCAAGAGAGATGATGATCGCTATTATGGATTGGTTTTCGCCTGAATTTCGTTGGGAACACACCCCTGAAGAAGTTTCAGATTGGTTTGCCAAAAGAAATTATAAAGATGTGAGAGTAACAACAACAGATATTTTTGGGTTCAATATCATTGGGAGAAAATAAAATGCTGATCAGGACGTGTAAAGAGAAAGTAATTGCTTACCTACAGTATTGTAGCTAAACCTTTGCCTGGCATCATTTGCTATTTCCTCCCGATCGTAGCTGGCATGTGTTTGAATCATTTTTTTCATTGCTTCGAAAAGTTCTGACTCGTTTTTAGGATCAATTAATATTCCATTCCGCTGGTTAATTAATTCAGGAATGCCTCCTACTCTTGTCGCAATCACAGGCAACCCACAACATAAAGCTTCCAGGATACTACAAGGCTGATTTTCATAATTGCTAAAAGAAACAAAGGAAGAAGCCGACCGAACAATTTCAGCCACCTTTTCATAAGAGACTTCTCCTGTAAATTTTATCTTTTCACTTAACCCTTGCTTTCCTGCCAACTCTAATAATTCATTTTCAGCAGGACCATACATAATACACTCCCAATCGTCTTTTACATTCCTTAATTTCGATAGTACACGAAGAAGACCTTCAGTATTTTTTTGGCCTTTCCATGAGGATACATAATGAACAAATCTAAAAGTTTTTGCTCCCGATGGTTCTAAATAAAATAACTGTTCATTCACAACGTTAGGAATTAAGATAGTTTTAATTCCCTTTGCAACACTTGTTAATTTTCGTGCAAGATCTTCACTTACTGAAGTAACAACGTTCGCATTGCTCAGTATTTTTTTTGTTATGTAACGGAAAGCAGGTGACCTGGAAAAAAAATTGTCAGCATTGGTTCTGTCATAACCCACCCAATGTTCAGTTACATAATACTCAAGGTGATATTTCTTCTTTAACCACAAGGCGATCAAGCCAGCTTTATAAGGTACATGTACATGCACTGATCTAAAAAGATTTGGCTGCAATTGTAAAAAATATTGCTTGTATACTGAACGGTATTTACGCATTGCAATCAATTTATCTATAAAACGGAAACCATAATCTTTACAAGCAAAATAAATAATAGTCTCAGAGAGGTTTCCTGAGCAATTTTCTTCAATTTTAATTGAATTGGTTATTGATTTTTTTTTATCCCTTACAAAAAAAACCACATGTACGGGTGTAAACATAGAAAGAGCTTTTGCATGCCGCTGAATAAAATCACCTGTAAAAGCATCAAGACGACTGGGATACCAACTTGGCAAAAAAAGGACACTCTTCATGTTTTTAATTATTCAGAATCTTATTTGAAAATATATTAAAATCGCTTCTCTTTAAAAAAATGAAATCTTTAAACGGGACTTTAATAAACGTTATTGATCGGGCAATAATATAAAAAGTGGCGATGGAATAAGCAACAAGATTGGCAATTGCTGCGCCCTTATAACTCAATGCGGGTATAAGCATAAAATCCAGCACAAGTACAAGTCCGCAACAGATCATTGAACTAATAAAATTTACTTTTAATAGCCGGTTGGCAGAAAAATACGCGGCGAGTATTGTAGTAACGGTAAATAATAGATACCCCGGTAACATAATTAATAGAGAAAAGAAACCCTTGAAGTATTCAGCGGGCAGGAAAAACTTATAAATAATAAACGATATTGCTATCAGAAGAAATGCTAATATTAGATGTGTAAAAACTAATATCCTGCAAATTGAAACCAGCCCCGCATCCGTGAGTTTTTCATTTTTATTTTTTAAAGCAGGTGTTATTAATCCCGCTAGTATTCCGGGAGTGATCCACAAAAGTTGAGCAAATTTCGATGCCTGTGCGTACACTCCGACAGTGGTATGATCATAAAAAATACTGATCAGCCAGTAATCGGCACGAAAAGCAACAAATTGAATAAGATTTGTAATTAAAACAATTGAAGAAAAAGCAGAGAATGATCTCATTTCATCCTGTGAAATGTTTTTAAAGGATGGATTAAATTTTACAATAAAGTAAAAAAATAAAATAAAGCCAGGTATAAAAATAAAAAGACTGTATATCCAGATCGGATTCTCTGTGATTATTACCGGCTTTATTATCCAGACTAATAGAACAATGGTGAATAATATTAATGCAACAACTGAAGTTAATTTATTGCAAAGCCTTGCTTCATGCTGTGAATAATAAAGTGATAGGAACTTATCCATTATAACCAACCCGGTAAAATAAATTACTTCAGCAAAAAATATCTTAAGATCAAAACTTCCTCCAAGTAGAGTATGTCCAAGAAGAATATATCCAAGTATGGCAATGATATAAAAGAATAAAAGTTGGATGGCAGCAGTGATCATCGTAAAAGAAAAGATCTTATCGCGACTATAATTATTTCCTGCGATCCCGTGCCATACAATTGCTGCATCTGTCCCTAACCCCGTTATTATATGAATGAAGGCAGCATTGACAATAATTAATGAAAGCGTTCCGAACTGATCTGCTCCAGCAAGTTTTGCTACCAGCAAACTGATCAAAAAACCAATGCCAGTAAAAATTACTCTGAAAATAAATCCACGTAGTAAAAGCTGCACGATCAAAGTTTATGCAAATAAAATATAATTTTACTCAAGATAAAATGAAATTTTACCGTGAATCTTTCAATCGACAACAAATGGCAATTTTGAAAAGAAAGATAAATCTCCAATTTGATCCCAATACGGGCTTTGGAGTAAACAGCGAGAATAGCAGCGGCCGGTTTTATAATCGAAATACCGGCAGCGCAAATGTTGTTAAAAGAGGTATTAATATTCTCAATAAGTACAGTTGGTATCATACTATGCTTGCAATGCCAAGGGCAAAATTCCTTTTATTTCTCTTAGCAGCTTATATAATTGCCAATTTATTTTTTGCAGGTATTTATTATTTGATTGGAATAGATCACCTGGCTGGAGTTCAAAAAGGATCTTCGGTTAAAAATTTTACCGAAGTTTTCTTTTTTAGTGCGCAGACGTTTACCACTGTTGGATATGGCCGGATCAGTCCAGTAGGTTTTATGGCAAGCGCAGTTTCAACATTTGAAGCATTTCTTGGTTTGCTGAGTTTTGCCTTGGCTACCGGTTTGTTTTACGGAAGATTTTCAAGACCAAGAGCATTTCTGAGTTTTAGCCATAATGCTTTAATTGCTCCATATAAAGATGGAACAGCATTGATGTTTCGCATTGCTCCATACAAGAATAATCTCTTGTCTGAGGCAGAAGTAAAAATAAATCTTGCAATGCAGGTAGAAGAGAATGGTAAAATGATGAATCGTTTTTATAACCTTGATCTCGAAATTTCAAAAATCAATGCACTTGCTTTAAGCTGGACAATTGTTCACCCGATCAATGATAAAAGCCCGTTGTATAATTTCAATTATACAGATATGGTGAATGCCAAGATTGAAGCACTTGTTTTTGTAAAAGCATTTGATGAGGTTTTTTCCAATACGGTTGTACAACGTTTTTCCTATATAGCTTCGGAAGTTATCTGGGGAGCCAAATTCAAGATCATGTATCATGCCGATGAACAAAAAGGAAGAACAATACTTGACCTGAATAAACTTAACGAATATGAAAAGATCGAATTGCTATCTCCGGTTACTTCGCAATGATCTGTCCTGCCTGATCTGAATAAAAGAATTTCTATCGATATAATAAGCAAATAACAGATAGATTATCGGTAAAAAACTTAAAAGTTTTAAAATAAAAACACCTGTAAAAAATCCAAGCAAATAGAACAACATCAGTATAAAAAAGTTTCCCAATAGCTGCATATCATCTATTGCACAAACAACTTTAAAGCGATAATAACTCGGCTGCTTGTACGTAAGATCAATTGGTTTGGTAAAATGGTAACCATCCGTTACAACGACTTTGGGGTGGTTATCTTGTATCTCAATTACTACCGGTTCGGTATTGTTTAACGGGTATATCTCTTTATTATTTACAATTACTCTTACATTCAGTATGCTAAGGAGCAACTGCTTCTTTTTGCTAATGACAATATAATACTGAGAATTTATAAACTGTTATTTCAGTGAACGGATGATCTCGATAAAATCTGCTGCAACCAATGAAGCGCCGCCAACCAGGCCACCATCAACATCCGGACAACTGAATAATTCCTTTGCATTGTTTGCTTTTACACTGCCGCCATAAAGAATAGGGATCTCGTTTGCGATCGCATCACCGTATTGACTTGCCATAATAGAACGTAAATGTGCATGCATTTCTTGTGCCTGTTCAGTTGTAGCGGTTTTACCAGTACCAATGGCCCATATAGGTTCATAAGCGATCACAATGTTTTTTATTTGATCTGCCTTTAAATGAAATAATGACTCCTTTAATTGTACGGCAACAAACTCATTTTGCGTGCCTGCTTCGCGGATCGTCAAAGCTTCACCGCAACAAAAAATAGGAGTAATAAAACTTGCAAGGCAAAGATTTACTTTTTCAGCAAGTATACCATTTGTTTCAGAAAAATATTCTCTTCTCTCGCTATGTCCTACCACGCAGTAATTAATATTTAATGAGTGAAGCATTTCAGCTGATATTTCACCTGTATATGCGCCAGATTTTTTATGATGACAATTTTGGGCAGCCGGATAATAGTTTTTTTCTTCTGCTACTTCACTTCTTGTCATTGTGAGGTAAGGAAAGGGAACGGCGAAAATCGTTTTTTGGTGATCTTTTAATTTAATACCTGCTGTAAGAATATCATCTAATAATTTTTCCCCTTGCTGAAAAGTCAGATTCATTTTCCAGTTAGCCGCCGCAATTTGTGTCCGCATGTTTTGGTTTTAATAGTTTTTAAAGATATAGGTTAAAATAGTTTTTTCATTTTCGGTTATGGATTTTCCTTTTAATTTTTTCCAATCATCAATATCGACCAGTGCTTTTTGAAGGTCATATCTGCGTAAGCCATCACTGCCCCAGGAAAAATTTGGAATATACTTTGGAGTAAGTCCGGATTCAAAGACATTACTGCAGACACCCATCACAGTTCCGGTATTTAAAGATGCGTTGATCGATGTTTTGGAATAATCACCCATAAATACACCGCATTTTTGCCCTGCATTCATTTCTCCTTTTAGGGTCCATACTTTTACAACGCTTGCATTGTTTTTAATATTTGAGTTTGAAGTTCCTGCTCCAAGATTGCACCACTCTCCTATTACTGAATCACCAATATAGCCATCATGGGCCTTATTAGAATATGCAAAGAATACCGAGTTCTTAATTTCTCCACCGGCTGTACAGTAAGGGCCTATCGTTGTTGCTCCATAAATTCTTGAATTCATTTTTATCACAGCTCCTTCTCCGCATGCAAATGGTCCCCTGATAGCAGAACCATCCATAATAAGAGAATTTCTGCCAATGTAAATGGGCCCGTCTGAAGCATTGAGAAAACAATTTTCAACAACAGCTCCCTTTTCAATAAAAATATTTCCAGGTTTGGTTGTTTTATTTGTCTTGGAGATCTTTTGTGATTTCCTTTTTTCAGTTAGTAGTTCAAAGTCTTCACGAATCGCATGATCATTCATCTGAAAAATATGCCAGGGAAATTGAATGCTTTTTATTTCATCACGAACGGTAATAGCCTTTGATACTTTTATTTTATTTGGTTCCTGTATTTCATTTTTTGAAAATCTGAAAATGATCCCGGTATTTCCATTTACTGAGATAAATTCTCCATTCTTTAATTTATGTAAGGCTTTGACCAGTTTTGAAGAAGGAAGAATATTTCCATGGATCATAAAGCAAGTATCATCATGTTCAATTTTTTCAAGTCTTATGGATCTGTCGAGGTCTTTATAATCATCTTCGAGGCGATCAAAAGATATTATGCCAAGGATCTTTTCCCATTTTTCACGAATGGTAAGTATACCGACTCTTATATCCTGGATCTGTCTTGTAAGTGTGAATGGATAAAGATTTTCAGGCTGGCAAAATTCTTCAGTAAAAATGATCTTCGCAGGCATCCGGTAAAGCTAAAAGATTTTAAAAAAAACAAAAAGCCCCGAAGAGGAATCTCCGGGACTAAAGTATAGCCATGAAAAACAAAAACTTAATAATATCCTAATTTAGGAATTTATTTTTTCTTTTCATACTTCTTCTTGAATTTGTCGATACGACCGGCTGTGTCAACCAACATATTCTTACCAGTAAAAAATGGATGAGATGTATTGGAGATCTCTAGTTTTACCAATGGGTATTCATTACCATCTTCCCATTTAACGGTCTCTTTAGAGCCAGCAGTTGACCTGCTTAAAAAGCTATGACCGTTACTCATGTCCTTAAAAACTACGAGGCGATAACTTTTCGGATGAATATCCTGTTTCATAAATGTTTGATTTAAAGGCTGTACGGATTTGGCCGTACTGTAAATAAAATTTCCGTGCAAAAGTAACGTAACCGGGGCTATTCACCAACAGTAGGGTAAAAAAAGAGAAAAGCGCCGGATTTTTCTTCCATTCATTTGCCGAAGCTCCTGAACGTCTTACTAACCCAACGCTTTTCGTGAGGCTTTGTGTCTTGTTAAAGGACTCGTCCACCCCAGCGACCAAATTCTTCTTTTGACGGATTCCTCTGATCGCAGACCTATAAAATCTTTTGACGGATCTTTAAGGTCTCGGATCAAACTCGCTTTTGACGGCTAATTCAATCTTATGATGCTAAGTTGCCCCTCAATAAGTTCTCTTCCAAATTTTTTGCATGTTTGATATGCACTTGTTTTGCACAAATAGAATTTTAGATATGCACAGATTCTGAGTAGTTATGAACAGTTTATAAACTGGCTAGCTTCTCATATTGACAAACTGAAGAGGTAGTTGAAGATTTGAAGTCTTACAAAGCTGAATGACCGATTGGAGATCATCAATTTTTTTTCCCGTCACCCTCACCAGGTCATCATTTATTGATGCCTGCACCTTCAATCCCGAATCTTTTATAAGCTTTACTATTTTTTTTGCATCATCCTGGGCAAGACCATTTCTTACCTGCACTTCTTTTTTCCAAACTTTTCCGCTTTGTGATCCTTCTTTGCTCAGGTCAAATGCTAGGGGATCGATTCCCTGCTTATGAGCTCTGCTGATAAGAACATCACATAGCTGTCGCATCTTCATATCATCTTCAGTTTCTATATTGATCTTGAAATCTTTTTTATTCAGATCGATCACAACATGGCTTCCTTTAAAATCAAAACGATTAGTGATTTCTTTTGTAGTAACGTTTACGGCATTATCGAGTGCTTGTGCATCTACTTTTGAAACAATATCAAATGATGGCATAGTAGAATTTTTAGTTGGCCTCAAAAGTAAGATTGTTATAATAAAAAACCCCTCATAGAAATGAGAGGTTTTACCACATGAGAAAACTTATATATTATGTATTATTGACTTTGTCCTACCCTGTTTTGTTCATCCTGTGAACTGCTATTTCTGCGTCGTGGTTGGTTTTGCTGGCCAGTCTTTCCAAAACGCCATGTGAAAGTACCTGTCACCTGTCTGATATCTGGACGGGCAATAAAACCACCATCGATCATCCCGTATGTATTTCTTCCTTCAAATTTTTGCCAGGCAAATGGATCACGAACATTAAACCTAAGCGTACCTTTTCCTTTCATTACTTGTTTTTGAAAACCAAAACTCATTTGATAGATAGGTTCCATTCTTGTAAGACCACCAAGAGCTTTATGACGATACATTCCGCTTAGCTCAGCGCTCCATCCTTTTTTGAAAGTGAAATTATTGGTGATGTTTGCAGTAAACGAAGTATATGAAATATCAATATTAAAGGTGTCGTAAACACCTTTGTAACGATTATTAAAAACATTTGTAAAAAAATTCGTATTCCACCATTTTGTAAACGTAATAGGGGCTGTAACAGAAACACCAATATTAGTGAATTGGGCCACATTATCAACAGTAAGGAATCTTATTTTACTATCAGGCACAGGTTTTACTATCTGGGAAATTATGTCGTCAGTAGTATTAAAATTAAAAGTAGTTATGAACTTACCATTAAAGCTATGCGTCAGATCTATATTATGAGTGTATTGCGGACGCAGATAAATATTTCCCTGTCTGTATGATAATGTATCAAGAAAATAAGTAAATGGATTCAGGTCCTGGTAATTTGGCCTTTGGATACGACGGCCATAACCAACTGTCAACGTATTCTTCTTATTTACTTTATAACTTATAAATGCTGTTGGGAACAAATTGGTAGTATCTCTTTTAAAAGTTTGCCTTGTTATAACCTGGTTGCCGTGTGCTATAGTGTTTTCCATTCTTAATCCCGCCTGGAAAGTCCATTTCTTGATTTCCCTGTTATAATTAACATAGGCTGCATTTATAGTTTCATCATAGATGAAATGATTGGAACGAATATGATCGATCTCCCACTCATTGTTGATCATCCGTTCATAGTTTACAAGATTATTATTTTTTACATAGCTGAATTTTACTCCTGCTTCAAATCTTCCATTTTTTACCGGCTGTGTGTAATCACTTTTGAAAGTATAGATGTCAATATTAGACGGTAAATGACCTTTCAAATAAGATGTTCCGGTTTTTTGCAGCGAACCATTATAAAAATCTGTTGTGAGTATCATATCTGAAATATTACTGTAAACCACATAGTCAAAGTCTGCTGTAAGTTCTCTGCCGGTTGTATCAAATGTATGTTTCCAGTTAAGATTAAGCGTTGCATTTTGGAATTTAAGATCATTATCGGTTGATGAAATCAGCCTGTTCTCGAGTATTTTGTTAGCATCAACCAGGTCAGAAACGGAAATTGGCGTTGGATGCCCGGCGAAGGTGAACCCGCTGACAACAATTCCAAAAATATTCTTTTTGTCAGCATACCAGTCCAATCCTAATTTAAGTGTATGATTGTTATTGCCGAATTTGAATCGTGTTTCTGTGTAATTATAACCAGTCGTGTTATAATTATTATCAATAAACCTGCTATCGAGGCTCAAACGATTCATTCCACGAAAAATATTGGGGTTATAATTGCCAAAGAAATTAATCTTATTCTTTCTATAGTTAAAGTTTATACTGTTCTGTGATTTAGGTCTCAAGTACCATGCTTCATCAGGATGAAATAGACTCGTAGTTGCTCCAATCATGACGCTCCCATTAAAGCCATTATTCTTTCCTTTTTTGGTTTTGATATTTATCACACCAGAATTACCTGACGCGTCATATTTTGATGAAGGATTCGTCATGATCTCAACCTGGTCAAGTGCTGATGCCGGCAAATTGCGTAACAGGTTAGCAAGGTCAGCCGCTGATAAAAAAGTTTGTTTGCCATCCATCATCACAATAACTCCCTGTTTGCCTCTAAGACTTATGTTACCGTCATTATCAACAGTTATTCCGGGAGATTTTTCCAATATATCGAGAGCTGTAGAGCCGACACTTGTTGGCGAAGCGTCAACATTTACTACGGTTTTATCGATCTTGGTTTCAATAAATGGTTTTTTTGCTGTTACAGTTACTCCTTCCATTGATCTGGATTCTGCAGCAAGCTTGATTGTCTCGGCTTTGAATGTTGAATTATCAACTGTGATCTCTAATGATTGCCCAAATTTTTTTTGAAACCCAATAGAAGAAACAGAAAGCAGGAATTTTCCTTCAATGATTTTTTCAAACTCATATTTTCCTTCCTTATCGGTCACTGCTATTTTAACCAATGATGAATCTTTTGCACGCAACAATGAAACAGATGCCGATTGCACTGGTTTTTGGGATTCATCAGTAATGACCCCTGATATTTTGCCAATCTTATTCTGTGAAAAAACGAGAGTAGATAATAGAATCCCTGTCAAAAGGGTAAATAAATTTCTCATAAGTGCTATACTTTAAGTCGGTGATATATAAAATAACTGAGAATAATCTTTTGTAAGAAATGAATTATGATAAGATTCGTAGTTAACGTGTTAAAGGGCAATTAGTAATTACCTATACACAAGCGGTAAGATTCTTATTTAATAAACACAAAGTGTGAAAAACTGTTAAAGGAAAGCCTCTTTGAAAAGAGGCTTTTGTTTTTCATGAGAAAACTAAAACTGACTGCTTGTTTTTTTTCAAGGCTATACCCTATCAATTCGAATTATTTTATTCTCCTGTTTTTACACGGCTGCTTTCTTCACTTGCTCCACCTGTTTTTCTTTTTTGACCATTACCCATTTTCCCTTTTGCAAAGCGATAAGTAAAACCAAGTGCCACTTGTCTTGAATCACGACGTTGTTGAAAGGCTGCGTCAATATTGCTATACTTGATATCACCTTTTATTTTTTGCGTACGGAACACATCGCGACCAGATAATCTTAAGGTTCCTTTGCCTTTAAAGATTTGCTTGCTTATTCCCATATTTACCATCCCAAAGCTTCTTATTCTGAAAACACCATCTACACCACCTGAATTAAAGTATCCACTCAATTCTCCTGACCATGTTTTCTTAAACTTGAACTGGTTAGAAATATTTCCCTGGAATGTAGTGGCGCCAACTTGTACAAAATCACCATTCACAATTCCTTCAAAACGGTTGTTATAAAGATTGGACCACAGGTTTCCACTCCACCATTTGGTTATTTGTCCATTTGCACTTACTGATATACCTATTTGGCGCTGCTTTGCGATATTATCTTTCTTCACATAAGTTTCATTCCTGTCAGTATTTTGCTCAAGCACTTCATTAATGATATCAGTTGTTCTTGTATAGTTCAAGGTTGTATTTAAAAATCCTTTGTAATTATGAGTAAACTCTATGTTATGTGCAAACTGTGGCTGAAGATTCGGGTTCCCTTGTTCAAAAGTGTATTTGTCAAGGAAAAGAATAAATGGATTCAGATCTTCATAATCTGGTCTGCTGATCCTGCGACCATAGTTTAACACAAAACTATTTTTATCACTTGGCTTATACTGAATAAATGCTGTTGGAAATAATTGTGTGTAATGACGATCGAATCTTTGACCCGTAGTAACCTGGTTGCCTTTTGCATTTGTATTTTCAAGTCTTAATCCAAACTGTCCAAACCATTTTTTAGAGAAAGGTCTGCTGTAGTTTACATAAGCAGCATTTACGTTTTCATTATAAATAAAATGATTGCTGCGGCCAATATCACGAACTCTTACACCATAATTTAAACTGTCATAGATCGCATTGTTATCAGTTTCAACAAAACTTGTTTTAAGACCTGCTTCGAATTTTGCACCACCTTTTAATGGCTTTGTGTAATCAACCCTTCCAGTATAAATATTTATATTCTGAGGTAAGCTACCCAATAACGTATCTGCTTTATCTGTTGGCATTCCACCTGCACTATAATATGCATTTATAAGATCCTGCATATTTGTACTGCGATAAGTGAGGTAATCAAGGTCTGCGGTCAACTCCTGCCCTGCCGTATCAAGCACCTGGCGGAAGTTCAAATTCGTACTAAAGTTCTTCCACTTTCTGTCATTGCTTGTTTTTGCCAATGTGTTACTTAATAAAACCTGATTGGGGTCTGAAATAAATACATCACTTTGATTACCGAATCTGCCAGGGTTATAATAACCCGTGAAAACTGCACCGATAGTTGTTTTCTTGCTTGCGAAATAATCAAATCCGACTTTTGCATTGTATGATTTACCGCTTTCTCTGATTCTTGATTCCTGGTCAAAATGTGATTTGATCTCCTTTGTTGAATGCTCAATGAATTTTCTTTGAATATCGAGGTCCTGCCAGTTTTTACGATTGCTATATCCAATCGTAGTAAAGAGATTTACTTTATTTTTTCTGTAATTAAAATTGAAAGACTCACTAACTTTCGGATAACGACCCTGGCTCCATGTGGAAGATAAACTACCGCTATAACCAAACTGTTTTGTCTTTTTTGTTTTAATATTAATAACACCTGCATTACCTGCTGCATCATATTTTGCAGGAGGGTTGGTCATAATTTCTATTTGATCAAGCTGGCTGCTATTAAGATTACGGAGATAATTTGCCAGGTCTGTTCCGGATAAAAATGTAGGTCTGCCATCAATATAAACTTGTACTCCTTGCTTTCCTTTCAAACTAATATTACCGTCTTTGTCAACAGATATACCAGGAGATTTTTCCAATACTTCCAAAGCTGAAGTACCTACATTAGTAACAGATGCTTCTACATTCACTACAGTTCTGTCAATCTTTTGTTCGATCAATGGTTTTTTAGCAGCTACGGTGACACCTGCCAGGCTTTTTGCTACAGGAGTAAGCTCTATTGTTTTGAGGGTTACATTATTAGTTGAAGAGGTGATCTCAAAAACCTCAGAAAAACCTTTGGTATGACCTACTGCCGTAATTGAAACCATATATTTTCCTTCAACAACATTTTCAAAAACAAAATTGCCATCTTTATTAGCAACGCTGATCTTGGCTACTGAAGAATCCTTGGCACGAAGCAAGGTTATTGTAGCAGATTCGATGGTTTTGGTATTACCGTCAATTACCTGGCCGGATACTTTTCCTGACCCTTTTTGGGCTTGACTTGTAAAGGATAAGGTTATAATGGCTATCAGTAAAGTCAAAAACTTTCTCATTTTGAATGGTTTAAAGTATTAAGTACTTGTTTTTAATAATTACAGTTCAAAGATAGGTACTTGTTAATGCCAAGTACAGTGTTTTAAAATAAACGGCCATATTTCTTGATAAGTGGCCGGTTCCCATGACATCAATAGGACGCATCAAGATTCCCCGGGTTACAGTGATGCGAATTATCGGTATCAATGGTATTTAGATTCAATAAATGGCTATACTTTCAAAATACCCCGGCTTTATTGCCAACCTAAGAACTGTTTCTGAAAGCAAACATAGAATAGAACCTCACGGAGAACAATTGCTTCCCGGTAAAATGCTCTTTTGAAGTAGTAAACGGGTGGAATTGGCAGATGAATCTTTTAATCTTTCCGCCGTGTTTCTGTTTTATATTGCAGAAAAAAAAAGATGATCATTGATTTCAGATCGGATACGGTTACAAAGCCTGGCTCTGAAATGTTGAAGGCAATGATGAATGCCAGCATAGGTGATGATGTTTTTGGTGAAGATCCTTCGATAAACGAATTAGAGCGGATGTCAGCGGATATGTTCGGAATGGAAGCCGGCCTCTTCTGCCCTTCCGGTACAATGACCAATCAAATTGCCATCAAATGTCATACACAACCTGGTGATGAAGTAATATGTGATGAGAATTCTCATATATATCAATATGAAGGTGGAGGTATCGCTTTTAATTCTTCAGCATCCGTAAAGCTTTTGTATGGCGATAGAGGTAGAATTAATGCAGACCAGGTAAAAGCTGCAATAAATCCATCGGATGACAACCATAAAGCAAACACAAGTTTAGTTTGTTTGGAAAATACAAGTAATCGTGGTGGCGGCAGTTGTTACGAACTTGAAGAAATAAAAAAAATAAAGCAAGTATGTGTTGAGAATGATCTTGCACTTCATTTGGATGGTGCAAGATTGTGGAATGCAATGGTGGCAAAAAATGAGACACCAAAACAATATGGGGGAATATTTAGTAGCATTTCCATTTGTTTAAGTAAGGGCCTTGGGTGTCCTGTAGGTAGTGTTTTAGTTGGAAAAAAAGATCTTATTAAAAAAGCACGAAGAGTGAGAAAAGTATTTGGTGGTGGAATGAGACAGGCAGGATTCATGGCAGCTGCAGGTATTTATGCATTACAAAATAATATTGAAAGATTAAAACACGATCATGCTCATGCAAAACAGATTGGCGATGCAATAGCTAAAAGCTCAGTTGCAAAAACAGTTTTGCCCATTGAAACCAATATTATCATTTTTGAAACTATCGGTGCAACAGCTCAGGCCCTGGTTGATAAATTGAAAAACACACAGATACTTTGTTATGCAACCGCACCCGATAGAATAAGATTTGTTGTTCATCTTGATATAACTCCGGAAATGGTAAATAAGACAATTGAAATAATAAAAACTTTTTGATAAAGAATGTTACCGAAGATAAATCCAACAACAACTTCTGCGTGGAGATCATTGCAGGAACATTTTTCAGAAATGAAGAATGTTCACATGAAAGAGTTATTTAATAATGATCCTCACCGGTTTTCTAAATATTCTGTTACCAATCGTGATATTGTTTTTGATTATTCAAAAAATATTATAAATGATAATACGCTTCGGTTCCTTTTGCAACTGGCAGAAGATTGTAAACTGAAAGAAGGAATTGAGGCCATGTTTAATGGAGAAAAGATAAATGAAACTGAAGGCCGGGCTGTTCTTCATACTGCATTAAGAAACTTGTCGCCTGATCCTGTATATGCCGAAGGCAAAGATGTGATGCCGGAAGTAAGAAAAGTTTTAAAGCAAATGAAAAACTTTTGCAACCGTGTGCATGATGGAAGATGGAGGGGGTATACCGGGAAACGCATCAGGTATATTGTAAATATAGGTATTGGTGGCAGTGATCTTGGTCCCTTCATGGTAACAGAAGCATTAAAGCCCTACTGGCTTGAAGATATTCAAACATATTTTGTATCAAATATTGACGGCACCCATATAGCAGAGGTTTTAAAAAAGATAAAACCGGAAAGAACACTTTTCCTTATCGCATCAAAAACATTTACCACCCAGGAAACCATGACGAATGCATTTACTGCAAGAGAATGGTTTCTTGAACATGCAATTGATGAAAAGCATATTGCAAAACATTTTGCTGCTTTAAGTACAAATGAAACTGAAGTTGTAAAGTTTGGGATCAATAAAAGAAACATGTTCCAGTTTTGGGATTGGGTTGGCGGCCGTTATTCCCTTTGGAGCGCAATTGGTTTGTCAATTGCTCTGACGATCGGTTATAAAAATTTCGAAGAGCTGTTAGCCGGTGCTTATGAAGCTGACCAGCATTTCAAAAAAACTCCTTATGAGAATAATATTCCTGTGCTCATGGCATTGATCGGGGTTTGGTATACAAATTTTTTTGGTGCACAAAGTGAAGCCATTCTTCCTTATGATCAATATATGCACAGATTTGCCACATATTTTCAGCAAGGCAATATGGAGAGTAATGGGAAATCAGTTGACCGAAATGGTGAAGGAGTTGAATATACTACCGGACCTGTCATTTGGGGCGAACCGGGAACAAATGGCCAGCATGCTTTTTATCAATTAATACATCAGGGAACATTAATAATACCATGTGATTTCATTGCACCGGCGCAAAGTCATAATCCAATTGGGGATCATCATCAAAAACTTATGAGTAATTTCTTTGCTCAAACTGAAGCGTTGATGAATGGGAAAACTGAGGAAGAAGCAGAAACAGAATTGGAGAGAATGGGCTTGAGTAATGAAGCAATTTCAAAACTTCTCCCCTACAAAGTTTTTAACGGAAACAGACCCACAAATTCTTTTTTAATAAAAAAAATAACTCCGTTCAATCTTGGTCAGCTGATCGCTATTTATGAACATAAGATTTTTGTGCAAGGAATAATATGGAATATTTTCAGCTTTGATCAATGGGGTGTTGAACTCGGGAAACAATTAGCCAATAAAATTTTACCAGAGTTAAAAGATGATCAAATCATTTCATCACATGATTCTTCTACTAATAGCTTGATAAATATTTTTAAGGAAATGAGAAATGATCTAACTTAACAGGAAATAACCTGCTATGAAAAAGATGTTTATTTTAATGGCTGCTTTCATTGCGCTGCAAGCATCTTCACAAGTCCCATATTACGATTTTAAAAAATTTAAGGAAAATAATAGAGGCAGCCTTGTTACTCCATTTGATAATTTAAAAATGCCGAAGGATTCATTACAAAAAATACTGGAAGAAATAAACCGGAACAACAAAATACATGCCTTTGGGAAATTAATTCATACTCAACCCAATGGTACAAGAGTTTATGCAATGCCACAAGACAATATGATATGTCTTGTGCCAGATATGTCACAATACAACATGCCTGTTGCAGGCAAAGAAATTAAAATCTTAGGGATGCCACCACCCGGCCCATCGCAACGATATAAAGTTTTTCCTAAGAAATGATTATAATAAAAAGCCCCTTTAATTAAAGGGGCTTTTTATAAAACTGGTTTTGGTTTTACTTCATTGCTTTCAGATTATATATTTTTCCACCTGTTTCTACTTTTACAGAATAAATACCACGAGCTAAGATCATTTGCATTGTATTTATTTGTAATGAAGTTTGTGTATAATTATTATAACCTTCTTCATATATCTTACTTCCTTTCATATCATAGATGGTAACTGAAACTTTACCATTTGGTGTTTTAGCAAATTGAATATTTATGTTATTTGTAAATGGATTACCAGCAATGTACACATCCTGTTTTCCGTAAGCATTTTTCACCAATACCACGTCACTATATTCAAACGTATTGTCAATGTCAACTAATTTCAAACGGTAGTAATTATATTCTACGGCTCGTTGCGGATCAGTGAATGTATAGCTCCTTGTTGTAAAGCTATTACCAGCGCCAGCTACAAAACCGATCTTGCGATAATTAACACCATCAGGTGATTTTTCAATCTCAAATCCTTTGCTGTTTTGCTCAGACGCAGTTGACCAGTTTAGCTTTACATTTTCATTCTGCAATCTTCCTGTAAAGCTTAACAATGTAATAGGTAAAGCACCTGACGCACCCGGTATACCTGCGCCAAAACCTGAGAATCCATTACTGAAGGTATAAGATAGTGTATAAGCTGTACCTAGCGTTCCCAATGTTGGCGTAACAACCTGTACAGTACCTACACCATCAGGCTCAGGTGTTGATGGCGTTACGTTACTGATCTGGCTTGGTAATTTAATCAACTGAATATTTGCCCATGACTGACCAGTTGCAGTTTGCCATCCTGTTACTTCTGACGCTGTCAGATATAATGTAACTGTATATTGACCAGATGAGTTATTGTTTGTTGGAATTACTCTGAACGTCTTATTCATTAAATAATTCGCTGCAGTAGCGTTCCAGAATTGCGAAGCTCCGGTACCTGCACGATCGATCTCGATGCTTGTACAACCATAATCGTGTGAACTTAAATTCTGAATTCTTGCAAGCAGTTCTCCGTCTGATGATGAATATAAATACACGTCAGCATTGGGACCAAGGTAAACTGACTTTGAAGAATTCAAAACAGTTTCAACTGGTGTTTGCGGGATAGATTGTGTAAACCTGAATTGAGGACGGCTATCACTAACCGAAGGGCCAGTTAAAGCACATCCTGCAGTAGCGCCACCGGCTGCTGTTACAATTGCTGTAGCTCTTGTGCCAGTTCCTAATGGAGCAGATGTTCCTTGCACTACATCAATACCAGGCATTGGTGCCCCGGCGCCGTTATCAAAACAAACTTGTACTAATAAATTACTTGTTCCATTCCAGGTAAATGGTGTGGTTAATGTGATCGTATTCCAACCTGTAGCGGTCGTGAAGTTATTTGAATAAACTTGTGTTACGGAAGTTGCATCGAATCCTGAACCAAGATTTGTGGTTGAAGTATTGGACATCGAAATAGTATAACCTGTAAATGCTGCTGTTGAGCTCTTGGTGATTACATTAAATGCTAACGCAGTGATTTGGCGGTTACCAACTAATCCTACGGCGCTTAATTCAGCGGCAGTTATTATGTATTGGCTTTTTGCTCTTCTGCTTCCACTTTGGAATGGGGAAGTTGCACTTGAGTTAATATCATAAGTGGCTACTGTATAGTTAGCACTTGACGCTCCAGTCGGCGCTGAATCATTATCATTAATAGTAAAAGTATATGTTTGATTTGATGATCCTGCCTGCGCATTTGTAGTACCGGAAATTGAATATGTCAAAGTGAATGACTGTGCTGATTCTATTTCTGCATCATCATAAATACGAAGATTAATTGTTTTTGATGCAGTTGCCCCGCTTGTAAAGACAAGTGCATTGCTTGGTGCAGCGAAATTTCCATTTGTAGTGAACTCATAATCGACTCCCTGTGTTGCAGTAGCACCTCCTTGTATCGATACAGTAATATTTGCATCGCCTGTTGGTGCATTTGCAATTTGCATATTAATTGAGTAATCTGTATATGAACGGCAACCACTTGTTGTGGTTGTTGATTCAGTAGCTGAAGCTGATGCCGCGGCAAAGCTGATATCAGGAGTTGTTGAAATTGGTACAACTGCAGTATACAATCCACGACCATGTGTAGCGGCTGCAATTGTTCTGTCACTGCTGCGATATTGAAGCATATCAACTCTTACGTTTGCAAGACTTGTGTTTGTGGGATCCCAATCAGTAGATGCACCATTAAGATTATCTGTCGACCAAACACCAAGATCAGTAGCAATCAATGCCCAATCAGAATTTCTTGGATCAAACATTGCCCAACGAACAGGCATATCAGGAAGATTTCCTTCAACTGCTGTCCATGTTGGTAACACTTGTGTTGCGTTTAACGATTCATAAATACTTGTAACACCAAAATTGCTGTAAGTAACAAGCATATGATCTTCATTCGCAGCATCAATTGCGACACAGGAAACATTACCTGTTCCTGTCCTGATGACAGTGCCCGTTAACGCTGTACCTGTGTTTGCATTATCTACTCTTACAACAGAGCCATCGTTTAAACCAAAATAAACTCTGTTAGAAGTTAAAGGAGAAACTGTAACATGACGAACACTTGCTCCTGAGAAATTAGTTACCGTCACATTATCTGTACTCGAACCACCGGCGCCTGCATCATTCCACCTGAAAAAGCTTCCGGCAGAATTTCCGGCATATAATATATTGGCATTATCATCATAATCGGTCGGGTTAATAAATGAACCTGTGTTTCCAAAAAACCTTTGATTAAATGTACTGCCACTGTTTAAGGAGACATAATAGTTATTGTATACATAAGAAGTGATCTGTGTAACCCCATCCGTTTGGTCTATATGACAAAAAGCGCCATCACCACCACTTGCATTGGAAGTTGTATTTATACCTGCAGCAGTAAATTTTTGTGAACCATTATCCTGCGCACCCGCAAGAAAATAATTTGTAGTTGTTGGATGTATTGCGCAAGCATAATATTGAGTTACATTATAGCCGCTTATTCTTGATGTAAGATTTGTTCCTCCATCTGTAGTACGATAAATACCGCCATCATTACCTACAAGAAATTCTGTTGATGAACCGGGTTTAAAAACGATCATGTGGTTATCAGCATGAATTTGTGTTCCTGAACACCCGCCTGCCCATCTCGAAACCTGCGTCCATGCACCGCCTCCATTAGTTGATTTTAAAATATCAACACCTCCAACAAGAACTGTATTTGCATCCGAAGGGTCAACAGCAGCAATCAGATCATACCATGCTTGCCCTCTTGTAAAATCCGTGCTGACTGAACCCTGGTCGCACCAGTTAGGAGTTGTCAATGTATTCCAAGTTGGTATCGCCACTGTGGCATCAGTAGTTGACATTACCTTTTTTATCCCATCAGTATTAGGTGCATTATTATCCTGCACTAATCCATAAATTATGTTTTGATCAGTTGGGGCACATGCCAATTCAATACGTTCTTCGTCTGAAGCCGAAGTATAGATCTTTGTCCAGTTAACGCCACCATCAGTTGATCTGTAAATACCATCGGTAGAAAGGATACCAAGGCTACAATAAATATTTCCATTAGCGCCAATTTCCAGGTCAGCAGCTCTGTCACTGAAACCACCACCAGTTCCATTGCCCAATACTTTTGTCCATGTGGTGCCTCCATCTGTTGATCTTTGTACACCACCATTTCTTGTAGTAGCAAGCACAACACCTGTACTTGTCACGACTATTTTTTGAACAAAATAAAACGTCGAATTATTTGTTGATGAAAGCTGCGACCATGAAGTTCCTCCATTTGAAGTTTTCCAAATACCAAGACCTTGTGTTGCATCTGAATTAAACCATCCTTCACCAGTACCTGCATAAATGTTTTGTGTGTTTGATGGATCCTGCGCCAATGTAGATACTGCAAG
>Ga0070698_100001219_pt1 | contig 28620 bp, 25 predicted proteins | sample KBSK1502metaG_FD_65477 | JGI IMG/M metagenome (GOLD analysis project Ga0070698, IMG submission 65477) | Corn, switchgrass and miscanthus rhizosphere microbial communities from Kellogg Biological Station, Michigan, USA - KBS K1-50-2 metaG | ecosystem: Host-associated > Plants > Roots >...
CGCAACAAGCTCGGTTTCCACAACTGGTTCGTCTCGTACGTCCCGCAAGCTGACAACACGGACCCGACGGCGCAGATCGCGATGGTCATCTTCACGTATGACTCGTCGAAATCGCTGTGCGAGTTCTGCCTCAACCCAGCCGTCGGGATGACGCAGCGGATCCTCGAGCAGTACCTCGGAGCGACCAAATGAGCGTCCGGGCAATGAACCTGCCGCGACCCGCGACGCCGCTGCATGACCGACCGGCCCCGCGCCGGTGGGCGCAGATCGATCCGATCCTGCTGATCGTGACCGTCCTTCTCATCGGGTACGGCCTTGTGATGACGTACTCGACGACCGCTGAAACGCGCACCTTCACCGGTGATCCGATGCAGTTCGTCATTCGCGGTGCCCTCTGGGCGGCGGTAGGGATGGCCGCGATGGCGGCGGTCGCGCTCTTCGACTACGCGTGGCTCGGAGCATTCGCCCCACTCTTGTACGTCTTCACCCTCGGGCTTCTCTCGGTCGTGGTCGCGATCGGCACGTCGAGTCTCGGCGCCCAGCGATCGGTGAACATCGGTGGGCTCTCGTTCCAGTTCAGCGAGGTCGCGAAGGTCCTCATGATCATCGTGCTCGCGAAGTTCTTCGCCGACCGGCGCGCGTCCATCGGGTCGCCGTTCACGATGTTGCTCGGCCTGGCGTTGCTAGCGCCCGCGGTGCTCCTCGTCTACCGGCAGCCGGATCTGGGCACGAGCCTCGTGTTCATCGCCATCTTCTTCGGCATCGCATTCCTCGCGGGTGCGCGGATCTGGCAGCTCGTTGCACTCGTCGCGATCGCGGCCGCGTCGTTCCCGCTCGTGTGGGCGCTTCTCAAGGACTACCAGCGCGGGCGTTTGTCGGCTTTCCTCGATCCGTACTCCGATCCGCAAGGCGCGGGCTGGAACATCATCCAGTCACTCATCGCGGTCGGCTCGGGAGGCGCGACTGGAAAAGGACTCACCGCCGGTACGCAGTCGCCGCTCGGCTACCTACCGATCGCCGAATCCGATTTCGTGTTCTCCGGCCTGGCCGAGGATCTCGGATTCGCCGGGGCGGTGATTCTTTTTGCGCTCTACATCGTTCTGCTCGTCGCCGCGCTTCGCGTGGCGCTTCGTGCGAAGGACCCCTTCGGGATGCTGATCGGCGGTGGGGTGGCGACGATGCTGCTCTTCCAGATCCTGGTGAACGTGGGGATGGCGATCTCTCTCATGCCGGTCACTGGTATCCCGCTTCCCTTCATCTCGCACGGCGGCAGCTCGCTCGTCTCGATCTGCTTCGCACTCGGCGTCCTGCAATCGATCTCGATGCGGCGCGAGCCCGAGGGCCCTTAGTCCCTATACTTTTGAGCGAACGGCCACGAACGGGAGCAGTACGCGCATTCCGTGCGACCCCAGAGAGCCGGCGGGAGGTGTGAGCCGGTGTCGCAGAGCGCGGAACTCGCCCGGGAGCCGCGGGAGCGAACCGTCGGACGCTAGCTCCCGCCGGGGTCACGCCCGTTACCAACGTGCTCGAGCGGAGAGCATGGGGCTGTGGCGCAGTGGGAGCGCATCACACTGGCAGTGTGGGGGTCGCGGGTTCGAATCCCGCCAGCTCCACCGGAGCCCTAGCTCTCAATTGGGGTGGTACCGCGGAGGTCTTTCGTCCCCAGGGGCAGTGCCCCTGAGCGCCTAAAGCGCAGGACGAAGGGCCTTTTTGTTTTGAAAGGAGGTCGAAGTGACGAGCGAAGTGGAGAAGAAGATCGATCGCTACGTGCCCGCCGCAATCGAGGCGAAGTGGCGCGAGCGCTGGGCCTCGTCCGGCCTCCATAACGCCCCGGACGTCTCCGACAAGCCCAACTTCTATTTCCTGACGATGTTCCCGTATCCGTCGGGCGAGATTCACGTGGGTCACTGGTATGCCTTCGCCCCACCGGATGCCGCCGCGCGCTTCCTACGGATGCGCGGCCACAACGTCCTGTTCCCGATGGGCTTCGACGCGTTCGGGATCAACGCCGAGAACGCCGCGATCGACCGCAAGATCCACCCTGCCGTCTGGACCGAAAAGAACATGGCCCATATGCGCGAGCAGTTCAATCGCATGGGTGCCGCGATCGATTGGCGGCGTGAGGTCGTCACCTGCTATCCGGAGTACTACCGCTGGAACCAGTGGATGTTCCTGAAGCTCTACGAGAAGGGCCTCGCCTACCGAGCTGACGCACCGGTCAACTGGTGCCCGCGCGACGAGACGGTGCTGGCGAACGAGCAGGTCATCAACGGACGGTGCGAGCGCTGCGACACGCCGGTCGTGAGGCGCCAGATGACACAGTGGTTCTACCGGATCACGCAGTACGCGGACGAGCTCCTGAAGTTCGAGGGCCTGGACTGGCCCGAGCGGGTGCGTGTCCTCCAGACGAACTGGATCGGCCGTTCGGAGGGCGCCGAGCTCGCGTTCCCGGTCGAGGCCCATCCCGGCGAAGCGATCCGCTTCTTCACGACGCGCCCGGACACCATCTACGGCGCAACGTTCATGGTCCTCGCGCCCGAGCACCCGCTTGTGCAGAAGATCGCCGCGCCGAAACATCGCAAAGAGGTCGAGCGGTATGTTCAGCACGCTCGCAACATGGGCGAGATCGAGCGCGCCTCGGCGGAGCGGGAGAAGACTGGCGTCGACACCGGCGCGTTCGCGCGCAACGTGTTCACGGGCGAGCTCATTCCCATCTGGGTGGCCGACTACGTGCTGGGTACATACGGCACCGGCGCGATCATGGCCGTGCCCGCGCACGACGACCGGGATTTCGCCTTCGCGAAGAAGCACCGCCTCGAGATCCGCGAGGTCGTCAGCCCGGACGGCGCCGAGCACGCCACCGTGGACGAGCCCTACGTCGGCGAAGGGGTCATGGTCCGGAGCGGTCCGTTCAGCGGGATGCGCAGCGAGGTGGGGAAGGCCGCCGTCGCCGCGGACGCGAAGAACCGCGGCATCGGTGGGCCGTCGGTCACGTATCGGCTGCGCGACTGGCTCATCTCGCGCCAGCGCTACTGGGGCACGCCGATCCCCATCGTCCATTGCGAGCGCTGCGGCGCCGTCCCGGTGCCGTACGAACAACTACCGGTCGTACTGCCGCGTGACGTCGAGTTCACCGGCCGGGGTGGCTCCCCGCTTTCCCATGTGGAGTCATTCGTCAACACGACGTGCCCGAAGTGCGGCGGATCCGCTCGTCGCGACACGGACACGATGGACACGTTCGTCGATTCGTCCTGGTACATGTACCGCTACGTCGATCCCAAGTACGACAAAGCGTTCATGAACAAGGAGCTCGGGAAGAAGTGGCTGCCGGTGCGGCAGTACACGGGCGGAGTCGAGCACGCGATCCTGCACCTGCTGTACATGCGCTTCATGGCCAAGGCGCTGCGGGATATGGGCGAGCTCTGGTTCGACGAGCCCGCGATCCGTTTCCGGTACCAGGGCACGATCGTGTTCAAGGGCCGGAAGATGTCGAAGTCGCGCGGCAACGTCGAGACGCCCGACGCGTACGTCGAAAAGTACGGTGCCGACACGCTCCGCCTCTTCATGATGTTCATGGGTCCGTGGGTGGATGGCGCCGACTGGGACGCCTCGGGCATCGAAGGCGTGCATCGCTTCCTGCGGCGCGTGTGGGACTTGGCGCAGGCCGAGGCGCACCCGCCGGGGCCGCGCGACGCCGATGTCGACAGGGCCGTGCACCGGACGATCGCGAAGGTCACCGAGGACCTGCAGTCGTACTCGTTCAACACGGCGGTCGCGGCGATGATGGAGCTCTCGAACGCCCTGCAGCACGCGACTGGCCCGAGTCGCGATGAGGGCACCGCGACGCTCCTGCTGCTTCTGGCGCCGTTCGCCCCCTACATGACGGAGGAGCTCTGGGAGCGCCGCGGGGGTCGCGGCTCGGTGCACCGGCAGAGCTGGCCGGTGTTCGATCCCGGGATCGCGGCGGCGAACGAAGTCACGATAGTCGTGCAGATCGACGGGAAGGTGCGCGATCGCATCACTGCGGCCGCCGGCATCTCGCAACCGGCCGCCGAGAAACTGGCGATGGCCAGCCCAAAGGTGCGGGCCGCACTCGACGGCCGCGAGCCGGCGCGGACGATCTTCGTGCCTGACCGTCTCGTGAACTTCGTGACGCGGCGGCGGCCATGAGCGCGGAGATCCGCCTTGCGGCCTTGTGCGACCACGCCCTCGTGGGGCAGGACGGGAAAGTGAGCCTCATGGGCATCTTTCGCAACATCTCCGTCAGCGGGTTGCCGGCCCAGCATCCCCGCATGTTCGTCGTGGCGATCCTCGGCCTCGAAGTGGGCGCGCACACCGTCAAAGTCCGCTTGCTGCGTCCGGACGGGCAGCAGGCGATGCCGAACCCGCCCGAGATCTCCGTCCACGCCGTCGCGGGCCAGGACGTGAACGTGATCGTCGAGCTCAACAACATGAGCTTCACAAGCTACGGGACCCACAAGTTCGATCTCGAGGTGGACGGCAGCTCCATCGGGGGTCTCCCGGTCGCGATCGTCCAGATGCAGCAGCAGCAACAGGGCCGCCGCACGAATTGACGACGGGCTGTCGTCAAAAATGACGACAGCACTGATGCGTCGCTGGGCTATGCACGACGCCTCGTCCCGCTCAGCCTCCGCGCATGCGCCGACCGCTCCTGATCCTTCTGGCGTTCGCCCTCGTGGCCGTCGTCGTCCTGACCGTTTCGCGCCTGCATAGCAGCGGCGGTCAGGCGGTGGCAGTCGTCGAGGACCTGCCGGCGCCAACCCGCTCGCCCGAGCCCCAGGTCGTCGTGGACGTGACCGGCGCGGTCGCCCATCCCGGCGTCTATCGCCTGGCCGCAGGTTCCCGGATCGTGGACGCGCTGATCGCGGCGGGCGGGATGACCGGGGAAGCTGACCTCGATGCGCTCAACAAGGCCGCACCCGTCCGCGACGGTCAGCGCATCTACGTGCCGCGTCCAGGTGAGACCGTCCCCGCGGGCAGCGCCGGAAGCGACGCGCAGCTCAAGATCGACGTGAACCACGCGACCGCAGCGGAGCTCGAGGCCCTTCCCGGCATTGGGCCGACGACGGCCGCGCGCATCGTCCGTTCGCGCGGCGGCCATCCGTTCACGCGTGTCGAGGAGCTGCAGACGCGCGGCCTCGTCACGGCACGCGTCTTCGGGGACATAAAGGACATGGTGACCACGCGGTGACGGCGATCCTCCGGGCACCGCTCCTTCCGGCAGCCGCGGGTGCCGTCTGCATCGCCCTCGCGGTGCAGCTCGCCCCGCTCGCCGGCGTCGGGCTGGCCGTCGCGCTGGCGCTCGGGTTCGCGACCCTGGCGCTCGCGAGCGCCGACCGCGGTCGGCGGCTCTGCTGGTGCGCGGCCGCCCTCGTGGCCTCGACGTCAGCGATAGCGACGCTGTTCGGGCCCCTGCCTGGGTTCGATCTGCGGCATGCCGGTCCGCTCGACGGGCTGCGCGAGGCTCTTGCCGCGCCACTCCGTCACCTGATCCCCGAGCCCGAGGGAGGAATCATTCGGGGGATCGTTCTCGGCGAGCGCGCCGCCGTCGATGCCGACCTGGCCGCCGCCTTCGCGCGCAGCGGGACGTCCCATCTGCTGGCGATCTCGGGCTTCAACATGACCCTCGTCGCGACCGCGGTCGCACTCCTCGCGCGGGGCCGCGTGCGACCGGCGGTCACCGCGGGAATGACGGTCGCATGCGTCCTCGCCTACAGCGTCCTGGTGGGACTCGCGCCCAGCGTGGCGCGCGCGGCCGTCATGGCCGTCGTCGCGTCCCTCGGTCTGGCGTTCGGGCGCCGTCCCGCCACGGACAATGCGCTCGCGTTGGCGGTGGCGACGATGGTCGGCATTGACGCGTCGGCGATCGGCGACGTCGGGTTCCTGTTGTCCGCGACCGCGACCGGCGGCCTGCTCTACCTCGGGGATCCGATTTCGCGGCGGCTCGCCTTTCTACCGGGGGCCATACGTGAGGGCCTCGCCACGACGCTCGCGGCCACGCTGCCCACCATTCCGATCATCGCCGCCGTGTTCGGCCGAGTCTCGCTCGTGTCCCCTCTCGCGAATCTTCTCGCGGTGCCGATGTTTCCGCCCCTCATGCTGGCCGGGGCCGCGACGGCGGCGCTCGGCACGATCTCGTCCGACCTCGCGCAGCCGCCCGCTCTCGTGGCGTACGCGCTCTCGTCCGTGCTGCGCGTGGTCGTCGAAACCTCCGCGGGTTTGCCGCTCGCATCGCTCGCCGTTCCCGACGGTCCGCTCGCCGGCCTCGCGTACGGTGTCGCGGTCGGGCTCGCGCTCCTTTTCGGCCCGTCGGTTGTCGCGCGTCTCGCGCGGGCTGTCGCTCCGCGGCTTCGGGTGCGACGGCCACCGAGCGTCCGCCTCTCCGCGGGACGTGGCCTCGCCCGTCGCGCGCTCTGGGTGGGGGTCGTGCTCGCGTTGGCGGTCCTCGTCGCCGGCACCGCCGCCGTGGTGTGGCCGCCGGTATCAGGAATACGGGTGCGGGCGCTTGATGTCGGCCAGGGCGACGCGTACCTCGTGGAGTTCGACGGTCGGACCCTCCTCGTCGACGGTGGGCCCGACCCGTCGCGGCTCCTTGCCGAGCTCGGTGCCAGCCTGCCGCCGTGGACTCGCCGCATCGACCTGGTCGCGCTCACGCACGCGCACGCCGATCACGCCGACGGTCTCATTGCCGTGCTCGAGCGGTATGAGGTGGGTCTCGCGATCGAACCGGCCGGCTTGAACCCCGGCCCGGTCGCCACAGCCTGGAACGACCGCATCCGGCGCGCGCACGTCCCGCGCCGCGCCGTCGCTGCCGGCGTGCGGCTGCGCGTCGGCGACGCGACGCTCGCGATCCTCGCGCCCGACGGAGACCCACGCGTCGACGTGCCATCGCTGGTGATGCGTCTCGAACGCGGCCCGTTCTCGATGCTGTTCATGGGCGACGCGACCGAGCAGGCGCAGGCAGACCTCCTCCTGAGTCCAAGGGCGCTCGGCGCGCGCGTGTACGTTCCGCCGCACCACGGCGCCGCGAGCGCGTACGCGGCGCCGCTTGTCGATGCGATCCGACCGAGCGCGGCCGTGATCTCTGTGGGTGCTCAGAACCGGTATGGTCATCCCACCGCCGAGACGCTCGCGGCGCTCGGCCGCGTTCCCGTATACCGCACCGACCGCGACGGCACGGTGGAGATCGACCAGAGTGGCAGCGCCCAGCTCATCGTCCGTACCCACGCGAATGGTCTTCCTCCTCCACGGGGAGGATTCCTTCCGCACGCGCCTCCGGCTCGGTGAGCTCTCTGCGGCGCTTCTTTCAGGCGCGGCCGTCGGACCGACCGACCTCTCGACGCTCGCCGAGCCGCACCTCGGGATGCTGCTCGGCATCACGCGTCACGACGCGCGCACCGACAGTCCCGGCGCCATCTTGCTGTCCGGCCAAGCGCAAGGCCTGTTCGACGCCGTCGACGAGCCGCGCGTCGTCATCGTCGACCACGCCGAGGTCCTCAAAGAACTCGACCTCATCGCCTCATTTCCGCGCGAAGCCGCGCTCGTGCTCGTCTCGGTCGAGCGCCTGGCGGCCGGACGCTCCCGGCGCGGGCAGCGCGCGAAGATGCCGAACGTCCCCGCGACGAATCTGCTGGAGGCCGTCGAGGCCGCAGGCGGATCCATTGAGCGCATCGAGCGGCTCGCGCCGGTAGACGTGCCGGGCTGGATCGCAGCCCGCGGACGTCTCCATGGAGTCAAGCTGGACGCCGACGCAGTGGCGACGCTCGCGTCGGCGGTGGGCGGCGACACCGAGCGCATCGAGCAGGAGATCAAGAAGCTCGGGGCGTACACGAAGGGGGCGACGGTGACCGCGGCGGACGTGCGCGCCCTCGTCAGCGGCGCCATCGAGGCGGACGTATTCGAGCTGACACAAGCCGTGGTCCGTAAGGACGCGCGGACCGCCGTCGCGACGCTCGAACGGCTCATCGCCGACGGCAACGCGGTCCAGCAGATCCTGGCTCTCCTGCTGTGGCAGTTTCGGGTGCTCCTCTTCGCTTCCGCGATGCGCTCGGGCGCCGACGCCGAGCGCATGGCCAAGGCCATCCGCTCCAGCCCGTACGCGATCCAGCGTGCGACCGCGTTCGCGCGTCGCGTCACACGCGCGGACGTCCTCCGCGCGTACGAGGCGATCTACGCGGCGGACCAGGTCATCAAGACCGGACGTGCGGAGTCCGACCTTGCGGCCCTCGAGCTGTGCGTCCTGGACCTCTGCGGCGTGGCGAACGCGGACCTTCGGGACATGCTGCTCGTCGAGGCGCCTCGCCGCTAACGCTTCGCCGCGGCCTCCGGCCGGGCGGTCGGCACCTGGCTTCGCTCGTCGGGCTGCGCTCGTCGGCCACCGTCAGCTTTGCTGCTGCTGGCCGCCATCGCTTGCCGGTAATCCTCGAGGAACTTCTTCTGCCCCGCATCGGTCAGCGGGTGCACGAAGAGCATCTTCAAGATGCCGAACGGCATCGTCGCGATGTCCGCGCCCGCGAGCGCCGCCTGCGTGACGTGCGTCGGGTTGCGGATGGACGCCGCGAGCACCTTGGTCTTGATCTCCTGCTGCCGGTACGCGGCAACGATGTCCGCCACCACGCGCATCCCGTCTTCGTTGATGTCATCGAGCCGCCCGGCGAACGGGCTCACGATGTATGCGCCGATCGCGGCAGCGAGGAGCGCCTGATTGACCGAGAAGCACAGCGTCACGTTGATCCGGATGCCCTCGCCGGCCAGGACCTTTCCGGCCGCGAGCCCATCGGGGGTGACTGGGACTTTCACGATCACGTTCTTGTGCCAGGCCGCGAGTCGACGACCCTCGACGATCATGTCGTCGGCCTTCTCGGACACGACCTCCGCGGAAACGTTCCCGATGATCTGGCAGATCCGTTTGACCTGCTCCTCGTGATCGTGGCCGGCTTTCGCGATGAGCGTCGGGTTCGTGGTCACCCCATCGATGACGCCCCAGGTGACGCCCTGCTGGATCTCTTCGTAGATGGCCGTGTCGAGGAAGAGCTTCATGTCGTTGGCAACTCCTGCAGTCGGGATGCCGCCTCGACGCCGCGTCCATTCGAGCGCGCGAACGCCATCGCGGCATCGATGAACGAGACGAAGAGCGGGTGTGGTCGGTTGGGACGGGACTTGAACTCCGGGTGGTATTGCGTGCCGAGATAGAACGGGTGGTCGGGGATCTCGGCGATCTCGACGAGGCGTCCGTCCGGCGAGAGACCGGTGAAGCGCATGCCGTGACTTTGCAACAGGTCGCGATAGGCGTTGTTGAACTCGAAGCGATGGCGATGGCGCTCGAGCACAATCGGTTGTCCGTACGAGCGAGCGGCGACCGAGCCGGGCTCGAGCACGCATGGATAACTCCCGAGCCGCATCGTCCCGCCCTTGTCGCCGACGTCGCGCTGCTCAGGCAGGAGATCGATCACCGGATGGGGGGTGAAGGCGTCGAACTCTGTCGAGTTCGCATCGTTCGTGCCGAGAGCGGTGCGCGCGAGCTCGATGACCATGCATTGCATGCCCATGCAGAGACCGAGCGTGGGCACGCGGCGCTCGCGGCCGAAGCGGGACGCCTTGACCTTGCCCTCGATGCCGCGGTAGCCGAAGCCACCGGGAACCACGATGCCGTCGAGCCCGACAAGCGGCTCGACATCGTCGGAGCGCTCAAGGTGCTCGCTGTCGATCCACTGCACCTTCACATCGCAGCCGGCCGCCCACGCCGCGTGGCGCACGGCCTCAGCGACCGAGAGGTATGCGTCCGGCAGCTCGATGTACTTGCCGACGAGTCCGATCGTCAGCGGAATGCGCGCGCCGCGGATCCGCTCGGTGAGCGCCTTCCATTCGCTGAGGTCGGGCTCGCGCGCACCCGAGAGGCCGAGCTCTTCGACGACGATCTTCCCGAGGCCGGCTTCCTCGAGCATCAGCGGCACGCCGTAGATGGACCACGCGTCGGGTTCGCTGATGACGTTGTCGGCCTTGACGTCACAGAAGAGCGCGATCTTCTCGCGGAGATCGTCGTCGATCGGCTCGTCCGCACGCGCGATCACGACGTCCGGCTGGATGCCGATTGCGCGGAGCTCCCTGACCGAGTGCTGGGTCGGCTTTGTCTTGAGCTCGCCGGTGGCGACCCGTGGAAGAAGGGTCAGGTGGATGTACATGACGTTCTGCCGGCCGACGTCGTTCCGGAACTGGCGGATCGCCTCGAGGTAGGGGAGCGACTCGATGTCGCCGACGGTGCCTCCGACCTCGACGACCACGATTTCGGCTTGCTGCTCGCGCGCGACCCGGTGGATCCGCTCCTTGATCTCGTTCGTCACGTGGGGTATCACCTGGACCGTCGCTCCCAGGTAGTCGCCGCGCCGTTCCTTCGCGATGACGGAGTTGTAGATCTGGCCCGTGGTCAGGTTCGACGCGCGGGTGACATTGCGGTCGATGAAGCGCTCGTAGTGACCGAGGTCAAGGTCCGTCTCGGCTCCGTCTTCGGTCACGAAGACCTCGCCGTGCTGATACGGGGACATCGTCCCCGGGTCGACGTTGAGGTAGGGATCCATCTTGAGCGACGCAACCGCGAGGCCTCTTGCGGCGAGGATCCGGCCAAGGGAAGCGGCGGTGATGCCTTTACCCAGCGAGGAAGTGACCCCTCCGGTCACGAACACGAACTTCGGCACGAGCTGGACCTCCGGGGTTTTTCTGATTCTAGCGGATGGGGACGAGCGACGAGCGGTTTATTCGCCTGAGATTGGTAAGGTCACGAGACCGGAAAGGGAAGGCTGTTCAAAACGATGAGGCGGGGCCGGTCGCTCGCGGTGTGCGGCGGGTAAGACGGGACTTCGACCGGCGTGTCGCGCCGGCAATCGTCCAGGTGTCCATCAAGTCGCAAAGCGCGGAATCGCGCGTCGCGCAGCTCTCCGCTCTCGATCCCGGCGTATTCGATGATCGCGACCAGGCGCGGCTGGAGGAACCGGAGGCCCTCGCGAAGGGCGACCGGAGTCGCGAAGGGCGAGCGATCGGCCGCGAAGCCGCGCGTCGCGAGGTCGAGCCACTCGCCCAGATACGGCGGCACATACGCGTCGCCGGCGAAGGCGATCGAGCCGTCATCGCCACGGAGTCCGCACAGGATGGTGCGCGCGTGACCGTGCCCGTCGATGACGAGGCCGCCCACGACGACATCGGCGCGCGGCGTCACGTGACACTTGAGCCAATCCGCGGTGCGTGTTCCGGGCACGTAGCGGCCGTCACGTTTCTTGGCGACGATGCCTTCGAGCCCGTATTCCGCCACAACTTCGAGGAACGGCTCGCCGTCGTCGTCCAGATGCTCGGGCACGGCCAGGATCCGCGATCCGAGCCCGGCGTCCAGAAGGCGCGCGCGGCGCTCGGCGAGCGGCCGCGCGATGAGCGGCCGACCCTCGGCATAGAGAAGGTCGAACGCGACGAAGATCGGGCCGCGGCCGCGTTTCGCGGCTTTCGGTCCGATTCTCCCCGCCAGAAGGTCGTAGCTCGGGCGGCCGCGTGAATCGCAGACCACGATCTCGCCGTCGAGCACGGTCCCTTCGGGCAGGCGGAGGTCGCGGAGCTCGGGCACGACGGGGAGAAGGTCGCCGCCGGTGCGATCGGTGACGCGCAGTCCGGTCGCGTCCCGTGCCACGAGGGCGCGAACTCCATCCCACTTCAGCTCGAAGACATATTCGGGAGAGTTGAAAGCTCGGGCCGCGAGACGTGGGCGCATCGGGACGAGCGCCCGGGGCAGCCCGCTCGTCGCCTCCCCGACATCGATCAGCGTCGGATGGGCGGCACTCTCCGGTCGTTCGACTTCACGCGGCGGCACCCGCCGAGGATACGGTCCTAGGAAGCCTTTTTTCGCGCCGTTCGTGAAGACGAGGCAGCCGCACGTTTTGTCTTGGCCTCGCCCTTCTTGGCCTTCTCGACCGAGGCCTTGAGTGCCGACATGAGGTCGACCACGGTGGTCTCAGCTTCCGGCTCGGGCGCCTCGATGACCTCTTTCTTCTCGACCTTCGCCTCCACCAGCTTCAGGACCGCTTGCTTGTATTCGTCCTTGTATTCGGAGGGCTCGAAGTCCGTGGCCATCATGCCCACCAGGTTCTCGGCCATCTTGAGCTCGGCCGGCGAGACCTTCACATCTTCGGGCACGTCGAGGTCCCCGGTTGAGCGGATCTCGTCGGGCCAGTGCAGCGTATTCATGAGGAGCGTCCCATCGAGCGGGCGTACGGAGACGAGACGCTCGCGGTCACGCAGCGCGAACTTCGCGATCGCGACGCGTCCCGTCTTCGCGAGTGTCTTGTTCAGGAGCGCGTACGGCTTCTCAGCCGACTTCTCGGGTTCGAGGTAATAGGCCGACTGGTAGTAGAGCGCGCCTGGGAGCTCCTCATCTTTGATGAAGCCGGTGATGTCGATGGCCTTGCTCGAGCGCAGAGGGAGCCTCTCGAGGTCCTCGTCGGTGAGCTCGACGTAGTTGCCCTTCTCGTACTCGTAGCCACGCACGACGTCGCCCCACGCGACCTCGTGATCACCCTCGACGCACCAGCGCTTGTTCTTGATGCGGCTCCGATGGTCCGGACAGAGGAGGTTGAACGAGACCTTGCTCGAGCTCTCCGTCGCCAGATACAACCGCACGGGTATGGCGACCATCCCGAAGCTCATGACGCCCTTCCAGATCGATCGTGGCATGCCGCATCACCTCGCTGGCCGCTTTCCCCCGTCCGCGCGGCCACGCCGCGCGAATCGTAACGGTTCCGTCAAGGGAGCGCACGCGGGGGGCGGCGCCCGCCCCACGCGGCGATCCGGAGGATGCGTTCGAGGGTCGCGGGGTCGCCGTGCCAGTGCTGCCGTATGACCGACTCGTCCGTCGTGCGAAGGAGGAACCGCAAGGCGAGAGCGGCGACGACCGCATCGTCGAGCTGCCCCACGATCGGTACGAAATCGGGGATGAGATCGATCGGCGAAGCGAACCAGAGGCTCGCGACCCCGAGCACGATCTTGGCGGGAAGAGGCACGCGCGGCTCGCGCAAGAGTCCTCCGAACAGCCGGATCAGATTCGGCAGGAGCAGCGCGAGCTCCCGCGCGAGTACGACCCGACCGACGATGACGAGGACGATCGCGACGAGAACCCAGATCGCGATGAGAACGAGGAGCATGTCGGCCCAGAGCGGAAGGTCCACGTCGCTAGTTTGCGATCGCCCGCTCCGCGAGTGAGGTTGGGATCGAGCCGGTCGAGGTGATCGCGTCGTGGAACGCACGCAGGGCCGCGCGGTCGGCCGAACCACGTTTCGCGAGCCATCGCGTGCGGATGTCGACGATCTCGAGCATTCCCGTCAGGTAGCTCGATGCCTGGGTCGGCCACGAACAGTACCGGCCGACCTCCGCCTTCGCGTTCGGCGGGGTGAGGTTGCCGTTCTTCACCATGAAGTCCACGGCCTGGTCGAACGTCATCTCCTTCATGTGGAGCGAGGTGTCCACGACGATCCGCGCTGCACGAAACAGCGTCGCCTCGTACTGGAACAGGAGATGGCGCGGATCGGTGAAGAAACCCTGCTCGCGCATGACGCGTTCGGCGTAGAGGCCCCAGCCCTCGGCGAAGTAGGAAGTGAAGTGGGTTCGGCGAATGGGCGATCGGTTCTGCTTCGCCATGACGAGGTGCCAGTGATGCCCCGGGTAGGCCTCGTGGACCGCGGTCGTCGGGATGCCCGCGCTGCAGTTGCCCTCGAGGCGCTTCTGCACCTCCTCGGGTGGCGTTCCGTCAGGCGGGTACGGCACGAAGAAATGGCCGTGGAGCGAATCGCTGAACGCCGGCGGCTGGTTGTAGCTCGCGACCGCCTGTATCGGGCGCTGGTAGTGCGGCGAGGGCTCCACGGTGCAGCGCTCGCCCGGCGGGAGCGTGACGAGTCCGGTGTCCGCGAGGAACGATCGTGCGCGCCCGGTCCACTCCTCGTACTCGGCGCGCATCGCGTCGGGAGTTTGCGCGTGCACGCGATTCAGGCGCTCGCAGACCTCTGTCCACGTTCCGCCGCCATCGATCTGACCGGCGATCTTGTTCGCCTCGCTCGCGAGCAGGTCGTATTGCTCGCGCCCGCGCTCGCGGAGCTCTCGCGTATCGAGCGGAAGGAGCTCCTTCTCGCGCAGCAAAGCCGTGTAGAGCTCCTCGCCGATCGCGTAGTCGCCGCTCGCGCGTGCCTTGTTGGACTCGAGGAACGCGGCGAAGTCCTCGTACGCGCCGGCCGCGGTCGCTCCCGCTTCGGCGACCTTCTGACGGAGCGCCGGGTCTTTCACCTCACCCGGCACGAGCTCCCGCGCGTAACGCGCGGCGGCCCTCGCCTGGCCGATCGCACGCTCGACGTACACCCTCGGCGCGAGCGCGAAGTCGAGGTTCGTCTTTCCATCGGCGATCTGCTTCGTCACGGCGTGCAGTCGCGCTCGCGCGGCGTCGGCGAGGTCGCGTTCGGGGCGCAGGCGATGCAAGAAAAGGGTGAACACGCCGCCGAGGGAGGGGTTCAGATAGGTATTGGGCTGACGCTTCCATTCGAGGCGCGCCTGCATGAGCTCGCGCCCGCGGAGGGACGCCAGGATGACGTCACGGTCGATGCGCTCGTCGGCGGTGAGCGAGTCGTCGGCCGCTTCCGCAAGGCGCTTTTTCCAGGAGAGCACGGCGGCCTCACGCCGCCGAAACGCCTCGGAAGAGAGGTCATCCGAGCGTTCGTCGTACGCCGTGAGGCCGAGCATGCTGGCCCACGTCGGCGACTCCTCGTAGCGTTCGTCGAGGTAGTCCTTGACCAGCGACGAGAACGGCGCGGACGTCACGATGCGGCCTCCCCGACAATGGCGAAGGTCACAGATTGAGCCTCACTGAGTACCAGCGCAAACGCGACTTCCGCCGCACGCCCGAGCCGAAGGGAACGCCGCCGAAGAAAGAAGAGACGCGTCGCTACGTGGTCCATCGTCACCACGCGACGCGCCTCCACTGGGACGTCCGGCTCGAGATGCGCGGCATCCTCGCGTCATGGGCCGTGCCGAACGGCCCGCCGCTCGAGGCCGGAAAGCGGCGGCTCGCGGTCCACACCGAGGATCATCCGATCGAGTACCTCACGTTCCATGGCGTGATCCCCGACGGCTACGGCGCCGGCAGCATGACCATCTGGGACACCGGCACCTATGAGCTGATCGAAGAGAAGCCGAACGAGCTGAAGATACGGATGAAGGGGACGCGCCTCGATGGAGAGTGGGTCATCGTGCAGACGCGGCAGAACGAGGGCCGCGACTGGCTCATGATCAAACACGGCACGCCGCCGAAGAAGGATCCGCTCCTGGAGAAGGTCGTGCCAATGCTCGCGTCCGCGGCGGACCAGCCGTTCGACTCGCCGGAGTTCACCTACGAGCCGAAGTGGGATGGTGTCCGCACGATCGCGTTCGTCGATGGGGGAGAGGTGCGCCTGCAGACGCGGAACCTCCTCGACTGCACCAGGCAATACCCGGAAGCGACCCAGGCGGCGGAAGCCCTCACCGGCGCGTACCAGGCCATCCTCGACGGCGAGATCGTGGCCCTGGACGAGAAGGGCGTGCCGAGATTCCAGCGCCTGCAGCCGCGCATGCACGTGAGCGACGAGAGCACCGTGCGCAAGCTTCGCAAATCGACGCCGGTGATCTATCAGGTATTCGACATCCTCTACGCGGACGGCGAGGACCTCACGCGCAAGCCGCTTCGTGACCGCCTGCGGCGCCTCGACGAGGCGTTGACCCCGATGGGCTCGATCCGGCGCAGCGAGGGATTCCCCGGAAAGGGCATCGCCCTCTTCGAGGCCGCGCGCGAGCAGGGAATCGAAGGGATCGTCGCGAAGCGCCTCGACTCGATCTACCTGCCGGGGGCGCGCTCGCCGGCGTGGGTGAAGATCAAAGCGTTCCGGACGATGGAATGCGTGATCGGCGGGTGGACCGCTGGGCAAGGCGATCGCACCAAGACGCTCGGCGCGCTGCTGATCGGCGTTTACCGCGACGGCAAGCTCCAACCGGTGGGCCACGTCGGCACGGGGTTCGACGAGCGCACGCTCCGCGACCTCCTCAAAATCCTGGAAGAGCACGAGTCCCCGACCTCGCCGTTCGCGACCGAGGCGCGGACCAATCAGCCCGCACGCTGGTGCCTGCCCGAGCTCGTCTGCGAGGTCGAGTACGCCGAGATCACCCGCGACGGCACGCTGCGGCACCCCACGTATCGCGGCCTTCGGCCGGATATCGATCCGCGTGAGGCCACCGGGGAGGAGCGGCGCGAGTCGGCGAGAAAAGCTCAGGAAAGCGCCAAGCGCGCCGCGGCGACCGGAGGATCGACGGAGAACGTCGAGAAGGCGGCGCGGGTCCCGTCGGTCCTCGAGGTCGAGGGCAAGCGCATCAAGCTCACGAACCTCGAGAAGGTCCTCTTTCCCGAGGACGGCTACACCAAGGCCGATCTCATCCGCTACTACACGGAGGTCTCGCCGTACCTCGTGCCGTGGCTTCGGGATCGGCCGCTGACGTTGAAGCCGTTCCCCGATGGCATCCACGGCACGCACTTCTATCAAAAGAACAAGCCCGGTTTCACGCCCGACTGGATCACGAGCTGGACCGATCCCCTCGAGCCGGAGAACGCCTACGTCCTCGCGAACGACATGGCGACGCTCGTGTGGATGGCGAACTACACCGCGATCGAGATCCACCCGCGGCTCGCGCGGGTCGACGATCCAGAGACGCCGGACAACGTCATGATCGATCTCGATCCGGCGGAAGGAGCGACCTGGAACGACGTGAAAGAGGTCGCGCACGTGGTGAAGGACGTCCTCGACGGCCTTGGCATGGTCGGCTTCCCGAAGACCACAGGGTCGCGCGGCATACACGTGCTCGTGCCGATCGCTCGCCGGTACACGTTCGAGGAGAGCCGCGCCTTCGCGCTACGCGTCGGCCAGCTCGCACGAGAAAAGCTGCCAAAGCTGGTCACGCTCGAGTTCAGCAAGGCGAAGAGGCGGGGGATCTACATCGACTACCTTCAGAACACGCGAGCGAAGTCGACGGCGGGTCCGTACAGCGTTCGTCCCATCCGGCGCGCGCCGGTGTCGGCCCCGCTCCGGTGGGAGGAGATCGCCTCGCTCGGCCGGCCCGACGCCTTCACGATGATCAACATGCCGGCGCGCCTCGACGCAGTTGGAGACCTACTCGGCCCGTCGCTCGCCCTCGCGCAAAAGCTGCCGAAGCCGCCGGCTTGAAACGAGCGGCGGTTCTCGCGCCGGGCTACGGAGGCACCGCCGAGCAGCCCATCCTCCGCGCGCTCGCCTCCGCCCTCACGACGTTCGACATCGCCTCGCGGGCCATCACGTTCCGCACCCGCGGATCCCGGCCCAGCAAGGAGTACGCCTCCGAGATCGAGGACCTTCGCACTGCGCGCGACGCACTTCGCGACGAAGGGCACGAGCGCGTCGCCCTCGTCGGCCGCTCGTTCGGTGGCCGCATCGCCGCGTTCCTCGCCGAACGGGAACCCCCGGACGCGCTCGTGATCCTCGGCCATCCGATCGCGCCACCCACTCGTCCGCGGCCGCGCGACGAGGCCGCGCTTGCGGCGACGGCCTGTCCGACTCTCGTCGTCCAGGGCGACAAGGACGAGCTCGGGCCGATCGCGGTCCTCGAGCGCATCGCGGCGAAGAATCCGCGGATCGACCTGGTCCGCATCGCGGGGGCGGGCCACGATTTTGGCGCCCGCGAGTCTGAGGCGGTGGCCGCCGCAGCGCGCTGGCTCGACGGCGTTCTGCGCTGAACGGGGTCTCCGCCGCTCCTTCACACCCAGTTCATGAGCGGCTGCGACGCTTCCTCTCGACGACATCCAAAAGGAGACCTACATGCGAGGCATCGGCATCATCCTGACGCTCGTGATCGCGGCGATCGTGGGCGTCGGCGCGTATCAATTGGGAGTGGCGCAGGGGCTTGCGACGACCGGGACCGCGGTCGCTCCGGCGGTCTACTACCACCCCTTCTTCTTCGGAGGCTTCGGAATCCTCTTCCCGCTCCTCTTCCTCTTCCTCATCTTCGGCCTGTTCCGCGCGGCCTTCTGGGGGTGGGGAGGGCGCCACTATGGCGGCGGATGGGGCAAGGGCTACTACCAGAGCCCCCGCGAGCGGCTCGAGGAGCTGCACAAGGAGCTCCACGCCGAGAAGCCGACGGGCTCCGGTACGACATCGCCTCCACCCAGCGGTCGTTAGACCCGCAGGATCGACGGGACGCCGGACGCAGGTCCGGCGTCTCGTGCGTACCTAGGATTCGGCAAGCGATGAGGAAGGTCTTGGTCGTCGACGACGAGCCGAAGATCGTTCAGCTCGCGCGCGACTATCTCGAGCATGCGGGGTTCGCGGTGGTCGTGGCGCACGACGGGAAAGCCGCGGTCGCGAGCGTCCGCGCGCACAAACCGGACCTCGTCGTGCTGGATCTCGGCTTACCCGAGCTCGATGGCCTCGATGTCGCACGCACCATCCGACAGGAATCGAGCGTGCCGATCGTGATGCTCACCGGTCGCAGCGAGGAATCCGACAAGCTCGTCGGCCTCGAGATCGGCGCGGACGACTACGTCACGAAGCCGTTCAGTCCGAAAGAGCTCGTGGCGCGCGTGCGCGCCGTACTTCGTCGGACCGAGCGCCCGCGAGCCGACGCAGAGATCGTTCGGGTCGGGGAGGTCGTGCTCGACATCCCGCGGATGCGGGCGACCGTCTCCGATCGTCCGGTGGAGCTCACTCCGACAGAGTTCCAGCTCGTGACCACATTGGCGCGCGAGCCCGGCCGGGTCTTCACGCGAGCGCAGCTGCTCGACGCCGTACACGGCGTGGCCTTCGAATCGTACGAGCGTGCGATCGACGCGCACGTGAAGAACATCCGGCACAAGCTCGAGCCGGATCCCGCTCGGCCGCGCTATCTCCTCACGGTGTACGGCGTCGGCTATCGCTTCGCGGAGCTGGACGAGTGAGACGCGGGCACGGAGGCTGGAGCTACAGTGGGCAGCGGCCACCGTGGTGGCCGGAGAACGAGCCGTTCCCGCCCCAGCGCGGCGCGTGGGGCGGCCCGGCCTGGCGCGGCGGGCCGATGCGTCGCATGGTCGGGTTCTTCGCCCTCTTCACGTTCCTCGCCCTTGTGGGTGCGACCGTCCTCTTCTGGACGATCGCGAGCGCGCTCGGCGCATCTGACTTCCTCGGCAACGGCGTGCGTGGCGCCGCGATCCTGCTGCTTCTTTTCGCCTGGCTTCTCGCCGCGCGATCGGTCCGGAGGCTCGCAGCGCGAGTGGACGATGTCATCGACGCCGTCGGTCGCGTCGCGGACGGCGACCTCACGGCGCGCGTCGCGGAGCGCGGGCCGGCCGACGCGCGATCGCTCGCCCGCGCGTTCAACGCGATGACCAGCCGGCTTGCCCGAAGCGAAGAGCAGCGGCAAAAGATGCTCGCGGACGTGAGTCACGAGCTGCGCACGCCGCTCTCGGTCGTGCAAGGAAATCTCGAGGCGCTCGTCGACGGCGTTCATCCCGCGGACGAGGCACATCTCCTCGCGATCCTGGACGAGACGAAGGTCCTCGCGCGGCTCGTGGAGGACCTGCGCACGCTTTCACTCGCCGAGTCCGGCGCGCTCGCTCTGCATCGCGAGGCGACCGACGTCGGGGTGCTCGTGCGCGAGACGGTCGACTCGTTCGCTTCACAGGCCGAGCCGGGTGGTGTGCTCCTCGAGGCGCAGGTGCCGAGCGGTTTGCCTCAGGTCGACGCCGACCCGGTGCGCGCGCGCGAGGTCCTCGCCAACCTGATCGCGAACGCGATCCGCTACACGCCGCGCGGCGGACGTGTGAGCGTCGAGGCGCGGTCGCAGGACACCGCCGTGGCGATCGAGGTGCGCGACACGGGCGCCGGGATCGCGCCGGACCGGGTCGACCGGATCTTCGACCGCTTCTACAAGTCCGCGGAGTCCCGCGGCGCCGGCCTCGGACTCGCGATCGCGAAACAGCTCGTCGAGGCGCACGGTGGAGAGATCGCGGCGACGAGTGTCGTCGGCGAGGGCACCGCGATTCGTTTCACCCTTCCCGCCGAGGTGGCGCCGGCGCAGCCGATCTAGAGCGCGGTCTTCGTACCCTCGGCGGTGTCCATCTGGGCGCGCTGGAGCTTGCCGGAGTAATCGACGTAGATCGATTTCCACTCCGAGTAGACGTCGAGCGCCGCACGGCCGGCCTCGCGATGACCGTTGCCGGTCGCCTTCATGCCGCCGAATGGGAGCTGGATCTCCGCGCCGATGGTCCCCGCATTGACGTAGACGATCCCGGTCTCGGCGTCGCGCATGAAGCGGAACGCGTTGTTCACGTTGCGCGTGTAGATCGAGCTCGAGAGCCCGTACTTCGTCGAGTTCACGGCCTTGATCGCCTCGTCGACGCTCGAGACTTCGATCACCGCGGTCACCGGGCCGAAGATCTCTTCCTGAGCCACGCGCATGTTCGGCTTCACGTCGACGAGCACGGTGGGCTCGTGGAAGAACCCCTTCGCGAGCGCCCCATCGGTCGACACGTGGCCCCCGGCCGCGATCGTCGCGCCTTCCTTCTCGGCGACCGGTATGAATGAGTGCACGCGCTCGAGCTGCGACGCCGAGACGACCGGCCCGACGTCGGTGGAGGCCTCGAGCCCGTTACCGAGACGGAGCTTCTTGGCGCGGCCGACGAGCTTGTCGACGAGATCCTTAGCCACGCTCTTGTGGGCGATGACCCGCGAGGCGGCGGTGCAGCGCTGTCCCGACGTTCCGAATGCCGACCAGACGATGCCGTCGAGCGACAGGTCGACGTCGGCGTCGTCGAGGACGACGATCGCGTTCTTTCCACCGAGCTCGGCGGACACGCGTTTCAAGAGCCGTCCACCGATCTCGCTGATGTGCGACCCCGTGTCGGACGAGCCGGTGAATGAGACGAGGTCGACTCCGGGGTGCGACACGATGTGGTCGCCGAGGTCGCCCCCGGACCCGAGCACGAGGTTCAGGACGCCTTTCGGCAGGCCAGCCTCCTCGAGTATCTCGACGAGACGCACCGCGAGCAGCGGCGTGTACGACGCCGGCTTGAACACGACGGTGTTGCCGAGGATCAGCGCGGGCATGATCTTCCAGGTCGGGATAGCGAAAGGGAAATTCCACGGGGTGATCGCGGCGACCACTCCCACCGGGTGCCGCATGCTCATGGCCCACTTGTTGGGCAGCTCCGCCGGAACGACATCGCCGAACTGCCGCCGGCCCTCTCCCGCGATGTAGTAGGTCATGTCGATGCCTTCTTGGACGTCGCCGCGGGACTCGGCGATGACCTTGCCCATCTCGCGGGTCATCTCGCGAGCAAGGTCGTCCTTCCGCGTGAGCATGATCTCGCCCGCTCGATAGAGGATCTCGCCGCGCTTGGGGGCGGGGTAGAGACGCCAACCGTCGAGAGCGCGTCGAGCGGCGTCGACCGCTCGGTCCACGTCGGCGACCGTGGACTTCGCGACGTTCGCGATGAGCTCGCCGGTCGCGGGGTTCGTGTTTTCGAACGTGCCGCCGCCGCTCGCGTCGAGCCAGCGGCCGTCGATGTAGTTCTGAAGCGTCGGCGTCGCCATGGTCGATGCCTCCCCCTTGTAAGGGGATGGTATGCGGCTAGATGGCGCCCATGCGCAGCAGGACCGCGAGGAGATGCGCGATGCGGCGTTCGCTGAGCGCTTCGGCGAAGGCGATCCGCGCCGCCGCGGCTTCGGCCTCGGGGTTGGTCGCCTCCTGATCTGACTCCGCTTCGGCGGGCTCGGCAGCCGAACCGCGCGACGCGGGTGCCGCGCGCTCGGCGATGGGCTGGACCGCCGGGGGATCCGCATGCGCCGCGGCCGCCGGTGGTACCGGCGGCGGCGGGATGGCGACCTTCACGGTCCCGCCCGGTCCTCCGAAGTCCGCGGCCCAGTACCACTTGTAACTGGAGCTCGCGTTGTAGACGAGACCAATGCCGATGGCGTTGTAGTTCGGATTCAAGAGGACCGCGTTGTGCGCGGCGCTTCCCTGCCATCCCGCCAGAACGGTCCCCGCCGTCGCGTACCCCGCGGCGAGGTCCTCACCGGTGTACATCGAAGTCGCCGGATAGCCGAACGCGGACATGCGCTGCGTCGGTGATCGCCCATCCGACGAGACGTGGCCGATGTAATCCCTCGCGGCCATATCCCCCGCCATCCACCCTGCCGCGGCGGTCAGCGCTCCGTTGGCAAATACCGCCTGCAGACCGTTGCTCGCGCGGTATGCATTGATCAGCGCGGTGAGATCGCTCTGCGCGCTCGCGCTCCCGAGACCGCGCTCGACGTGCGTCGCGGCCGAGGCGGACATCGAAGTCCCGATCGTGAGAGCCGCGAGCGCGAGGACGACACACAGAGCACGGCGAAGCATGGTTACGCCTTTGGAGTAACGGTCGTGCAACGGGGTGATCATGGATTGATAACGGAGGGCGCTCGCGCTTGTCAGCCTCTCGTACGGGAATCGTTCGCACATCGTGCTAGCGGACAGGCGCTCTCGCCGAAACTCGTGCGCCAGGGATTCGTTTTGGGCTCTCTTCGGAACGTGCGGGGGCTCGCTTGTGTCCCGCTTCGGTTAGAAGGACGCTCCGTAAAAGAGCCAGATCGTCAGAGCGCCGACCGCAACGATGCCAAGAAAGATCAACACGAAGGCGATGTTCGCCTGCCGCTCTGGGTCGTTTTGAGTGAAGCGATCCACGAGACCAAATTGTGGCGAGGTCGCGCGAGAAACGCCAGCGAGGACTACGGGTAGTGCGCGGCGGGGCGACCGAGCTGGTCGCCCCGCACCATTTCAGTTGCCGACGACGAAGAGGTCTCCGAAGTTCTCCGTATAGATCTTTCCATCGTCGCCGAGGGCGAGCGGCGTGTAGGCCGCTCCGAGTGCGAGGCGGAGGAACTTGCTCTGCTTCAGAGTGCCATCGGGATTGATCGCGTAGAGGTTGCCGTCCTCGCTATTCACGTACACGACGCCGTTCGGGTCAACCGCAGGCGCGTTTATGCACCACTCGAATCCACCGGGGTGATCGTCGCGGCACTTCAGGTGACCGAAGTTGTCAAACCCGCAGCTGAATGTATTCGTGTTCTGGAACTTCCACTCGGGAGAAAGATTCGCGTTGAGCCGCGTGATGAAATACGGACCGGGGGGCGCCACCGGACAGAACTTCTTGTCGTTGCAGTAGGAGCCGGCATCGTAGTGGTTGTCCTTCACCACGATCGAGTACGTCCCGTCGTGGCTGAAGACGGCCGGCGTCTGGTCCCAGCCGAAGTCATAGGTGGCAACGATGTGGCCATCTCTCGGACTGAACTTCCAGAGGTGTCCGCGAGCAAAGTTGTAGCGGCTGTACGAGCCGTAGAGGATGCTTCCGTCCGGCGCGATCGAGGGCGAGGAGGAGGATTGGTCGATGACTCGCCCCGCCGGCCTCTCATTCGTGGCCGGATCGACGCCCGTCGTCGCACCGTCGGCGCAGCCTCCTGGCGTGCCGTTCGGCGGCAGCAACACGTTGCAGCCGTCGTTGAGGAAGTCACGCAGTGAGGTGTGCCACTGCGGGCTCAGGTCCGCGCTGACGGCGACCATGTACGAGTAGCGTGTGCGCAGGTGCGCGCGGCTGACCGTGTAGATTGTGCCGTCGGGCGCGATCGCAGGCGCGACGTTGATGCCCGGCCGCTGCGATCCGCAGGCCCCCCGCGGTGGCGTTGCTGTCGGACTGGGCGGCCATGGCAGCTGCGCCAGGCTGAAGGTCGTCGTGCACGTCGTGGGTGCGTCAGGTACGAGGGTCCGGTACTCCACGCTCCGCGCGCTGCCGTTCGCGCCAATCCTCACCAGCCAAGCTCCGGCAATGTCAGTGCCGGATGCGCCGTACGGGTCGGTGGGATCGAACCTGAGCGCGTTGTAGTAGATGTTGCCGGCGGCGTCGGCCGCGAGCGGACCGGCGACGAACGTGTTCGGATCGAAATCCGCGCCGTTTGGGAATGGCGTGAGCCTCGCGATGACGGAGCCGTTATCTTTGTTCAACTTCCAGACAGCGCCCGAAGCGCCCGGCACGTAGATGAAGGGGCCTGCGAGTACGGCGTGGAAGACGGGCTCCCAGCCGTTGAGTCCCCAGCGCTCCGTCGGCGATGACCCAACGCTGAACGGGTTCGGGTCGGGCTTCCAGTCGCTGACGTAGTTCCATTGCTCGAGGAGCTGGCCGTTCTGCCAGCGCAGCCGTTTCTCGTTCCAGATCTGTGTGTTCCAACCCTGCTCGCCGCTGTACGTCCCGGTCTTGAACTCCATGAACACGTCGCGGCCGTCGATGAGCGGCGCCTGATAGTGCGTGCAGAAATTGCAGGGCGCCTTGATCTCCTGCGGAACGAACGGGTCGAAAGTGAGGTCGGCGAGAATGCGGTTCAGGTCCTGTCCAGCCGCGACTGCGGTGCCGCTGTGCTGCGGATTCTGACCCCACTGCGGCCACGCCGGAACGCTTCCGGCGAGCGACGTGATCGATGCGGTTACCACCGACGCGACCGTCACGACGATGAAGACCGTTGTCGCGATGCGCCAGAACACCTGCATTGTCTCTCCCCCCTTGGCCCTTTGGATGACAGCGCCTCGTTCTTGGTTCTGCCCGGCATCACCTCCGGTCGCGCGAACCGGTAGATGATCAGCGCATCGTCAAGAGACCGCCCTGGGTGTCTCGCTGCTATTGGACTCTCACCGGGAAATCGCTCTCAGAACTTCGACCGCGCTCAGGCACTGGAGGTGCGGTCGTGGAGGAAGCGGCCGCCGGAAGACCGACAACAAGCGTTGGGATGGCCCCTGCACGTGTGCGCCGTGGGCCGCGCCGCGGCCCACGGCGCGTCTTCCTAGAACCCGGTCGCGGCGATCCAGGGGCCCATCACGGCCGCCCCCGTACCGATCCTCCCGATCCGGATGAGCACGATCGGCCCGACGCACTTCGACGGAAGCGTGATCGTTTCTTCGATCTCGGCATCGCCCGCCGCGCTCAACGGGACGACCCCGGTCGTCGCGACCACGTTCCCGTTCTGGCAGGTGAGGCTTGCCCGGACGCCCGTCACCGGACCCGTAGTGAGGTTGAGGGGGCTGCCTGGTAGATCGAGCAGCAATCCCTCGACCTCGACACGGAGCCCGGCATCGCCATCGAGCTGCGCCTCGCCGCTGGCGACCCACGGGGCGCCCGCAGACGGGACGCCCCTGATCGTGCCCGACGCGTTCCCGTTCAGTCCGGCCGGTAGCCCGACGATCGGGGACTCGAACTGCGCTTCGGTGCTTCCCACCGATCGGCTTGCGCCCAAGCCCAGGCTCGCGACGAGCACCAGCACGGCCACGCTTGCTAAGACAGCTCTGTACATCTCCGCTCCCCTTTCGTTCGATTCGCGCTAACCGTGATACGGGCGGTGGGGAGCTTTGGACGCCACGCTTTAGTGCGCGCAGGTCGTCCGACACGACCGCCAGGGCGTGCTCGTCGAAGGCGTTCGCGAGATGATCGATCCCAGGCGGTCGGCCATCGGGCATGAGAGCCTGATGGTGATCGCGCTGCCTTGCGCTGGAGCGCCGGGTCGTCGCAGTCCGACGTGACCGACGCAGGATCCTGGCCGGCGAAACAAGGGAGGAACAAGATGAACGACAAGCGGGCGCGCGAATTAGTTGCACGCGAGCGGGCGCGGATTGAACGGAGCCTGCGCGAGCTGAACGCGCAGGTTACGGCCGAGGTGGAGCTGCATCAACAGCAGACTGGAGAAGCCTCCGAGGCAGGAACCGACCTCGACCGCGAAGAGATCGACATCGCCTTGGTCACTGACCTACGTGAAGAGCTGAAGGCGGTCGAGCGAGCCGAGGCGCGCATCGCCGCGGGAAAGTACGGGTGGTCGATCGACACCGGCGCCCGGATCCCCGACGAGCGTTTAGAGGCAGCTCCCTTGGCCGAGCGCACGATTGAGGAACAACGCCGACTCGAGAATGGCGTGGGTTGAGCGCGCGACCTTCATCGGCTTCGAGCTTTGGCCGGGTAGTCGGTCGCGCGGAAGCACCCATGGACGTGGTCGTTGACCACGCCGACGTTCTGCATGAACGCGTACACGCTCGTGGGCCCCACAAAGCGATAGCCCTGCGCCTTCAACCGCTTGGCGAACGCCTCGGCCTGCGGGGTCGACGTCGGCAGGTCTGTGAGGGACCGCGGCGCGCGCTTGCGAGTGATCTCGTACGACTGTGCGAGCGCCGCGAGGCTCGGCGACGCGGCGATCATCGCGCGCGCGTTGTCGACGGTGGCCTGGATCTTGGCCCGGTTGCGGATGATCGAGGCGTCCTGGACCAAACGGTCAACATCCCGCTCGGTCATCGTGGCGATCCTGGTGGGGTCGAAGCCGCCAAATGCCTTCCCGAACGCATCGCGCTTCTGGAACACGATCGACCAGCTCAACCCGACCTCGAAGACGCCGAGGGTCAGGGCCTCGAACATCGCGGACTGGTCATCTGTGCGCTTTCCCCAGACATCGTCGTGGTAGCGGCTGAGGCCGCTATCGCCGGCGCCGGCCCAGGCGCAGCGTGGCTTCCCGTCACGCCCGACGACTACATCGCTGCGTTCAGCGTGCGCTCTGCCGCTCCTTGAGCTGCGCGATCTCTGCCCGAGCCAGTCCGACGAGCTCCTCGTTCGTGTTCGCGTGACCGGCAAGACCCCAACCGCCGTCGTATGACTGCGTGAGCAGGACCCACGTGCGCTCTTTCAGGCTGGGGTCGCCCGCGGCGGCCGCGATGACCCCGGTGAGCTGCTCGACGACGGCGAGCTGCTTGGGGCGATCGAGCGCGCCGGCATTCGTGAGGACCTGCACGCGCACGTAGGTGGTGTCCCCGTCCACATTCGAGAGTGCGTTGGGCGGCAGCTCATGTACGAACGCAGCGGTGTTCTTTCGGAACATCGGGATGTTCGGCACCTGCTCGATAGTCATCAGCGTCGTCGCGAGCTGTTGTGCGAGCCCGTGCGGGTCACGGAAGGTCCCGGCCGCGGCGTACACGTCGATCATCGGCATGGTGGTGGTTGTCCTTTCAGCGAGCGACGGCGCTCGCGGTGCGCTCGTCCAGCGTCGCGACCGTCTCCTCGATCAACTCGACGACGTTGTTCGGGTGGGAGACCATCGCGAGGTGGCTTGAAGACACCTCTACGGTGCGGGCGCGCATGCGCTTGGCGAACATACGCTGCGCATCCGGCGGGAGCGCCTCATCCTTCGTCGCGACAAGGTACGCCGTCGGAAGCGACTTCCACGCGGGCGTTCCCATCACGTCCTCGAAGGTGCTCATCGAGAGGCCCTGCTGAACGGCGCAGAGAACGCGCGCCGCGTCAGGCTCGACGTCGGACGCGAAGTGTCCGACGAAGTCCCCCTCGGGAATCCAGCCGAACCCCTGCTCGTCCACGACGAGGTGCGCGAGCGCGGGTGACGGCGGCCCGCCTCCGAGGAGGCGGCCCAGCGACTCGCCTCGCTCGAGGGCGAAGGCCGCGACGTAGACGAGGGCGGCCACGTTCGTAGCATCGTCACCGAGGGCGGTCATGATCTGCCCGCCGTAGGAGTGCCCGGCCACGACCGTCGGCCCGCCGACGCGGCGAAGCACCTGGCGCAGCCGCGCGACATCGGCGGCGAGCGACGTCTCCGGGAACTGCGGACCGCTCACCGAGTAGCCCTTCGCTTGTAGTGCTCTGATGACCGCGCTCCAGCACGATCCGTCCGCCCATGCGCCGTGGACGAGCACGATGTTGGGCTGCTTGCTCACGACCGTTCCTCCTCGAGATCGTCCTCAATTGAGGAGCCTCAGGCCGGACGCGACGCCTTCGCTTGAGTCATTCGACTCGTTTCGCGACCGAGGTCTGCTGGCGGCGGTTCAGCTCTTGGTGCGATCGGCGGCTCGAGCACATCTCGGAGCTGCGAGCGGCCGGAGACACCGATCTTCGGAAAGATCCGGTACAGATGGCCGCCGATGGTGCGCGGGGAAAGCGAGAGGCGCTCCCCGATCGCGCGGTTGGAGAGCCCTTGCGCGGCGAGCTGGGCGATGTGCAACTCCTGCGCGGTGAGCCGATCGCGCGCAGCCGGTGTTCGCGGTCCGACCGTTTCGCCGGTCGCGCGCAGCTCGAGGCGCGCACGGTCCGCCCAGCTTCTCGCGCCGATGGCATCGAAGACGCGAATGCTTTCCCGTAGGGGTGATCGCGCATCAGCGCTGCGCCGTCTCCGTCGTAGCCAGCGGCCGTACGAGAAGAGGGTCCGCGCTCTGAAGAATGGCAGCGCCTCGAGATCCGCGGCAAGGGCTTCTTTGAAGAGCTCGCCCGCGTCCCCGTCCGACGCGAGCAGAGGATGCGCACATTGGAGTCCGGTCCGAAGGATGGGCGCGCCGGAGCGCGCCGCGATCGTCTCGAGCTCGGTTATCACGCCCTGCAGGTCCCCCGTCCGACCGCAGCCCCAAGCAGCTTCCGCCAGGTCCAGGACGGCCGACCAGCGCATGAAGCGGTGGAATCCGCCGGCGTTCTCATCGAACACGGGCCAGAGGTGGCCG
>Ga0070698_100001220_pt1 | contig 28615 bp, 26 predicted proteins | sample KBSK1502metaG_FD_65477 | JGI IMG/M metagenome (GOLD analysis project Ga0070698, IMG submission 65477) | Corn, switchgrass and miscanthus rhizosphere microbial communities from Kellogg Biological Station, Michigan, USA - KBS K1-50-2 metaG | ecosystem: Host-associated > Plants > Roots >...
GAACCAGGACGGCGTACCCTGCGGGCTGTAGAGATCCACCGCCGGGGCCAGCACCAGGATGACGGCGAGGTGCACCTGGTCATTGCGACGCTCGAGCACGGTGGCGATCGCATAGCCCCGATTGGTGGGGATGATGCCGGTCACACCTCCGGCAGCGAGCGATTGCACGGCGGTCGCGAGCGGCGCCTCCGGGATGTCGGTGGGACCAAGCCAGCCGGCATCACCACCGCGTGTGTAGGTGCCGCTGTCATCGCTCCAGCGGGCGGCCACCGAGGCGAACGCCTGGCCGGCGTTGAGCTCCCGCGCCGCCGAGTCGGCGCGGTCCTTCGCCATCGCGCGGAGCAGCGCGACCTCGATCAACAAAGCGCGTTGATAGGAACGGAAGCTGTCGCTGGTGAACCCGTTGCGCTCCAGCGCGGCGTCGAAGGACGTCGTGCCTGCCTGGGTTTTGAGCGTGTTGATGCGCGAGTCCAGCGCCCGGTCGTCGGCGCTGATGCCTCGCTTCTCTGCCTCCTGGCGGACGATCTCCTCGCGCACGAGTTGCTCGATGGTGAAGGTCTGGAGCCGCTGCGCGGGCGCCGGGCTGGGGATGGCTTCCGAGATGCCCGCAAAGGGATCGCGGTGACGGCTCACCTCGAGCCGTGCCTGGTACGCCTTCATCGAAATGGTGTGGCCGTCGACGACGGCGGCCGCCGGCTCTGAGAAGGGGAGCGAGACCCCCGGCGCGGTACAGGCACTCAACGCCCCGATGACGAGGAGGAGGACGCCACGACGCAAAGCGAGCCTCATTACACCACGTTGCGCTCGGGCTCGACGCTGGTGCCGGCGGCAAATCGGTCCGGGGCAAACGCGCTGAGGTCACTGGGCGGCGCGCCGTCGGCGATCCAGCCCGCCAGCCACTTCCCCACCACCGGCGCCATCATGAAGCCGTGGCCGGAAAAGCCGGCCGCAACCCAGAGCCCCGCTTGCAGCGGTCCGATCAACGGTTGGAAATCCGGCGTGTTCTCGTAGAGCCCGGCCCAGGCAGTTTTGACGCGCGCGTCAAGCAGCGGAGGCCAGCGTCGCTGGGCGACCGCCGTGATGCGGTCGAGGAAGGACCAGTCCACGCGAGTGTCGTCGCCGGGCGGCGTCCCCGGGTCGCTCATGCCGAAGAGCACGCCCTCGCCCTCGGGATGGAAATAGAAGGAGGTGTGAAAGTCGATCGTCATCGGGCTGCTCCGGCGGATGCCGGTGAAGGGCTCGGTGACGAAGACCTGCCGTCGCGAGGGGACGATCGGAAGGCGCAAGCCGAGCATCGCGCCCACCGGGGCCGACCACGGCCCCGCGCAGATCACGGTCTGTGGGCATTCGATCTCGCCCGCCGCGGTGCGCACGCCGGTCACCGTCGCTCCGGACATCAAGAATGCCTCGAGCGGCGTGTCTTCCACAATGACGGCGCCCTGCCTCCTGGCGGCGTTCGCGAAGCCGTAGGTCACCTCGTTCGGCCCCGCGAGGCCGTCGCTCGGACAGAAGGTCGCCCCGCAGAGGTCGTCCGTTTGAAGTCCAGCGACCATGGCGCGCGCCTCGGCGGGCTGTAGCTCGACGACATCATCGAGGCCGCAGGCCCGCTGCAACACGAGCGCATCATGGAACCGTGACCGCTCCTCGGCGGTCGTCAGAAGAAAGAGATAGCCAACCGGACGGAAGTCCGCGGTCTGCCCGGTTTCCTCGACGAAGCGCGCCAGGAGGCGTTTGGCCTCGATTCCGATCCGGACGTTGATCTCGGTAGAGAACTGAGCCCGGATGCCGCCGGCGCAGGCGGCGGTCGCGCCCTGGCCGATCCGCCCTCGATCGATCACGACCACCCGCCGGCCGCCCCGCGACAGGTAAAACGCCAGGCTGCAGCCCATCACGCCGGCACCGACGATGACTACATCAGGTCGTTTTTCCGAGCTTCACCATCCCGAGATACTCGAAGATGAACTTGAGCGCGGCCAGGCTGGTGACGTGCCCGACGTCGAGCGGCGGGGAGACTTCATCGACGTCGAGCCCAGCGAGTCGCACGCCGCGAAGCTGGTGAAGAAAGTCGAGCAGCTCGCGCGAGGTGAGCCCGCCGGCAGAGGGAACGCCTGTCCCGGGGGCGATCGACGGATCGAGCGAGTCGATGTCGAGCGAGATATGCAGCGCATCACTGCCGATGCGCGAGCCGATCTCGTCCGCCAGCTGAGTGCCCGTCCAGCGGTGCGCGGTGGCGGCGGTCACCAGCGTGACCCCCATCTTGCGAATGAACTCCACCTCTTCCCAGTCGTAGTCCCGGCATCCCAGCAGCATCACTTTCCTGGGGTCGATCTGACCCAGCTCGAGGCCTCGCCGCAAGGCGCAGCCATTCGACCAGCGGGTATGGCGAGAAGAGTCATTCAGGTCCGGATGCGCGTCAATGTAGAGGATGCTGAGCCGTCCGTTGAGGCGGCGTTGCTGCGCGATCAGCGTAGGACTGGCGGTGGTGTGGTCGCCCCCGAGCACGATCGGCAGCGTGCCCGCTGGTGTTTTTTCAATTTCGGCCGCGACAGCGTCGACATTCACGCCCATGTCCCCGTCGACGAGCGTGAGGTCGCCATCGTCCTGGACGGTGACTGTGTCGAACCGTTCCGCCTGCTCGCTGACCGGCGCGAAGATGGCGGACAGCTTTCGCAGCTCCGCCGGCGCTTTCGCGGCACCCGGGCGGTAGAGCGAACCACGATCGATTGGCACACCAAGGATTCGGACATCGGGCCGGCTTCCCCCTGCCGGTGCTTTGAGACCGCCCCAGGGCGCGAGCCCGGCGGTGTTGAAGTCGTGCTCGCTCACGCCTTGAGAAACGCGGAAATGGCCTCGACCTGTGCGGCAATCAAGGTCGGGGTCCACCCGTGTCCGGCGGACTCGATCACCCGGATCTCGGCTTGGGGCATCAAATCGCGCAAGTTGCGGATCGCGTTCACGTCCACGGTCCGATCGTCGGCGGCCACCACCACGAGTGCCGGTTTTCGCCAGTCTTTGAGGAAATCGCGATAGTCGCGGCTGATCCCGTCGCGCAACCACTGGCGGGCGGCGCGCCCGTCGGCCCGCTGCTGGTTGTCGAAGTTCACCTGCGCATCGTAGGGATCGACCCCCGGGCCTTCAACCAGGAACCGCTTGTAGAGATCGGACACCGTTCGATTGCGACGCAGCCGGTCGACGCACCAGAAAACGGGACCGGCAGTGAAGGCGGCAACCTGCCGCTTGAACGCGGTCCGGAGCGTCTGCGGCGAGTAGATCGGCGTGTGCAAGACGAGCCGTGCGATCCGGTCCTGGAAATGGGAGGCGTACTCGAGCGCGACGGTCGCGCCCAGGCAGATGCCACCGACATCGTGTTCCTGGAGTCCCAGGCGCTCGGCGAAAGCGTGGAGGAATTCCGCGTGGGCGGCCACCGTGAACGGTGGATCGCCGGCCGCCGTCTCACCGCATCCGGGCAGGTCGGGTATCAACACGCGCCGGTGGTCGCTGAACGCCGGGCCCCACGAATGGAAGTTTTCGAGTGAGCCGATGAATCCGTGACACAGGAGCAGCGGACGGCCCGATCCCTGGTCGAGGTACCGGACCCTCCGCTGCCCGACGTCGATGAACTGGATGTTCTTCGCGCTGACCGCGGTGCCTATTCCCCCGTATCGATCTGCGCTCGCTGCAGCCGGCCGCTGTAATCGACGTAGATCGTCTTCCACTCCGTGAATTCGTCGAGGGCCACCGTGCCGGCCTCGCGATGGCCGTTGCCGGTGTTCTTCACGCCGCCGAAGGGGAGCTGGATTTCCGCGCCGATCGTGGGCGCGTTGACGTAAACGATGCCGGACTGCATCTCTTCCATGGCGTGGAAGGCTTTGCGCAGGTCGTTGGTGTAGATCGACATCGAGAGCCCGTACTGGGTGGAGTTCGCCACTTCGAGCGCCTCCTCGAGGTTGCTCACCGGTAGCACCAGGGTCGACGGACCGAAGATCTCCTCCTGCGCCATGCGCATGTCCTTCTGGCCGTCGGCGAAAATCGTTGGCCGGTAGAACCAGCCCTCGCTCCCGGCGAAGTCGCCGCCGTGCACCAGCCGGGCGTGTTCCTTCTTGCCGATCTCGGTGTACTCGTGGACCTTCTTGAGCGCGGCTTCGTTGATCACCGGGCCCATGTCGGTGTCGGGCTGCAGGCCGTCGCCGACCTTCATCTTGGCGGCCCGCTCCTGGAGCAGGTCGGTGAAATCCTTCTCGACTTTCTTGTCGACGATCAGCCGCGACGCGGCCGTGCAGCGCTGGCCCGACGTCCCGAAGGCGGCCCAGAGCGCACCGTCGACGGCCAACGGCAGGTCGGCGTCATCGAGGACGACGATCGCGTTCTTGCCGCCCAGCTCCAGTCCCAGCCGCTTCAGGTTGCGGCCGGCGATTTCCGCGATGTGCCGACCGGCGTCGGTCGAGCCGGTAAACGAGATGCCCTGGACCCGCGGATCCTTGACCAGCACGTCGCCGACGTCCTTACCGCTACCGGTGACGAGATTCAGTACCCCGCCGGGCAATCCCGCCTCCTCGAGGATCTCGACCAGCTTGGTGGCGACGATGGGCGTGTCGGATGCCGGCTTGAACACCACCGCATTGCCCGCCATCACCGCCGGAAAGGTCTTCCATGAGGGGATCGCCATCGGAAAATTCCAGGGCGTGATGCAGGCGACCACGCCGAGCGGAGCCCGCACCGTCATGCACCACTTGTTCTTCAGCTCCGAGGGCACCGTTTCTCCATGCGGATGACGACCCAGGCCGGCGGCGTACTTGCCCATGTCGATCGCTTCCTGGACGTCACCGCGCGCCTCTTTGAGGACCTTGCCCATCTCCTGGGTCATCAGCCTGGCCAGCTCTTCTTTCCGCGCCTCGATAATCAAGGCTGCCCTGAGGACGATCTCGCCCCGGGCGGGCGCCGGCGTATGCCGCCAGCCGGGAAATGCCTTGAGCGCCGCCTCGACGGCGGCGTTCACGTCGTCCGCGTTGGAGGCCTGCATCACCCCCAGCACCTGGTCCTTGTGCGCCGGGTTGTTGGAGGTAAACGTCCGCCCGCTTTTCGACTCCACCCAGCGGCCGCCGATGTAGTTCTTGTAGGTCTTGGCGTCCGTCTTCTGGCCCCGCTCGCTCGTCATCGTCTGGCTCATGCTGCGACCTCCTGAAACGCGCCATTCAAGATCTCCCATCCCTCGTCGAGCTCGGCTTGCGAAATGTTGAGCGGTGGCACCAGCCGCAGGACGTTGTCGTGGGGTCCGCAGCTCAACAGCACCATCCCGGAATCGAGACACACCTTCCGGATCTTCCTCTGCAGGTCCTTGTCGGGGGTCCCGTCCTGCTTGACCAGCTCGACACCGACCATCAGGCCGAGGCCGCGGACCTCGCCGATCGCGGGCGTCCGCCGCTGCAGCTCGCGCAGCCGGCTGATCAGCTGCGCGCCTTTTTCGGTCGCGTTCGCGAGGATCTGCTCCCGCTTGAAGACATCCAGGGTTGCGATGCCGGCGGCGCAGGCTACCGGATTGCCACCGAAGGTCGAGCCGTGCGCGGCGGGCTCCCACTTGTCCATCAGCTTCGATGTGGCGACCACCGCACTCAGCGGCAGGCCCGAGGCGATCGACTTGGCCAGCGTCATGATGTCGGGAACGACGTCGCTATGCTCGCAGGCGAACATCTTGCCGGTCCGCCCATAGCCGGATTGCACCTCATCGGCGATCAGCAGGATGCCGTGCCGGTCGCAAAGCGCTCGAAGCCGTGGCATGAACGCCGCTGGCGGAACGACGTACCCCCCTTCACCCAGCACCGGCTCGACGATGAAGGCGGCGACGTTCTTCGGCGGCACGCGCGTGTCGAGCATCTCGTCGATGAAGTTGAAGACATAGTCGAGCGTCGCCGCCTCGTCCGGGCCGGTCGGGTTGCGATACGGGTATGGATAGGGCACGTGGTAGACCGCCGGCAGCAACGGCTCATAGCGCTCCCGGTAGTAGCCCTTCGAGGCGGTCAGCGAGAGCGCGCCGTAGGTGCGTCCATGGAACGCGCCCTGGAAGGCGATCAGGCCGGGCCGGCCGGTGATGTAGCGGGCCAGCTTGATGGCGCCCTCCACCGCTTCGGCGCCGCTGTTCGCGAAGAAGACTTTGTCGAGCTTGCCGGGCGCGACCGCGGCGATCCGCTCCGCCAGCTCGATTGCCGGCTGATGATGGGCGACGACGGAGATGTGCACCAGCTTGTCGAGCTGTTCGTGCGCGGCCTTGACCACCTCGGGATGGCCGTGCCCCAGGTTGGTGACAGCGATGCCGGAGGCGAAATCGAGATAGCGGCGACCGTCGACCGCATAGAGATAGGAACCCTGCGCGCGATCGATGACAAGCGGCGTGTAGCGATAGAGGACCTGGGAGAGGTGGGCGCGTTCGCGCGCCAGCCACTCCTCCTGGCTATCGCTGTCGGGAAATTCCTTGACGAGTTTCATTGAGCCTCCTTGTTCGAACATCCGGATCTGGCGCGTGGCCGTCGCCGGTTGCTGGCGGAGGCTGTCCGTCGGTCGAGGCCCACCACGTGCTGCTGATACCCGCGTGCGTCATATGCTGCCGTCCGTGCAACGGCGAGCTAATGCTAGTTCTTTGTCGATAGGCTCCCCCCCGTCCGGGGAGACTCTGATTCATTCCCTCCCCCTTTGGTGGAGGGTCAGGGTGGGGGCTTTCTCAGCGCGATGGGGCCGCCTTCAGATTTGCCGCCCGTCGCGGCGCCCGCTGGGCGGCCAGGAAACCGCCGAACATCACCAGGACGCCGATCGCCTGGCCGACGTAGAACAGCTCGTAGACGTGGAACACGCGGAACAGCGTCGAGGCTCCGGCGACGATGAAGGCCCCGGCCGCGATCAAGATGTTGGCGACGAGCCGCGACTGGGCGCCGCCTCGGCGCCAGGCGCCGTAGGCTGACCACAGGGCCCCGCCGATCAGGATCACCGATCCGACGCTGTTCAGCACCGCCGCAATGAGGATGGCAATCACATTGAAGGCGCCGTGCTCGAGCCGAATGGCATCCGCGGACGGCACCTGGTGGGTCTCGAGCAGGCCGGTCTGCAGGTTCGCGCCGAGGATCCCGACCAGCCCGATGGCGGCGAGAAGGACGAGAAGCCCGAGCGCCGCCCGCCCGAAGCGAGGAGCCAGCAGATAGATCGTCCCCAGCGCCAGCACCCCAACCACCGTGATCCCGCCGAAGTAGTAGTAGATCCGGTACAGCAACGGGTTCCAACCGGCAGCCGCGCCGACTACCTCGGTGAGCGCCGCCACCGCATAGACGGCGAGGGCAATCGACCATGCCAGCAGGTAGGCCCGCGGCTTCCGCCGGTATTGCCGCCACAGCGTCGTGGCAAAGATGGCGCTGATCACCGTCGCCACGAGGGGGTAGAAGATCACGCTTTCCACAGTCTATTTGAAAGCCGATTTTCCGAATGTGCACAGCTCTTGACAGGAGTAGCGGGCACACGTCTATAGTCCGAAGCGGGGTTACTCCGGTGGCGACCTGCCGCCGTTCATCAAAGGAGGGAAATTCATGTCAGACGATCCATCTGTCGGTTTGACCCGTCGAAACGTGCTCAAGTTGGGCGCCCTGGCCGGCGCCGGAGCGTCGCTGGCGCCTCTGGTCACATCGCCAGTCGCGGCGGCTGCCACCGCGACGGCGCCCGGCGACTTCAGCGAAATGACCATCACCCAGTTGCAAGGCTTGTTGGCCTCGGGCCAGGTAACCTCGGTCAGCCTGGTCAACTTCTTCCTGGCGCGCATCCAGACGCTCGACCAGAGCGGTCCCACGGTCAACTCGGTCATCGAGGTCAATCCGGACGCGAAGAGCATCGCGGTCGCCCTCGATGCCGAGCGCCATGCCGGGCACGTCCGTGGGCCGTTGCACGGGGTCCCCATTCTGCTCAAGGACAATATCGGCACCGGCGACAAGATGCAGACGGCGGCCGGGTCGTTGGGCCTGGTCGGCGCACCGGCAGCGCAGGACTCACCGGCGGCGGCCAACCTGCGGGCCGCCGGGGCGGTGATTCTGGGCAAGACGACCCTGAGCGAATGGGCGAACTTCCGGTCGTTCTTCTCCACGAGTGGGTGGTCCGGGCGCGGCGGCCAGTGCAACAACCCATACGCGATCGACCGCAATCCGTGCGGCTCGAGCTCGGGATCGGGAGCAGCCGCCTCGGCCAACTTCTGCTCCGTCTCGATCGGCACAGAAACCGATGGCAGCATCGTGTGTCCGGCAAACCACAACGGCGTGGTTGGCATCAAGCCGACCGTTGGGCTCGTCAGCCGAAACGGGGTGGTACCGATCTCGCACACTCAGGACACCATCGGCCCACACGCCCGGACCGTGGCCGACGCGGCAACGGTCCTGACCGCGCTCGCCGGCCCACCCGACCCTGGCGATCCGGCAACGCTCAACGCCAAACGCCCGAACCCGGTCCCTGACTACACGAAATTCCTGAACCCAACCGGCCTTAAGGGGGCGCGCATCGGTGTCGCTCGTGAGTTCGAAGGGTTTAGCCCCAAGCTTGATGCCGTCTTCGAGAATGCACTGAGCGCCATGGCCACGGCCGGGGCGACCCTTGTGGATGTCACCTTCCCGCACTTCGGCGAGATTTTCACCGGCACGCCGGAGTTCACGGTGCTCCTGTTCGACTTCAAGATCGACCTGCAGAAATATCTGGCGACGCGGACGGGAGTCCCCCTGGCCGGAGGCACCCTTGCCGATGCGATCGCCTTCAACTCCGCGCACGCGGCCCAGGAAATGCCGTTCTTCGGGCAGGAAATCTTTGAACTGGCTCAATTGTTCAGCAGCGATCCAACCGCCGTCCAACCCCTAGGGATCTCCTACAACGACGCGATCGCGGCGGATAAGCTCTTCGGCGCGACTGAGGGAATCGACCTGCTGCTGGCGCAGAACGCCCTTGATGCGATCGTGGCCCCGACCGATAACCCGGCGTGGCCGACCGACCTGATCAACGGCGACCACTTTGTGATCGGAAGTTCGTCTCCGGCGGCGATCGTCGGTTACCCCATCATTAACGTCCCGATGGGGTTCACCTTCGGAGTGCCGGTCGGCATCTCCTTCATGGGAACAGCGTTCAGTGAGCCCACGCTGATCAAACTCGCCTCGGGCTTCGAGGCGGTCACCCACGCGCGCCAGGCGCCGCAGTTCTTGCGGACGCTCCCCTTCAACACTACGGGCCTGCCGAGTAAGGTCCACGGGCGCCGCGCACCCAAGGGGATGCGGCCGGTCCTGCTCTAACAGGAGTCGCCAGATCGGAGGGCGGCTTGTCGCCGCCCTCCCAGGCGGCGGATCGGCCTGCGCGAGTGAACTTAGCCACAAGTCCGAGCTTGACTGGACCGCGCTATTCAAGTTAAATAGCCGCAGCCACGTTCCAGCACAGAGGTCCAGCCACCGTTTGAGCAGAGTCATCGCGATTGCCAACCAGAAAGGCGGCGTTGGCAAAACGACCACCGCGGTGAACTTGGGATGCGCGCTCGCTGAACTCGGGAAGCGCGTCCTCCTCATCGACCTCGATCCCCAGGGCCACCTGACCATCAACATGGGTTTCAAGCAGCCCGATCAAATCGAGCTCACGCTCTACCACCTGCTCCTCGATCCTCAGGTCACCCTCGGTCACGTGGTCAAGCACAGCAACCTCGGCGTCGACTTCATCCCGTCGAACATCGAGCTCTCCGGAGCGGAGATCCAGCTCGTCTCGGAGATGGGCCGCGAAACCTTCCTCAAGGAGAAGCTCGCGCCCGGCCAGGATGAGTACGACTTCATGGTGATTGACTGCCCGCCCTCCCTCGGACTCCTCTGTGTCAACGCGCTGGTCGCCTCGAACGAGGTCATCATCCCGCTGCAGTGCGAGTACTTCGGAATGAAGGGCATGCAACTGCTGCACAACACGATCGAGCGGGTGCGGGCCAAGCTCAACCCGCAGCTTCGCATCAGCGGCATCCTGGCCACCATTCACAAGTCGAGGACGCTGCACTCGCAAGAGGTGCTCGAGCTGGTCCGGGAGCGGTATGGCGACGTCGTCTTCGACGTCGTCATCAAGGACAGCATCCGGTTTGCGGAGACGCCGCTGGCCGGCATGTCGATCCTCCAGTACGCCGGCAGCTCCGAAGGTGCGAACGCGTACCGCACCCTCGCCAAGGCGGTCATCAAGCGCGCGCCGGCCGCCCCGGTCGAGACGAAGCAGCCCGTTGCCTCTCGTGTTTAAGCGGGTCTCGCTGGAGGGGTCAGCGGAGCTCTTTCGGGAGACCTCGAGCACGCCTGAGGTCCTGGCCGAGACCGACCCGGATCCGGTCCAGGCGCCGATCCATCATCTCCCGATCCATCGCGAGATCCGGCCGGAACCCATCGCTTACTTTGAGTACCAGCTGACCGAGGCGCAAGTGCAGGCGCTGGTCGACGCCGTGCAGAAGATCAAGTATCCGCACAATCTGAAGAACACAGCAAAGCTCAGCATGGAGGAGTTCGAGCGCCTCGAGGCGCTTCGGCAACTCTTACTCGACGGCCTGCGGTAGCCTTTCTTCCTCCGCGCGCTGTGAGGTCGCGACGTCCCAGCGACGGGCCACCTGCTGCGCCCGATAAAGGGTGGCGTAGAGGCCGGGCGCGTCGACCAGCTCATCGTGGCGGCCCCGCTGGACCACGCGGCCTTTGTCGAGGACGATGATCTCGCCCGCCTGCCGGATCGTGGAAAGGCGGTGGGCGATGACGAGCACGGTCCGCTCCGCGACGAGGCGGGCGAGCGCGGCCTGGATCAGGTGTTCGGCCTCCGGATCCACGGATGATGTCGCCTCATCCAGGATCAGGATCGGCGCGTCGTGCAGCAGCGCTCGCGCAATCGAGATTCGCTGTTTCTGCCCGCCCGACAGCCTGACGCCGCGTTCCCCGATGACCGTGTCGTAGCCCTTCGGTAGTTCTTCGACGAACTCGTGGGCGTACGCCGCGCGCGCGGCCGCCTCCACCTGCACCTCGCTCGCATCCGGGTTGCCGATCTTGATGTTGGCTTTCACGGTGTCGTTGAAGAGAAAGACATCCTGCAAGACCAGGCTGATCGAGCGATGGATGTAGTCCAGCGGCAGCTCGCGGAGATCGACACCGCCGAGCCGGACGGCACCCTCTTGCGGGTCCCAGAAGCGGGCGATCAGGTTCGCCACCGTCGTCTTGCCGGCACCGCTCGGCCCCACGAGCGCGAGCACCGAGCCCTCCTTCAGGTCGATCGACACCTCATGCAGCACCGGCCGTCCGCTTTCGTAGGCGAAGGTCACACGATCGAGGGCAATGTCGTATCGCGGGTCCTTCGGAACCCGCGCCGTCGGCGACTCCTGCACCTCGATCGGCGCGTTCAGAATCTCGAAGATCCGATCGGTCGCGGCTTCCGCATTGCGGAGGCCCTCCAGCTGCCGGTTGAGCTCGGTGACCGGCCGGTAGAGCTGGGTCGTTAGAAAGACGAACAGCACCAGGTCCGGGATGCCGAGCTGGCCCGCGTTGGCCATCAGTCCGCCGACCAGTAGCACCAGCGCGACCGGGATGGCGGCCATCCACTCGACGCCGGAGAAATACCAGGTGTGGATCAGGTTGGCCCGCGTCGCGGCCTCCTTCAGCTGGTCGCTTCGCTCGTCGATCGCGCGCCGCGCATGGCCGAGCGCCGCAAACGCCTTGAGCACGCCAACGCCCTGGATGTAATCGATGATGATGCCGTTCAGCCGGCCGAGCTCGTCGCGGTAGCGCATGAAGGCCTGGTAGGCGGAGCGCCGAAAGATCACCAGGATGAGCAGGATCACGGCCAGTGGAGCAAGGGCGACCAGCGCCAGCTTCCAGTTGAAGAGCAGCATCAGGATGCCGAGCAGGAAGGGAACGGTGGCGGCACTGATCAGCTGGATGCCGGCGTGCGCGGTGAAGAATTCGATGGTCTCGACGTCGCCAATCACCTTGGCCGCGACCGTGCCGGACTGTTGCCGGGTGTGAAATCCCATCGACAGCCGCTGCAACTGCTCGTAAATTCGCATCCGCAGGTCGTGCAAGACCTGAAAAGCGGCGATATGACCGAAGCCACCCTCGAGGTAGCGGGCGATGGCCATCACGGCCGTGGCGCCCACCATGGCGAGGCCCAGCAAGACGAGCGTGCCGGCGGGCGACGGGCGGGACAGCACGGTCAGCATCTGCCGGATGATCAGGGCGGGCAGGACGCTGAGGGCGGTGTAAACGACCGACCCAAAGACGGCGATGGAGAGCAGCCCCCGATGGCCGCGCGTGATCGCCAGCATGCGGGAGAGAAAGGTCATCGGCAGGCCATTGTATTTCGTTGCACGCGCTATTCTTCCCTCCCCCGCACGCCGGGCCCGTCGGCCCACGCGATCGGCGCTTTAGTGCCAGGCGAGCGTTTGAGACGTTCGGGGAGGGCAGGGTGGGGGCTCCGCTGAGCGACCAATGCATGCAACGCGCGCGCCAGCATGGGGTCGGCATTGAGCATTGGCGTGCGCCTCAGCTCGATACCGAGCGCATCGGCGCTCTCTTTCGCCTCAATATCGATGTCGTAATAGATCTCGAGATGGTCCGCGATGAACCCGACCGATGCGACGAGGATCTCGCGATGACCCTGGGCCGCGAGCTCTTCGACCGTCTCGACAAGGTCCGGGCCGAGCCATGGCTCCCCGGTGTGACTCTGACTCTGGTACGAGAAGCGCCACTGCTCGATGCCGGCTCGTTGCGCGACCAGTTCCGAGGTGCGCAGCAGCTGCTCCTGGTACGGATCGCCTTCATCGAGGATGCGAGCTGGCAGGCTGTGCGCCGTGAAGACCGCCACCACCTCCTCGGGATTCGGGAACTCCGCGCGGACCATCCGCACGTTCTCGGCGACTGCCTGGAGGTATCCGTCCAGCTCATGCCAGCTGTCGATGAAGTCGAGGTCGACCCGTGACGAACCTCCCCGTGCCGCCGCCAGGGCCGCCTCGACCTGGCGACGGTACCCACCTGTGCTGATCTTCGAGTAGTGGGGGGCCAGCACGATCGCGATCAGCCGGTCCGCACCGCTGTCGACGATCTCGTCGATCGCGGTCGCGATCCGCGGGCTCCAGTGCTTCATCCCCAGGTGCACCGTATAGATCGCGTCGTCTGGAGGATCCAGGTTCAGCAGTCGTTCGAGCTGCCGCCCCAGATCCATCGAGACGGCCAGCAACGGGGTGGGGACACCAACCCGCCGATAGCGCGATGTCAGTTCCTCGACGGCCTCCCGGGACGGTGTCCGTCCGCCCCGGATATCAGTGAAGTAGGCTTCCACGTCCTCGAGCCGGTTCGGGCTGCCATACGCCATCAGCAGGACCGCGGTGTGATTAGGCGGCATGGACGAACTCCACCAAGCGCTGCAGGTGCTCGACCGGGCTAGCCGGAAGGACGCCATGGCCGAGGTTGAAGATGTGTCCCGGCCGGCCGCCGGCGCCCTCGATCACGCGGCGAGCGCCGTCCTCGATCACGGGCCACGGCCCCAGCAGCAAGGCGGGATCCAGGTTTCCCTGGATGCCGCGGTCGTATCCCACCACCCGCCAGGACTCGCCGAGGTCGACCCGCCAGTCGAGGCCGATCACGTCACCACCGGCCTCGCGCATCAATGAAAGGATGCCCGCGGTGCCGGTGCCGAAGTGGATCGACGGCGCCGCGCCGCGCCGCAGCCCGCTGAAGATGCCGGCCATGTGCGGCATCACATATCGGCGATAGTCCTCAGGAGAGAGGCAGCCGACCCAGCTGTCGAATACCTGCACAATCTGGGCGCCGGCCGCGACCTGCGCCAGCAGATAATCGAGCACCAACCTGGAGAGACGGGTCATCAGCGCATCCCACAGGGCAGGCTCCGCATACATCATCGTCTTGGTAGTGAGGAACTCCCGGGACGGCTTGCCCTCGATCAGATAGCCGGCCAGCGTGAAGGGCGCTCCTGAGAAGCCGATCACGGCGACCGAGGGATCGAGCTCGCGGCGAAGGAGCTTGATCGTCTCCAGCACGAAGGGGACGGCCTCGCCAGGCGGTCGCGCCTGCAACCTATCTATATCGGCTTGCGAGCGGATCGGCTGCTCGACGACCGGGCCAACGCCGTCCACGAGCTGCAGCTCGACGCCCAATCCGAAGGCCACCGGCAGCATGATGTCGGCGAAGAGGACCGCCCCGTCGACGCCCAGCCGCCGCACCGGCTGCAGGGTCACCTCGGCGCAGAGCTCAGGGTTCTGGCAGATGGTGAAGAGGTCGTAGGACTCGCGGACCTTGCGGTACTCAGGCAACGATCGTCCGGCCTGGCGCATGAACCAGACCGGCCGCCGATCGACGATTTCGCGGCGAGCGGCTCGCACCAGAGGGGGCGCCAGGTGATCGGCCGCCGGCCGGCCGACTTCGCTGGCCTCGATTGTCCTCATCCGCCCGCGATCAGGCTGACCTGTCGCTGGAGGTCGCCGGCCTCGGCCGGCTCGGGGGCGCCGAATCCGAGGGCGAGCTGCAGGGCATTCGCCGGCGCCATCAGAACGCAGGTGAAAATCGGCGTCTCGCGTTCCGTATAACGGCTCGCCTGCGACTCCCGCAACTCCATAACCAGGTCGAGGAAGGCGGCGGGCTCGTCGCACTCGAAGGCCACGACGAATTCTTGGTCATCGAGACCGAAGGAGTAGGCGGTATTGATCTTGACCTGCGGGTAGCGATGCCCGATCGCGAAGTGCTCGACCATCATCGCCTTCCGGCGCTCGTAGGGGAGGCGGTACCAGATGCGCTTCTTCACCATCGGGTAGACGAAGAGGTAGCGGCCGCCCGCCGGCTTCAGGCGGGTCCGGCGCCCTTCCTGGTCGGGGTGTTTGTGGCGCCCGAGATACGGTGAGGGGCGCATCATCGCCAGGAACGAGTGAGCCACCCGGAGATAGGGCCCTAGCCGGGTGGCGCGCCATTGCGACTCCGCCCGCTGGATGGCATCTACGGTGTCGGCCGCCTGCCAGATCAGGATGTCGCAGTCGCCACGGAGCCCGACGGTTGAGTAGGTGAGCAGCGCGTCAGCCGTCGGACCGACCTCCAGCAGGTCGCTGAACTCGCGCACCGCCGCCTCCCGCTCCTCGACGGGCCAGCTGAGGACCGCTGCCTCGACCTTGAGGAAGGTGTACTTGACCGCCTGGCGAGCTTCTGCCATCCGCTACAAGGGTATCGCACTAATCTTGAATCGTGGCTCGCCTATCCATCCAGAAGGTGCACGTCGGAGAGAAGGACACCAATTGCTACGTGGTGTCCTGCGCCGAAACCAAGGAAGCGGTCGTCATCGACCCGGGCGACGACGCCCCCAAGATCCTTGGACAGCTCAGCGGTCTGACCGTGCGCTGGATCTGCTGCACCCATGGCCACCCCGGGCATACGGGCGCCAAGGAGCGGGTGAAAGCCGCGACCCAGGCCGTGACCGCGATGCACCTGTCCGATGCCACCGCCATGTTGAAGTCCGCTGACCGCTACCTCGTCGCCGGCGACACCCTACCCTTCGGCGATTTCACGCTCGAGGTGCTGCCCACACCTGGCCACACACCCGGTGGTCTCTCGTTCAAGGTCGGAAACCATGTCTTCACGGGCGACACGCTTCTGGCGGGAAAGATCGGGCGCGTCGACTTACCGGGCTCGAGCCCGCAGCAGATGCTGCTCAGCCTGCACGGCCAACTGCTTGTCCTCCCCGACAACACCGTCGTCTATCCGGGCCACGGACCGAACTCGACGATCGGCGCCGAGCGGGTGGGGAACCCGTACCTGCGAATCCGCTAAGGATCAACCCACTTCGAATCGGGTTCGCGGATGGTTCCACGACGACGTCGAGGGAGGCGGCCGGAGGTTGCGGCAAACCCGATGCTGATGAGGACAACCAAAAGCAGCGCGGCGGCAACCTGCATCAGTGGGCTTGCCGGAGTGGTGGTGCTGACTGAAACTGGGGAGAAGATCCAGGCCGTCGTGGGCGAGCCCACACCGTAACCTCCGGCAACCAGGACCCGGCCATCAGCCAGCGTAGTGGCGGTATGAAGGTAGCGGTCCATCCGCATACCCGTTGACACCCACTGCTCAGTGTTCCTGGGGTCTAGGATCTGTGAGTCAGCGTTGCTCGCGTACGCGCTGCCGACCACCAGCACGGTTCCGCTCCCAAGCAGCGTCGCGCTGTGTTCGAACCGCGGGATCCTCGAATAACCCACCCTCACCAACGTGTTTCCGCGTAAGTCGAAGATCTCGGACGTCGTCAACAGCTCGCTGTCCGGATAGACAAGACCACCGGAGAACTGTGGCGGCGTCGTATAGCCGCCCACCAGGAGCACCTTGCCGTCGGGTAGCAGGGTGGCCGTATGACCGTAGCGCGCCGTAGCCATGGGCCACGTGGTCGGTTGCCAGCGGTTCGTCGCCGGGTTGAGTAGCACAGCGCTGGTCGTAGCGAATCCCATATCGGTGGAGCCGCCCGTCACGAGCACTGTGCCGTCAGGCATGAGGGTCGCCACTTGGCCGGACAAGGGGGGCAATCCCGTGCCGGCGAATGACCAGCTATCACGCTTCGGGTCGTAGACTTCGGCCTGTTCGAGCTGTGCCGCCGGAAGTGGGGAACCCGGCGCCAGGGTCGTCCCGCCAACAACCAACACTCGGCCGTCTTGGAGCCGGGTCGCAGAGTGGCTGCTACGCGGCACATGCATGCGTGCGGCCACCGTCCAGCTGTTGCTATCGGGATGGTATATCTCGGCGGTCAACAGGATCTCAACAGGGAAAATGCTCAACCCGGTCCGGCCGCCGGTCACCAGCACGCTGCCATCCGAAAGCCGGGTTGCCGTTTGCGCGGCTCGAGCACTCCTCATGTTGGCGGCGCGAATCCATCGGTTTGCCTTCGGATCGAAAATGTCGCTGCTCGCGATGGCAACTCCACGGACATCAGTGCCGCCCGCGATCAGCACCCGGCCATCATCAAGCAGGGTTGCGGTGTGCGCGACGTGTCCATTGAGCAGATCAGGTGCGGGCGCCCAAGCGCCAGAGTCCGTCGCCTTGGCCTGAGCGGGTATCGGGCCGGTGGCGGTGAGGCCCGTCAGCAGCCCGGCCAACAGTACGCGCCAAAGCGCCGCCTTCACTGCTCTTAGAGATACAGTAAATCGGCCCAAAGGGTTTCATGGGGGGCCGGAGCGGACGAGTTTTACGCGGTTTTCTTTTCCGCGTAGATCGCTTCGATCTCGGCTCCGTACTTCTCCGCGATCCGCTTGCGCTTGACCTTCATGCTGGGGGTCAGCTCATCACCGACCACGAAGTCGGTGTCGAGGATGCGCCACTTCTTGATCTGCTCCGGATGTGAGAGCCCGCGGTTGACGGTTTGGACCGCCTCATCAACGAGCCGCTTCGCGCCGGGATCGTCGGGGCCGGCCTTCGCTTCCGGGGCGTCGCGATCGAGCGTGAACAATGCGGCCACAAAGGGGCGGCCATCGCCGAGGACCACCGCCTGGGCGATCCCCTTTCGACTCCTGAGCTGGGTCTCCATGGCGCCTGGCGCGACGTACTTTCCGCCAGAGGTCTTGAACAGATCCTTCTTCCGGTCCGTGATCTTTAGGAAGCCATCTTTATCCACCTCGCCGATGTCACCGGTTTTCAGCCAACCGTCGACCAGCGTCTCCTGGGTCGTCTTCGGATCCTTGAAATAACCCTGGAAGACGTTGTTGCCCTTGACCAGGATCTCGCCGTCGCTAGCGATTCGGATCTCGACGCCGGGCAAGGGAAGGCCGACGGTGCCGAATCGCGCTTCGCCCGGTCGGTTGAACGTCGCGGGCGCCGTGGTCTCCGTAAGACCATAGCCTTCCAGGATTTCGATGCCGAGGCCATAGAAGAAGCGAAGCATGTCGGGCGAGACGGCGGCCGACCCGCTGATGCAGACCTCGATCTTGTCGAAGCCGAGTGTCTCGCGGATTTTTCGGAAGACCAAGCGGTCGGCGAGCGACCACTGCCATTTCACCCAGGGCGTCGGTGGCTTGTGCTGCTCATAGGCCGCGGTGCGCAGCGCGCCCATCAGCAGCGCCCAGTCGCGGATCATGCGGCGAGGCCCGCTGACCTTGTCCATCTTGGCCCGAACGCCCGCATAGATCTTTTCCCAGATTCTCGGGACCGACGTGAAGTAGGTCGGATGGACTTCGGCAACGACCGCCATCACCTGGTCGATGCTCGGACAGAAGTACACTTCGCAGCCGGTGCAGAGCTGGCGAAGCTCGCTGACCACGCGCTCGAGCACGTGAGCCAGCGGCAAGTAGGAGACCACCCGGTCGTTGGGGTCGCCGCGGAAGCATTGCAAGGTCGCCGCCGTGGTCCAGGTGAGATTGCGATGGGTCAGGATCGCGGCTTTCGGCAGGCCGGTGGTTCCCGAGGTGTAAATCAAGCTGGCGGTGTCCTCCGGCCTGACCGCCTGCCAGCGGCTGGCGAACAGCCCCGGCCGGCCGCGCCCGAACTCGTCACCGCGCCGCAGCGCCTGCTCCCAGGTGACGACCCAGCCCTCCCCTTCCGGCGCATCGCCCTCGACCAGGATCACCCGCTGCACCCCGGGCAGCTCGCGCCGCAGCGCGATCACCTGGTCGAGCAGTTTCCGATGCTCGACGATCAGAACCTTCGACTCGGAGTGATTCAACAGGTACTTGACCTGGTCCGGTGCATCGGACTGATAGATGGCGACAGTCACCAGCCCTGCGTGGGCGATGCCGAGATCGGCGATTTGCCATTCGGGCCGGTTCGACGACCAGAGCGCCACCCGGTCCTGGGGATTCAGCCCCTCGGCGAGCAGGGCATTGGCCATGCGGCTCACCGCCCGGCTGTAGGCGGTCCAGCTGATCGGCGTCCAGCGCGGACCGGTCTTGAAGTAGAGGGCGGGCGCGTCGGCCCGGCGCTGCGCGGTGCGCTGGAACAGTGCCGGCACGGTTTCGGGCAGCTCGCTAGGCGTCGCGGCAGGCTCCGGCACACGAAGGGCCGCGCTCATGCCGCCACTATAGGAGAACTCCGCCGGCTTGCCATAAGCCTTTGGTGAGTTGTTACGTATCCTTATGAAACAGAGATGGTAGTGGGCACCTGCGAGCTCATCTTCCAGTTGCCGGAAAATCACAGCCTTAAGGGAAAACGCCAGGTGAGCCGCTCGCTGGTGCAACAGATCCGCGGCCGCTTCAATGTCTCCGTCGCCGAGGTGGCGGACCTGGATCGCTGGCAAACGCTGGCGATCGGGGTGACGTGCGTTAGCAACGACAGCCGGCATGCCAACGAGGTGCTGAGCAAGATCGTCGACTTCGTCGAGGATCACAACGGCGGAGCCGTCTTGCACCAGCACCACATCGAGATCCTGCGGACATGACTTCGGCGACCCGAGCCGACGACGTAGGAAGCATGGAGGAAGGCCCGCTCGCCGCGGTCCTCGCCGCACTGGCGCGGGATGACCCGAGCGGTATGGTGGCCGCCCTCGACGGCCAGCTCCAGGTTGGTCAAGCGCGGAGCCCGGCCGCCCTCCGCCAGCAGGTCGGAGAACGGTTGGCCATGGCGCTTGCCCCACAAAAGGGGCGGGTCACTCGCTGGATCGACGCGCTCGCCACCTCGCCCTCACCGACCGGTCGCCAGGTCGCGTGTTTGCTGCTGGCCAGCCGCTATCCGGAGGACCCGGACAGCGTCCTGCGGACTGCCGAGTCGCTCGCCGACGACCCACACTGGGAGGTGCGAGAAGCGGCCGGGGGTCTGCTCGGAACCCTGCTCGACCGCGACTTCGTTCAGATCCGCCGACGCCTGGAGGTACTTCGCTCATCGCGCTCCGAGAATCTCCGACGATCGGTCGTCCTCGCCGTGAAGTACGCGGCCCGCCGCGACAAGCCAGAGCGGGTGCCACAATTGCTCGCGCTGCTGCAGCCGCTCCTCCGAGACGAGGAGCCCTACGTCCGCCGCAACCTCGGCCCTTTCGCCATCGGCGACGGCCTGCTGCGAGTCGATCCCAAGGAGACCCTGAAGTGCCTGCGGGAGTGGTCGCGCGACCGCGACCCGATCGTCCGCTGGAATGTCGCCATGGCTTTCTCGAGCGCCATCGGCTCATTCCACTGGCCGGCCGCGAAGTCAATCCTCGAACGACTGGCGAAGGGGCCCGAGCCGCTCGTCCGGAATGCGGTCGCAAAAGCGATGCGCCGCAGCCGCCAGCGATACACCGACGAAGTGGAAGAAACCCGCTTGCGATGGCTCAAGGATCGCGACCGCGCCCAGACCGCCCAGCTCGTGGGGCCGCTCAAGAAGCGCTAGCCGTCGGCGCCGCCGCGACACCTAGTATGGGTTTAGCCCTTGAGTGAAGCCGTTGCGCCTCAATCGCTGATCGACGCCTTTCAGGCAACGCTGCCATGGCCGCTCGATCCGTTTCAGGTGGAAGCCATTGAAAAGCTGGAAGCGCATCAGGGGGTGCTGGTATCGGCTCCGACCAGCTCGGGCAAGACCGTTATCGCGGATTACGCCGTCTTCCGCGGTCTTGAAACCAACGCGCGCACCATTTACACGACGCCGCTGAAGGCGCTGTCGAACCAAAAATACCGTGACTACCGGCGGCGGCATGGCGAGGGTTACGTCGGGCTCGTCACCGGCGAGAACACCATCAACCCGGCCGCGCCCGTTGTCGTCATGACAACCGAGGTCCTCCGCAACCTTATTTACGAAGACCCGCAGCGACTAGAGCAGGTTCGCTACGTCATCCTCGACGAAGTCCATTACATCGATGACTTCCCGCGCGGGGCGGTTTGGGAAGAGATCATCATCCAGGCGCCCCCGCACATCAAGTTCATCGGGCTCTCGGCGACCATTAGCAACTTCCAGGAGGTTGCGGAGTGGATGAGTCTTCAGCGCGGCGACATCGCCACCGTGAGCGTGACCAAGCGTCCGGTCGAGCTTCGGCTCTGGCTGGCGATGCGCAACGAGTTCTATCCCCTGCTCGACCAGCAGGGCGGCATCCCGCGAGAGACCCGCCAGCGGGCGCAGGCGGAGGCGGCGACCGATTTCCGGCTATCGCAGCTGCGACGGCCGCCGGAAAACGACCTCCTACCGGTGGTCGAGCGTCTTCGGCGCCGGGAATTCCTGCCGGCGATCTACTTCATCTTTTCGCGGCGCGGCTGCCGCGAGGCGCTGGCGCGCTGCGCGGTACACGGCTTCGACCTGACCACCGATGCGGAAAAAGCCCAGATCGACGAGACCATGATGAACCGCCTGGACCAGATCGAAGAGCCCGACGAAGCCGAGCTCTACCGCAACCTGCTCGATGGGGAAACGCTCCGGCGGGGGCTGGCGATGCACCATGCGGGTCTCCTCCCCTACCTCAAGGAGCTTGTCGAAGAGCTCTTCCAGCGCGGCCTGATCAAGGTCGTCTTCGCCACCGAGACCCTGTCATTGGGCATTCACATGCCGGCGCGCGCGTGCGTGGTCTCGTCGTTTACCAAGTTCGACGGCCGCGACTTCGCCCCGCTCACCTCCGGCGAGTTGACCCAGCTCATGGGTCGAGCCGGGCGCCGAGGGATCGACCCCATCGGGCATGGGGTGATCCTCAAAGAGCCCGACATCGACATCGGCACCGTGTTCGAGGCGGCCACCGGCGAAGAGATGACGGTGGAAAGCAAGTTCGCCCCCACGTACAACATGGCGCTCAACCTGCTCCGCTACCACCCGCCGGAAGAGGTCGACCTGCTCATGGAACGCTCTTTTGGCCAGTACCAGAAGATGGTCGCCCGCCGAGGACTGGACGACCGGCTGGCGAATCTGCGCCAGCGCCTGGCCGATGTCGTCGCCAGCCGCTTCAACGCCGAGGGCGAGCCCTGTTGCACCGAGCCGACCTTCAGCACCTTCGTTCGCGCCGAGGAAGAGATCGCCTCACTGCGGGTTCGGATGCGACGGCTGCGGCGGGAGCACTGGCATCGCGGCCGGCGGCCGCGAGGAGGCTCGACGCGGGAGGCCGGCGGCCACACGCTCGCGCAACTCAAAGATGAGCTGCAGACCTGGCAGCACAAACTCAATCAGCTCCCCTGCCGCAAGTGCCCATTTGTCGCCGAGCATCGAGCGCACTATGCGGAGGTCCGCGAGCTGCAAGCACGGATCCGCGCGTCCGAGCAGGACGCCGAACGAAGCCAGGGAGAATACCGGCGGCGGATGCACGCGCTGCGCGGCGTGCTGGGCGAGCTTGGCTTCCTCGAGGGGGCGGTCCCGACCGACAAAGGCCTGCTCGCGTCCCGCATCTATGGCGAGAACAGCTTGATCATCACGCAGTCCATCGCCGACGGCTGGCTGGAGGAACTGACCCCTCCGGAGTTGGCCGCCTCCCTGGTGATGGTCACAGCCGAGGACCGCAATCGCGATCGTCCGCGGCCGCGGCGGCGCCTCCCCACGAGCGCGATTGCGTTGGCCCAGAAGCGACTCCGGATCATCTATTACCGGTTCTCGGCGCGGGAGAAGGAGCGGGGCGAAGAGAACCTCCGACCGCTCTCGACGGACTACGTCAACTTCACCTATGACTGGTGCAGCGGCCGCCCGCTCACCGAGATGCAGGCACCGGTCGATGTCGAGCTGGGTGACGCCGTCAAGGCGCTGAAGGGCCTCTACAGCGCGCTCCGCCAGATCGAATGGGCGGTGGCCGATCGGCCCGCACTCCGCAAGCTCGTGCTCAAGGCCCGCGAGAGCCTGGAGCGCGACCTGATCACCCGGGTCTAACGCGCCTCAGTGTCTCCCCGCTTTTCCACGCCGGAGCGGGGCCCCTAGTCGCGACCCTCTTCCTGGGCAAGTTTCTCCGAGATGCGGTAGACCTGCTCCGGAAGGTCGGCGATGTCGTAGAAACGCAGTGGTTTCTTGAGTCGCTTCGCGATGCCGAGCTGCACTTTGACCCCCAGGCTCATCGTGCCGAAGACCCAGACCTCGTCGCAGCGCGCCAGCAGGTTGTTGATCGCCTCGCGCACCAGCTGCTTCGGCACCGTGTGCAGCAGGTAGTAATCGAAGAGCATGAAGGGGTTGATGGGCACGTAGCCTTCGTCCAAAACGAGCTTCGAGACGTGCATCCGCCAGTAGAAGTTGCGGTTCGACATGGCGATGTAGATCAGCTTCTTCGGGTGACGGATCGTCTGCTCCAGCTGTTCCAGCGGGCTCGCCTCGGCGACGGGACTGAAGATGGAGGCGAGGATGGCCTCGGCCGACTTGCCGACGGCGGAGGGTTCGTCGGGTGCCGTCCGGGGGAGCGGCGGGGCCTCTTCTGGCTCGACGGCATCGCGCTCCCGATCTCGCGACATGTTGTCGGAAGTTTAGGCGCCCACCATTTGAGCGTCAAGCAGAGTCCGCGCAATCGGGCGGAGCCGTCGCAGCGCACGGTCGAGCAGCTCCCGGTTTTCGACCGCGTTGAGCCAGCGACTCGCACCAGACGGATGGGGTAGCGGCACGAGCAGCGGCCGGACACGACCGCGGCTTGAGACCTCCCGACCGGACAGGTCGAAGACCCGCCCGACCAGCTCGTCGAGCGGGCGACCAGGCAGGAAGCGTTCGTGGGCCAGCCCGCCCACCAGGATCAGCAGCTCGGGCTTGATGAGAGCTAGCTGCCGATCAAGATGCGAGCGGCAGAGGTCGACCTCGGCGCGGCTAGGGCGTCGGTCTCCTCCGCCGGTGCCTTTGCCGGGGAAGCATTTGGTGACCGAGGTCATGTAGACCTGCCGCCGGATCTGCGTCTCCGACGAAAAGCCCGCACGGATCAACCAGCTCATGAGGACCTTCCTCGACCTTCCCTGGAACGGCAGCCGGCGGACCGCCTCGACCGCGCCGGGTGCCTGGCCGATCAGCATGATGCGGTTGTCCGCGTAGCCACTCAAAACCGGGGCAGCTTGTGGCAGGTAACCCGCCTCGACGCATCGGGTGCAGGCGAGGATTTCGCGGTGGAGTCGGGCAAGGCTCGATGGGGCAGCCATAAGAGCGGTAGTGTCGCAGATGGCAAGGAGCCCCTGCGAGGCCGCGTTTAAGACGTGTGCGGAAGGCCGTGCTCTTTTTGCTTCTCACACTCGCGATCTCTGGTTGCGGAACCACCACGGCCGCCGTGCCCAACACCGCCCCCAAGAGCTACAGCGACCTCGTCCTTGGGGATGCTCCGGCCGCGTACTGGCGGTTGGATGAGACGACCGGCACGACGATGGCCGACGCCGCCAAGAATGGAAACAACGGCCACTATGACGGCATCGTGATGCTCGGGTAGCCGGGCCCCCTTGCCGGTGACGGAAGTACGGCGGTCGGGCTTGATGGCGCGACCGGTGCATTTAGCGTATCCAGCTCGACCACCCTCCAGATCAACTGGGTCACGATCGAGCTGTGGATCAACAAGCGGGCCGAAGCGGACTACGGATTCTATGTCGCCAAGAACGTGGTGGGCGGGGGCGGAGTGGGCAGCGGCTGGTTCCAGTTGCTGAACAACCACAACACTGGCCGGCTGGAGTTTCGCGTCACCGGAGACGCCGATCCCGTCCTCGTTTCCACCGCCACGCTGGCCTTGAACACCTGGTACTACGTGGTTGCGACCTACGACGGGATCGCCGCCAAGCTCTATATCAACGGCAAGCTGGACAATACGCTGTCGGCCGTGGTGTCCCCGGCCCAGAATGCCGACCCGCTCTACATCGGCCGCCGGGTTGATGGGTTCTTCAATAACGCCCTGCTCGCGGAGGTTGCGATCTACCCCACGGCTCTCACGGCGGACCGGGTCGCGGCTCACTGGCACGCCGCCTCCGCAAAACACTAGCTGCAAGGGCCCCCCACCCCGCTCCGTTTGAATAGTTGTGAGGAGGGAGATTCTTCTCTTGGCTGTCGCCCTCGTAATGTCCGCTTGCGGGGGCTCGATAGCGGCGGCGCCCTCGATCGCTGCGAAAACCTATAACGCCACGGTTCTCGCGGACCATCCGGTGGCCTACTGGCGCATGGATGAAACGAGCGGCAACACCATGGCGGACGCCTCGGGCAATGCCAACAACGGCCACTATGTCGGTGTTTACATGCTGGGGCAGCACGGCGCGATCGCTGGGGATGGCAGTGCCTCGGTCGCCTTTGACGGCCAGACCGGCGCGGCAAGCGTGCTGAGCTCGACCAGCCTGCAGGTCAACACGGTGACGATCGAAGCCTGGATCAAGAAACGATCGGAGTCGGGGAACGGGATTTACGTCGCGAAGAACTTCCAGGTGGGCGGCGGTGCCGGCACCGGCTGGTTCCAACTGCTGAACAGCCATGACGGTGGCCAGTTGGAATTTCGGGTGACGTCCGACGGTGCGCCGGTCCTCGTATCAAACTCAACGCTGGCGCTCAATACCTGGTACTACGTGGTCGCGACGTACGACGGCGCCATAGCGAAGCTCTATGTCAACGGCAAGCCGGATGGCGAGCTCAAGGTAACCGCCGTCCCGAAGCAGACGTCCGATCCACTGTTTATCGGCCGGCGAGTCGACGGATTCTTCAACGATACGACCATCGCTGAAGTCGCAATTTATTCAGTCGCGTTATCGGCAGACCGGATCGCTGCCCATTGGCAGGCCGCTTCGGGCACCCACTAGGTCGACGCTAGGAATCGAGAATCGTTTTCAGGCTCTGCGCAGCCCGGTCGGCATCGCGTTCGTTCATCCGCTCCACCACCGTCTTATCCGCGATCTTGGCGAGAACGCCCTGCGGCACCTCGTAGACGACGTCGGCGGTGACCTGACTCCCACCGTCGGCCGCCTCCACGCTGTAGATGAATGTGCTGTCGATCCCGGTCGTCTTGAATGAGTAGCGCTTGCCTGGCTGGTAGTCTGCCGTCTCCGCCTTGCCCTTGATCTCGACCCCGGCCATCACGAAGGTCCAATCCCAATGCGTGCCCTTGCGTTTGGGGTCACCGGCGATATTCGCCACCGACTTCAGCGGCGGGATGAAGGCCGGGTGGTTTTCGACGTCCGCGATGTAGTCGATGACCGCCTCAGGCTTGCGCTTGACGTTGAACTTCCTGGTTACCTTTGCCATCGATGCCTCCTTGGTAGTTAGACCCTGAAGCGTGGTCGTGGAACCACCGGCGCGCCGTACTTGCTCAAAAAGCGCTGGGCCACTTTCGCCTTATTGTCGTGCCAGTTCCCGCTAAAGGTCAACGTCTGAAACCCCGGCAAGATCCGCCGAAACCGGATCGACGCCGGCCGACCGCCGAAGCTGACTTGGTAGCCGTCCTGATCTCGGCTGAACTCGACCAGCACCCGGCGCAGGCGGGTTTCGATGGCGTTCGCGAGCCTTGCCGGGTCTTCTTTAAAGATGAACCAGGTGTGAACACCGAACCACGAAACCCCGAAGATGATGGCGAAGAGGGGCAACCAGACCAGCGCGGGGGAAGGCCGAAGCAGGACCTGCCCACTGAAGGCGATCCCGTTCAACCACAGGACGCTGCGTCCGCGGAGGAGAATCGGTCCGTGACGGGCGGCAATGCACAGCGCGCCGATCGCCAGGATGGCGAGATACGCGAGCGCTACGACCATGACACGTCAACCAAGAGCATGACCGTTTGCGGCGTCGGTGAAAAGGTGGTATCGCGCGTCCTGGACGATCGGCTGGCCGACCGCCTGGGTGGACGGCTGGCCCTTCGCCAGGCCTACGCGGACTTTCGACAGTCTCGACCCTCCCTGCCGGCGCACCCGGCGATTGCCCACCGGCCGGACGGCCGGCCGTACTTTCCGGCGGAGTCCGGTCTCTACTGCTCGATCAGCCACTCCCACAGATATGGGGTAGCGGCGGTGGCTCAGGCACCAGTCGGGATCGACATCGAGACAATTCGCCCTCGCGATCCGCGACTGCTCGACTACATCGCCGAGGAAACGGAAGCGGCACCCCTGCGCGACCTGGTGGGGAGCGCGGCGGAGCTGTTGACCTTGATCTGGACTCTGAAAGAGGCGACCGCGAAGGCCTCGGGCCTGGGGTTGGGGCGCGCGTTACGACGGCTGCGTGTGACGGCGACCGGGACTCATACCTTCGAGATCGATGGCTGGAGCGCGGTCAGTTACCAGTACGAGCACGTCTTTGTTGGTTTAGCCTTTCAGAAGAGTGCCCACGGCAGGCCACCGATCCGTTGGTATCAGCCAGGTCGCCTACCGGCTGCCGAGATCGCGGAAGACGCTGGCGGCATTGAAACGATCGAAGCAGATCCGGTCCAGCGTCAGGTTTCTCAGTGAGCTGGGCTTCGCCTACGGCCATCTCTCTCAAGCGCCGGATCGCTTCGACGAGCTGCTGGTTGGTGCCGCCGAGGAGGCGATGGCCGACTCGGGCCATTCGGCGACCCAGATTGGCACCCTGTTTCTCTATTCAGGACTGAATCCTCCCGCCGCTGCCCCGCGGGATGCTGGAATTCTCCGGCGTTTCCGCTATCCGGTGGCAAAACTTGCCGACCGGCTCAAGCTGCCACATGCAAATGCGATGGCCCTCTCGCAACAGGGATGCAGCGGCCTGCTGTCGGCGATCAACCTCGCCGCTCGCATGGTGCAGGCCGGCGACCCGCCCGCTGCCCTCTGCGTCGCCGGCGACGCGCTTCCGAAGAACGCCAACCGAGAGATCATGTACAACGTCATGTCCGACGCCGCGGCGGCGGTCGTGGTGGAACGTGGGTCCCCGCGCAACCAGATCGTGAGCTTTCACCAGCTCGGGCAGCCGGCCTACTGGGACAGTCCACAGCAGGAGCGGGAGCTCATCGCCGCCTACTTTCCGATGGCCCAACGCGCCATCTGCGGCGCCGTCGAGCAGGCGGGCCTGCGTCTCTCGGACATTCGCTGGATCGTTCCCAGCAATGTCAGCCTGCGGAGCTGGACGATCCTCGCCGAGCTCCTCGGCATCCCGGCCAGTCGAATCTGGTCGAAGAACATCGCCCGCGTCGGGCATACCGTCTGTTGCGATCACGTCATCAACCTCCGCGACATGAGCCGCGAGGGCGCTCTAACCGGGGGCGACCACCTGCTCCTCTTCACATTTGGCTTTGGCGCGAGCTGGACGAGCCTGATCTTGCAGCATTAGGCGATGGACGGGGCCGGTTCGCTGCTCATCACAGGAAGCACCGGCATGGCCGGCCGCGAAATCACACGCCACCTCCTGACCCGTACCGACGTGCAGCTGATACTCGTGTTGCACGACACCGGCAAAGCCCTGAGCCGGCCGCGGCTGCTTCGAGAGCTCTTTCGGCTGGAACCAACCCAGCCGTTGATCCGGCGTATCCGGCTGCTCCGATGGGACCTGACCAAGCTTGGCCTTGGTCTTCCCAGTACGGTCTATGCCGATCTGGCCCGCAGCGTGGACGGCATCATTCATGCGGCGGCGACGACCCGGTTCGACCTCGCGCTGGCCGATGCGCGCAGGGTGAACGTCGTCGCCACCGAGCAGCTGGTTCGCTTCGCGAGGCGTTGCCGCAACCTGGCCCGCTTCGCATTGCTGAGCACCGTCTTCGTCAGCGGCCGCCGGCAGGGCCGCATCCTGGAATCCGAACGGGCACACAGCGCTGGTTTCGTCAACACCTACGAGCAATCGAAGTATGAGGCTGAAAGCTGTCTCGAGTC
>Ga0070698_100001221_pt1 | contig 28590 bp, 21 predicted proteins | sample KBSK1502metaG_FD_65477 | JGI IMG/M metagenome (GOLD analysis project Ga0070698, IMG submission 65477) | Corn, switchgrass and miscanthus rhizosphere microbial communities from Kellogg Biological Station, Michigan, USA - KBS K1-50-2 metaG | ecosystem: Host-associated > Plants > Roots >...
GCATCGCGGCCTCGGCATCACGTTCGCGACGATCACGTTCTTGGTCTCGCTGCTCGTCTTCAAGTTCTTCAACCCGAAGTCCGATGCGTTCCAGCTCGTGTTCGATGTCGAGTGGATCCCCGGCCTCGGTGCGCACTTCAAGACCGGCATCGACGGCATCTCGATCTTCCTCGTCATCCTCACCACGTTCCTGATGCCGCTCACGCTGCTCGGCACGCGCAAGGCGGTCGAGAAGCACTCGCGCGAGTTCATCGCGTCGATGTTGGTGCTCGAGGCCGGCATGCTCGGCGCGTTCGTCTCCCTCGACCTGTTCCTGTTCTACGTGTCGTGGGAGGTGATGCTGATCCCGATGTACTTGCTCATCGGCATCTGGGGCGGTCAGCGCCGGCTCTACGCGTCGATCAAGTTCGTCATCTACACGATGGTCGGCTCGCTGCTGATGCTCGTCGCGATCTTCTACGTCTACGTGCAGGCGGGCTCGGTGCTGCCGGGCGGCTACACGACCGACCTCACGAAGATCCTCGACGTCGCGCTTTCGCACGACGACCAGATCTGGTGCTTCGCGGCATTCGCGCTCGCGTTCGCGATCAAGGTGCCGCTGTTCCCGCTCCACACGTGGTTGCCCGACGCGCACGTCGAAGCGCCGACCGCCGGCTCCGTCATCCTGGCGGGTGTCTTGCTCAAGTTTGGCATCTACGGCTTCTTGCGATTCGGCATGCCGCTATTCCCGCACGGTGCCGCCGTATGGGCGCCGCTGCTCGCGATCCTCGCGGTCGTTGGCATCATTTATGGTGCGCTCGTCGCGTTCGCGCAGGACGACGTCAAGAAGCTCGTCGCGTACTCCTCCGTGAGTCACCTCGGCTTCTGCATGATCGGCATCCTGTCGCTGACCGCGCTCGGCACGAGCGGCTCGATCTACGCGATGCTGTCGCACGGCCTCACAACCGGCGGGCTCTTCCTCGGGATCGGTGTTCTCTACGAGCGTCGCCATACGCGCCGCCTCTCGGAGTACGGCGGTTTGTGGAAGCAGATGCCGGTGTTCTCCGGCCTCTTCCTCGTCATTGTCATGGGCTCGGCGGGCTTGCCCGCGCTGAGCGGTTTCATCGGCGAGTTCTTGACGATCTTCGGAACGTTCATCGGTGGCGCGACGCTGCCCGAGGGCTACTCGATCCCGAGCCCGCGCATACTCGGCGCGCTGTCGGCCACTGGCGTCGTGCTCGGTGCCGTCTATCTGCTCTACATGTTCCAGAAGGTCTTCTTCGGAAAGCTCGACAAAGCCCGCAACGGCAAGCTCCCCGATCTGCGCGCGCACGAGCTCATCACGTTCGCGCTGCTCGCGGTCGCGATCCTCCTCGGTGGTCTGTTCCCGCGTCCGCTCCTTGTCGTGATGGAGCCGTCCGTCCAAAAATTCGTTCGCGACTTCGGCCGTCGCGTCGGCGAACCCGACGGCCCGACCCATATCTACGGCAACCTGCCAACGCCCGGACAACCGGGAGGTCAGCCATGATGTTCAACGCTGCCGACCTCGGCTGGATGGCGCCGTTCCTCATCATGGCGGTGGCCGGCATGTTGTTGGTGCTGGCCGAGGCGTTCTACAAGGGCGACGATCGTACGGCGTTGGCCACGCTCGCGGTCGCCGGATCTCTTTCGTCCGCTATCGCGTCGGTGATCCTGTATCGGCAGCTGGGACCCGGCGAAACGAAGCAGGTCCTCGGCACGATGCTCGTCGCCGACAAACTTGGCTACACGCTCTCCACCGTCTTTGCGGTAACGACCGCGTTGACCGCGATGATGTCGCCCGCGCATCAGCGCGAGCACGACTGGCGCATGGGCGAGTACTACGGGCTCTTGCTGCTCTCGGCATCGGGCATGTTGATCCTCGCGCACTCTGCGAGCTTGGTCAGCGTGTTCCTCGGCATCGAGACGATGTCGATCGGCGTGTACGTCATGGTCGCGTTGCGCCGGCGCTCGCGCCGCGGCAACGAAGCCGCGATGAAGTACTTCTTGATCGGCGCGTTCGCGACTGGATTCCTCGTCTACGGCATGGCGCTGCTCTACGGCGCGAGCGGCACGCTGTCGCTCGCGCGCATGTCGGGCGCACTCGCGAATACCGAGAATCCGGGCCTCATGATCGCCGGCGCGTTCTTGCTCGTCGTCGCGTTCGGCTTCAAGGTCGCGGCGGTTCCGTTTCACATGTGGGCACCGGATGCCTACGAAGGTGCGCCGACGCCGGTGACCGGGTTCATGGCCGCGGCGGTCAAGGCGGCCGCCGTCGGCGCGATGATTCGCGTGTTCGGCGTCGCGCTCGGTGGCGACGTGCTGCCATACGGCACGCTTGGCTGGGCGAGCCCGATGGTCGTGATCGCGGCGATCACGATCACGATCGGAAACATCGGCGCGATCCGGCAGGACAACATCAAGCGCATGCTCGCGTACTCGTCGATCTCGCACGCCGGCGTGCTGTTGACCGGTTTGTGCGCGATGGGTCTTGGCGCGTCGACCGGGCTATCGGCGACGCTCTACTACTTGATCGCGTACAGCGCCACGACGCTCGGGGCGTTTGCGATTGTCGCGTACGTCGGCTCGAAGGGCCGCGAGCGCCTGCTCGTCGATGATTGGGCAGGCTTTGCGTCGCAGCACCCGGCCGCCGCGCTCGCGATGGTGATCTGTCTGCTCTCGCTCGGTGGCATTCCGCCGACCGGCGGCTTCTTCGGCAAGTTCTACGTCTTCAAGAGCGCGATGGATGTGTACGACGGCCAGCTGTTGTGGCTTGTCATCGTCGGCGTCGTCAATTCGGCGATCAGCATCTACTACTATCTGCGCATCGTCACCGCGATGTACTTCCGCGAGGCGAACGCGCCGTTCGTCGTCACGCGATCGCCGGGCCTCTTGTTCGTGATCGCGCTGATGCCGATCCTCGTGCTCGAGCTCGGCATCATGCCCGGCTTCTGGCTGGGGCTCGCCGGCTAAGCGTCATGGCGGACCAACGCCTCCGTGACCTCGCACGGGCGGCGGGGCTCGACACCGAATACACGAGCTGGCGCGGCGAGCCGGCAGCATCGAGCGACGACGCGATCCGCCAGGCACTCGCCGCGCTCGGCGTTGATGTCAATGACGCCGACGCGCTGCCGCAGCTCGAACGCGACCGGTGGCGCGAGATCGTGCCGCCCGTTGTTGTCGCGTGGGACGGACGAATGACGCTGCCGTTTTCGGTGCCCGCCGAATTCGACGACGACTGGGAGTGCGTGGTCTCGATCGAAGGTGGTGGCGGCGTGCGCGCGCACGGCCGCTTGTTCGATCTGCCGGCGGACTCGCACGCATGGCCCGATGGCGTCGTGCACTGCGTGCGCCGCGCCGAGGTCTGGCTCGAAGGCCAGCTCGGCTATCACACGGTGACGTGGAAGACCGCGGGCGGCGAAGGCGAGGCGATGGTGATTTCCGCGCCGACGAAGGCGTGGGGACGCCCTGGCCTCGGCCACCGGCGATGGGGCGTGTTCGCGCCGATCTTCGGGCTCGCGTCGGTGGAGAGTGGCTTTGCCGGCGATCTCGGGACACTCGCGCGTCTCATGCGGGCGCTCGAGGGTCGCGGCGGCGAGTACGTCTCCGTCCTGCCCCTGCTCGCGGCGTTTCTCGGCGACAAACCGCATGCGTTCTCGCCGTATTCGCCGGCGAGTCGTTTGTTCTGGAACGAGCTCTATCTCGACCTTCACAAGATCGCGGCCGATGTCGAACTGCGGCTGCCGGCACCGCCGCCGCTCGCGATCGATTCGCCGATCGACTATCGCGGCCAATACGCGTGGCGGCGTCCGATCATCGATGAGATCGCGCGGCGGCTCTGCGCGAACGAACCGTTCATCGCCGGCATCGAAGGCTGGGCGCGCGACAAGGGCGTGTACGACTACGCCGCGTTTCGCGCGATCGGCGAGCAGCAACGGCTTGGCTGGCGCGATTGGCCAGCGGCGCTGCGCGACGGCACGCGCTTCGCCGCGTCGCGCGCCGACGCGATCGCGATGGGCGCAGAGGCCGCACGCGTCGATAGTCACGTCGTCGCGCAATGGCTCATGAAGGCGCAGCTCGAGCAGCTGCAGGGTGGCCGCGTCGCGCTGTATCTCGATCTTCCCGTCGGTGTCAGCGTCGATGCCTACGAGGTTTGGCGCTGGCGCGATCGTTTCTTGTTCGATCTCGCAGCCGGCGCGCCGCCGGATGCGCTGTTCCTCGGCGGCCAGAACTGGGGCTTGCCGCCACTGTCGCCCGTGGCACTTCGTCGCGATCGCTATCGCTACTTCATCGATTGCGTGCGCCATCACATGCGCGTCGCCGGTATGCTGCGCATCGATCACGTGATGGGCCTGTTCCGGCTGTACTGCGTCCCGGAAGGCCGGCCCGCGACCGATGGCGTGTACGTCCGCTACCACGCCGAAGAGATGCTCGCGATCCTGACGCTCGAATCGACGCGTGCGTGCTGCGCGGTCGCAGGCGAGGATCTTGGCACCGTGCCCGAGTACGTGCGGCCGGCGATGGCGCGGCACGGCATGTACCGGCTGCACGTCGGTCAGTGGAGCTTGCCGTGGCATCCCGGCGAAGCGCCGCAGCCGGCACCCGCCGAAGCGGTCGCGAGCATGAACACGCACGACACGCCGACGTTCGCCGGTTGGTGGCGCGGCGCCGACATCGATGACAAGCGCGACCTCGGGCTCATCGACGAAGCCCAAGACATCCGCGAGCGGCACGATCGCGATCGCCAAAAGGTCGCGCTGCTCGCGTTCGCGAACGCGCGCATCGAAAACGACACGCTGACCGAGGTCGAACGCGCGATGGTCGCAACCATGACCGACCTCGCGCTCGGTCCCGCCGAGATCGTGCTCGCAGCACTCGACGATCTCGTGCTCGATCCAATTCCGCACAACGTGCCGGGAACGATCAAGGAGCGGCCGAACTGGCAGCGTCGCATCCAGCAGTGGGAGCACGTGCTCGATCCCGAGCGCGCACCACCGGCGGCCGCCGCCGCGATCAATGCGGTCATCGCAGCTCGTCCGCGCTAGGATTAGAGGATGCGGCTCGCGCTCGTGATGCTCGGTGCCATCGCGCACATCGCCTGGGCCGGCGACGGCAGCCCGCTCGCGGTGACGGTGGGCTTCACCGTCGAGCGCAGCGTCGGCAATGCGAACGGCTGGTTTTGCGACGACCCATCGCTCGTCGAGGCCGCGCTCGAGACACGAGGCGACGAGAACGTCTGGGTCGTCAAAGGCGTCAAGCCCGGCACCACGCAGTGCCGCGTCGGCACCGATATCGCGCGCGCGAGCTACGTCGTCGACGTCACCGTCAAAGCGGGGACCACATCGAAACCGTCCGTGCCGACGACCGCTGCGCCGAAGCCCGCGGCGCCGACACCGAAGCCGGCGGCGACGACAGCGAAGCCACCGGTGGCCGCCGCGAAACCAATCGTGAAGAAACCGCGCGCGAAGCGACGCCCGCGCAAGCCGAAGCGCTAGGCCTCGATTTCGGCGGGCTTCTTCTCGAAACGCTTGCGCACGTTGTGATCGAGGATCGTCTTGCGCAGCCTGATCGACAGCGGCGTGACCTCGACGAGCTCGTCATCGTTGATGAACTCGAGCGCGTACTCGAGCGTGATCTGGCGCGGCGGCGCGAGCACCAGTTTTTCATCTGCCGCGGTCGTACGGATGTTCGTCAGCTTCTTCGTCTTGTTCGGATTGACGACGAGATCGTTATCGCGCGAGTGGATGCCAACGACCATGCCGCCGTAGACCTTCACGTTCGGCCCGATGAACAGCGAGCCGCGCTCCTGGAGATAGAACAGCGCGTAGGCGTTCGAGAGGCCTTCTTCGCTCGCGATCAAGACGCCGTTGACGCGCGAGCGCAGATCCGGACCCTGCGGTCCGTACTCGGCGAACTGCGTGTACAAAACGCCGGTGCCGCGCGTGTCGGTCATGAACTGCGAGCGATAGCCGATCAAGCCGCGCGCCGGGATGCGGTACTCGAGTCGCGTGCGGCCGGGTGCCGACGGCCGCATCTCGCGCATGATGCCGAGCCGGCGATTCAGCTCGGCGACGACGGCGCCGACGTAGCTCTCGTCGAGATCGATCACCGCGTCTTCGTAGGGCTCGAGCACCTTGCCGTTGTCGGCGGTCTGCAGGATCACGCGCGGCTGGCTGACGCACAGCTCGTAGCCTTCGCGTCGCATCGTTTCGATGAGCACCGAGAGATGCAGCTCCCCGCGGCCAGAGACTTTGAACACGCCGGCATCCGACGTTTCTTCGACGCGCAGCGCGACGTTCGACTTGATCTCGCGAAGTAGACGCTCGCGCAGGTTGCGCGACGTGACGTATTTGCCTTCGCGGCCCGCAAACGGCCCATCGTTGACGCGGAAGTTCATCGTGATGGTCGGCGCGTCGACCTTGAGCAGCGGCAGGATCGTCGGCTCGGTGATCGACGTGATCGTCTCGCCGACAGTCAGCTCTCCCATGCCGGTGATCGCGACGATGTTGCCCGCGATCGCCTCGGCGAGCTCGAAGCGCTTGAGACCCTGGAAGCCGAGCACCTTCTGAACGCGAAACTCTTCGCGCTTGATCACCTTCGGGCCCGCCGTGAAGCCGGGCCCCTCTACCTGCCGGCGCGCGAGCAGCACGCGGTCGCCGACTTTGCAGCGGCCGGCGCGCACGCGGCCGATCGCCATGTAGCCGAGGTAATCGTCGTAGTCGAGCGTCGCGACCTGCATCACGAGCGGCGCGTTGGGGTCGCCTTGTGCCGGTGGCACGCGCTCGACGATCAGATCGAGCAGCGGGCCGAGGTCTTTGCGCTCGTCGCCGAGCTCGCGGATCGCGTACCCCTCGCGACCGCTCGCGTAGATCACCGGGAAGTCGAGCTGATGATCGGTCGCGCCGAGCGACATGAAGAGCTCGAAGACTTGATCCATGACGTCGTGCGGATCGACGCCGGGTCGATCGATCTTGTTGACGACGACGATCGGCGAGAGCCCCATCTCGAACGCCTTCTGCGTGACGAAGCGCGTCTGCGGCATCGCGCCCTCGTAGGCATCGACGAGCAGCAGCACGCTGTCGACCATGCCGAGCACGCGCTCGACCTCGCCGCCGAAATCGGCGTGCCCCGGCGTATCGACGATGTTGATGCGCACGCCTTTCCACGTCACGGCCGTGCACTTGCTGAGGATCGTGATGCCGCGCTCGCGCTCGAGATCGTTCGAATCGAGCGCGCGCTCGGCGACGACCTCGCCCGTGCGAAACGTGCCGGCGCGCTTGAGCAGACCATCGACGAGCGTCGTCTTGCCGTGATCGACGTGCGCGATGATCGCGACGTTGCGGATTTCGGGTGCGCTCATGGCCGGCCCGCTTGCAGCGGCGGTGCGAGCACGCGCTCGCACGCGGCCAGGATGCGCAGCTCGGGCACGACCTCGGGCGCCGACAAGAGCGCCGCGATCACGAGATCGTTCGTGCCGGTGACGGTGCCTGCGGGTTGATCGATATCGATCTGCGATGCCTTCGCGGTGAGCGTGCGAAGCGGCGTGTTCGCCGCGTCGAGCACCGTCGCCTGCTGGCCTGCCACGGCGATGCGCGTGACCGGCACGCCCTGCAGATCGATCACCGCGGCGCCCGCCTGCTGATTCGCAATGCGCGCGATCTTTTCATCATCGCGCGTGATCGTCGTCGCGCTGCCGGCGCCGGGCGAGGATCCGGCCCACCGCGTGGTGCCGTTTTGGGCGACGAGCGGCGGCCCGCCGACGATGAGCTCGACCGGGCCGATCGAGCCGCGACAGGGCCGGATCGGACGCAGCTCGGCGAGAATCGCGCCCGACGCGTCGTGGACCTGGACCAACGGCAGCGGCGGCGGCGCGTCCGTGGACTTGCCGTGGCAGCCGAGCAAGCCAACGAGGAACAACAAACGACGCATGACCGAGCGGCGCTTCATATCAGGCCCCCGGGAGTACGGCAACCCTGCGGCTTCGTGATAACCCCTGGGAATGGCCCGAGGTCGGAACCGATGAGATATCGGGCGACCCTATGTGGTCGGCCGATATGCGGCCTGCTGCTCGTCGTTATGCTTGCCTGCGGGCGTAACGCCGGGACGTCCGCTGCCAAGCACGACGACGGCGGTGTTGCCGATGCCGCGCCCGTCGTCTTGCCCGCGCTCGTGCTCGGCATGCCCGACGCGGCCGCATACGCGTATCGCAAGCGCGCCGGCGAGCCCTCGTTCGAGCGCGCGCGCGAGGCCGAAGCCGCCGGCGATTGGCAGGCCGTCGCGGCGGCGTGTCGCGCCTCGCTTGCCGCCGATCCGAATCATCTCGAAGCGGCGTACCTGCTCGCCGTCGCGCTCGCGAAGACCGGCGCGGCACCCGCGCAGATCGTGCAGCCGCTGCAGAAGGCGGTCGCGGGCGACTTCGCGAAGTGGGGGCAAGCGTCGCTCGAGCAGCCGGCGCTGCAGCCATTTCTGACGACCGCTGTCGGCGCCGCGTGGCGCCAGCGCGTTGAACAAGATCGCCAGACGTTCGTCAGCGCACTCGCGCGGTCGCTGATGGTGACAGCGCAGGGCGACTTGCTCGCGTACGACGGAGAAGCGAAGCGCTGGTATCGGCTCACGCGTACGTCGGGCGCCGTCGTCGCGGCGCTCGCGGTGCCAAGCGCGCAGCGCATCGCGTACGTCACGCGCACGAAGACGGAGAAGCACACGAAGAAGATCGGCGTCGGCGTCGTCGACCTCGGCAGCGGCCGCACGCGGCGCTCGATCGAAGTGCCGACGCAAAGCGCGCTCAAAGTCGGCTACGCGAAGACGGGCTTCGTCGTGCGCGTCGGCAAGCAGAGCTGGAGCCTCGCCGAGGATGCCAAGCTCGAGCTCCGGCCGCTGCCGCCGAAAGCAAAAGTCGCGACGCCGATCCGCATCGAGGTCAGCGGCCGCAGCGGCAAGCTCGCGCGCGACACGATCGATCGCGTCGCCGCCGATTGGGACGAGCACGCGCTCGCGAGCGCGATCCGCATCGGCACGTCACATCGCGTGGTCACCGTGCCGAGCCCCGGCCTCATCGATCGCAACACGCTCGCGTGGTCGCCCGATCACACGAAGCTCGCATTCGTCGCGCAACTCGATGATACGTGCGCGCCCGGCGCGGCGACGGCAGCGGCATTCATCGCCGATGCCGCGACCGGCAGCGTGAACGAGCTCGAGCGTGCCGTCGGTGGAATCGCGGTCGAATGGTTTGACGATCGCAAGCTCGCGATCGCCGGCGATCACGGTGTGTCGCTTGTCGCGATGCCCTTCTTCGGGGATGGCAGCTCGCCGGTCACGATCGCGGGGGCCGATGGACTCGTCGTCCCGCGCCGAAAACCGCAGTGTTCGCCCGAGCCGGTAGATGAAGAACCGCTCGACGAGCCTGACGAAAGATAGCTTTTCACCACTTCTAGACAGGGCCTAGCCAGTCGTTTCGCGGCCTTCCGGAGAAAATGCCAGTGGCACGACCACTGCTCTTTACGCTCGCCATCATGCAACTGCGCGAGATGTTCACGGCTGGAATAGGCGGCGTTGCCGCCACCGTCGTCGACGTTTGCTTGCTTGTCCTGTTGGTCAAGCATCAAACGCCCGTCGAGCTGGCCGCGTTTCTCTCCGCAGCGGCTGGTGCCGCGGTGGGCTACACGATGAACAAGTACATCGCGTTTCGAGATCGCTCGCGGATCTCGTGGCAGCAGATCGCTCGCTTCGGCTGCGTGGCCGTGGCGACCGCACTGCTGATGGCGCTCGCGATGCACGTCTTCGCCGTCAAGCTGCACGCGCCCGTGCTGATCGCAAAAGCGATTTGTTCGGCGCTCGTGTTCTTCGGCTGGACGTACCCCGCGCAACGCCGGTTCGTCTTCCGTAGGAGTTATGTCAATGCTTGATCTCTCGATCATCATCCCCGCGTACAACGAAGAGCAGCGGCTGCCGCCGACGCTCGCGAAGCTCGATGCATTCTTGAAGACGCAACCACTGCGGTACGAGATCGTCGTCGTCGACGACGGCTCGGCCGACAACACCGTCGGCGTCGCGCAGGGCCCAAACGTGCGCGTCATTTGTCAGGTGCCGAATCGCGGTAAGGGCGCGGCCGTGCGGCGCGGCATGCTCGAAGCGCGTGGTCAGATCCGCGTGATGTGCGACGCCGATGGCTCGATGCCCGCCGAAGAACTGCCGAAGCTGCTCGCACCGATCATCGCCTGCAAAGCGGAGATCGCGATCGGCTCGCGCTATGCGCCGGGCGCGAAGACCGACAAGAAGCAGCCGTTCTATCGCGTGATGTGGAGCCGGCTGTGCAATCGCGTGATCCAGCGCTCGCTCGTGCCGGGCGTGCGCGACACGCAGTGCGGCTTCAAAGCGTTCACCGCCGAAGCGGCGCGCGATCTGTTTCGCTACGCGCGCATCGATGGCTGGGCGTTCGATCTCGAGATCCTCGCGCTCGCGCGGCGGCGCGGCTTCTCGATCGCCGAGGTCGGTGTCGAGTGGAAAGACGATGGCCGCTCGCGCGTCAATCCGCTCAAGGACATGTGGAAGGTGATCCGCGAAGCCCTCACGATCAGACGCAATCTCAGGCGCGGCGTCTATAACTCCTTGCCGGCTGCCGTCTAGCTGGTTAGGGTACGCACGCTCGCTCGTCGGAGAGGGAGAGGTGACCGCCGGCGGTGGAAACATCGCGGGAGGAAAGTCCGAGCTTCATAGGGCAGGGTGCTGGTTAACGGCCAGTCGAGGTGACTCGCAGGAAAGTGCAACAGAAAGCAAACCGCCTGTCGCAAGGCAGGTAAGGGTGAAACGGTGCGGTAAGAGCGCACCGCCTCGTTGGTAACAGCGAGGGCACGGTAAACCCCACCCGAAGCAAGACCAGACAGGGGTCGTGTGGCCCGCACGATGACTCCGGGTTGGTCGCTCGAGTCCGTCGGCAACGGCGGACCTAGAAGAATGGTCGCCACATACAGAACTCGGCTTATCGCCCTCTCCGCCGCGCGAGCCTTTTGATACCGTGGCTTCATGGATCAGCGGTCGCCGGTGCACGAGCTGGTCAACTCGCTGTGGCGCGCCCTCCACGAGCTGGGCGCTCCCGCCGAGACCAACGAGATCGAGCAGTGGGGCTTCTCGATCCACAGCGCGCTGTCGGCGCCGGGTCGCGAGTTTCATAACCACGACCACGTGATCGCGCTCGCGAAGGAAGGCGATCCGCTCGAGGTGATCGCTGCGCTGTATCACGATGCCGTGTACATCCAGGTCGATCGCGGGCCGCCGCGATCGATGCGCGCCGAGATGGGGCAGGTGCTCGCACAAAACGATGTCGGCTGGCGCATCCTCGGCACGGCCGCCGATCGCGAAGCCACCGCCGACGTGCTCGCGCTCTTCGGGCACCGCGCCGGCGATGTCGTGACGCCAACGACGGGCCTCAACGAGTTCGCGTCGGCGCTCGTCGCATCGATCCAGCTGCAAAAAGCGCTGACGCGCCACCAGCGGATGGCGGTCGTCGCGTGCATCGAGCAGACGATTCCGTTTCGCACGAATCCGGTCGTGCCGCTGCGCGAGCGACTCACTGCTCTCGGCCTCGCCGGCGACGAGCTCGAGACCGCCGTGAAGCGCGCGGTTCGCCTCGGCAATCGCGACGTCGAGAACTTCGCCGACAACGATGCGGCGCGATTTCTCGACAATACGTGGAAGCTGTTGCCCGAGAGCAATCCCTCGCTGCACTCGCCGATGGTCTATACCGTGCGCGATTACCGGATCGCGCTGCAGAAGATGGAAGGCTTTCTCGCCTCGCTACCGGCCGATCGCGTGTTCCATGCATGGGGCGACGAGCCCAAGCCCGAGATTCACGCGCGTCGCGTCGCGCGCACGACGGGCAACCTCAAGCTCGCGGTCCGCTACCTGCGCGCGAAGCTGTACTCGATCGCGCTCGTCGAGGCGCTCGCCGAGCTCACCGGCGGCGACGTGCCGCTCGATTACTTCATGGGCAGCGCGAAGACGGCCGAAGAGCCAAATCGCAAGCGGCTCGAAAATTATCTGCCGCATCTCGGCGGCGCACGCGATCTCGATCCGCCGCTGCAGCGATTGCTCGCCGAAGGCCGCGCCGGCGAGTCGAGCTTCGACACGAAGCCTTCGCCTGTCGGAGCGTTCTTGCACGAGACCGTCGGCGAAGCGGCTGTCATGCAGGGCGTCGAGACGGCGAAGCGCTGGTGGGCCGGCGCTGGCGACGCGCACTCGTTCATCGCGGCACAACCGGCGCGCCCGGTCGCCGCGATCGCACGCGCCGCCGGCAATATCATCGATACGCGGCGCGATCGATTGTTCGCGCTCGCGGAGCGGCTCGAGGCTTAGCCCTCTTCGGGCTTCGCGTCTTCGGGTCGAGGATCGATCATGTCGATGCGATAGACGAGCCGCTGACAGCGCGGACACGTCTCGATCGATTCCATGCGCGCGAGGATGTTGTTGAGCTGTGGCGGCAACGCCATGTGGCAGCCCTGGCAGACGCCTTTGACGACCGGCGCGACCGCGTAGCCGCGCTTCGCCGACAGCGTGTCGTACGTCTTGAGCCACTGCTTCTGGATGCCGCCGCGTGCGGCGTCGCGTGCGGCGCGCGCTTCGCCGAGCTGACTCTCGAGCGCGGCGACTTGATCGGCCATGCCGGCTTCGCTCGCTGCGAGCTCGTCGCGCAGCTTCTGAACATCGGCATCGCGCGACGACAGTTGCGTGTTCGACGCGGAGGCCGCCTCGGTGACTTTTTTCAGCTCGCCCTCGCGATCCTGGATCGACTTGCGCTTGTTCTCGACTTCGCGACTCGCGGCGCTGAACTCTTTGGTGTTCTTCGACGCCTGCAGCTTCGACTGCGCGGCCTTGAGCGCTTCGCGCTCGCGATCGATCAGCTCCTGCTGCGATTTGCGCCAGGTCTCGGTCTCGTTAAGCTTCGCGCGCTCGGCGTCGAGCATGCTCTGCAACTTTGCGAGGTCACGCCGGAGCGGATCGAGCTTCGCCGGCAGTTGCTTCGCCGCGGACTCGAGCTCGCGAACCTTGACGTCACAACTTTGGAGCTTCAGGAGGTTCAGGAGCTGATCACGCACTACGACAACCTTTCGTTGTACTTCTACTGATTATCAGGTCGTGGGCCCACCTGGGCTCGAACCAGGGACCCACCGGTTATGAGCCGGCCGCTCTAACCGACTGAGCTATGGGCCCGCGTCGTGGATGCCACTCCGTGTGGAACACCGCACGAAACGCGAAGGCACACTATCAGGTTGCCAGAAAACGACAACCTCCCCCGTCACTTGACCCCCTGCCGACGCTGTGCGCGGCGCTATACTGGCAGAACGATGAATCTCGGCAATGTCGCACGGGTAGTCACGGTGGCGGCCGCATGCCTGGCGGCAGTGGGGTCTGCGTCGTCCAACAAGAACACCACGCAAACCCAACCCGACACAGCGAAGATGAACCCGCCTCCCCCGCAGGAGATGGATCCGTCGCGCGTGCTCGGCTTGTGGAGATCGACATTCGGCGCGGTGAAGATCGAGCCGGATCCAAGCAAGGGCGGCTTGCAGTCGGGCGCCGTGCAAGGCGTTTGGGTGTATCAGCGACAGGGCCAAGAAGTTGTCGGATATTTCTCCGGCAGCCTGCGCGGCAACGTGCTCGAGTTCCGTTGGCAGGAGCCGAACAATCCGCCGCTCACCGGTGCTGGGTACATCGTGTTCGAGCAGACCGGTCGTCAATATTCGGGACGCTGGTGGAGTGACAAACGCGATCGCGTCGGCGATTGGAACGGCTGGCGCCAAACCGGACCGCAACAACAACAACCGGGACAATACGGAGGACAGCCGTACGGCGCGCAGCAATCGCAGCAGCCGGGATATGCGCCGCAACAGCCGCAGCAGGGGTACCCGCCGCCGGCGCAACAGCCGCAGCAAGGCTATCCACCGCCCGCGCAACAGCAGCCGTATCAGCCGCCGGCACAGCAGCCGTATCAGCCGCCGGCACAGCAGCCGTATCAGCCGCCGGCACAGCAGCCGTATCCGCCGGCGCAGCAACAGCCGCCGCAACAACAGCAGCCGTATCAGCCGACGCAGCCGCAGCCGTATTATCCGCCGCCGCGCGCGTCGACGTAAGCGATCGCGCGGCCGTGCTACGTTGCGTTAATGCGCTTCGCGAAGTACCACGGCCTGGGCAACGACTTCTTAGTCGTCGATCTCCGCACGCTGCGCAGCGATGAAGCTGCTGCCGCGCAGGAGCCCACCGTCGTCAAAGCGCTCTGCGATCGCCAGTTCGGCGTCGGCGGAGATGGCGTGCTCGCGATTCTCGCGGGTGGTCCTGGCGCCGATGCGCGCATGCGCGTGCTCAACGCCGACGGCAGCGAAGCCGAGATGTGTGGCAACGGCATCCGCTGCGTCGCGAAAGAGCTGTACGAACGCGGCGGCATCCATCACGAGCGCATCGCGATCGATACCGGCGCAGGGCGCCTCGTCTGCGAGATCGACGCCGAGCGCGATGTCGTTCAATCGGTGACCGTCGAGATGGGCGCACCGCGCCTCTTGCGCGGCGAGATTCCCATGATCGGGCCCGCGAACGAGCGCTGCGTCGAGCAGTCGCTCGCGTTGCGCGACGGCACCGTCGAGGTGACGGCGGTATCGATGGGCAATCCGCATGCGGTCGCGTTCGTCGATAGCGATCCGCGCGCGCTCGCGCAAATGCACGGACCGAGCATCGAAACGCACGCGTGGTTTCCGAATCGCACGAATGCCGAATTCGCGCGCGTGATCAGCGAGCGCGAGATCGAGCTCGTCGTGTGGGAGCGCGGCGTCGGCATCACGCTCGCGTGCGGCACCGGCGCATGCGCGACCGTCGTCGCTGCAACCGTCACCGGCCGCTGCGCCGAAGCGAACGATGTGCTCGTGCACCTGCCGGGCGGCGATCTCGTGATCACCGTCGAGCGCGGGCTGTCGAACGTGCTGATGCGCGGACCGGCGCTGCACGTGTTCGATGGCGAAGTCGATCCGCGCCGCGTGATCGCGCGGCCGGCGTAGCGTTACTTCGGCGCGTTCGGCGACGAATCGGCCGGCTTTGGCTCGACGGGCTGATCTTGCGGCTTCGTGGTCTCGGTCTTCTCTTTGGCCTTCGGAGCGCCGGGCTTCGCCGCGTCGGTCTTCGAAGCAGCCGTGCCGGTCGTATCGGTCTTTGGCTGGCCAGCCGTGGTCTTCGTCGGTGCTTCGGGCGTCGTCGTCGGCGTGCCGGCGCTCGCGGGCGGCGTCGTGGCGCTGCCGGTTGGCGTCATCGGCGTCATCGGCGTCGGCGCAGCGGCACTGCCTTCGTCGGGCGCGGGCGCGGGCTCGCTCGCGCTGCCTTCGGTTGGCGCGACTGGCGTCATCAGAGATGCACTGCCTTGTGGCGGCACCGGCGCGCCGCTGCCCTGCTGCTTGAGCGCCTTGTCCTTCGCATCTTCCTTCTGCTGCGCCAGCTTTTGCTGCGAGGCGCCGAACTTTTCGAGCGCATCACTCGTGTCGTGGCTCGCGATGAACGCGAGCACCATCGACGTCGACATGAAGATCACGGCGGCACCCGCCGTGAGCTTGCGCAAAAAGGTGGAAGCACCGGAGCCACCGAAGACGGTAGCGGCGTTGCTGCCACCGAACGCGCCGCCCATGCCGCCGCCCTTGCCGGACTGCAGCAGGATCGTGAGCACGAGGAACAGCGACACGATGACGTGCAGAATCGTGATCAGCGTCGACATTGCGGAGCTAAGCTATTAGCCCAACGCCCTACGCCGTGCAAGCTCCTAACCCGGGCGGGCTGCCTTCACGATCGCAACAAATTCAGCCGCTTCCAGCGAGGCCCCGCCGACGAGGGCGCCATCGATGTCCGCCTCGGACATGAGGGCCTCCGCATTGGACCCTTTGACCGAGCCGCCGTACTGGATGCGGATGGCGGTGGCGACCTTATCCCCGTAGCGCTCGGTCAATCGCTTGCGGATGTGCGCGTGGACCTCTTGGGCCTGCGCCGGCGTCGCCGTGCGCCCGGTGCCGATGGCCCACACCGGCTCGTACGCGACGACGAGGCGCTGCGCTGCCGTCGCGCCATCGATCCCTTCGAGCAAGCCGGCGAGCTGCGCATCGACGACGTCGAGCGTGCGACCGCCGTCGCGGTCGTGGAGCATCTCGCCGACGCAGCCGATCACGCCCAGCCCGCCGGCGAGCACCGCGCGCGCTTTTTTGCCGACACATTCGTTCGTGTCGCCGAAAAATTGGCGGCGTTCGCTGTGGCCAACGATCGACCACGTCGCGCCGGCGTCGGCGAGGAGCGGCGCGGAGACTTCACCGGTGAACGCACCCTTGGTCTCCCAGAAGCAATCTTGCGAGCACGTCGCGATCGCCGAGCCCTCGAGACGCTTCGCGACGGCGGCGAGCGCGGTAAACGGCGGCGCGACGCCGACGGCGACACCCTTGACCGCACCGAGCTGATTCTTGAGCTCGGTGACGAGCGCGAGGGCCTCGGCGATCGTCTTGTTCAACTTCCAGTTGCCAACCACGAACGGGGTGCGCATGCGCGCATCCTATCGCAACCAGGTCAGCTTGAACTCGCACGCGGTGTTGCCGAGGCAGCGGCAGCGCGGATGCGTCGAGCGCACTTCTTCGGCGCCTGTCAGCTCGATGATGCGCTCGAGCTCGGCGGCGACGAGCTGGCAAACCTCCTTCGAGCCCGCAAAGCCGTCGAGTTTGACGTGGGCAGCGAGCGTTTGGACATCGACGCTGACACCGCCCCACTCGTGGTAGCGGTCCCAAAACGTCGGCAGCGCGGCGAGCACGGTTTCTGGCGACAGCGACGACGGATCGGCACCGAACAGGCGCGCGAACGTCGCGCTCATCGTACCGCGGCCGACCTGGCGCGCGATCTGTGCGTTGGGCAGCACCTGGCGCGTGGCATCGAGCGCGGCGATCAATTCGGTGAGATCGACCCACGCGAGCGGCGCGAGCGTCGAGGCGAACACCGGGGCGAGATCGGGGCGATCGTTGCGCAGCTTCGCGATGCCCGATTCGCCGACGTGATGCTGCACGATGCGCGAGAGCACGCGCAGGTGCGCCGCGCGCACGCGGCCCAAGACTTCGGGCCGAAGCGACGCGAGCGAGACGACGCCGGACTCTTCTTCGATGCCTGCGGTCGGGCCGAGCACCGATTCCGCCTGCAGCACCGCGACATCTTCTTCGCTCGGCGGCACGCGAATCTCGCCGCTCATTCGCTCGAGCGCGCGGCCGAGCGCGATCGCGAATGTCGATGCCGAGGTCCATCGCTTCTTCGGCGTCGGCTGCAACGCCTTCTTGAACACGACATCGACGGCTTCGCGCAGGCCGGGCCGCAGCTGCGACGCCGGCGGCAGTGGATCATTGAGCTGGCGCTGCACGACCTGCGGCGCCGGGCCCGCGCCAAACGGCGGGCGCCCGGTGAGTGCGCAGTACATCGTCGACGCGAGGCCGTAGACATCGGTCTGCGGCCCGCCTTCTTGCTCGAGGAATGACTCGGGCGCCGCGAAGCCGGGCGTGCCGGCGGCATCGCTCTGATTGCCCGCTTTGACGGCGACGCCGACATCGACGAGCACCGCGCGATCGCGCTCGCGATCGAGCAGGATGTTCGCGGGCTTGACGTCGCGATGGATGAGGCCGAGCGCGTGCATCGCGTCGAGTGCATCGCCGATCTCGAGCGCGATCTGGGCGACGGCTTCGACGGGAAACCACTCGCGTCGCTCGAGCGTCGCGCGCAACACCTCCGACAGCGGCTGGCCCTCGACGAGCTCCATCACGAAGTAGACATCGCCGGCGTGCTCGCCGAGCGCGTAGATCTGCACGAGGTTCTTGTGATGCAGCGACGCGAGGATCGCCGCTTCGGCGCGAAACCGATCGACGAGGTCGCGATCGGATGCGAGATCCGAGCGCAGCACTTTGATCGCGACGGGACGACCGAGCCCGAGATCCTCGCCGCGATAGACGACACCCATCGCGCCGCGTGACAGCTCGTGCACGACGCGATAGACGCCACCGACCGTCGTGCCCGCGTTGAGCGCGCCTGTATCAGCAGAAGCGTCGGGGTCGCCCAGCGAGCGATCGTCCTTCGCGACGATGCGAATGTCGCCGATCGGCGCCGCGCGCAGCGCGCCGTAGCACCGCGCGAGCGCCGCCTCGCCGCTGCGCTCTGCCGCGCCGATCTCGGTGAGCACGCCGCGCAGCTGCATGGCAATCGGCGTCGCCTCGTCGAGCTTCACCGGCTCGCTTTGCACGCGATAGATCAACTTGCGCGCGACGAGCGCCGCTTGTTCGGCGTTCGCGCCGACGAGCAGGACCGCGAGCTCGTCGCCGCCGGGCCGGCCGATGATGTCGTTGCCGCGCACCGTCGCGCGCACGCGCGATGCGAATTGCGCGAGCACCTCGTCGCCGGCGACGTGACCGTGCGCGAGGTTGATGCGGCGCAGCCCGACGATGTCGAACAGCGCGAGCGTGAGCTTTTCGTTGCGCCGCGCTGCCGCGGCGACCTCGTGCGTGATCGTTTGTTCGAACGCGCCGCGCGTCATCGCACCGCTCAGCGGATCGTGCAGGCTCGACGCGAGCAAACGCTCGCCTTCCGCGACGATGCGGCGATGGCTCGTCAGCCACGACAGCTCGCGCGTCAGGCGCGCGGCGATCGCTTTGAGATCCGTTCGCTCGGCCGCGGTGAAGCGCCGGCCGATGTCGGAGACGATCGCGACAAGACCGGCGACTTCCGTCGGGCTCGAGCGCAATGCATCGGCGATCACCGAGCGCGGTTGCACACCGCCGACGATCACCGTGCCTCCCGACGCGGCCGCGATGCGCGACGCCGATGCGATCGACGCGCGATAGCCTTCGACGGGCGGCTGGCGCGATGCGGTCGGCGTCATCTGCGCGCCGTCCTTCCACCACACGATGCAATCGTGCGCCGTGAAGCCTTCGGCGACCGACTTCAGCGTGTCGCCCGCGGCGCCCGTGAGATCGACGAGCGATGTCGCGACCAGGCCGCGCGCCCGGGCGAGATCGAACTCGTGCGAGATTGGCTCGGCGGCCGCGATCGCGACGAGTGCCTCCGGCGAGACCGGTGACAGAAGCACGCCCGTCGCGCTCGCGCTTGCCGCGGCACCCGCGACACGCGCGGCGTTCGCGCCGTCGCCGACGACCCAGCGCGGCGGTCCACCATCCGGTGGTGGCCCGAGATCGCTCGCGACCGCAGGGGCGACGAGCAGCGCCGTCAGCCCCGGCGTCTTGGCATCCGAATCTACCTTTTCGAGCGAGCACTTCGCGCGATCGGCAGCCTCGGCGAGGTCTTCGATCAGACGACCAGAAGGGTCGAAGACCCCCAGGCGCTTGGCTGACACGCCTCATTGTAGACTGGTGATCGGGGGATGAGCGAGCGCGGAGACGACGCGACCGAGAGCGACGCGACCAAGCGCGAAGGCGCCGGCCGCGCGAGTCGCCCAGAGCTCGCGCCGTACCTCGAGTTGGGCGCTACCGTGGGCCGCTACGTCATCATCGACCGGCTCGGTGAGGGCGGCATGGGGGTCGTCTACAGCGCCTATGACCCGGAGCTCGACCGCAAGGTCGCCATCAAGCTCATGCAGGCCAGTAGCGGCGGCTCGATGTCGGGCGGCGAGCAAGCGTGGCTCTTGCGTGAGGCGCAGGCGCTGGCCCGCCTCGCGCATCCAAACGTCGTCGCGGTGCACGACGTCGGCTCGCTGTCGGGCAACCGCGTGTTCGTCGCGATGGAGCTCGTCGACGGCGCGACGCTGCGCAAGTGGCTGCGCGACGAACCGCGCACCTGGCGCGCCGTGCTGCCGATCATGGCCGCGGCGGGCAGGGGGCTCGCCGCCGCGCATGCCGCTCATCTCGTGCATCGAGATTTCAAGCCCGACAATGTGCTCGTCGGCAACGACGGCCGCGTGCGCGTGATGGACTTCGGCCTCGCGCGCGTGGGCGGGCATCAGGACCTCACGGAGGACGGCACCGTCGCTGGGACGCCTGCGTACATGGCACCCGAGCTCTACGCGGGGAAGCCCGCCGACGCCGCGAGCGATCAGTTCGCGTTCGGCGTGACGCTGTTCGAGGCGCTGTTCGGCACACGACCATTCACGCGCGAGGAGCTGATGAGCGATGCGCCGCCGAAGGCGAAGCTTCCCGCCGACACGCGCGTGCCGTCGAAGATCCAGCGTGCGGTGTTGCGCGCGATCGCGATCGAGCCCGCGCAACGCTTCGCGACGATGGATGCGCTGCTTGCCGAGCTCGCGATCGATACGCGCGGCAAGCGGAGGATCGCGATCGCGGCGGGGCTCGTCGGCGTGGCTGCGCTCGGCGCCGCAGGCACGTATGTCGTGACCGCAAACAAGCCCGAGCCGTGCCGCGGCATCGACCAACGACTGACCGGCGTGTGGGATCCGATCGTCAAGCAAAACGTGCGCGCCGGCTTTCTGCGCACGAAGCTGCCGTTCGCCGCGAAGTCGTTCGCGCAGCTCGAGCGCGCGCTCGACTCGTACGCGAAGGAATGGACGTCGACCGCCGTCGAGAGCTGCCGGGCGACGCGCGTTCGCCGCGATCAAACGGAAGAGGTGTTATCGCTGCGCCAGACGTGTCTCGACCAGCGCCTCGACGAGCTGCGTGCGCTCGGTCAGGTGCTCGCCGATCCGCACCCGCTGCTCCTCGACAAAGCTGACAAGATCGGCGGCCAGCTCGAGCCGATCGCGAACTGCAGCAACGTCGCGTCGCTCAAAGGTCCCGAGCCGCCACTGCCGGCGATCCGCGTGCAGGTCGACGGGATCCGCAAGCGGCTCGCCGAAGCGAAGGCGAACCTGATCGGCGGCAAGTACTTGCTCACGCTCGTCGCCACGCAGAAGGCCGCCGACGAGGCGCGCGCGATCAACTACCCGCCCGTGCTCGCCGAAGCGTTGCACATCCAGGCGACCGCGCTGATCGCGACAGGCAACACGCTCGATGCGGTCAAGCCGCTGACCGATGCGATCTGGATCGGCGTGCGTGCGCGTCGCGATGATGTTGTCACCGCTGCAGCGCTTGCCCGCGCGATGATCACAGCCGACACGCTCGGCAAACCGAACGAAGCGAAGCTGTGGGCGAACGTCGCCGACGCGTTTGCGATGCGCTCGGGCCTCGAGCGTGTGTTCGAGTCGCGCCGGTACATGGCGAGCGGCATCGTCGCCGCGCTCTCCGGCAATGCGCTCGAGGCCGTCGCGGCGCACGAGAAAATGCTGCAGGCGAGCGAACGCATGCTCGGCCACGATAACCCGGCGCTGTGGGCCGACGAGGTGATGTACGCGACGACGCTGATCCGCGCGCTTGCGTATCCGCGCGCGGTTTCTCACTTCGAGCGCGCGATCGCGCTGCGCCGGCAAAACGTCGGCGACGACCACGCCGATATCGCGATGCTGCTGTCGAACGCCGGCATCGCGTACCGCCACACCGGTCAGCTCGCGAAGGCGCGCGACGCATTCGAGCGTGCGCTCGCGATGCGCGAGAGGCTGTTCGGCAAGAACAATCCACTGCTGCTCGCGACGCTCGTCAACTTCTCGGAGTACCTCAGCGAGAACGAGCACGCGCATGGCAAGGCATTGGAGCTCATCGAGCGCGGGTTCGTGATGGCAAAGCAGCTGCCCGGCGAAGAGCATCCGAGCTATCACGAGACCGCAACGACGAAAGCGGAGATCCTCGGTCGGCTCGGTCGCGTCGATGAAGCGCGCAAGCTCTTCGATGATGTGCTCGCGATCGAAACGCGCGTCGATTCGGTGACGCTGCCGGTGACGCATATGAAGCGCGCCGAGCTCGAGCTCGCGCAACACGCCTACGCGGTCGCGGCGAGCCACGCCGAACAAGCAATCGCGAAATACGAAGCGCAAGGTGGGAGCGAGAACCCCGAGCTGTGGCGGCCACTCACCCGACTCGCGCAAGCGAAGCTGGGGCTTGGCGATAAGGCAGCCGCCAAACCGCTGCTCGAGCGAGCCATCGCGATCGGTGACAAAGCCGGCATCGGCGACTTCGTCCTCGGTGACACGCGCGCACTCTTGTCCTCGCTGCGTTAACATCCCATGGGGATGATCGACGAAGGTCCAACCCAAGGGGAGGAACCTCGCGGCGGCCACGGCGACGAGCCAGAGGAGCTCGCGCGCGGCTCGCGCGTCGGCCGCTACGTCATCCTTTACGTGCTCGGCGAAGGCGGCATGGGTGTCGTCTACAGCGCGTTCGATCCCGAGCTCGATCGCAAGGTCGCGATCAAGCTGTTGCAGGTGAGCGCGGGCGGTTCGTCGGGTGGCGCGCAGGCGTGGCTGGTTCGCGAAGCGCAGGCGCTCGCACGGTTGCAGCATCCAAACGTCGTCAACGTGCACGACGTCGGCTCGTTGCCCGGCGATCGCATCTTCGTCGCGATGGAGCTAGTCGACGGTGTCACGCTGCGCGATTGGCTCAAGGCGCAAGACCGATCGTGGCGCGAGGTATTGCCGGTGATGATCGCGGCTGCCAATGGGCTCGCCGCCGCGCATGCCGCCGGGCTCGTGCATCGTGACTTCAAGCCCGACAACGTGATCGTCGGCAAAGATGGCCGCGTGCGCGTGATGGACTTCGGCCTCGCGAGGTTGCAACGAACACAGAACGCGGCGCGCACGTCCGACCTGGAGATCGAATCGCGCAGCCCACTCTCGGAGAACCTGACGGTCGCCGGCGCGGTCGTCGGCACGCCCGCGTACTTGGCACCCGAGGTCTACAGCGATCAGCCCGCGAGCGCCGCGACCGATCAGTTCGCGTTCGGCGTGACGCTGTTCGAGGCGCTGTTTCGCGCGCGGCCGTTCTCGCGCACGCAGCTGAAGTCCGGCGCGCCGCCGAAGCCGAAGGTCCCGAGCGATACGAAGGTGCCGGCGCGGATCCAGCGCGCTGTCTTGCGCGCGATCGCCGTCGACCCCGCGCAGCGGTTTGCATCGATGAAGGACTTGATCAGCGAGCTCGCCATCGATCCGCATGCGTCGCGTCGCCGCATGATGATCGCCGCCGGTGTCGTCGCGGTCGCCGCCGCGAGCGTCGGCGGTGTGATGTTGCTTTCGAGCTCCGGTCCCGAACCGTGTCACGGCATCGAGCAGCGCCTCGCCGGCGTGTGGGATCCATCGATCAAGGCGCAAATCCGCAAGGCGTTCATTGCAACCGACCGACCGTATGCGGCCAAGGCATTCGCCGCATTCGAGCAGTCGCTCGACGCATACACCGCTGCGTGGACGACGACCGCCGTCGAGAGCTGCCGCGCGACGCGCGTGCGCAAGGATCAAACCGAAGAGGTGCTGTCGCTGCGCCAGAGTTGTCTCGATCAACGACGCGAAGAGATCCACTCGCTCGCGCAAGTGCTCACCGAGCCGAGTCCCGGGATCGTCGACAAAGCCGAGAAGATCGGCGGCGAGCTGGAGCCGATCGCGCTGTGCTCGAATCTCGCCGTGCTGCGCGCGCCGGGGCATCCAACGGAAGAGGTCGCGAAGAAGGTCGCGCCGCTGCACAAATACATTGCCGACGCACGCGCGAACATGATCGTCGGGCGCTATCTGCCCGCGATGGTTGCTGCGCAGAAGGCGGCCGACCTCGCACGCTCGGTGGGCTACGAGCCCGCGATCGCCGAGGCTGAGCTCGTGCGCGGTGCCGCGCTGATGGCGACCGCCAATCCCCAAGATGCCGTCGCGGCGTATGCGGTCGGCACGTGGGCGGCGCTGCGCGGCCGGCGCGACGAGCTCGTCGTCGGCGCGGCCATCATGTCGGCGATGGTGACGGTGGAGACGCTCGGCAAGCCGGGTGAAGCGCAAGTGTGGCTCGATCTCGCGCAGGCGACCGCACAGCGCGCCGGTCTCGAACGCGTGTACGAGCACCGCATGTACAGCGCGATCGGCCTCGTCGCGGCGCACAATAATGATAACGAGGCCGCGATCGCAGCGCACGAGCGCGCACTCGCGGCGGCACGGCGCACGAATAGCGAAGGCGTCGGCATTTGGGGCGACGAGGTGCTGCTCGCGACGACGCTGCTCAAGGCGCACGTCTACAACAAGGCGGTGCAGCACTTCGAGAGCGCGATGGCGCTGCGCGAAAAGATCGTCGGTCCCGACCACGCCGACATGGCGCTGATCCTGACGAACCTCGGTGCCGCTTACGACGGCATCGGCATGCACGACAAGGCGCGCGCCGCGTTCGAGCGTGCGATCAAGATTCGCGAGAAGGTGTACGGCGTCAACAATCCGATGCTGGCGACACCGCTCAACAACTACGCCGATATGCTGAAGGTAAACGGCGACTACGCGCGTGCGCTTCCGATCATCGATCGCGCGCTCGTGATCGCGGAGAAGGTACCCGGTCGCGAGCACCCGCTGTACATGAGCTTCGCGACGACCCGCGCCGAGGTCCTCGCGGGTCTCGGCAAGCGCGCAGAAGCGCGCAAGCTATTCGACGAGCTGCTCGCGGCCGAGACCAAGGTCCACTCCGAGGCGCTGCACATCACGCTGATCGCGCGCGCGCAGGTCGAGCTGCAGGATCATCGCGCCGCCGATGCCGCGGCATTCGCCGAGCGCGCGATCGCCGAGCTCGAGCGCGCCGGCGGCGCGAACAATCCCGAGCTTGTGACGCCCCTCATCGTGCTCGCCGAAGCAAAGCGCATCCTCGGCGATGCGGCCGCGGCAAAACAAGCCGCCGACCGTGCGCTCGCGATCGGCGAGAAAGCCGGAAGCGGGCCGCTGGAGCTCGCTCGCGCGCGCAAGCTGCGCGCGGGCCTGTGATCAGGGCCGGAGCGCGGCGATGCCGGGCAGGTCGAGGCCCTGGACGAACTCGAGCGACGCGCCGCCGCCGGTCGAGACGTGCGACACCTTGTCGGCGAGGCCGGCCTTCGCGATCGCGGCCGCTGAATCGCCACCGCCGACGACGGTAAGCGCGAGCTTGTTCTCGGCGAGCGCCCGCGCGACGGCGATCGTGCCGTTCGCCCACTGCGACTTCTCGAACACGCCCATCGGGCCGTTCCAGAACACGGTACGCGCCTCGGTGAGAAGGCGACGGAACAGCTCGACGGTGCCCGGCCCGATATCGAGCGCCATCTGCTCGCCACTGATCTGATCGACGCGCACGGTGGCGGGGCTCGTGTCATCGAGACCGGTGCCGACGAGGACATCGGTTGGCAGGTGGATGGCGATCTTCTTCTCGCTCGCCTTGCGTAAGAAGTTACGCGCCACCGGGAGCTTGTCCTTTTCGACCTTGCTCTTGCCGACGTGCTTGCCCTGCGCTTCGAGGAACGTGTTCGCCATCGCGCCGCCGATCGCAATACCATCGACGCGATCGAGCAGTGCGTCGAGCACTTCGATCTTGTCGGAGACCTTCGCGCCGCCGAGCACCGCGATGTACGGTCGGTCGACCTGGCCGAGCAGGCGCGACAGAAAGTCGATCTCTTTGGCCATGACGAAGCCGGCGCCCTTTTCGGCGACGAACCTCACCATGCCTGCCGTCGACGCGTGCGCGCGGTGCGCGGTGCCGAACGCATCATTGACGTAGACGTCGCAGTACGAGGCGAGCGTGCGTGCGAACGTCTCGTCGTTCGCCTCCTCGCCGGGGTTGAAGCGCAAGTTCTCGAGCATCGCGATCTGGCCATCGCGCAGGTCGCTGACGACTTTGCGCGCGCCGTCGCCGACCGGCTCGTCGGCGAGCGAGATCTCGGTCTCGAGCATCTCCGAGAGCTTCGCGGCGACGGGCTCGAGCGAATACTCCGGCTTGACCTGGCCATCGGGGCGGCCGAGGTGCGACGCGAGCACGATGCGCGCACCGCGATCGATCAGATGCTTGACCGTCGGCAACGTCGCGCGAATGCGGGCGTCGTCGGAGACCCGCTTGGTCTGCTTATCAAGTGGCACGTTGTAGTCGACGCGCACGAACACGCGCTTACCCTCGACGGCGAGCTGCTCGACGCTCTTGATTCCGGCAGGCAGCGCCATGGCTACAGGCGCTCCGCGACGTACTTCGCAAGGTCGAACAGCCGCTGCGAGTAGCCCATCTCGTTGTCGTACCAGGACAGGACCTTGGCCGTGTCGCCGACGACGGTGGTCAGCGCCGTGTCGACCGTCGAGCTGTGGCGGTCGCCGTTGAAGTCGCACGACACGAGCGGCTCCTCGACGACGGCAAGGATGCCCTTGAGCGCGCCCGTCGCGGCCTTGCGGAACGCGCCGTTGATCTCATCCTTCGTCGCCTGTTTCTCGAGGCGCACCGTGAGATCGACGAGCGAGACGTTCGGCGTCGGCACGCGGATCGCCATGCCATCGAGCTTGCCGGCCATCGCGGGCAGCACTTCCTTGAGTGCCTTCGCGGCGCCGGTCGTCGTCGGAATCATCGAGAGCGCGGCGGCGCGGGCGCGGCGCAGGTCCTTGTGCGGCAAATCGAGGATCTGTTGATCGTTCGTGTACGAGTGGATCGTCGTCATGATGCCGTTGACGATGCCAAAGCTCTCGTGGAGCACCTTCGCGACCGGCGCGAGGCAGTTCGTCGTGCACGACGCGTTGGAGATAATGTGGTGCTGGCCGGGCTTGTACATCTCGAGGTTGATGCCCATGCACAGCGTGACGTCGGGCTCCTTTGCCGGCGCGCTGATGAGGACCTTCTTCGCGCCGCTGGTGATGTGCTTGCCTGCACCCGCCTTGTCGACGAAGCGCCCGGTCGACTCGATCACGATATCGACGCCGAGCTCCTTCCATTTGATCGACGCAGGATCCTTCTCTGCGCTGATCTTGACGGTGTCGCCGTTGATGACGAGCGCCCCTTCTTTCGACTCGACCGTGCCCGGATAACGCCCGTGGATCGAATCGTGGCGCAAGAGGTGCCCCAGCGTGCCGACGTCCGTCAGGTCATTGATGAGAACGAGATCGAACGTGTCCTTTGCCTCGGCGAGGCAACGAACAAACCCGCGGCCGATGCGGCCAAATCCATTGATGCCGACGCGAACCTTTGCCATGCCGCGCACCCTAGATCACGCGCGTCGGATCTGCCAGCGACTGAGCCTTCCCTCCCCAGGGGTGCTCAGGCGACTTGCGATTTGACGTTGTGCTCGCGAGAGATCTTGCTGGTGACTTCGGAGATGAGCTCGGTCGCGAGCGCGACGATCTGCTTTTCGTCGAACCCCTGCGCCTCGAGATCGCGGTAGATCGACTTCGCGAGGATCTTTACCGCACGGGCTTTTGCTTCACGGTCATTCATGTTGGCGCGACCGTGCAGTTAAGCACAGCGCGTGCCCGCGACAAGCCGTAGTAACTGCGCGATATCAGGAGCTGTCGTTCGCGATGACAGTTGATTCTGGTGTGTAGTTACGCACTTGGGTGCATACAGCGTTACGCACACGGTCGGACCATCGGTCAGCTCGCGACGATCTGCCGCTATTTCTTCAGGTTTCTCCGAGCCTCTCGTTCGTATGAGCCCGAACCAAATCTTGGCGGAAAGGCAGCGATCGCGACCGCTGTGTCGCGTGATTGCGGCCGCTGCCGGATGTGGTGACCTCGTGCACGATGTCGCGGTGACGGCGCAGTTGTGGAAGCGGAGCGGCGAAGAGGCGCGCGTGACGTTCCGCTGCCCATGGTGTGCCGTCGTCGGCGCGTCGCCCATCTACGGACGGTACGAGCACCGCAAAGAAATCTGGCTGCTCGCTGGCTGCCCGAACGTGCCCTGCGGTAACGCCGTCTTGATTCGCGTGCCATCGCACGCGCCGTGGGCCCAGCTCGACACCGGCGACGATGGCATCTTGCTCGCGCCGAGCTGCGTGCTGCCGCGCGAACAAGAGACTACGGGAGGTACGTGACGAGCACGCGGATCACCGTCGGCGTCGCGGTGCTGCCGGTGTGGCCAAAGCGAATGTAGCCGGCCGGCGTGTCGAGGTGCATGCCGACGACAAAATCGCCACCGAGCTTCGCCTTCGCATCGGTGGCCGCCTGCGCGTTGAGCGGGATCGAGAGGATCGTGTTCAGCTGCGCGTTACTCGCGGTTGCCGTCGCGTACTGCGTTCCCGACTGGAGGTCCGAGAGGATCGCGGCGTTCGATGCCGTCGTCTCGACGGTGCTCGCCGCGGTCGTGACATCCCAGATCGAGAACGTCTCGTTCGCATCCGTCGAGGCGTAGGCCTCGAGCTGGATCTCGAGCGTGACCTTCGTGATCACGCTCGCCGTGAAGCCGCTCAGCGTGAAGACGTAATAGCTGTTGTACGTGTCGCCGTTGTAGACGCCGGTCAGCGTGTTGTCGTTGTCGGTCGTGTGGCCGCCGACCGTCGAGTGCCAGCCGCGCCACAGGTTCGTGCCGACCTGCTTGAGGTTGATCGTGCGCGTCTGCGCCTCGACGCAATCGGGCACGGTGTTCGTGTTGACATCGATGCGATCGTCGACGCCCGCGCATTGATCGACGGCATTGCACACGGTGTCGCCATCATCGTCGGAGCACGGTGCATCGGGCGGCGCGTCGGGCGGCAGCGTCATCGTGCCGGCATCGGGGCTCGCGTTGTTCGAGCCCTGGTTGCCGTCGTCATCCGCGCCGGGCATTCCGGCGCTCG